>Ga0068877_10002818_pt1 | contig 13937 bp, 11 predicted proteins | sample NOAtaG_FD_66437 | JGI IMG/M metagenome (GOLD analysis project Ga0068877, IMG submission 66437) | Freshwater lake microbial communities from Lake Erie, under a cyanobacterial bloom - NOAA_Erie_Diel6S_1000h metaG | ecosystem: Environmental > Aquatic > Freshwater > Lake | place: USA: Ohio, Lake... | reverse complement strand
ACCTCGGTGCTCATCTGGGCCGCTGCCTACTTCCCCGCCACCAACCCCAAAGTCCACCAACTGGAAGCGAAAATCGAACAGCTGGAAAGCCAACCCAAGGATGCTAGCGAGGCCGAAGTCCAGACGCTGATGGAAGAAAAGCAGCGACTGCAGGCTGACCAAATCCGGAACAGTTTCCTCGGAAGGCTCGGCCAGTCAATCGAACCGGCCATCCGGCCCCTAGGATGGGACTGGCGGATCGGCGTTGGAGTCCTCGCCTCCTTCCCGGCTCGCGAAGTGATCGTCGCCACGCTCGGCACGATCTACAGCCTGGGTGGCGATGTCGACTCGGAAAACCAACCCTTGCAGGCGACCCTTCAACAGGCCCGATGGCCCGATGGACGCCCAGTCTACACGCTGCCAGTGGCCCTTTCGATCATGGTCTTCTTCGCCCTGTGCGCTCAGTGTGCCGCAACCCTTCTGGTCATCCGTCGTGAAACCAACTCCTGGCGCTGGCCTCTCTTTACCTTCCTTTACATGACCACACTGGCCTACATCGGAGCCTGGCTGACCTACCAATTAGGCACCGCCTGGCTGGGAACCTGAACTCCCTCACCAACCTGCTGGCCTCCGAAGGAAATCGTCACACACGAGAGCCATCATGGACTACCAACTCCCCATCGCTCTTTCGATCGTCGCTCTCTCTCTGTGGATCGTGGCTAGGCCCTGGATCACTGGAAAGAAACGTCAAGGATCCTGCGGCGGATGCAGGCAATGCCCGAACTCAATGGAACCCACCAAACCATCCGCCGAGCTGACCCAGATCCAGATTCCGGATCGCGTTTCCCAGGCCAAGTAGTCGGCTCCCCAGCTTAGTCGCCTGTCGGTTACCGACCTTCCAAAACGCGATACAAATCCGCTCGGTCCGATTCCAGCGGCCAGTCGACCCGCTCCACCACCCCCTGCTCCACCAACTGGTCCATCAACCGCCGATCGATGAGCGGGCTGAAACCATAGTTCCCTGGACTCCGATACCGCTCGATCTCTCCCCAATCGACTGCCACATACCCGATCCCGCGCCGCCAAAGCAACTCCACTCGCTCTTTCGGATCGACCAACCGAGCCACCTCCTCCAGCATCGACCGATCAAAACAAGAACTCGATGCGATCGGCACGCGAAGATCAAAGACCCTCGCATCTCCCACCATCAGCACGCGCTCCCCTTCCTTCAATCGGCCATCCCGCAGGTGGCTGTTGATCCATCGCTGATGTGCCGGCACGCGTTCCAGCATCGCTTCCCGTTCCTCACCACCCGGAACCTCCCGCTGGCTGTCCCATTGATCGGCCCGCAAATCGTGCAGCGAAACGCCGATCCGGTTGTCGACATACGGCCAATCCGACTCCAGCAATACCCCATACAGACCATGAAGCCCCAGTGCCAGCGCCACCGGCCACCCTTGCAAGGAATCTCTCCAGCGTCCAATCCCCCAACCCGCCGCAACGACAAGCAGCGGCACCAAAGGTAGCCAAAACCGCTCCAAGCGATGACTGGCCAGCCACCAGATCGCAACCCCGAGCAACCACCAGACCATCGCCCACCGCGCCGAGCGAACCGCCAGCCCCGCCAGCGCCATCGGCAGCAGCATCCAACCGACGTAAGCCGACCGATAGGAGACCGTCTGAACCGCTTCGATCATCGCCGTCGCGCTCAAGTCGGCCACCGCCGATTGATCCTTGCGACGCGGCACCTCGTGCGCTCGATGCCATTGCCGATGCTGATCCGCCGACCAATCGCCTCCACCAAGCCAACCTCCAGCCAAAGGAAAAACTGGATTCCCACCCAGCACTCCGTTTTTCAGATACCAGCCGCCACCCCCCAGAAACATCCCTGCTACCAAAATCCAAACGACTCGCGGCAACCAGCCCTGAGCCTTTTGCCTCATGCGATCTTCCGTCTGGTTCCACCACCGCTCTCCAAGCCGACTGTGCCATCCGGTCGCCAGCAACAGCACAGGAGCGACGACGAAAGGCATCGCAGTGTACTTGCACGCCGCCGCTGCACCCGCAAAGATCCCTAGCAGAAACCAACCTCTAAGCTGGTTGACCCGCAAGGCAATCAGCTGATGCATCACCACCCAGCAGGCAGCCAGATAAGCTGCCAGAACCCCTTCGATCAGACCCAACCGCGACACTTCAGCGATTCCCGGGGTCCCCAGCCACAGCAGCCCGGCCCCCATACCGCTGAGTCGACCTGCCAGGCGCGTCAGATGCCCCGCCAGCAAAAGAGCTGCCAGCACGGCATGAGCGGCGATCACTCCTTTGCCGATCAGCGCCCCCCAGTACCATCCATCCTCTCCACCCCACAGCACCATCCACCCCAGCGCATGCATCTCCGCACCCAGTGGCATGTTGGCGTAGACATTGTGGTCCACCCACCCAATCGCTCCCCGCTGAAAAAACTCCTTGGGAGCCTGCAGATGGTACGCACGCACGTCAAACTCGATCGGCGGCATCAGCGATCCCCAAACAATCAACACCGAAAGAAACGCAATCACCATCCAGCCTAGCTGCACCCATCGCCGCTCCCATCCGCTGGACTGGCTCTCTTGCACTTCGTTTTCAAGATCTCGCTCCATCGGCAGCCGACGTCCGCATCTCCACGCTGCCAGCAACGCCAAAACTAGCCCGCACACCAGGGGCCAGCGCGTGCCAATCCCCCCCAGCAGTCCCAAGGCCAACAACCCGTGGGAGATCAGCGCCAAACCCAATAGCGCCTCCAGACCCCATCGCTCCATCCCATGCATCCCGGTCACCCACCGACGCCCCCGGGCATCGCAAGCCCAACCCGCGACGGCCCAACCCATCACGGCTCTTCCAATCCACCAGCCGGATGCCATCCAGCATGCCACTCCCACCAGCAGCGGAAGGCGATCGGCCATCGCCAGCCCCATCCGACCTCCCGCCGTCCAGCTTTGCAAAATCCCATCCGGATAAGTCAGACGCACCAGCAATGCCTGCCATCGTGCCAAGTAATTGACCTGCCCGTCCGCATCCAACGTCGGCAGCAGCGGCGCGCCAAGAAAAAAAACCGAATAGCCCCCCACCAAGGCGACCGCCATCAACATCGACAGCCAACCCGGTACCCAATGTGACGACTGCGCCGGAGTTTGACGGTTATTCCGAGCCATCGGGAGGTAGCTTTCAGGAAGTCCGGGGAGACTGGGAAGAAAGTAGGGGAAACTGAGTCTAAAATATCGGAGGTTGCCGGACGAGCCATGTTGGCGCAGATTCGCTCCGCGAACAGCCGGCCACCACCTAGTTCACTCACCCTGCTTCCCCAGTTGCTGTCCCTTCGAGACTGATTCATCCCATGTCTAGCAAAAGCCCCCTGGCAGGTATCTTCACGCCCAACATCGTCCCGCTCGATCGCCGTGGGGAAATCGACGAACCCCAACTGCGAGGCTACATCGACTGGCTGATCGAAAAAGGGGTCCATGGGCTTTACCCCAACGGAAGCACCGGAGAATTCCTTCGCTTCACCCCCGAAGAACGCCGCCAGATCATCCGCATCGTCGTCGATCAGACCGCCGGCCGCGTTCCCATCCTGGCCGGTGCCGCCGAAGCGAACGTCAAGGAAACGATCGACGCATGCGACACCTATGGAGCTCTCGGCTGCCGCGCGGTGGCGATCGTCGCTCCGTTCTACTACCGTTTGGCCCCCGAAGGAGTCTACGCCTACTTCAAGGAAATCGCCGATCGCGTCACCGTCGATGTCACGCTCTACAACATCCCTCTATTCGCTTCTCCCATCGACGTCCCCACCGTCAAGCGGCTTGCCCTCGAATGCCCTCGCATCGTCGGCATCAAAGACAGCTCGGGGGATATCCCCCACATGATGCGCATGATCGCCGAAGTCCGGCCCCATCGCCCCGACTTCTTCTTCCTGACCGGTTGGGATGCTGCCCTGGTCCCCATGCTGATGGTCGGATGCGATGGCGGCACCAACGCCACCAGTGGCGTCGTTCCCGAATTGACCAAAGCGATCTACGAAGCCGCTAGGCACGAGCGATGGCATGAGGCGATGCAGCTACAGTATCGACTGCTTCCTCTGTTCGATGCCATGCTGGCCACCGCCGAGTTCCCGGAAGGTTTCCGTCGCGGCGCTCTGATCCGAGGATGGGACCTGGGCAAATCGCGCCAGCCCCTATCCACCATCCAGCAGTCGGCCGCCGACAAAATCCAGTCAAAGCTATCGGAACTAATGGAAAGCTTCCGGCTGGATGTCGCCAAGCCCTCCGTCCGCCCCAGCTCACGCAGCGAAGGAATTGGCAACGACATGATCGACCGTATCGTCCGTCAAGTCCTCGAACAACTCGGCTCGGCCCGCTGATCGGAGTTCTGTGGATCAGCGGGTCGGAAGACACCCACGGTTACACCACCAAGCCGTACGACATCTGAGGCCAGTTCCTAGCGGTACGCCGCGAGCCGTCCGGTGACTTTCCATGGGCAATTCCTCAGATGAAGGGAAGGCTCTTCACCCACGATCATCTCTGATCGATCTTTCATTTGGTCACTGGAATAGATCGATGTCCAGTTCGCTCAGATCGGAAAGTTTCTGCTGCACTTGAAGCGAATAGCCGCTATCCCTTATCGAGACGGAAATAGATCCGCCCCTGAAATCAACCATCACTCGATCACCGTTACTCCTCCTCCCATAGATCGACACGGAAGTCGAACGCCCCAGTCGCTGCAAACCTTTCCAGTCTTCCCAGCTTTCAACCGATTCCTCACTCAGATCGATCTGCTCCAGGGATGGATGGCTTTCCAATCGCGCCAAATCGCGTCCAGGAACCCTGTTGCCCTGCAGACACAACCTCCTCAGCGAGGGCATTCGCTGGATGCTTTCAACGCAGTCACCAGTCAATTGATTGTTAATCAAGTGCAGCTCGACGATATTTTCGGAGCAACGCAGACTCTGTAGGGATCGATCATCGAGCTTGCAGTAATTGATGTAGACCGTATGCAATCTGTCGCTCGACAAGCGACCCAGAAATTCACACCGAATTGGAAGCTCGGAAAGGATCAGCGTCTCCAAAGATTTCGCTTCTTCCATCGCAACCACGTCGCGATCCGAAATCAGTGGTAATCGATGCAATTGAATGTTTGTCAGATACTTGGTTGTTCTTTGTAGAGTGTTCTGCAACTCCAAAGGCCGAATGTAGACCGGAACTTCTTCATCGATTATCAGGGTTGCAGATATCGACTGTCCATAATGGTGATTAATTCCAAAGAACTTCGGGATATATGGAGGTATCCATAAGTGGAAGCGAATGTTGGTCGAGTTCACTTGGGGGACCAAAACATGTTCCAGCCACATTCGCTCCATCTGATAAGGAACATACGACGAAACGATCGCGACGATGGAGCAGTAATGAAACAGTCGTTGCAAGCCGAAGGTCGGAAGGAGAGGAGTCATCACAAACCCCCTGTCTACCAGAGTCCGTGTCTACCAGAGTCCCTGCCGTGCGAAACAATCGTCTGCCAGCAGACGCCTATTTCGGCAATGTAGCGTGAAGAATCGGCGATGGCAAATCAACTGCCACTCCGCCAATTATCCCTGCGTCAGAGTCTCCAAGGCGTCTGAAAAAATCCGGAACTCCTATCGAGCGACCAAGTCAGCCAGACGCTCGAAGATGGCCAGTCCGACCATCTTGAATAGAAGAAAGAGAGCCGACCCATTACGAACCGATCCAGTCGGTCAAACCTTAGCGAAGCGTGCGCTGTCGATCGCAATCGGCGCTCCGTTCGACTGGGCCGACTGCCAGCAGGCATCTAGAATCTGTTGCGTGGCCAGTGTCATCTGACCCCACGAAGGGTCGTGGTCGCGATCGAGCACCAGTTGACTGAACCTCTGAAAGAGGCTCACCTCCTGAGCTGTCGGTCGCCCACTGGAATACTCTGGCACGGCATGGCGCTTCGTGTGTCGCTCCATATGGAAGTCGCAGCCATCGGTCATGAAGTGGTGCTGGCTGACATGAAAATCGACTTCGGTCCCATGGAAGGGAAGGACAAAATCCTCGATCGATGCAAACCCCCGGTCGCCGCTGATGTGACACCACTGCTGGTGGTGGGTCAGAAAAGAACAAAAGAAGCTCGCGCTAAGCCCCTGATCGTAGAAAAGTTCACCGGAAAACGATGCGGGCACCGGTGATGGACTCCCCTTGCCTTGAATGGTTGCCAGCGTATGAGCGATAACCTGACGGGGTGGCTGCCACTTGAGCGTCCAGAGGATCATCCGCAGGCAGTACCATCCCAGATCCCCCAGGCATCCATGCGGCTCTGATTGACTCATCGATCGAATGTTCTCCGTTCGGAACGTTTCGTCGCCACAGAAGCTGAACTGCGTGGAAACACGGCGGATCGCACCGATCGTACTCCCTTCGTCCAGCACCTGACGCAGATGAAGCAGTCGCCCCGAGTGCATGAACATGACACCGTCCATGTACTGCACCCCCTTGGCCTTGGCGGCCGCGAGAATCTCCTCGACGTCCCCCGCATGCACCCCCGCCGGCTTTTCACCCAGCACATGCTTTCCTGCAGCAATCGCCTTGAGCGTCCATTCTTTGCGCAGAGCGGTCGGTAGCGGATTGTAGATGGCATCGATGTCAGGCCGGTCGATCAGTTCCTGATAGCCTTCGACCGCCTGGGGCTCCGGCCCAAATGGCTCCCACTGCTGGCACTCGTCGATGAACCCCTGTGCTGACGATCGCTTGCGACTGGCTACCGCCACCACCTGACCGTTTCCACTGCGACGGATCGCTCGCCAGTTCTTCTTCCCAATTCCTGCGGTCGACAAAAATCCCCAGCGGCACACCTGATTCATCGCATTCGTCCTTTGCTCTGAGCACCAACACATATCCAATGGTTCCCTACCCTGCACCCCAATCGATCGCAGTGCAAAAACCGTGGCAAGTCCACTCAGTATAAGATGGCTTCTTCCCGACGACGACCTCCATCGCCCCCTACCCTGGCATGCCCTCCCTCTCGACACCAGGAGTTTTCAACCATGCTCCCCCGTGCGCTTCGAACTGCCTCCCGCTTTTTCACTGCATGGCTTCTAGTAGGTTTCACCATCCTGGCGCATCCCCTTCTCGCGGCTGACCCGGCTGAAGAACCTCCCAATGTCGTTCTGCTGTTCGTCGATGACCTGGGATACGCCGATGTAGGGTGCTTTGGAGGCGACTCCGATCTGACACCCAACCTCGACCAGATGGCGCGCGAGGGAAGACGATTCACCGACTTTGTTGTCTCCTCCCCCGTCTGCAGCGCCTCGCGAGCTGCCCTGATGACCGGATGCATCCACGAACGGATCGGCATCTTCGGCGCATTGGGACCGCAGTCGAAGATCGGTATAAACGACGGTGAGACGACGATGGCCGAACTGCTCAAGGGGCGAGGCTATCGGACGGCATGCATCGGCAAATGGCATCTCGGGCATCATCCCCAATTCCTCCCGACTCGCCACGGCTTCGATTCCTACTTCGGCCTTCCTTACTCGAACGACATGTGGCCATTTCACCCTGATGTGGTGAATCTCCCGCCTGATGCCCCTCAGCGTCGGAACGGATTTCCGCCACTGCCTCTCTTCGAAAATGAAACCGTGGTCGATGCCGATGTCACCGCCGAGGACCAAGTGTCGCTCACCGAGCAGTACACCCAGCGCGCTGAAGCCTTTCTGGAGGCAAGTGCGGGGAAAGGACCCTTCTTCCTCTACGTTCCCTACACCATGGTCCACGTGCCGCTGTTTGCCGGCAAACCATTTCAGGGAACCAGTCCGCGCGGCCCCTTCGGCGATGTGCTGCGCGAAGTCGATGCTTCGGTGGGACGCATCCTCCAGAAGCTAAAAGATCTCCACGTGGACGACAACACGCTGGTCTTTTTCACCAGCGACAACGGACCTTGGCTGAGCTATGGTTCGCATGCGGGATCGGCGGGAGTATTCCGGGAGGGCAAGGGCACCTGCTGGGAAGGTGGCATGCGCGTCCCCCTGATCGCGCGATGGCCACGCCAAATCCCTGCCGACACCACCTGCGATCGACTCGCCTCCACCATCGACCTGTTCCCTACGATCGCCACCCTGACTGGTACCCAGGTTCCAAATCTTCCCATCGACGGGAAGCCTCTCGGCTCTCTGCTGTCCGGCGATGCCAACGGCCCGTCGCCTCACACCAGCCTCCCCTACTACTTTTTGAACAACGAACTGCATGCGGTGCGCACCGAACGATGGAAACTGGTGTTACCCCATCGCTACCGATCTCTCCAAGGACGACAAGGTCGCGACGACGGCATGCCGATCGCCTACGACACCCTGGAAGCACCTCTTTCACTTTTTGACCTGGAACAGGATCCTTCCGAGACAACCAATTGCATCGCGGATTACCCCGAGGTGGCCCAGTTGCTACAGGAAGAAGCTGCCCGATGGCGAAGCGCACTGGGGGATTCGCTGACCAAAACCAGCGGCAGTCAGCGCCGGGCCGCTGGGCAACTGGTAGCTCCCTAATCGATCAGGGGTTTATGAGCCGGCTTCGGTGTGAAGCGATCGGTAGCATCGCTCGCTCCTCGTCGTAATCGAACTCAGGCCGGAACGCCGAAGGCGACTTGCCGGTACTCGTACTCGACGCCTGAATGAAAACTCGGCGTCCGATTCGCGCATTACGAGCACGAGGAAGAGGAAGAACGGGCGGCGGGGAACTTAGGGCATGAGGGCAGGCTTAAGCACTTGCTGGGGTATTGCTACTGGGATTTCCTTCAGCATTTGATCGACAGCGGCCACGACGATGTCGGCGGGCAGAGCGTAACTGGAGACGCGACCGGCTCGAGCGATATTCAGCCCCACTGCCTTCCCTTCGAGATCAACCAAAGGACCGCCGCATTGATTGGGCGACAAAACGGTATCGTGCTGGAAGACCGATGGAAACCCACTGGCTCGAGCGCTCACCTTTCCGTTGACCTCCATTTCTGCTGGATCCAGCAGGTTGCTGCTGAGATCCATCAGTCGGACTCGCACATGATCGACGGTGTCCGATCGCTGGAACTCCACCTCGACCCATTCCCCGGCCTTCATCGATGCCACGCGTTCCAGCAGATGCTGGCGAGAGGTCAGCGTGATGCCATCGATCTTCAGAAGTAGATCCCCGTCCAGCATCCCCGCCTGGTCGGCGCCGCTACCGGAGAGCACTTTGGTGATGACATTCCCTTCACCCGTCCAATCGAACGAAATTCCCATCACCGCGCGTTCGGGCTGGATTGGCCTGGGGGCGACACTGATCACTCCAATCGACATCGGCATGGCGCGCACATCGGTGGAAGCAGTCCAGCTACCGATGACCGGGACGGTACTGCCGGTCCACTCCACCACCGGCAGGCCCGTGCGTTCGATCTTCAGCAGCGCGAGATCCAGATCGCTTCGAACTGCCCGGCGGCTGGCCTTCACCCTTGTCCCATCGTACAGACGGCACTCCAGCAGATCCCCCGCCAGTTCGCTGGCCTTGGTGACCACAAACCCATCCTCGCGAACGATCGCACCCATGGCGATCGGCTGCCCAGATCCCAGCACACGGACCGTCGCCATCCACTGGTTGCCAACAGCTTCCTTGAACGCTTGCAGCACGTTGTAATGCATCTTCTGGTAGCGCGTCGGCGAGGGCATCAGACCTTCTAGCAAACTGGGTCCCCCCAGCGGTTGCTGAATCCACTGCACCAGTTCCCGGACCGAACCCAGCTTGCCGTCCACCGTATCGGCTTTCGGCTCCTTCCGCTGCGACTCGGTCTTGTACCTGTCGCTCGATCCGCCATTCCCTGCTGTTCTTTCGGCCAGAGAAGTCTTTTCGGCCAGAGAAGTTCTTTCGGCCAGAGCCTTCGCTTGGTCTAGCCAAGCGGTCCCCTGCATCCGCCACCAGGAATGAAGGCTGGAAAGGGCTGGACCAGGGTGTTGGGTGCGGTAGGTCAGCCATCCGATGGCCACCACCAGCAGGACTCCTCTTAAGAGCATGAACGAAAGTGCCTTCACTCCATCACCCCGCGATCTATCAAGAATCTCGCTCGACGGTTGCTAGGCGAAGAGTTCATGGATGATGAACTCCCACGATGATCGTCACCTCCATTACCCGATCGCCTCGCAGGAGTTCAACGCGCACTCGGTCTCCCGGCATGGTGCCCTCGACTGCCAGGATCAGATCCTGAAACGTTTCGATCGCAGCCCCTTGGAACTTGCGAATGCGATCTCCAGCCTCAAGTCCTGCCTTTTCGGCTGGACTTCCCTCGACCACCGTCTCGATGATTGGAGCGGGATCGTCTTTTTTCCCGAGCACTCCAATCACCGGCTTGTATCCGGGGAGTGTGCCCCACGCATCCCCGTCGGCCATGCGATCCCAATGATCGCGGTAGATATCGATCGGAACATGCATGTTGTCCTGAATATCGGAACCGATTCGGCTATGAATCCCGATCAGCTTTCCTTCGAGGTCGAACAAAGGACCTCCGCTGTCTCCACCGATCAATGGGCAATCGGTGATCAGCGTCGTGGAGAGATTCTCAAGCAGCCTGCCGACGCGAATGACCGGTGGTCGATTGGATTGCCACCCCCCTGGATGCCCGGCCGCGATGCACCACTGTCCTTCACGCAGATCAGTGGAACTGCCCAGTGAGGCGTGAGGCAAACCGGCGAAATCGACAATCTTGACCAGTCCCGCATCCATATGGCGGTTCATCCCCAAGGTTCTGGCTCGCAGGCGCTTTCCGTCCGAAAGCGTCACCCAGGCATCGCGCATCGGTTTGCCCGCGACGTGCGCGGCAGTTAGGACATATCCATCGGCCGTCACCAGAACTCCACTTCCCTGCGCCATTCCTTGCTGGACGTTGACGGTGACCTTTTGAATCTTCTCCGCCACCTTGGCTTGTTGCTTCTGCAGCGCCATCAACTCCCCGACCGACCTCGGCTCCTGCCCTTGGAAAAGGCGATCCAATCCATTTTCCAGTGGCAAGAAGGTGCTGCCAGGCGGCCGCTTGGGTAGGGTGGCGCTGGCTGCCTGAACTGCTGCGGGACTGGAGACATCCGGAGAAGCCGGCGACAAACGAATCACCTCGGCGGTGGCATCGACAAACGGGGTTTCCGAACTGCGATCGGCGGTTGTCTTGGAGGAGCTCTGTGGAACAGTCACCGTCTGGGACCACGCCCACTGCGATCCCAATAAGAGGCTCCAGACCAGCCAGAGCCCGAGGCCCACCGCCAGCTTGCTCCAAATCGGATCGATCCCGGCGAGCAGGGTCCATGGCCTGGGACCAAACGTCGTGTGCAACTCCCACCAACTGGCAGGTCGCTTGGCCATACGAGGTCCGCGAACCGGGGACGGGTTGTCGATGCGAATCTCGCGATTCGCCAGTTGGCGTTTCAAATGTGCCACTGCTTCCTCCCCGACCTGTCGATCCAGACCGGCCAACCAACAAGGCTCGACAGCCGATCGATGTGAGCGATATCGAAGGTCTACCAAACACCGTTGGCACTGCGGCACCGACGGCTGGTTCGCCTCACCCTTCCACACGAGCCTCATTGTAAACCGCTTGACTTGAGAATTCCCGCGCCGGATTTGAGGATTTCCCGACTCCCCAGGCCCCTATCCCCTACAACCGGCCAAACCGGCAACCGTGGTACGATTGACTGCAACCTACGATTCTTGCATCGGAGTCAACCAAAAGGTGGTGCTTTGCCTGTCGCGGCTGGACACTTGGGTGGCACTTGGCATCGACGGAGCGGAACTCCCTGTGACCGACAATCCTCATCTTCTTGTTCTGGGCTGCGGCTACGTCGGACAGGCTGTCGCCAGAGAAGCGTTGGCAAACCACTGGCGCGTCACCGCAACCACACGGTCGGAAGGCTCAGCCCAACGCCTGGAATCCTCGGGAGTCAGAGCGATTGTCTACGACTGGAACCGGGATCCGGTCCCTTCCGTCGACTCCCCTGTCGACGCGGTTCTGATCGCCGTCAGCCATCACGTCGCACCGGGGCAAAATGCCCAGCAGGTCCATCCTGAAGGACTCGCTCGTAGCCTCCCATCCCTCGCTCGCTCCGCCCGCCGCTGCATCTATCTGTCGACGACGGGCGTCTATGGGCAAAAAGATCTCCGATCGGCCACCAGCTCTTCCAGTGCACATCCCTGGGTTGATGAATCGTCCCCGATTGCTCCTGATCGCCCTGGCGCGATCAATGCCGCAGAGGGTGAAAAGTGGATACGGGAAAGCATGTACTCCAAGCGATCGACGATCCTTCGACTGGCGGGAATCTACGGCCCCAATCGAACACCGAATCTCCAGAAGCTGCGTGCTGGAGAAGCACTCGAAGTGCATCCTGAAGGATTCCTGAACCTGATCCATCGCGATGACATCGCTCGCATCGTCCTGGATCTGCTACGACATCCCTCCCCGAAACCACTTTACTGCGTTAGCGACGGCCATCCGGTGACGAGATCCGATTACTATCGATGGATCGCTGATCAACAAGGACTTCCCTCTCCCGTTTTCGCACCACCCCGGGATCCACCATCGGAACCTTCCCGAAGGTTGGGGAGCAAACGGATTGATCCTCGCCTTTTGATGGAGGATACGGGAAGAGAGTTTCGATTCCCAAGCTATCGTGAAGGATTGCTGCATTCGTGGCGTGAAGAAGTGGTGGAAAACAACCGTTCTGAGGCTCGGCCAGAATGATCGGCCGTCCCTCACGCAACGGCGCACGAACCCCACTTGTCAACCCCGCCCCTTTTGGGATCGACGGGAACGTGTCACAATCGTTCGACGGGGTGCTCAGCCCCTGCTTTTCTCAGCATTCTGATTCCCAAGGCTCAACCGGATCATGCTCGCTCGCAAACCGATCTTCCCCAACGTCCTCGAAATGAACGTTCAGGCCGGCCAACTGATCGGCTGCAACGTCTATCTGATCCACGATGGCGACGAATGGGCACTAATCGATATCGGTTACCAGGATGGCGTGGAAGAGATTATCGAGCTGATTCGCCAGATGGACTTCCCCCTGTCCAAGTGCAAAACTCTGATCGCCACGCACGCCGATGTTGATCACGGGCAAGGGTTTGCCGCCGCCAAACAGATTCTCAAAACCTCCCTGACGGCTCACCCGAAGGCTGCTCGTTTGCTAGCCGAGGGGGATCGATTGCAGACCTTCGCCGAAGTCGAAGCCCAAGGCATCTCGATGGAAATGCCCAAGGTGACGTGCGAGCATTTGGTTCAGGACGGCGATGTCATCAAGATCGGCAGCTTGGAACTGGAAGTCTGGAGCACTCCGGGGCACGCCGACAGCCAACTGGCCTTTCGGCTAGGGGATCTGCTGTTCAGCGGGGACAACATCTATCGGGATGGCTGCGTCGGTGCCATCGATGCACACCACGGCAGCAATATTCCCCACTTCATCGAATCCCTGGAGCGGATTCGCGACAGCGATGTGACTTGGCTGCTACCTTCCCACGGGCCTTACTTCCGTCGCGATCCGGCGATGATCAATCGCACGATCGATCGCCTCAAAGGCTATCTGCACATGGCCGATTTTGGCACCTGCGCCATCGACTGGCCGCTGATCGATCAGTGGGAAGAAATGGTGCGAGATGGCAAGTTGCCGAAGTAAACCAAAGCGATGGATCCCCTCCCTGGACTCCACCTGCATGACGCATCACCGATGCGGCTTTCTTTATCTCCAGCATCCGAAGTCGCCACCATCTGCCGCATTCATGCCTGCATACCAGCCTGAACGGCACCAAGCGTCGCTTGAGAAATCGCTGCCAACCAGCGATGCCCCCCTGCGATCAGGAGATCAACTCTCGGATCGGCTCACCAAAGGGGAGAATCGGCATCGGCCTGCCCTGGTGATCCAAAAAGCTCTCTTCGTAGTTGATCCC
>Ga0068877_10002817_pt1 | contig 13937 bp, 11 predicted proteins | sample NOAtaG_FD_66437 | JGI IMG/M metagenome (GOLD analysis project Ga0068877, IMG submission 66437) | Freshwater lake microbial communities from Lake Erie, under a cyanobacterial bloom - NOAA_Erie_Diel6S_1000h metaG | ecosystem: Environmental > Aquatic > Freshwater > Lake | place: USA: Ohio, Lake... | reverse complement strand
CCATGGCCCAGAAGTTGTCGGATGTCGCAATGCGAATGATCCGCTCATCCGGCAAGCCGGCAACCTTTTTCCAGAGTCCAAAAGCCTCATCATCGTTATGATAAACGGTAACGCTGAGCTTGTCTCTTGGAAGGCCATAATCTCGCGTGACGAGTGTCCACGCGTAGCGAATGGCATCCTCCTTGAAGTAATCGCCGAATGAGAAATTCCCCAGCATTTCGAAGAAGGTATGATGGCGCGCAGTATAACCTACATTGTCGAGATCGTTGTGCTTTCCCCCGGCGCGCACGCATTTCTGAGAGGTCGCGGCGCGGATGTAGCTGCGGGTCTCCAGACCAGTGAAAAGGTTCTTAAACTGAACCATGCCGGCCGTCGTGAACATGAGGGTGGGATCGTTTCGTGGCACCAGCGGCGAGGATGGCACTATACAATGCCCATTCGCGCTGAAGAACTCGAGAAACGTCGAACGAACCTCACCAACACTTGCCATGACCAAACCCTGCAACCATTCCCGCGATCCAAGCCCCTGAGCTTCCCCCAACCGGGAAACGTCCTCGCCTGGAACGCTTCTAGACAGCAGCCCCCTCGCTGTCCACGCCCGAGCGCAAGAGCATCGCAAGATTGCGATCAGGCCTCATCGTCACCTTCTTCCGGAGCCCCCTCGAAAATGGCCGACGCGATCAGGCCAGCATTCTGGCGAAGGGCCTGCTCGATCCTGTCCGACAAGGCAGGATTCTGCTTCAGGAAGGCCTTTGCATTCTCACGCCCCTGCCCGAGCCGCTGGCTGTCATAGGAGAACCACGCACCGGACTTCTCCACAATCCCGGCCTTGACGCCGAGATCGATGAGTTCACCCATTTTCGAAACGCCTTCGCCATACATGATGTCGAACTCGACCTGCTTGAAGGGCGGCGCGACCTTGTTCTTCACCACCTTCACGCGCGTGGTGTTCCCCACGATATCCTCGCGCTCCTTGATGGAGCCGACGCGACGAATATCCAAACGAACAGAGGCATAGAATTTCAGCGCGTTGCCGCCGGTCGTGGTTTCCGGACTGCCATACATCACGCCGATCTTCATGCGGATCTGGTTGATGAAGATGACCATCGTGTTCGAGCGCGAGATCGACGCGGTGAGCTTGCGGAGCGCCTGGCTCATCAGCCGCGCCTGTTGCCCCGGCTGAACCTCACCCATCTCACCCTCGATCTCCGATTTCGGCGTGAGCGCCGCAACCGAGTCGACCACGAGGACATCGACCGCACCGGAGCGAACCAGCGTGTCCGCGATCTCCAGCGCCTGCTCACCAGTGTCCGGCTGCGAAATCAGAAGATTGTCGAGATTGACACCCAGTTTTCGGGCATAAATCGGATCCAGCGCATGCTCGGCATCGATGAATGCGGAGACACCACCGATCTTCTGGGCCTCCGCCACCGTGTGAAGCGCGAGTGTGGTCTTGCCCGACGATTCCGGGCCGAAGATCTCGATCACACGGCCACGCGGCAAGCCCCCGACGCCCAGGGCGATGTCGAGGCCCAGTGAACCCGTGGGTATTGTCTCGATCTCGAGCGCCTTCTGCTGCCCGAGCCGCATGATGGAGCCCTTGCCGAAAGCGCGCTCGATCTGCGAAAGCGCGGCATCCAGAGCCTTAGTCTTGTCCATGGAGGAACCTTCCACGAGTCGAAGCACAGATTGAGACATGATACCCTCCTTAGGAGATTGGCGGAGCACCTTCAACAACCCATTTATTCTTTTTTTGTTCTCATTGTAAAGTTCTTTTTTTGTTCTAGTTGGAGCTTGCCAACTCTCTGCCCCTCGCTTACTCCTTGCACCCGGAAAAGGGTGGCAGCATGCAGATTTCCTACGCCCAGAGGCTTGAGGACTTCCATCTGGAATGCCTGTTCGCGGAGCAGGACCGAGGCTTCTACATCGATGTCGGCGGTGGGCATCCCGTTGCGGACAATGTGAGTTTTCATTTCTATCTGCGCGGCTGGCGGGGGCTGGTCGTGGAACCTCAGCGCGCTCTCGCCAAGGCCTATGCAGCGGTCCGCCCGCGGGACCTGGTGGTCGATCACCCGGTCGGTGATCGAGATGGCGAGGTTTTGTTCCATCGCGTGGACCGGCTGCACGGTTTTTCGACAATCGTTGAGGAGAATGCGCGGGGCGCACGTGAATTCGGTGTCGATTATCGCAGCGAGAAGCAGCCCATCCGGCGGCTCTCGGGGATCATCGAGGAACGCAAGATCGGCACGGTGGATTTCCTGAAAATCGACGTCGAGGGAGCCGAAGGGATGGTCCTGGCCGGTCTCGATCTGCAGCGGCATCGCCCGCGGGTCATGTGCATCGAGGCGGTCCAGCCAGGCAGCATGGCGGATTCTGCCGGCTCATGGGAGCCTGGCTTGCTGGCCGCGGGCTACGGGCTTGCCTTCCGGGATGATCTCAACCGGTTCTACGTTGCGGAGGAAGAGAGGCATCTCGCTGAACGATTCCCGAAGGAGCCGGCACCGTGGGATATCGTAAAGCACCTCTATGAATTCGGGAAGGCCGGGGAGAGCGACGAGCACCCCGACCGCGAATTGACCCAACGGCTCGTGGCTGGCCTTTTGGCGAGCCTGCCGGACTTGCCGCCGGCCTTCCTGCGCAGCCTTCTGGAGAAATCGGCCGGCGCAGGTGGCATGGAGCGGGGGCCAGAGCTTCGGAGCTTGTTGCGGGGAAAGGCTGATTTCCCCCGGAAGGGCATTCAGGCCGTGCCGGAAGATCCACTTCCGTTGGATGACGCCGCTCGGGCAGCCCTTGGGCGTATCGCGGCCGCTTATGATGGCGGGATGATCTTCTAGAGCATCCGCCCGCCAAGTGGATACCGGTTGGCGGAAAAAGCGGACGCGAAAACAAGAAGAGTGAGCGCCAGATCTGATTCTATCAGATCGGTTTGCGCTCTAGAGCGGACTCCGATCTGATTGGATCAGACATTCCGTTCCAATTTCTTGTTATTTCCCGCATTTTCTTCGACCAACCGGTATCCGATGGATCGGAAAATGCTCCAGGATCTTGCGCCTGGTTCTCGTTCAAGGGGGTCGGTCTCGTTCAGGGGGCTCATGGCCGCGAGGGGAAGTGACGCTGCCGGCGGCGTCAACTCATCACGCGTTTGACGGCCTCGATCAGCTGCTTGAGGCTGAAGGGCTTGGGCAGGAAATCGAATTGCTGGCCCTCCGGCAGGTTCTTGCGGAAGGCTTCTTCCGCATAACCGGATACGAAGATCACGCGGATCTCCGGCTTGCGCGCGCGCAACTCGCGCAGCAGGGAGGGGCCGTCCATCTCGGGCATCACCACGTCGGAAACCACCAGATCGATATCCTCCATCGCATGCGTTTCGAGTTGATGCAGCGCATCCACGCCGGATTGGGCCTCGATCACGGTGTAGCCACGAGAGCGCAAGGCCCGCGCGCCGAAATTGCGCACGGCATCCTCATCTTCCACCAGCAAAATGGTGCCAGTGCCGGTGAGGTCCGCGATGGGCACCTTCTCGACAACCGCCGCAGCCAGAGCAGGGGCCTGCCCCTCGGCAGCCATCTCGGGGGCGCCGTCCTCGCCGGCAGCAGCCATATCCGCGCCGGCGGGCAGCAGGTCGCCCGCGCGGGGCACGTGCCGGGGCAGGAAGATGCGGAAGGTCGTGCCCTTGCCCAATTCGCTCAGGCAGTCGATCGAGCCATTGGATTGCGTGACGAAACCATAGACCGAGGAGAGGCCCAGGCCCGTGCCGCGCCCCACTTCCTTCGTGGTGAAGAATGGCTCGAAGATCTTGCGCCGCACCTCCGGTGACATGCCGGAGCCGGAATCGGTGACGTCGACGAGCACGTAATCGCCTCGCTTCAGCCCCTCGACATTGTAACTGTCGGTCTCCGCGGCAGGCACATTGGAGGTGCGGATGGTGAGGCGACCGCCCTCCGGCATGGCATCGCGCGCATTCACCGCGAGGTTGATGATCATGTTGTCGAAGGAAGCCGGGTCCGCGAAGGTCGGCCAGAGATCGCGACCGTGGCGGATATCCAGTTCCACATTCGGCCCGATCGAGCGCTTCAGCATCGCATTAAGATCGCCGAGCCGGTCGCCAAGATCGATGGTCTCGGGCAGCAGGGTCTGCTGGCGCGAAAAAGCCAGCAATTGCCGCACGAGGCTCTTCGCGCGGTTGGCGGAATTCTTGATCTGCATTACGTCCTGATGGCGCGGATCAGTCGCGCGGAAGTTTCCGGCCAGCAGGTCCGCGAAGCCGACAATCGCCTGCAGATGGTTGTTGAAATCATGCGCCACGCCACCGGCGAGCTGGCCGACAGCGTTCATCTTCATGGATTGGAAAAGCTGTTCCTGAAGCTTTTTTTCATCCGTTGTTTCAAGAGCATAGGCGATCACGGCCTCCTCGCTGCGCTCGCTCGCGCCAGAGGGCACGAAGAAGAAGCGCGCCGAGCGACCCACCTCGCCTGCCAGCGACACATCCACCGGCTCGCTTTCGCCGGTGCCGTGACGGGCCATGGTGAATGCCGCCTCGATGCGGGGGCGATCGGCCGGCGCGATCAGGCTCAGCAGATCGCGCGGGCCGGCGGTCTGCTGGTTCGGCAGGAAACCCGCGAATCGCGCATTGGTGCTCTCGATGCCGCCGGACCGGCTGAGCGTGGCGATGGCGAAGGGCGAGGTGTTGAAGAGCCGCGCGAAACGCACTTCGGCATCGCGCAGGCCCTCGGCGCCGCTCGCCTCCCCCGAGCGGTTGAGCACCAGCGTGCGTGACACGCCGGCCGTGCCATCAGCCGCGAAAGCCACGCGGTGGAGCAGCCGCACCGGCAGGCGCTGCCCCCCCTTCCGCTTGAGGTCGAGGTCGATCGTCTCGGTGCGCACCGCACCCGGCTGCCCCTGCATATGCGCGAGCAAAGCCTCGCCGCCGGAAGCCACGATGTCGCGGATCTCGAGATCACGATCGGCGATTTCCGCGAGGTCGTAATCGAGCCAGTCGGCGAGCGTGGCATTGAGATAGAGAACACGCCCCTCGGGGCGCGCGGAGAAGAAGCCGGCCGGCGCGCTGTCGAGATAGGAGATCGCCTGCTGGAGTTCCTGGAACTCGTTCTCGTGCTTCTCGCGGTCGCGGGTGATGTCGGTCAAGCGCCAATGCACCGCCGTGTCACCCTCCGCTCGCGAAAGCGGCCGGACGCGGACGCGATACCAGCCATAGCTGGCACCACCCGTGAGGGCCGGCACGAGACGGATGATCTCGGTCGCGCCACGCCCTTCGCGCGCGGCTTGCGCCAGCCGGTAGATCGCCTCGCTGACATCCGAGCCCCCGGAGAAAAGGCGCTCCACGGGGCGGATGCTTGCCGCGCGGCCCGGCACGCCGCCGCAGAAGGTCTGGTAGGCGCCATTGGCATAGAGAACCTTGCCCTCGCGATCGAGCACGAGCTGGCCATCCTCCGCACCATCGACGATGGCCTTGGTGATATCGTTGCGGGCGGCGCGCCCGGCAAATTGCAGGATGCCCACCGCATAGAGGAAGGCAGCCAGAACGCCGAGGGCCGCAAACCCGGCGAGAAACAGCGTCAGCACGGTCGCATGATGGCGCATGTCCAGCACCGCGAGCGACAGCACCGAACCCACCACGACCAGAGTGACCAGCAACAGCAGCACGGGGCTGCCATGCCGCTGGCTGCGGTCGATCGGCGGGCCGGCGGGGGTCTCCTTCAGCATGCCTCGAAAACCTCCTCTGCCCGGCGGATTCGCGGGGGCACTCCTCATCCAGCGTTCTGGCTCAGAAACGGTTCCGCCTCAAGCGCATCACGTAACCGATCACTTCTGCAACCGCCTTGTAGTGCTCCTCGGGGATTTCCTCATCGATTTCCACTTTCGCATGCAGGGCACGGGCGAGTGGCGGGTTCTCCACGATGGCGATGTCGCTGGCGGTCGCGATCTCGCGAATCTTCAGCGCCAGGAGATCAAGGCCCTTCGCCACCAGAACCGGCGCGTTCATCCCGGCCTCGTATTTCAGCGCCACGGCATAATGGGTCGGGTTGGTGATGATCACCGAGGATTGCGGCACCGCCGCCATCATGCGCTGGCGCAGCCTTTCCGAGCGGATCTTGCGGAGTTTCGCCTTGATCTCGGGCGAGCCTTCCGTCTCCTTGAATTCCTGCTTCAGTTCCTCGCGCGTCATCCTGAGGCGCTGCCGCCATGTGAAGCGCTGATAGAGGATATCCGCCGCCGCGACGAAGGCGAAGACCGCAAGTACGCCGCCAAGAAGTTTCAGCGACAGTGACCAGATGACATCCATCATCAGGGCGGGGTCGAGCTGCACGAGCGTACCCAGTCGCTTTCGTTCGGGCCAGAGCACAAAGAAGAGCAAAGCGCCGACAATCGCGAATTTCAGGAGGCTCTTGACGAACTGCACAAGCGCTTCCTTGCCGAAGATGCGCTTGAACCCTGCAATGGGCGAGATGCGGTTCAGCTTCGGCACCATCGGCTCGGTGGTCCAGAGGGGCTTGTGCATGATGAGGCCCGAAGCCACACCCGCGGCGAGCGCGAAGATGAAGGGCAGCGCAAGCACGCCCGCCATGGTGCGCGAGCCATGCGCGAAGATGCTCATCAGGCCACTCTGATCCATCGAGACCTGATGCGCATTCTCCAGATAGCCGCGCATTCCAGCGACAAAATTCGTGAGCCCGATCACGCCCGTGATGAAAAGCGCCAGCGTGCCGCCGGCCAGCACGAGGAAGGTCGCGGCCTCCATGCTTTTCGGAACCTCGCCGCGCTCGATCGATTGCTCCATCCTGCGGTCGGTCGGTTCTTCTGTCTTGTCTTCCTGATCGGTATCGCCCGCCATCGGCGCCTACCTCAGACCGGGGAAGAATTCGCGGTAGACCCGCACCACATGGGCAAGGAACCCGTCCATCATCAGGCCCAGCACCACGATGAAGATCACCGCGCCGAGCAGGATCATCGCGGGCATCGCGAGGAAGAAGACCTGCAATTGCGGCATCATGCGCGAGAGGATGCCGAGCCCGACGTTGAAGACGAGGCCGAAAACAAGGAAGGGCGCGGAAATCTGCACCGCCGTGATGAAGGCTGAATTCGCGACCGTCAGCGCGAGCTCAGCCGCATCCGCGCTGGCCGGCATCATGCCGGGCTGCAGGGTCTGGTAGCTGTCGATGATCCCGTAGATCGCGATATGATGCAGGTCCGAGGCGAAGATGAGCGAGATTCCGAGCAGCGCCAGGAAGGTGCCAATGACAGCTGCCTGGCCAAGATCGCCGCCCGTGGGGTCGATCGACATCGTGAAGGAGAGCCCGATCTGCTGGGAGATCAGCACACCCGCCGTCTGCAGGGTGGACATCAGGAACCGCGCCGAAAGGCCAAAGGTGATGCCGATCAGGATCTCCGTCACGAGCAGGCGCGTGGCGAGGTCGAGATTCATCCCCATGCCCGCAAAACTCGGCCGGACGACCGGAACCGTGAGCAGGGTGACGAAGAGCGCGAAGGAAAGCCGGACCCTTTGCGGCGCCACCTGCTCGCCAAGGGCCGGCAAAAGCATCATCATCGTGCCCACACGGGCGAACACGAGCATGAAGACCAGGGCGAATTCGGGCAGGATGGTGATCGTCATCCTGCTTACACTTCGATGATTCGGCTGCTTTTGCCGAAGGAATTCGTCTCTAGAGGCCACCCGAGATGATGCGCGTGGCGATCCTGGCCATGAAGGCAGCCATCGCATCCCCCATGAAGGGCAGCAGGAAGAGAAGCGAACCGAAGATCGCGGCGACCTTCGGAACGTAGACGAGGGTCTGTTCCTGGATCTGCGTGAGCGCCTGGAAAAGCGATATGACGAAGCCGACGAGGAGGCCGACCACCATCACCGGCATCCCCACCTTGAAGAAGGTGATGAGCCCGTCGCGCCCGACTTCGATCAGCTCCGCCCCGTTCATCAGATCGGCATCCGCATGATTTCCTCGTAGGCCGCGACCACACGGTCGCGCACCGCCACGAGGCTTTCCAGCGCCGCCTCGCTCTCGGCCACCGCCGTCACGACCTCGACGAGATCGGTGGGCGTACCGCCGGCCGCGCGCATGGCGAGAGCATCGGACTTCTTGCCGGCTTCCTGGACACGACCCACGGTCGCCTCGAGGATGTCCGCGAACGAGCCTCCCGCCGCCTCATTCTTGCCGAGCAGGGCAGTCGGGTTGGAATTCATCTTCTGTTGCAGGGCATACGCGCTTGCTGCGATGCCCGGATTCATCATCGTTTTCATCGTGTTCTCCGATCGCGAGTAATTGAAACTCAGGCACGCAGGATTTCGAGCGTGCGCGCCAGCATTCTGCGGGTTGTGCTGATGACGTTGAGGTTGGCTTCATAGCTGCGTTGGGCTTCCCGAAGGTCGAGCGTCTCCATCATGGTGTCGACATTGGGCTTCTGGACAAAACCACGGGCATCCGCCAGCGGATTGCCCGGCTCGAAACGGGTCTTGAACTCGGACCGGTCGCGCTTGATCTTGCCGAGCTGGACCGTGCTGACGCCGAGTTCGTTGTCGAGCTTCTGCTGGAAGGTCACCACCTTGCGGCGATAGGGCTGCTCGCCGGGGCGCGTCGGCGTCGTATCGGCGTTCGCGACGTTCTCGGCAATGACGCGCATGCGGCCGGACTGGGCCCGCAGGCCCGAAGCGGCGATGGCGAGGGATTTCAGGAAGTCCATGGTTCACCCTCCTCCATCAGGACCGGCGACCGATGGCGGTCTTCAGCGTGGCGAGGCCGCGCTGGTAGAGGTTCGCCGCGGTCTGGAAATCGATCTGGTTCTGCGACACCTTGAGCATCTCGTCCTCGAGGGTCACGGCGTTGGCGGAGGGACGGGTCTCGTAGCTCGCGCCACGATCGACTGTGCCGGCGCCATTTGCCGCCGGGTTGATATGCATCGCGCTGGTGGTCATCAGGCCTGCAGCCTGATTGTAGTGCGCCACGGCCATGCGACGGGTGGCATCGGCGCCGCGCGAGGCGGGATCGATGCCGATCTGGGCGATGTCCTTGGGCTTGTAGCCGGGCGTGTCGGCATTGGCGACGTTCTCGGCCAGCACCTTCTGGCGCGACTGCAGGAAGCGCATACGCTGCTTCAGGGCCGCGAAGGTCGAAAGATCATGAATCATGAAGACCTCGGCAAAATCCGCCATTCGGGCGGACGACAAGGAAATTCTTGCCGCATTCATGGTTAAGATCAGGTAAATGCCGGGAACGAATTGCACCATTTCCGGGCAGTCGGGCTTTGCAGGCGAGGGGGCGGTTTCACACAATGGATCGAGACTTCGCCATTGACGCCATCCTCAAAGGATGATGCTGCTTTTTCGGTATGTCTGGTGCGTTCTCGTGTCGCTTCCGGTGGTTGAACCATGCAATCTCTTCTCGACAAGCTGAACTCCGGCGACAGCGCCGTCTCCGCGATGCTCTGGATCGGGCTTGGGCTGATACTTCTGATCGTCGTGATCGCCATTGCGCTCTGGCTGATTCGCGCCTTGAGGCCCGCCCTGAACCTTTCGAGCAACACGACGCGGGGCGGGCGGGTTCAGCGGCTGGCCGTGACGGATGCCTTCCCGCTCGACCGCGAGGGGCGAAAGCTCGTCATCATCCGGCGCGACAATGTCGAGCATCTGCTGCTGATCGGTGGCACCAACGATGTCGTGATCGAGCAGGGAATCGTGCGCGGCGAACGCAGCCTGCGCGGCCGGGCCGAGGGCGATCCGCTGATGGAGCCGGCCGAGCCTGCAAAACCCATCATCGCCCTTCAACCCAACCCGGTTGCACCGCCGGCCGCGCCCCCGCAGGCTCCGCAACGTCCGGTGGCCCCGTCGGCGCCGATCGCGCCTCCTGCGCCGCGCCCCATGGCCCAGCCGGTGATGCCAGCGGCTGGGGCGACCTCGCCAGCAGCGGCCGCTGCCGTGGCCCGGTTCGAGGTTGATTTCGAGCGGGATGTGAAAACGATGGAATATCCGGCAACGCCCGCGCAGGCTCCCGTGCCAGCCAGGCCCGTGGCTCCGGCACTGCCTTTGCAGCAGCCCGCGCAGATTCCACAGCCTTTTGCCCTGCCGCCCGCGCAGCCTGTGGTTCAGGCCCCGCCGCAATCTTCGCCGCTGCAGTCTTCGCCACCGCCGCGCGCGGAAGCCCCCCGTGCCGAGACTTCCCGCCCGGAACCGATGAGCGAGATGGCGCGGCGCCTTTCGGAAGTGCTGCAGAGGCCGATCGTGCCGCCTGGTCCTCGCGCTTCCGTTGCGCCGCCCATTCCGCCTGCGCCCATTCCGCCTGCGAACATGCCGGTTCCGAACATGCCTGTTCCGAACATGCCGGTTCCGAACATGGAGCCGGAAGCCGCGCCCGCTCCGCCTCCGCCACCCGCCAGACTGCCGACCGAGTCCGAGATGGACATGCTCGAGGAGGAAATGGCGAAGCTGCTCGGCCGGCCTGCGGCACCGCCCCGGCCCTGATCGATCGGCGCGGCGTGCGGAAAGCCGTGCGCAACCTGCCCTGTTTCATCTTCCCGCAGGGTAAGCCACTGGCGCAAGGCGGGGGAATCATGATCCCTGTCATGCATGTCGATCCTGGATCCGCAGAATTCTGGCGCCACGCCGCCCTGCCCGCGTTCCGCGCGACCGGATTTCATCCGGCGTCGCCCCTGGCTGTCGGCCGTCCTGCTCGGCATCTTCGGGGGGGCTCTGGCGACAGGCGCCCATGCGCAGGATATCTCGATCAATTTCGGGCAGGGCATTGGCCTGACCGAGCGCGCGCTTCAACTTGTGGCGCTGCTGACGATCCTGAGCCTTGCGCCGTCGATCCTGGTGATGGTGACGTCCTTCACCCGCATCGTGGTCGTCCTGTCGCTGCTGCGCTCGGCCATCGGCACCCAGACCGCGCCGCCCAACACGGTGATGACCGGCCTCGCTCTGTTCCTCACGGCCTTCATCATGGCACCAACCTTCCAGCAGGCCTATCAGCAGGGCATCCAGCCCTTTCTCGCGGGCGAGATTCGCGAGGCCGAGGCCTTCGAGCGCACGGCCGCACCATTCCGCGCCTTCATGCTGAAGCATGTGCGCACGACCGATCTCGAACTCTTCATGGATCTGTCACGGCAGCCGCGGCCAGCCACCCCCGAGGCGACACCGCTTCAGGTGCTGGTGCCGGCCTTCATGATCTCGGAACTGCGGCGTGCCTTCGAGATCGGCTTTCTGCTGTTCATCCCGTTCCTCATCATCGATCTGGTCGTGTCATCCATCCTGATCTCGATGGGCATGATGATGGTGCCGCCCGTGACGGTGGCCTTGCCCTTCAAGCTGATCTTCTTCGTGCTGGTGGATGGCTGGCGGCTGGTGGCGGGGTCGCTCGTGCAGAGCTTCGGACCAATTTAGAGCATTTTCCGACCAAGTATCCAATGGATCGGAAAATGCTCTCATTCCTCCTTGTTTCACGCATTTTCCGACCAAGTATCCAATGGATCGGAAAATGCTCTAGCGCCGCCCCGGCGCCTCAGCCCGGACCGGTTGCCTGGGGAAGCGAGGATTGCCGCTGGTCGCTCGCGCCGCGCACCGGCCGCGCCTCGCTCCCCGTCTCCGGATAGCGTTTGCGGTAGGAGGCGAGGAATTCCGTGAGGGTATCGGCATTCACAACCTGGCGGGCCGCCTCGCGGAAGCCCTGCGGGTTTGAGTAATTCTCCAGTGCGATCATATTGAAGGCTCCGGCATCGGAGGTCTTCGCCATTTTCGGCAGGTATTTGGACCGCAGCCGATCCAGTGACATCGCCTCTTCTGCGAGCACATAGGCGAGGCCCGCGCGCAGCACATCAAGGCGCTGCTGCTCGGTGAGCGTTTCTTCGCGCTGCCAGGCATCGCCGAGCATGCGCTCATAGGATTCACCGGCCTCGCGCCAGGCCTTGCCCTTCCAGTGGATGTCGGCGCGCAGGCGCTCCACGTCGTTTCCTGTCTCGTTGGCGAGCAGTTCGATGGCGAGCCCGGTGCGGAACACCTCACCCAGCGCGCGCGCTTCCAGCAGCGTGCGGGCGCGTTTCAGTTCGGGCGGCAGGCTCGACAGGCGCGTTTCGCCGAGCACCGTCAGCGCCTTCACCGGCTGACGGTTCTGGAGATGCATGACCGCGAGGCGGGTCGCCACGATGGAGCGCGCCACGCCTTCGAGCCGATGCTTCACCTGATGCTCCAGGATCTCCGCCGCCTCATTCACGAGGTCGAGGTCGAACAGGCGATCCGCGAGGCGACGCGCGATCTCGTCGCCGCGGCGACCGGCCGGAACGAGGGTACGGAACTCCTGATAGATGGCCAGCGCCTCCACCTTGGAGATCTTCTGCTGCTCGGCATCCAGGAACAGGCTCTCGAACCGGCGGCCCATCGCCTCTTCGAGACGCCGGGCAATCGGATGGTTCGGCATGAGGCCGGTCGCTCGCTGGGAGGCGAGGAAGGCTTCGCGCCAGCGCCCTTCGGCGGCGTAGATCTCGCCGAGCCGGGCGAGAGACTTCACTTCGGTCTCGCTGTGGCGCCAGATGGCGGTCAGCGTCTCGAATTCGGCCTTCGCCTCCTCGGGCGTGATCTTTTGAGCGGCGAGACCCGCTGTCGCCCGGCCATAGCGCGCCTCCGCCTCGATGCGGCGATCCATCGACCGGGCAGCCTGGCTGTAGGCCGTGAAGGCATCGACGGCACGCCCCTCGAACTCCGCGAGGCGGCCAGCGAGCAACTGCAGCAGGCCGTTGTCCCGGAACGCCGAATCGACGCGATCGAAGGCGTTGAGCTGTTCGCGGGCAAAGACCGGATCACCCGCCTCGATGGCGGATTCAACAACGTAGCGGCGCAGATCGCCCTGAAGGCGATCGGGATAGCGGTCGAGCGCCTCGATCCCGGCCTTGAAGCCGCTGACCGCCTGCGGATAGCGCATGGATTTCGCATCCACGAGTGCCTGCAGCAGGCGCTGCTCCGGCTCCTGCGAAAGCTGCGGCTCGTTGAGCAGGCGCGTCGCCTCCGCCAGCCGTCCCATCATGGTCGCGGCAAAGGCGCGGGCAAACATCACGTTCTTCTGTGCGCCGGCCTCGGGATCATCGGCAGCGAGCACATTCAGCACGCCCTCGGCTTCCGGATAGGCCTTGTGCGCGAGATAGGCCTGCGCAAGGCGAAGGCGCGCCTGAGGGCGGGTCACACGCGGCGCCTCGGCTGCGGCGCGCAGCAGGCCGCGTTCCAGCAGGCGCAGCGGCTCGCGGGCGAGCTTGTCATATTGGTCAGAGTCAATCAGCAGCGCCTTGCGATCCATCGCGGCCGCCGGCTCATGGGGAGGCAGCGACGAGAGATTGAGACGGATCTCGTGGCTCAGCAGCACGCCATTGTCGCCGCGGGTGAGCGTAACCGCCTCGTCCAGCGGCAGGGCGGCGAAGCCCGCGAGCGTGCGTTCGATCACCACTTCGGCGAAACTCTGCGCCTTGGGGCTCGCGAAAGCACCTTCGGCCAGCGGCACGATGGCGAGCTTGCCGCCGGTCTGCGGGTCTTCGATGGTGATGAGGCGCCCCTGGCCCTTGAACACGGCTTCGAGCGCATCGCGGCCCTGCCGATCGAAAACGCGCTGCAGGCGAATCGGCGCACCGGCCACTGCCTCCGGCGTCACCTCGCTCTTTCCGCGCTGCACAACGATGTCGCCGCCATCGCGCATCAGCCAGAATTGTCCGTCGATCTTGGGGGTCAGGCGCAGGACGGTCGCCTGCGGCAGACGCGACATCTGCACGCCTTCAACATGCCTCTTCATCTCCGGCGGCACGGTGGGCATGCCGGGGGTCTGCGGTGTTTCCACCACCACGAGCAGCGTCGGCCCGCGCTGGAGAATGGCGAAAGGCGCCTTGCCAAGGCCACCAAGGCGAAGGGCGAATCCTTCGGGATCACGCCCCTGCTC
>Ga0068877_10002816_pt1 | contig 13938 bp, 11 predicted proteins | sample NOAtaG_FD_66437 | JGI IMG/M metagenome (GOLD analysis project Ga0068877, IMG submission 66437) | Freshwater lake microbial communities from Lake Erie, under a cyanobacterial bloom - NOAA_Erie_Diel6S_1000h metaG | ecosystem: Environmental > Aquatic > Freshwater > Lake | place: USA: Ohio, Lake... | reverse complement strand
AGAGAGCATTGTCGCGATAACCGCAGAGTTCAAGCACGAGGCGGCCCACGGGGTTGGCGGAGTTGACGCAATAATCGAGGACTTGCGGCCAATCGCGGTAGCGGGTAGTCGTCTGGTCGTACTCAAAGGCTTCGATCAGGCGGACGAAGTGCTCAAGGGAAAGGTTGCGGCGGGCGATGGTGCCGCGAAGCGCGACAAAAACGGGGTGCTGGTCGCCATTGTGGGAGAGAAGCAGGGATCGCCACCAAGCGAGGAGGCGAAGGGATTCAACAGAATCACCAATCTCGTCACCGAGATCATCCGCCCAGCGGCAGAAGGCATAGACGTTATAAAAATCCTGATGGAGATGCTTGGGCAGAAGGAAGCTGACTACGTGGAAATTTTCGTAGTGATGGGTGGAGAGCCAGCGGGTGTAATGTTCAGATTCCGCATGGGACCAGCGATGGCTCATCGCCGCCTCATTGTTCAGGAAGTGGGCGGGTTCAAGGAATGATGGCAGTTTTGACGGCGCCATTCTTGTGCAACTGATAGGAGAGGACTTCGTTCAAGTTGCTCAAGGGCTCCTCGCCAGTAACGAAATCAGATGCCGTAATGTAGCCGGCAACCACAGCCTCAAGAGCCTTGCGAATGTGAGCAGGGGTATGGTGGAAACTCGCCATGCAAGTGATCTCGGAGTAATGCATGAGTTGAGTGTCCAGTTGGACTTGGGTATCGGTGGGGCAACCCCCGAAGAAATTCAGCACACCACCGCGGCGGAGCATCAGGATGGCCTGTTGCCAAGTGTCGACCGTACCGACAGCCTCCATGACGACATCAGCGCCATAGCCCATCGTTTCGCGCTTTACCGCGGAAACGATGTCTCTTTCTTCGAGGATGCTGAGAGAGACGGCAGCTCCGAGTTTGAGGGCGCGGTCCAGTTGCGGACGGCGACGTCCGATGGCAATGACCCGGCAGCCGCGCAGACCAAGCAGCCGCACGAACATTAGACCGATTGGCCCAACTCCAATGACAACGACCGTATCGCCAGGCTTGACCTGGGTTTCGTCGATACCGCGAATGACACATGCCAGTGGTTCCACCAGGGCGGCGTCCTGGTATTCGACATGATGGGGAATCTCGTACAAGTTCCGCTGCACAAGCCGGGCTGGAATTCGGATGAATTCAGCATAAGCGCCGTTGTTGAATAAAAGGTTCTCGCAGAGGTTTTCGTTATTCTTCCGGCAGTAGAAACATTCCCCACAAGGGGCGGAGTTAGCGGCTACCACGCGCTGCCCAACCCTAAAGCCGCCGACAGCGGCGCCGGTGGCGACGATATCTCCGGCGAGTTCATGACCAAACAGTGCTGGCGGCACAATCATGCGGGCGTGGTAGCCACGGTGAAAAACCTTGACATCGGTTCCACAGGTGAGGGCGGCGCGCACACGCACAAGAATATCTCCATCTCCCAGTTGCGGAACCGCAACTTTTTCGATTTCGACGTGTTGTTTACCGTATAGGACGGCTGCCAGCATTTCCTGCTTCACTCTATTGTGGTCTCAAATTTTGGTTTACGATTGCTGCGGCAAAATCACGACTTTCAGGGAGGTTTCGTCCGGATGGGTAGCTCGATCGAATCCCGCCATGATCTCTGAAAGAGGGTAGCGGTGAGTGACGAGTTCAACAACCGGGATATCCCCTGAAAATACTAGCCTAGCTGATTCTGACTGCAAATCAATATCAGCGGAATAAACGCCAGTCAGCATTCGTTCGTTCTTACAGATGTCCGCGCCAGAGAGGTCGATGCGCTCTTTGTCGGAAGTTTGGGCAAAAAGTACAATTCGGCCGCCGGGCCGGGTAGCGCGGACAGCCTGTTCAACGATTCCGGGGGCACTGGCAGCGACAAAAGCAATATCGGCGCCGCGTCCGGAGGTGTGTGAGCGGGCCAGAGCAGTGAGGTCATCGGCACGGGGATCAAGCGAGGCGGCGGCGCCGAATCGAAGCGACTTGGCGCGACGGGCCGGCATGGTATCCGTGGTGAGAGTGGTGATGCCGCGGTGCTTGAGCAGCATGGTGAAGATCAGACCAATGGGGCCTTGGCCGAGCACGAGGGCGAGATCGCCGGAAGCCACACCGGACTGCTCGACGGCTTTGAGGCAGGTATTGACTGGCTCCACGAAACTAGCCTGATCAAAAGAGACTCCGGGAGGAATTTTTTCAACACCCCGCTCGACGATCCAGGGCATGACCAGGGCGTACTGGGCGTAGCCGCCCCCGGCGGGGGCAAAGCCAGCGGTGATGCCGACGCGCTTGTAGGTTTCGCACTGTGCATACAGGCGGCGCTGGCAGTAAAAGCATTGACCGCAAGGGATGTGATGAAAGGCAACAACCGAGTCGCCCGGAGCAAACCGGCTAACACCCTCGCCCACCGCGGCAACTAGGCCAGCTGTTTCGTGGCCAAAGATGCGGGGAGGGGGGAGTAGGCCATATTCGATCTTCTTGAGATCGGTGTGGCAGATTCCGCAGGACTGGACAGCAATCAGAATTTCACCAGGCCCGGGAAGAGGAACAGGTATTTCTTCGATTACGACACTTTGCTTGCCGCGATAAACAGCGGCCCGCATTGTGTCAGGCAATGTCGGCGAGTGCGGCATTGAGCGCGAGTTGCAATCCTTTCACGGCAATCCTCGTTTGCCGTTGCAAACGGATCAGCGCCGTAATCTTCATGATGCCAGCAATTGCGATGCGGAGGTGGGAGAAGTTGCCGTTGGCGTCGCGGTGGAGATTGAAGTCGACGGGAAGGTCTTCGTCCGCCAGATCACTCACTGCTTTCAGGCAAGAAAAAGGAATGCCATGTCTTTCGCAGAGCAGGGCCACGGCGGCGGCCTCCATATCGACGATTTGAGCGCCCGTGGCAAACAGCTGTTCCTTTTCCAGGACGGTGACGGCTACGCGATCCTGACTATGAAGCGTCGCGGCAGGAGCGGCGAGTGGCTGAGGCGTGAACACGCCTAAGGGAGACTGGATACGAGACACGGTCAGGACCTGACCGAGAGACAAAGCCGGGTCGAGAGCGCCGCAAACACCGATGGAGATGACACGCGCGGGACGGTGAGCGGCGAGATGTTGCGAGAGGGCGGCCGAAGCGGCGCTGAAGCCGGGACCGGTGATCAGACGAGTAGCGGAGGCGGGGAGAGCTTCGGCCTCGACGGGCATGGCGCAGAGATAAAGATTCATGACCGTGAGCGGAACCAATCGACGGCGCGGGCAAGGGCGGCGTCGACGGGTTGGGGTTGGTAGCCGAGTTCGCGCACGGCCTTGTGATGGTCGACCCACATCCTGATCTGGGCATAGCGTACGCCATCGAGGGGAATACCAGGATGCGTTCGAGTCAGGTTGCCCCAGAGGGTAGACACGGCTGCGGCAGTATAGGCAAGGGCGTAAGGAATGCGCAGGCGCGGAGAGGAAAGCCCGGAGACAGCAGCAAGCCTGTCGAGCATCTGTTTCAAGCTAAGGTTCTCCGCGCCCAGGATGTAGCGCTGACCGGGGCGGCCGTGCGTGGCAGCAAGCAAGTGACCAAGAGCGACATCGGAGACATCGACGTAATTGAGGCCGGTGTCAATGTAGGCGGGAATGCGGCCGCCCAGGAAATCCCCGATGACCTTACCGGTGGGAGTCGGCTTGAAATCGTGATCGCCGACCGGTGTCGTGGGATTAACGATCACTACGGGAAGGCCTTCCCGCGCGGCCGCGAGGGCGACCTGTTCGGCCAGGAACTTCGTGCGCTTGTAATGGCCCTTCATCGCGGCAAGGGAGACGGGAGAATCTTCGTCGGCGATGATGCCACGGCGCATGCCGATGGTGCCGACAGTGGAACAATATACAATGCGCGAAGCATGGCGGGCGGCGGTAATCAGATTCCGGGTACCTTCGACGTTGGAGGCATGCATGGCGGCGGGATCGGCGGTCCAGAGACGGTAGTCAGCAGCTACATGGAAGACGTGATCGCATCCGGATGCGGCGTGGGCGAGGGAAGCCGGGTCGCGCAAATCACCGGCTACGGTCTCGACATCGAGTTCTGGAACGGGGCCGGAGCGGGAAAGCGCACGCACCTTTACTCCACGCTGGTGAAGGAGTTTCGCTACATGCCAGCCCACGAAACCGGTGGCGCCGGTGACGAGGGCGGTCTTCATGAGCTATTTGATCATCCAACTTAGGTAGGTAAAGGCATCCTGCCACTTGGAGTTAATGCCCATGGCGGCGGAAGGCTCGTAGCCGCAATGGACCATGCAATGATCGCAGCGGGGGTCGGCGCCATGGCCGTAGTTTTCCCAAGGTGTCTTGGTCATGAGCTCTTCAAACGTGTTGTAGTGGGCGTCGGTGATGAGGTAGCAGGGGCCTTTCCAACCCTTGATGTTGTAAGTAGGATTACCCCATGCCGTGCAGGGAAGGTCCCGATCCCCTTCGAGAAACTCAAGGTAAACGGGAGAGTTATTGAACTTGAAGCGGGCGAATTTCTTGTTGAAACCGTGGAATTTTTCGAGTATGTCCTCGCGCGTCATGAAAATTTCGCGGTCGTTGACGGCGGAGTAGCCATAAGCGGGTGAGATGCTGTGGCCATCGACCTTCATCTCCTTGAGCATGTCGAACATTTCAACGAGTTCGTCCATGTCGGTTTCCTTGTAGACGGTGGTGTTGGTGCAGACCTTGAAACCGGCGGCCTTGGCGGCGCGGATCCCCTCGATGGCGAGCTTGAAAACGCCTTCGCGCTCGACAGCAATATCGTGGTTTTTTTCCATGCCGTCGAGATGGACATTGAAAAAGAAGTTATCGTTGGGCTTGAATTGAGATAGCTTTTTCGCGATGAACATGCCGTTGGTACACAGGATGACCAAACGGCCACGGCCAATCAGGGCCTCAACCAGTTGCGGTAGAGGGCCATAGAGCATGGGTTCGCCCCCGCAAATAGCCACTACCGGCGCACCGCACTCATCACTCGCCTTGAGGCACTGTTCGAGAGAAAGCTGCTGAGTAATTGTGGATTCGTACTCGCGGATGCGTCCACAACCAGTACAGGTCAGGTTGCAGGCATGGAGCGGTTCGAGTTGGAGAACCAGCGGAAACCGCCTGTTGATCATGGGATGCGGCTTCTTTTCCGTCGCGTTGCCGAAATGCGACTGGACAATGCGAAAAGGATTCGAACTGTCGTATTCCGTATTGACGGTCTTCTGCCACTCGGGCTTGGGATTCATCTTATTCCGGGCGATATAAGTCGCCAGGGAAGCCATGGTTGAAACAGAAAAGCTCATGACGTTTCCTTACCTCGATTGAGATACATCGCGAGAGCCATCATGGGAAAAGCATTGCGATACATGTGATAGGTCAGATAAAAGACTTTGGGGAAGCCGGTGCCGGTGGAGAGTTCTTCATCCCAGCAGCCATCCGGCCGCTGGGTGGAGATCAGGTATTCCACTCCCTTACGGACACTTTCGCTGGTTATATCGCCACCAGCGAGAAGGCCCATGACAGCCCAGGCGGTTTGGCTGGCGGTGGAGGGCCCACTGACGTAGGTGTTCCGGTCATAGCTGCGGCATGATTCACCCCAGCCGCCATCAACGTTTTGGATGGAACGAAGCCACTCGCCGGCCCGTAGCACGTAGGCCTCGCGATCGCTTACGCCGGCCCGGCGCAAGCCCTTGATAGCGAGGAAGGTTCCATAAATGTAATTCACACCCCAACGGCCATACCAACTGCCATCCTGCTCCTGGGAACGGATGAGGTATTCGACACCGCCGCGAATCGCCGGATGATTGCCGCCAATACCGTATCGGGACAGGGCATCGAGAACGCGTCCGGTGATGTCGGGACAGGAGGGGTCGAGCATGGCATTGTGGTCGGCAAAGGGAACATCGGAGAGAAAATTCCAGTTGTTATCCACGTCGAAGGCAGCCCAACCGCCATCCTTGCCCTGCATGCCGATGAGCCAGTTGACAGCACGGCGGGCGGCAGCCTCCTGGGCGGTGCGATTGGAGGCTTGGGCGCCATCGAGGCCAATGAGCACCATGGCGGTGTCATCGATATCGGGGTAGAACTCGTTGGCAAACTCAAAATACCAGCCCGAGGGCTCGAGTTTGGGGCGTTTGACGGCCCAGTCGCCTTTGCGGCGGCACTCCTTGGTCAGCAGCCAATCGGCACAGCGGCTGAGAGCCTGGTGGACGTCCAGGTTGGCCGGGGTCTGTTCTACTTCGGCAAGGGCATAGGCAGCAATGGCTGTATCCCAGACCACGGAAAAGCAGGGCTGAAAGTAGAATCCCTTGGCTTCGTCATCGACCATGAGAGCTTCAAAGTGCTGGAGGGCGGCGACACGGCGGGCATCGTCGGCAGCATAGCCGAGTACATCCATTGCCATGACGGAATACATCATGGGCGGATAAATGGCCGCAAGGCCATCGGAATAGTCGAGACGCTCCAGCATCCAGCGCTCACATCGCTCGATGGCGCGCCGGCGCAAGACATTGCGGAGGGGTGAGCGTTCAAAAATCTTGAGCGCAGAATCGGCCGTATAGAAAAAGTTCTTGAGGCTCCAGAATTGTTCAGCGGGACGGAAGTCAAAGCTAACGCCAGGCTTGACGATTTCTTCCAGATTAAATCCGGTGGGAACAGAACAACAATGCCCGCTCGATGCGATGATCGACAAGGGAATGACAATGGCGCGCGACCAGCTTGACATCTCGTATATGAAGCGGCCAAGCAGGATCATCTCCGGCGGAATGCTGGGAACGCAACCCTTGGGATAGAGACCGAAAAGGCTCAGGTTGATCTTCGTGTAACTGTTGGCCGCCTGGATCCCACCGAGGGAAAGGATGCAGTCCCGGAGGCGGACCATGCGTTCGTCCTCTACGGGCAGACCGGCAAGCTTGAGAGAGAAATAAGCCTTGACGCAGGCTGAAATCTCAGCTGGACCCTGAGGGTAAATATGGAATCCTCCATCGGGGAGTTGGCGAGCAAGGATGGATGCCGCCGCCCGGTCGATCCGGGCGCGGTTCGGAGGATTCCAGATACCGTTTTCTACGGGGTGCAGCCAGAGCTGAAAGAGGATGAAATCCGATTCAAGAGTGGTATCCGCAGTCAGATCCTCCCACCAATAACCCTCCCGGTGCTGGCGTTTGAGCAGAGCAGCCGAGGCGCGCCGCACGGCCTGAATTGCGTTGGCGCTGACAGCATCCGCAAGCTGCAGCCGAGGGCTCATCCTTTCGCGCCTGCCGGCATGGCATTCGTGATCGAATGTAACCGAATCGCCCCATCGCTCAATTCGTTAGGAAGCGTAAAACGAACGTCTTCTTCCTTAATTTCCATTTCTTCCATCGCCTGAAATCCATGGTCTTCGCGGAGAAATGCGATCAGTTCCTCCACAAGGTTGTCCGGTGCGCTTGCTCCCGCGGTAATGGATACCGTATTGACTCCGCTGAGCCATTCCGGTTTCACCTCGGATTTGTCGTCAATTAGGTAGGCGGGGACGCCCGCCTTCTGGCAGACTTCCACGAGGCGGCGGGAATTGGAAGAATTCTGGCTGCCGACGACCAGAAGAAGCTCGCAAAGAGGGGCTACGGCCTTGACGGCGATCTGGCGATTTTCCGTGGCATAACAGATATCCTGAGCCGGCGGACCCTGAATGTTGGGGTACTTTGCCTTGAGGGCGGCAATGATATCGCGGGTTTCGTCCAGCGAAAGAGTAGTCTGCGTGAGATATACGATCTTATCTGGGTCAGGAAAGTTCGTGAGCGACACGTCATCGGGGGTCTCAATCAGAATTGTGGCCTCCGGAGCTTCACCCATGGTCCCGACGATCTCTTCGTGGTTCGAGTGGCCGACGAGGGCGATGGAGTAGCCTTTTTTCGCGTAGCGCACCGCTTCCAAGTGCACCTTGGTGACGAGAGGACAAGTGGCGTCAATTACATTCAGTTGGCGCTCCACAGCCTCTTTGCGGACTGCCGGGGAGACTCCGTGGGCGGAGAAAATCACTCGGGCGCCAGAGGGAACTTCATCCAGTTCGTCAACGAAAATTGCCCCGGCATTGCGTAATTCTTCGACTACGTGCCGATTGTGCACAATTTCCTTGCGGACGTAAATCGGGGCTCCGTAAAGATCGAGGGCGATCTTGACAACATCTATTGCGCGCACCACACCGGCGCAGAAGCCCCGTGGAGAAAGAAGTATGATTTTCTTCTCTTTTGCGGGACTCGTGGAGACACTCGAGTTCGACATGAGAACCTTTAGTATAACCGACGCTAATGCGCCTGCTTTATAAATGAGCCGATACAAAGGCCTGGAAATCGGGGGGGAGAAGGATTTCCTGTTCGAGGACGGCAACAGGAAAATCGGAAGGTAACTTTACGGCATCCTTGGCGGTCGTGATCCGGTACGGTGCAAGGGAAGCGAGGTGTTTGAGATCAGACGAGGAATAGTAGTGATGATCGGGAAAGGTTAGCAGAGGAGTGGCGGAGTGGCCGAGGCGATCGAGGCTCCGGCGGAAGGAGGCGGGATTACCGAGCCCACAGAAGGCGAGGGTGGAGCCTGCTGGGAGGGGAGGAAGTGACTCGCGAGATTCCGGGCAAAACAGAGGCCGGTCTGGAAGCAATGACTTGAGGCCAAGCGGGTCGATGTTGCGGCCGAGCCGGGTCAGCACGAATGCATCGGCGCGCTCCAGGGCGGATAGGGGTTCGCGAAGCCAACCGGCGGGAGGGCAGGCCCACCCCGGAAAGGGGCGCAGAGTATCGATGACGGCAACATCGCAATCGCGATGGAGGCGGCGGTGTTGGAAGCCGTCATCGAGAAGAAACAGATCGGCGGGATATTCATCGAGAAGGGCAAGACCGGCGCGATGCCGGTCAGGGCTGATTGCTACGCAAAAGCCGGCGCGAAGAAAAAGTTGGGCTTCATCACCGGTGGCGGTGACGGGGTGGGAGCCACCCGGCAAGCAGATGAGATCGGTGCGGGAGTGGCGGCCGAAGCCGCGCGTGAGAATCGCAACGCGCTTGCCAGAAGCGGAATAAGCTTTGGCGAGGGCCAGCGTGAACGGGGTCTTGCCGGAGCCACCCATCGAGAGATTCCCGATGGAAACCACGGGTACAGGGAGCCGGCGAGCAGAAACGGAGCGCTGGGAGACCCAGACCCAGGGGGCACTGAGAGGGCGCAGCAGGGAATGAAAAGGCGGCAGGTGGCGGGGAACGCCACGGCCGAGCTCGGGCTGGAGTTGCTGACTCAGCCGATTGGAGACGCCCCGATAAGATAGCGCCAGTTCCCTTCCCCGGGCCGCCATTTCAGATTCACCGAGGGCTTGCCTGACTGAGGCGGCGAGCAGTTGTGGCTGAGCAACAACCTTCAGCGCGCGGCGGGCAATAAAGAGCTCAAAAATGGCGGCAAAGTTACCCATGTTGGGCCCGGTGAGGATGGGCTTGCCGAAACAGGCAGGCTCAAGAATGTTGTGACCCTGGGTTTGATTGAATGAGCCGCCAACGAAGACGACGCTCGAGAGGGCGAACAGTGGGGCCAGCTCGCCGATCGAGTCCAGCAACAGAAGGTCACCGGATTCGGCGCCCGTGAGTTGAGATCGGCGGCGGAAGCGGAGGCCGCGCTGGGCGATTTTCCCGGCAACGATCTCAAAGCGCTCGGGTTTGCGTGGCGCAATCAGCAGCCGGACCCGGCCCTCGAGCTGGGCATAGGCGTCGAGAACGCAATCATCCTCGTCCGTATCGCCGGTATCGACGGGACCAGTTGTGGAGGCAGCGATCCAGAGAGGGCGAGCTTCCTGGCCGGAAAAGTAAGAGAGAACTTCGGGAGGAATGGGCTTCGAGCTGGGGTCAAAATCAAACTTAAGGTTGCCAGCGTAGCAGATAGGGCCGGAGTAGCCGAGTGCGCGAAATCGTTCTCCGTCGGTCTCACTTTGCGCGGCAAGGAAATCCACCAGAGGCAAGAAAGGCTGGAATAGCCAGGCAAGGCGGCAATAGCGAGGCCAAGCGCGATCGCTGATGCGGGCATTGACCTGAGCCCAGCGGGCGCCGGAACGCTTCGCCTCGAGCATACGGATGGGCCAGAGTTCCGTCTCGAAGTTGATGATCAGAGCCGGATTCAGACGGCGCAGTACGCGACGAACCGCAAAGGTAAAATCAACCGGCGCGAAGAAAACACCATCAACGAACGGCTCGAGGCGCGATACGGCAAGTTGACGGCCAGCCAGTGTGGTGGTGGAGACAAAAACCGGAGTATCGGGAAGCAACTCGCGGAGCTTGCGAACGAGGGAAATGGCGCTCAGAACTTCCCCCACGCTGACAGCATGCAACCAGATGCCGCCCGGCTTCGTCGAGGGAAGGGAGGGAGGGAGCCAACCAAGGCGCTCTTTCATGCCTCGAAGGTACTCTTTTTGCCGGAGGCAGCGTAGGGCCGCGTAGAGTAAGAGTAGAGGCAAAAGCATGGCTCCGAGCAATCGGAGCAGAGAGCAGGTCAACTTGAGGCGCAGAGAGTTTTTCGTAATTCCGAGTATAGCCGTGAGCGGATGGGCGATTGGCGAGAGCCAATTCAAAGCGCCAGCGGCATCCAGCATGAAATCTAGGGTCGAACTCGATCACGTGATCATCGGAGTGGAGGCCTTTGACACCGCCGAGAAGACGGCCAAAGCCTTTGGCAAATTGGATCCCAACAAATATGAAGTGCTGCCGGTGTTGATGGTGATCCAGAACAACCGGAAAACAGCGCTGCGCGTTTCTCCGCTTGATGTGCAATACATCGTGCCCGGGATGGGGAAAGTGGATGCGCTACGCCTCGATGAGGTGACTTCGGCCGGGGGCGGACCGAACCGGCCGAACCTGGGTCCGAAGCCATTGCCACTGCCAACGAGGGTGAAGAAGAACCCACTGGCCGGGCGCGATATCGAGGAACGGGCCTTCGTAGCCAAGATGATCGCTCCCGGCGAGGCGGCAAGCGGTTTTTTTTACTTCAACCTGCGACACCGGACAACGGCCAAAATCTACGTGAACGGACTGGCGGACGCAGCAACGAAGAACGAGATCTTCTACTTCGAGATACCCTTCGCTGATTAAGGGTCAGAGCGGCTTCTTGGCAGGCGCGGCAGCAGGCTTGGGTGAGGCCTTGGGCGCAGCGGCCGGCGTGGCTTTGGGCGCCGTCTTGGGGGCCGTTTTCTTTGTGGGCGAAGCTTCCTCGGGCCAGATGGGCTGGCCCAGTGGATAGCGGAGAATCGTGACTTTCGTCATGATAACGGGGTCGTTCGGACGGTCATTCGGACCGCGGGGAACGCGCGCGAGACTGCCTTCGAGTTCCAGACCCTCCACCACCTCGCCGAAGATGGTGTGACGGCCGTCGAGCCAGGGAGTAGCCTTTTCGGTGATGAAAAACTGGCTGGAACCGGTGCGGGGACCAGCGTTGGCCATCGCCAAAAGCCCTGCCCGATTGAAGCTGAGTGAAGGATGAAATTCGTCCACGATGGGGTCCGTGCCGCCGGTACCGTCGCCGTTGGGATCACCACCCTGGATCATGAAGCCGGGGATCACACGATGGAATGTGAGGCCATTGTAGAGGGGAACCGCAGCCTTGCGTCCGGTTTTGGGATTAGTCCAGACCTTCTTGCCGCGGGCCAGGTCTGTGAAGTTCCGAACCGTAACCGGCGACTCTTTTTCAAACAGGCGGGCGACGATCTGGCCAACCGGCTGCCCCATGTGCGAAATGCTGATGGTGGCATAGAGGCCGTCAGGACGGGGAGGGGGGGGCGGTTCCACTGCTTTCTTGGCAACGGCGGCTGTCTTCTTGGCGGACACAGGTGCGCTGGCAGGCTTCTTTTGCGCCGCCGGAGTCTGTGCGAACATCATTATCGAGCCGACGCTAAGCAGCGTCCACAGCAAAGAACTCTTCATCATTACTATGAATTATATCGGGCGTTTGCTTTCGGGCGTAATTCTGTTGGCCGCTGGGCTGGCAGGGGAAACGGTTAAGGTTACGATACTGGCGACAACAGACCTCCACGGCCATATCTTCCCCTACGACTATTTCACGCAAACGCCGGCTGCTTATGGCTTGGCAAAGATAGCCACCTTGGTAAAGCAGGCCAGGCGCGAGGCGCCGGAAGCCATTCTGGTGGATGCGGGGGATACGATCCAAGGTTCGCCACTTGAGAGTCTTTATCAAGCATTCCGGCGGACGGGAAAATTGCCGCCTGGGGTGACCATTCCGGAACGCGCGCTCGGTATCGATCCGATGATGCTGGTAATGAATGCGATGCGATACGACGCAATGGTGGTGGGCAACCATGAATTCAACTATGGAGTGCGCAACCTGGAAGAGGCGCGGCGCGTGGCCCGCTTTGCCTGGATCTCGGCAAATACGCTGGCGAGCGGACCCAATACGAAAGGGTTTGTGCCCTACATCGAAAAGACAGTGGGGGGCGTGAGGGTAGCGGTGGTGGGATTAACAACACCTTCCATTCCGGCTTGGGAGAAACCAGAAAACTACCGCGGCTACACCTGGGAAGCTCCGGTAGAGGCAATGAAACGGCTGATCGCGATCTGGGGGAAGAACAAGCCGGATCTCGTTGTGGTGGCCGCGCACGGGGGTATTAACAAGATCGACGGAAGGGAAAACTTTGCCTGGCAGGTGGGCGAGGTGGAAGGCGTGGATGCAGTAATTTTTGGCCATAGTCACGGGGAATTTGCTGAGCTATTCAATGCAAACACGCTAATGGTGCAGCCCAAGAACTATGGTGCGTCACTCGGGAAAGTGGAATTTGAATTCAGCAGGCAAGAGGGCGGGAAGTGGAAGATGGAAAGCCGGCGGGGAACCCTGCTAAAAGTATCGGCGGCGACGGAAGCCGATGAGGAGATCCTGAGCCTGGGCAAGCCCTATCACGAGGCAACCGAACAGTATCTTTCCAGCCCGGTGGCCAGAGCGCCGGTGGAATTGAGTGCCGCGAATGGAAGATTCGAAGACTCGGCACTGGTCGATGCGATTCATGAGGTACAGTTGCACTACACAAAGGCAGACGTGAGCCTGAGCGCGTTGTTCAATCCGCGTTTGGTGGTGCACGCCGGACCAGTAACGGTAAGAGAAGCAGCCGCACTCTATGTCTACGACAACACCCTGTATAAGGTGGAGGGCACCGGAAAAATGCTAAAGGCGGCACTGGAGAACGCGGCGCGTTTCTTTGAAAGTTGCCCGACACCGGCCTGCGATACCGGAAATCTGTTGAACAACAACTTCGCCGGCTTCAATTACGATATGGCCGAGGGGGTGAGCTACGAGGTGGATCTGACCAGGCCCGTCGGCGAGCGGATCCGGCAACTGATGTACCGGGGCAAGCCGCTTGCCATGGATGAACCATTGACGATCGCCGTTAATAGTTATCGAGCGGCAGGGTCAGCGGGCTATGACATGTTCAAGGATGCAAAGGTGGTTTGGCAATCGACGGAAGCGATACGGGACCTGATCATTGGCTACTATGGGCAAAAGAAGCTCTTGCCTTCCCAATCATCGAATAACTGGAGGATCGTGCCGGCGGCAGCGCGGGAGCGGCTTGTCAAGCATGAGCGATGAAACCACTTCTCGTAGGGATCGCCGGAGCGAGTTGCTCGGGCAAAACAGAGTTGGCGTTGGGATTGGCGCGATATCTGGGCCAAGAAGCACTTGGATTTGAGCTCGATCACTATTATGCCGACCGGTCACACCTGGCGGAACCGGAGCGTTCGCAATTCAATTTTGATCATCCGCAAGCACTGGATAAAAAGCTGCTGGTACGGCATGTGGCGAATTTGAAATTGGGGCAGACAATCGAGCAACCTCGCTATAGTTTCATGACTCATTCCCGGCAGCAACACAAGAAAACAGTGGCGCCGCGGCCGGTAATTCTAGTCGAGGGATTATTCAGCCTTTACTGGCGTGATTTGCGGGATTTGCTGGATT
>Ga0068877_10002815_pt1 | contig 13939 bp, 6 predicted proteins | sample NOAtaG_FD_66437 | JGI IMG/M metagenome (GOLD analysis project Ga0068877, IMG submission 66437) | Freshwater lake microbial communities from Lake Erie, under a cyanobacterial bloom - NOAA_Erie_Diel6S_1000h metaG | ecosystem: Environmental > Aquatic > Freshwater > Lake | place: USA: Ohio, Lake... | reverse complement strand
CTCTTCGGTGATTCCCATGTGCTTAACCGCTGTCGTTTCTAGAACGGTGCATAGCGGCACCTCGATGCGGACCGTTCGATGTTCATCGCTGGCGGTCGTATCGATGAGGAGAGTCGATTGTCCCCTGGCTGCTTTCTCGAGTCGGAAGACCGACTTCATCATCTCATCATCTCTGCTGGAAGAGAAAGTAGTTTTGCTGGAAGAGTCTCTGTTCTTCCAAAGAATCAGCAGGGAGGGATTTTCGGATTGAGAGGTTATTCGAATCTCGGTATCGATTGTTTGCTCATTGACAATAGATACACCTAGAACTCTACCTCTTGCAATCTTCATTTTTCGAGCTTCTAAGCCGTCGATCGTGAGGTCCGCACCAGCAAGAAACGGGCGAGATGTGTTTCCATCGCTAGTGCTATGTGAGGGTTGTATGATCCTTTGGTACAAATCCCGGCCTGCGGTGAGGTAAGGGGAGAGAGTCGAGCCTGCGGCATCAACGGTCTGCTCCAAGATTCTATCTGTGATTCGAGGTAGCTGGCCGTTATCAATTCCCAATTTGCTTTCTGTCTGAAGAAGTAAACTAGACTGTTGTATAGACTTAGCGACTTGGCTTCCTACGTCTTGCGTTTGGAGGCGATTTTCTGCCAAGAATTGTCGCAACATCAACAACTCATTTTTCAATTGCGTGATGCTATCGCTGGGGCGGAGCGGATTGAGCAGCATGTCTTCTTGTGCTAGCTCGTTGATTTTCGTTCGGATCGCTTCTATTTTGTGATCGATGTTTAGAGTTTGGCTATTAGCTTCCTTTTCAAAGGTCGACAGCCGCGTGGTTGTATTCTCCAGTAACTGCTGCGCTCGTACGAATCGAGGATCGAAGCTCCAATCCACGATAGGAATAGACGTAGAATCTTTTGAAGATAGAGAAGCCTTCGTTGCGAGCGAGGTGAAGGATTGTGTCAGAGGTAGATGCCAACGCAATCCTGTACCCACCATAGGATCGACAATGCAGTGGCGATACCACAGCTCTTCAGGATCGAGTCGCAGTGATAACTGATCTAGACTGATTCGTGAAACAGTCCCTTCAATAGCGACACCTTCTAGGACGACTGTGCTCTGTCCCAGCGATAGGATCGTATTGGTGATTCGCGTTTCGGCGTTTAGTTCTGCGGCGAGACGCCTCTGGATAGAGTTTGTCACCATCGGCCGCAAGCCGTAAATGCCAGCTCCGAAAGCAACGATCACGAATATGGCTCTACTCCTCCAGCTCATGCAGGTTTTCCCGTTTCCTTTTTCGCTTCACGAGAACCGTGGATATGTTTCAGGATATGCCGAAGCGATTCTTCTTTGCCCAAAGGATTGTTTAAGACATGAGTTGTCCCGGTGTTTGGCGAATGAAATTTCGTATTCGCATCCGAGTTTCGAGGAGTGGATACGGCTTCTGAACTGACAGGGCTAGCGAGCTTCATTGGGTTTGATGGGTTGTGATGAGTAATTGGGGGCTCTACTTCTGTTTTCTCACGTCGAGGACGTTTGTATCGAACTACCTCGATGAGTGTTTCTTTCAAGACTGTATCGCCTGCTAGTGATTCAAGCTTGCAAGCAATTGATTCGAAATTCGCTTCAACATTTGTAACTGTATCGCTCTTGGCACGGTCCCGGATGACGGAGTTCTCAGGCTGGATGCTTTCGACCGATTTCGATTCTGCAATCGCCTTCGGAATTGCAATCACCGAGAGTCCATCTACGGTAGTACTTTGCGGCATCGATATCATTCCAGTTTTTAGATCGTCTGACTGGCCCAACATTTCTGCATCTCGATCGCGACGATGACGAATGGAGGCTGCTGCTAACTCTGCCATCTGTTCGGATTGCATGATTTCTCGCACTTGATTGCAAAATCGTAGTGACAGAAGAAACATGGGTAGCCACAAAAGTGCTCCGATGACCGTTCCTCCCATGACCGCTGTATTCTCTAACCGAAACCATGGAATGAGTGGAAGTTGGTAAAGCGAACCAATGAAGCTTGCAACGACGTCCGATTGAAGAACGATGTTTCCGACGGCGTGAGTGATGCCTATCGTCCAGCCGGAAAACAAACTTAATCCAATAGCAAAGACGCAGGCCGCAATCTGATTGACGGACAACAATAGGATTGCCAACAATAGTGCTAACGCTAGCAAACTATCCTTGGGAATGAGACCGAGAGCCACACCAAAGGAAGTTCCTGCAGCGATAGCGGACGGCGATCGATGATGAGTCAGAGACTCAACAAAGGATTTTCGTGTTCGCTTCGTCGCAACATCAATCATCTGGATGAACCACAACTTCTTCGTCGTTTATTGGATGTCAACAACTACTCCGGAAACATCGGAACAGACCCGGGCGGAAATGGAGCATAATCTGCTTATTTCGCAAATTGACTTTCGGAATGCCAGCAATCCAAGCTGAATTGGCAGATGTTAGTTTGCCGTTCGCATGGTTTCCGTATCAAACTCCTTTGCAAGCTATTGCCTATTGTGATTGCATGATATTGACCCGCGAACTCTTGGCGGAGTATTAGTCAATCAGCACTATACGCGCACTTCAGTCCTCCACCGACTCCATGCGAAGACCTTGAGAAAAGCTTGAGAAAAGGAAGTCTCCCTTGATGATTTGCAATCAAGTATCACGTCTGCACCACTGGAAGAGGGTAGCGGTATGGATCGGTTTGTTCTCGTTGTTTAGCCTGAGTACGGGCTGCCAGTCTTGGCTTGATAGGAAGAACAACGAGGAGGACAATAAATTCAAGGAGGAAACGAAACGGATCAAAGAACAGCTTCAAGATCCCAATCGACCTCGACTGATCGGTGAAGTCGCTGGAGTCACAGGAGTGGTTTCTCGTTACTACGATTCGATCGGATTGGTCTCCTCCCTACCGAACACCGGCGGCAAAGTGAGGCCTAGTATGCAACGTGATCTGATGCTGGCCGAGATGCGAGTTCGCGGCATCGAGTCTCCGGAAGTAGTTTTAGACGCTCCGTGGACTGCGCTAACAAAAGTTCGAGTCTATTCGTTTCCGTGTTATGAAGACAATCAGCAAGTGGATGTCGTAGTAGAGACATCTTCGGAATGCGACGCGACGGATCTTACTGGAGGTGTTCTATTTGAAGCCAAGCTTCGTGAGGTCGCGACATTGGGTGGCAAGGTCAAGACGAGCGGAGACAAAGCGGTTGCCAAGGGCGAAATCGTGATTCTCCCTGAGAGCTATACAAAAAAGCCCAAAGAACCACGAAATGGAATCGTCATCGGTGGAGGCCGGCTTCTCCAATCTCATAATATCGGTCTTCAAATGACCCCAGAGTACAAACATGTTTATGTGGTAAGGGAGATCGTAAAATCGCTCAACGATAGATTTTTCTTCAACGACCAATCAAGGCAGCGAATGGTTGCAGAGGGGAAATCGGACTCCCGTATCGTTATAACTACGATTCCAAAATACAAATGGGATCCGTCACACTTTGCGGACGTCGTTGTTGCAACGGGGTTTGCTGAGACTAAAGACGAGCAAATGGAACGCTTGATCGGTTGCGAGAAGTTGTTGAAGGACAGAACCACGGTTCGTCGCGCAGCCGCCGAGTTGGAGGCGTTGGGAACACCAGAAGCGATCGAAGTGCTTCTCCAGGGGTTGTCTTCCATCGATACAGAGATCCGTTTCTATTCTGCCTATTCTCTTGCATACCTAGGGCGAAAAGAGTCGGTCACCGCGCTGACCGAAATAGCCAAGAACACGCCCGCATTCCGTCCGCTATGCCTAACGGGGCTTACGATCAATGAGCAAGAGTCAGCGAGAGATGCTTTAGAACGATTGCTGCAAGAGCCGGAGCCTGAACTGCGTTTTGGTGCTTTTCTCGCAATCCGCAATCGCGATGCGAGCGATCCGAGAGTCCAAGGAGAAAAGCTAACGCCGGGTGTGGAGTTGCAACAAATCCCGAGCAGTACCCCACTGTTGGCGGTCTCGCTCCAGTCCAAACCAGAATTACTGTTCTTCGGAAACTCTGCACCTATCATGTTGCACTCCCAGATCAATCCGACCTCTGCTATCTCTATCACTCCGGTGTTGGGGGATCAACTGAAATTGAACAAACGTCTCTCGGAGGAAGTGGCCAGTGTGATTGTTCCGGCAGACACACTTTCCTTGCTGCGAGGTTTGGGCACGATCGGTGCTAGCTACAATGAGTTTGTTCATTCGATTGATCAATTGAATACGATGAAGTGTTCCTCAGTTCCGATCGCGATGAACCCTCGTCCTATGGCAGGACGCATCTACAAACGTGATCAAGACGATTCCGAAGACGCAACTGCATCTGTTCTTTCCGTCGATGGGGCGACCCGTCCCAAAGAAGAATCATCGTGGTGGTATGTGCCGGATTGGTTTAAACGAAGTTCTTTTGTAAAGAAAGATAAAAATGCGAAGGCTTCTGGTAGTGCAAGCGAAACAGTGAACGCTATCAAGGAACCGATTCCCTACGAACCCACTGCGAGTGATTTGAATTCAAACGATCTTCCAGATATCGATTGGAATGAAATCCGATAACTTTGCCACTGGTTTTCTAGTCCTCGAACGTCTCGCTGTGTAATGGCTTCCCTGTGTCCTTGCCCTTTCAAACTGTCGTCGGAAACTAAATGCTCAAAGCCCTCGAACTAGTTGGCTTCAAGAGTTTTGCGGATCGGACTCGTTTCGATTTCCCGGACGGCATCACCGTGGTCGTTGGTCCCAACGGCTCAGGCAAATCCAATGTAGTCGACGCAGTTAAATGGGTTCTCGGTTCCCAAAGCCCGAAGGCCCTTCGTGGTGCTGATATGGCGGACGTCATATTCAAGGGATCTGCAGAGGGAGGTCGCAAACCATCAAATAGCGCCGAAGTTGTACTTGTTCTCGACAACGAAAAAAGGGTCTTCAATCACGACTCCGACGAAGTGCACGTTAGCCGGCGAGTCTTCCGAAGCGGCGATGGCGAATACGCCATCAATGGGCACCCCTGCCGTTTGAAAGATGTTAAGGATCTGTTCCGTGGGACTGGCGTCGGGGTCGATGCATACAGTCTGATCGAACAGGGAAAAGTCGATCGCTTGCTACAGGCATCTGCTAAGGATCGGCGGGGAATCTTCGAAGAAGCAGCAGGAATCTCGCGATTCAAAGCAAAAAAGCTTGAAGCAGAACGCAGGCTCCAACGGGTTGATCAAAATCTGCTTCGACTTAGCGATATCGTCGATGAAGTTGCAAGACGGCTTGCGACATTGAAAGGTCAAGCGACAAAAGCCCAACGTTTTCGAGAACTCTCGAAAACGCTAAACACAAAGCGAACGGAACTCGCTTGGAGCGAGTATCAGCTTTTCTGTCGACAGAAAAAAGTGCTGCAGGAGCAGCAACAAGATTCTGAACAGATTCGTATCGAATTGAGCGAACGCTGGACGGCGATCGAAGAAAATGCAGAACGTGAGAAGACGACGCTGCAACAGATGCAACGGGCGCTGCATGACCTCGAGCGCGAGTATCTGGCCACCCAGAAGTCTGTGATTGAAGCAGAGAGCGGGCATAATACAGCAACCGAGCGAGTTGCGGAACTAGCTTTAGAGAAGGGATTGATCGAGGAGAGAATCGTTGCATTGAAAGAACGGGCATCGCTTTCGGTGGACGAAAAATCCTTGCGCCTGCTAGAGCTTCAATCGATATCAAGTGAGCAGAGTATTGCGACCATCGAGTTGCACAAACGAGAATCTACACTCGCCTTGACCCAAGAGGAAATTCGAAACTTACGCGATCAATTGGATTTGGAGAATAATCTTCATTCCAGAGCGATTGAAACGATCCATGAACTTCGATCGCACATCGTCGCGCGGCAGTTGCATCTCGAACAACTTCAACAATCCATCGAAGAGAGCCGCAAACGAGAAGCAAGTCTTCAAGCCGAGCTTAGTACATTCGAATCGGATTCGAACCAGCTTCTTGATAACATTGCCCTCGCGAGATCGCGATCGGAAGCGGCCAAGGCGAAACGAACTGAAGCTGAGATCCATTTAAAGTCCATTCGGCGTGAGCTTTTCGAGCATCAAGAGATGCTTGGATCGCACCAAAGTAAACTGCATGGAGTCCGCGAACGATTGAATGTTCTCGAACAACTCGAAGATCAGTTTGCCGGTGCTGGTCGGGGAGGCCAGCAGCTGCTCCGATTGGCGAGAGCCAATCAGTCAACTCAAGGCGTTTTGCCTGGCTTAAACTCGTGGAATACCGTCTGCGGACTTGTGGCGGATATTCTTTCAAGTGAAATGCACCTCGCCCCGTTGATTGACGTTGCACTCGGGCCCTTAGCGGATGCCATTGTCTTAAGTGATGGCCAAGTGATCGATTGGATCCATGAAGGAAGTCTGACGATCGATGGACGTGTTACGTTGCTCCGATTGGACCGTTTGCCCAACCGTCGAACGGGTGAAAAGATCCAGCTTGACGGTCTTCGCGGAGTGATCGGTCGCGCAGATCGGTTGACACAGTATCCAGCGGAATACGAACCGCTGATCCGCGCGCTGCTCGGGACAACTTGGTTTGTTGACTCGCTCGCGACGGCCCTAGAACTCAGCCATTTTCGGGGGGCGGGTCTTCGATTCGTGACTGCGGAATGCCAGCTTATCGATAGCGATGGTAGTATCACGATCGGCTCATTGCAGGCAGGGTTGGGATTGATTTCACGTCGAACTGAAATGCAAACGGCGCGCGAGGACATTTCTCAATTGGAGAAAACGGTCGAAGATGCAGCGAACCATTCCGCGATCCTCCAGGCGCTCGTAGTTCAACAAGAGACTGAGCTACTGTCGCTTGAAACAGACGAACGAGCAGCCGCTCAAGAGTTCTCGCGATATGAACTACAATTGGAAGCATATCAACAACGCAAAGGACGAATGCTGACGCGTTTTCAGGAAATTGGTGCGCAGATCGCCGCATCGCGTGAGAAGATCGCCAGTGTAGAGAGTCAGAACCGAGAAGCGGAAAAAGACATCGCATTGAATGAAGCTGTAAGGATTGAAAAGGACGCTATTCTTGCCTCGCAGCGCCAGCAGTGGGCCGATCTCCAATCGACGCTACAACTGCAACAAACGGAAGCGAGCGATCAAAAAGTCCTGCTCGCTCGACTTGAACAACGATTAGAAGGGTTGCGAATCACTTTAGAGCAATTGCAGCTCGACGCGACCGAGCGAGAGAAAAATGTCGAGCAAGCGCAGCAGGCGCTGGTCACAATCCAAAACAAGATTATCACACTCGAAAATGCAGCGGCCGAGTATCGTAACGCGATGACGTTAGCTACCGAATCAGTGGCGGCTATCGAAGTACGACGAGCGGAACATGTTCTGCAGATCGACACTCAAAACACCATCGCGAACCAAGCTATTCGGCAGTGTGACAATGTGCGTCGCCAGCTAGATAAAAATGATGACAAAATTCAGTCGATCAACCAAGCATTAAACTTGGTTCAGGAGCAAATTAGTTCACTCGTAGAACATTACGCAACCGAGTATCAGATTCAAATTCCCGTGAGCTTAGAATCGATCGATCAAGCAGTTTCCGACGAGAATTCCATTGAGCTGGATTTTACGCTGGAAGCGTTTCGCGAAAAAGTCGCTGCCATGAAGAACGATGAACAGCTTCAATCGCTAAAGCATGAGATTGAGGCAGAAGTCAGTCTGCTACGAAATGAACTCAATGCGACCGGAAGCGTCAACATGGAAGCGCTAACAGAGCTCGATGAGTTGCAAAGTCGTTACGATAGACTGTCTGGTCACCAGAAAGACCTCCTGAATGCGAAAGACGGTCTTATCAAAACCATGAACAAGATTGATGAAGACTCGTGTCACTTATTCATGGAAACACTGGAAAGCATTCGTTCCAATTTTCAAACGCTGTATCGTCGATCGTTCGGTGGGGGATTCGCTGACATTCTCTTGGAAGATCCGAACGATCCCGATAGCGGTATCGAGATTGTGGCAACACCACCCGGAAAGACGACTCTAAGCAATTCGCTATTGAGTGGTGGCGAAAAGGCTTTGACGGCTGTTGCTTTGATCATGTCCTTTTTTCAGTATCGCCCGAGCCCATTCTGTATCCTCGACGAAGTGGACGCACCTTTTGATGAAGCCAACATCGGGCGATTCGTTACTGTCCTTCGCGAGTTCTTGTCGACGACCAAGTTTATTGTCGTGACGCACAGCAAGAAAACGATGACAGCTGCCAATATGATCTACGGGGTGACCATGCAAGAAAGTGGTGTCTCGCGTCAGGTCGCTGTCCGCTTCGAAGAAGTGAATGACAAGGGCGAAGTGATCACGAACAACAAACGACTTGCAGCATAGAGGGAATGTTTTGCCGGTCGGCTACCCACACCTTGATGTGTCAGTTTCCCGCTTCGGATACTAGTACCAATGATCGTCATCGGATGGTTGGGTTGAACGCTCCCGTACTATGGCTGTACTTGGATGCTGCAAGGCAATCGCATATGCTTGGTCTGGGGTAAGCTCAACTCGAATAATCGCGATTTCAGCGATCAGAATTGTTGAGTACGAAACGTATTCCTTTACCGAGTGGGTTGGCGAAATTGTCGATTCGACTGTTGACTTAAAGGCTGAGGGGACATCTTTAGAAATGAAACAGGACGGTAACGCGGACTCAACAATCCTCTTTCGCAGCTTGAGTCTACCTTTTGATGGAGGCGAATTGATGGAAGCGAATTTCGTTAAGGTCGTACCGATTTCTTTTCGACGAAACCATTCCACAGCGTTATTTAAGTGATTCCTACCGGTACTTCGTAGGAGATGCATGGGCTCGATTGGGCGAACAGAATTGGATAAATGGTTGGGCTCCAGTTTATGTTCGGGAGCCAGACAACTCGCGTGGTATTCTCGAAGAGTTGAAATCGCTCCCGGATCGAGATGCTCACCAACACGTCGCAGCCTCATTGGCATTGTTCGCATCGGTATCCACATTGATTTCGCATCGGTATCCACATTGATGTGGTACGTTACGCGAATCCTGATTTCGATGAATGATGATTGATCAGCCGAATTTGACATATTGATGAAATCAGTCGCTTCCGCGAGACTGGTTTTGGCTAGGTGGACGGCACATGGAATGTGGTTACTACTTTGACTTTTGTCGGCGCCATGGTCTTCAATCCAAGCTGCTCGAAAGAAATGGCAGAGGAAGCCGGCGATGGTTTAGTCATTTCGTTCAACAAACATCGTTCAATTTCCGATAAAAACAGCCGGCCTACCATGAATGTTGTTCGTTGTCTGGCTTTTCCAGACGCAACGATCTACACTATTCATCGCCGGACCAGAGTTCGGCCTGATCCCACCTACATCGATTCCTTCCGAATCAAATACCTTCCAATTTCTGGAGCCTCCGCGATGCATCCTTTCCTTTCTCGCCGTCGTTTTGTGCTCAAATCCGTCGCGGGAGCCTTGGCAATCCCCGTCTTGCCCTCCGTCGCAGATGATGCAATTGGGAAGCGATCGGTGGTCGATGTCGCCCCCGGAGCAGGGGTCAGTGCAGGCCGATTCGTCGCCATCGGAAACTTGCTCGGCTTTCAACGCAAACAACTCTTTCCTGAAACCCAGGGCAAGGAGTTTGAAACAACAAAATTACTCGAACCGCTCGAGCCACTTCGCGATCAAATGACCGTCTACCGTGGGCTCAACCATGGCTTGAAGGGTGGTCACTTTGCCGTCCATACGTTTCTGTCTGGTGTGCTTCATCACGAAGCCAAGAACCGCCCCGATGGAAATGTCACTGTCGATCAATTCATCGCCGATGTGATTGGCAAGCAAACGCGTTTTGCATCACTCACCGTCGGTTGCGAAGGGGGCATTCACGGCGGATGTCAACTGGCTTGGACTCGCTCAGGTATTCGTGTTGCTCCGATCACAGGCCCCAGCGCACTTTTTGAAAAGCTGTTTATTGAGGACTCGTTAGGTCAAAAGGAAAAGCAGAAGATTGCCAACGGGTTGCAAGCTTCGATCCTTGATGCGATGGTCGACGAAGCGAAAGCCTTATCAAGCCAAATCAATCGTGAAGATAACGCCAAGCTCGACCAGTATCTTTCATCCGTTCGCGACGTCGAGAAACGACTCCAAGCGAAATCTCAATGGGTAGATCAGCCAAAGCCTATGGCTCCGATGGGCCGTCCGGCAGATCGCAACACGGTTCATGATTTGCCGTTGCTATACGAAATGATCGCACTGGCTCTTCAGACAGACTCCACCCGAGTCGCTACGCTGGAAATAGGCGGTAGCTTTTTGCCACAAGACTTGGGCATCGACAAGTCCTATCACGGTCTATCGCACCATGGAAATGAAGAAAACGCAATCGCTGACCTGATCAAATTGGAACGGTACCAAATCGAGCACTTCGGCAAGTTTCTGACCCGATTGGCAGAGATCAATGACGGCGACAGATCGCTGTTGGATTCAACAGCCGTTCTGTTTGGAAGCGGTATCGCCGATGCCAATTCTCATACCAACGATGACTTGCCAATCATCATGGCAGGCGGTGGATACGGACGAGGCGAATTCAAACAAATGAAGGAACGAGTGCCGCTTTGCAATCTGTACCTCGATATCATCCAACGACTCGGGATCCCCGCTGAATCGTTTGGAACTAGCACTGGCACATTCTCTTGATATGAACGTTATTGTTGAGAACCGATCGCGTCCACTAGCTGTTGCATACAGCAAACTGTTTCACTCAACGCTTTGGATTGAGATAGCAAGCCTTTTTTTGTTTGCGTCTATCAGCTCATTGGCTCGATGCGATGAGCGAATGGAGACTCTTTCAAAATTCTTGAGTTCGTACTGCATCGATTGCCACAATCAACAAGATGCTCAGGGGAGTCGCGAGTTTGAGTCGCTGCGACTACCTTTGGATTCCGAACTACATCTCATCACGGCCGACGAGATCGTGGATCAACTCACGTTGCGGCAGATGCCGCCACCTGATGCGGATCAGCCAACGACCGACGAACGCATCGCGATCGTCGAGTTTTTGCGAGCGAACATGCGAGACGCGCGGAGTCGCCTACGCAGCACGGGCGGCCGGACCGTGATGCGTCGGCTAACCAATCGGGAATACGAGAACACGTTAGCAACCCTTTTTTCTAGACGCGTTGATACATTGGGACTCACTACCGAGTTTCCCGCCGAGACTGCCAGTCGCAACATCGATCGGATCGGATCGGAGATGATCACTTCGGGCGTATTGCTGGATCAGTACTTCAGTGCAGCCAATCGTTTAGTCGAACTGCGGCTGAACAAGCCAGACATCCCGCCCAAGGATTGGCATTTCCAAGGCCACTTTGTGCAATACGAAGAGCTTTCGGGACCTCACAAATCGGTCTTCAATTATCGATACCTTTGCATCTACGAACAGCCCAACACCGATACACGGCAAGGGGGCTACGGTCACATAGAAGATTTCCTTCAAGGTGTTCCTGTATCAGGGCTCTACGATATCGATGTGCATGCACAAGCGATGCATCGCGATACCCATTACGATCCCAAGATCTTTCGGATCGACTTCACGGAGCCGTTTCAGTTGGCTGTCGTCCCGGGCGATATCAAGCGTGGCCACATTCATTATCCGCAATCGATTGAGCCTATCCTCGGGCAAGCCATTGTTCCTGACAAAGAAGCAGAATGGATCACGTTTCGTGTTTGGCTCGAAGAAGGTCAAACGCCTCGCTTCATTTTTCCCAATGGACCGTACGAGTCTCGAGCTTCAGTCCTTGAGACAAACAAGAAGTATAAAGAAGAGTTAAAGGTCGAGAAAGATCCCGGCGTGAGTCGAGCCAAATTGCTGACAGATGGAGCATTACCTCACATACGGATTGATGAAATCAAGATTCGAGGTCCATTGCAAGAACCGCATGGCACAGCCGAAGAGATCGCTGTTTTCGGACCGGATGGTTTTCAACCAGAACGCGCAACCGAACAACTCTATTCATTTGCAGAGCGAGCCTTTCGACGACCACTCCAGGATTCCGATCGAGTACGCATTGATAGAATCTATCGGAAGCGAATCGATGATAAAGCGACCGAACGCCAAGCGGCTCTCGATACAATCAAGATGATTCTTTGCTCTCCTTCATTCCTCTATCTTTGCGAACGTACGCCTGAAAAGGAACCAAAGTTAGGTCCTTATGATTTGGCGTCGAGAATATCGTACACGCTCTTTGGGACTCCGCCCGACATCGCGTTAATGACATCGGCTGCCGATGGGAAACTTATTGAACCTGCCGAGCTCAGGCAGCAGGTTGAACACATGTTGGCTGACCCTCGCTCGGATGAATTCGTTCGAAGGTTCCTGGATAGTTGGTTGAATCTTCGGGTCATCGGATCTTTGCCTCCACCTCGTAAAGAAGCGGTCGAATATTATGCTGAAGATTTGCCCACTTCGATGAAAGAGGAAGCGAAGTACTTTTTTCGTAACCTCATCGACTCGAATGGGCCAGTCACTGACTTCATCGATTCCGACTATACCTTTGTCGACAAGAAACTGGCAAAGCTCTACGGGTTGCCAGCAAAAGACACGTTGCGATTGGCAGATGGATTTCAGAAGGTGGAATTGTCCGATCGAAATCGACGTGGTGGAGTTCTTGGCATGGCTGGAGTGTTGACGTCGAGTGCCAATGGTGTGGACACATCTCCTGTAACTCGCGGCGTGTGGGTCTTAGAAAACATGTTAGGCATTCCTCCACCACCGCCACCGGATGTCGTTCCTGCCATTGAGTCCGATGTAAGTGGAGCGACTAGTATTCGCGATCGCTTAGAAAAACATCGAGCCGATGCAGCATGCAACGTGTGCCATCGCAAAATCGACCCGATGGGCTTTGCATTAGAACACTTCGATCCGATTGGACGTTATCGTGACAAATATGCAAAGCTCAAGGGAGACAAATCAGCACCGAAGGTCGATCCTACCGGAACGTTTCCTTCCGGTGAAACCTATGCCGATTTCGCGGAGTTTAAACGACTGCTAAGCGGAACAAGAAAAGATTTTTTCGTTCGTCACATGGTGGATACGATGCTTTCATTTTCTACCGGAAGACACATGGAGCCAACAGATCGTTCGGAAATCGAAGCGATCGCTCAAAAGGTTCAAGAAGAAGGGGGCGGTCTTCGAACCATGATAGTCGAAGTTCTTTCCAGCGAAATCTTCCGCTCTCGCTAATCGTCGATCGATTAGCAAAGAATCTACGCGCTTATCAAAAACGCGGCTCATGTCCTCAAGGCCAACAACAGTTGTTCATTAAGAGTGTCTGTTTGAGTAGAGATTCGAATCATGTTCTCTAGGCCGAAGGAACGGCAATCTCGAACTAAGATTCGCTTTTTCAAAAGCTGTTCGCGAGTACGCTTGCCATTGTCGACTGGCACCAAGAAGAATGGGACACTGCTATCCTTAGGCTGGAGACCTATCCGCTTTAAGGCTTGAGTTAAGGATTTGTTGGCTTGTCGCAATTTCTCCATCGAGTCGCGATAGTAGGTCAGACTATTTAATGCCGCTGTTCCTGCGACTAAAGCGGCCCCATTGACGCTCCAAGGAACGCGACGTTCCATCAACTGCTTCATGGTCGATTCGGTGCAAGACAAATACCCAAGCCGTAGACCGGCCATCGCATAGTATTTGGTCATCGATCGCAACACGATCAAATTCGGAAAGTAACGGCAAAACAAAGAAGCTCCATTCAGGACAAAGTCAAGATACGACTCATCCACGATGAACTTGATTTGTGGCATGGCTTCGATCAAGTTGCCTAATTCCCCAGCGTCGAGATAATGACCCGTTGGGTTGTTGGGGTTGCACAGCCAAACAACGTCGGGAGAGTGTGATTGGATATGTTCGAGAAATGCGTCTGTTGGTGAATCACTC
>Ga0068877_10002814_pt1 | contig 13940 bp, 7 predicted proteins | sample NOAtaG_FD_66437 | JGI IMG/M metagenome (GOLD analysis project Ga0068877, IMG submission 66437) | Freshwater lake microbial communities from Lake Erie, under a cyanobacterial bloom - NOAA_Erie_Diel6S_1000h metaG | ecosystem: Environmental > Aquatic > Freshwater > Lake | place: USA: Ohio, Lake... | reverse complement strand
CAGGAATTCCTGCAGAGAGCACTGTTCCATCGGAATCATTTTCATCGGTAGCAATCGCCTCTGTCGTATTCGCAAGGGTTGCGCCCCATAGTGAATCAGCAAATAAAGGCGTATTGATGACCATAGAACCCGGCTTGATCATCGTGGCCATATCGCCGAAAACGATGATGTAATCCTTATTTGGCTGTAGGTTCCTGAATAGATAGTAGCCGCTGGCATTGGTCACTGTATCTTTTACCAAAACACCATCCTTGCGGAAAAGGGAGACCTTGAGGCCCGCCACCGGAGGCTCAGAGGGATCCTGGATACCGTCCTGATCAAGGTCGAACCAAACATAGTTCCCCACATTCAAGGGCAGACCGTCCGGCAGGGTTGAACCCAGCAACAACTCCAGATCGCCAAGACCTGCAGCCTTACCAATGCCGTTGCCTTTGAAGACATCGTAACGCGCAAGGGTATTCCCCGTCTTCAGGGAATTCCTGAGCCAGCCGTTGGTGAAAGCAGTCGTTGCATCAATTACCGTCATCACTACATCACCGGTAACCGGGTGGGCAGTAAGCGCACCAAGGGCGATCTCTTCGTGATAATAACTGTAATAATCCTTGTAAAAATATTCTCCACCGCCAAGCCCCTCATTATTTCCCGCTCCCGGCGAGGTGCGGTAGCCGACACTAGCATTGTTTTCTATCAGATACACACCATTATTATGGTAGGCATAGATCACATCCCCGCCAGTCATCACATTATGAATAGTGGAGGTGGTTTCATCAGGAAAATAATCCCCGGAACCTAGCTGATAACCGATGCGATCGGCAAACGCAATGATCATATTCCCCTCCGGATCGAATTCGATATCCGACAGCATCGGCACCGAACCATAGAGCCATTTTCCGGTTCCAAAAGTATATAACTTTTTATAATCCGGACTCCAGGGCCGCCAGTAGGCGGATTTCTCGTCATTATACCATGTTCTTCCCCTACGGTAGGCCATGTCTTTTATCGCAAACTCCTCTTTCCAGGTACCAGTACCGGGAGTATAGCTAAACACATACGCTTTAAGATCCCTCAGATCCTGAGTAGATTCTGCGGAACATACCCCACCTACAAAGATCTTGTCTTCCCGTGATTTCAAACCAAATGGACGCCAGTCGCCAGCATCTGAACAAGGATTGGGTAAAGCGATCTCCCCAACACTGTTCACCGCCGAACTGTCTAGCTTCACCCATACCAGGGACCGGTTGTGAAGGTTTACTACCCAAAGCGTATCTTTGGTCAGGTTGAAATCAATATCCCCGAGTCCCCATTTACCTACTTTATCGTAGGCAAGCGCATCATACGACGGAACCTTAGGATCGGTGCCAAGGACCCGGTTCAGGGATATTTCATCCCCGGTTGCTATCCCATAATCATCGAGATTCAGCAACACCTGCGTACCCGCCGTCTGCGTACCCGTCTGAATAAAGGACGTCAGGTCCGTCTTGTAAAGACCGCCCAGACCGGCAGGCCCGAGGCCTGCATGTCGCCGAAGGAAAGAAGAACTGTACAGGTATCGGGTAGAGGATTGGAACGCAACCCCCCAAAGGGTACCTGTCTCCTTCGCTGTTGCAAGATACCTGTTGGCGGTTGATAGACCACTTGGCGTAAGGAACCTGTTGGCAACCAACGTTGGATCGCTGCTATTGGAAGCAATGGGGTCCCCCTTGGTAAAACAAGTGGTGATCATCCAGGGATTATCCTCGGTAAAGTCCCCGGGACGATATACCCCCACATTCACGTTACACTTGCCAACCGTATCAAATTGTACCGAGGATAAATCTCCTGTACCTACACCACCGCTGACATAATCCGCAGGAAAGATAAATTCCACCCGGACCCGCTGTCCATGAGGAAGCCCTCTGGCTACCCAGAGTCCCCGGATCTCAGATACGGCCTCGCCCAGGAGATTGTTCGCATCATCGTAAATTTTTACAGGAATCCCGCGGAAGCCCGGCTCAGCTCCATCCTGGTTTCCATTAGCGTTGTAATCTATAAAGACCTTTCCGCCGATGACACCGTTCCCTCCGCATTCCGGGAGTGGACAGGGTGCAGGAAGCGTGAAGGTAGTGAACAACTCTCTGGAATCACAGCCAGGAATGACTAACCGGACCACAGCCGACTTTGTGCCGCCGTCGGGGTCCAGGATAAACTGCACGTACCTGGGCTGCCCGGAAAGAATCGGATTAATCGTTTTGATCTTCCCGTCCACGTTCACCTCAAGAGAAGCGCCAGACGGCAGATTTTGCCAATCCATTAATACAGCTACCAAAACCTTGGGGACATTCCCGGTCTCTGCATCATTGCGGCATTCGCCTACACTTACCCCTTGTAAAGCAAAATAGACCTGAGGTACGAGGTAATCCTCTACCTCCCCATCAGGGGCAAAGCCAACCGAGCGCTCGTCAATATTGGCCGTCATGGCATCGTCCACAAGGTCTGCCGAAGTTACCCGCATACGCAAAAAGACCCGTTCGGCCGTGCGAGCTCCCGCGTTCGGCCATACCAGGTTTCCTGCAAAGCTGGTGCCATTATGCGTAGTAGAAGCATATTCCGAAGCTTCAAACACGCCGTTGCCGTTCAAATCCAGCCAAGCGTGCAGGGTTACTGTCGTACCCGTATTGTTTGTAATCGGAATACCCGAACCTGGAATGGTATAAGCCCCGCAAAGCGGCAAGGCAGGGGCAGCGAAAGTTTCATAGGCGTCCTGAGTTGCACTTAACCCTGTAGAAGCGTCTAAGGCACGCCCGGGAGGCGTATTCAAATGTAATAGAGACCTTAATTGATTCCCACTGTACCATTGCGGACGGGCGCGCAGGTGTCTTGCACCATTTTCAGCGATCCGGGTACTGAAATCATCAGTGGCATTGCCAGATCCGGTATCAGGGGCATCGCCAAAATCAAAAGTACCACAACCATAACCGATACCATCCACATAGGCCTGCGTACCGGAGCCTGTCCCGGTTTCGATCACGCGGACATAACGCGCGCCGCTGGTAGGTACCGGAATGGAGTAAAGGTTATAGGTTGGAGCGCCACCCTTGTACTGTATATCTGCATAAAGGGCATTTCTGTTCTCCTCTACACCCTCCCCAATACTGCTTGCGAACGTAAAATTCGTCCCGTCAACAGAAGTGTACACCATCATCTGCCTGGTTGCCCCACTTATCTGTCCCGAGAGGGAAAGCATAATCATTCCGCTGTTGTCCACCGTCGTACCGAGGTCAACAGTGAGCTGACTGTTACCGCCGGCCTGCATTTTTGCTGCACCGGCAATGGTAGAGGTAGTATTCAGCTGTTGACCTTCAGGATAGGTAAAGGTAAGTACCGAATCTGCGTCCGTAACATTCGTCGTACCCGCAGCGACCACACTGGCAGCAGGAGTTATTCCGGTCATACAGTTTACCGGACGACAAATGGATCTGTATTCTACCGGCCCAACGTAACAACGGCCACCAAGTCTGGTAAACCGGAGGTAGCGGAGACCGCCTGACGGCACCGTACCATACAAAATGTGGGCTTCTCTACTTGCAAAAGAAGAATAAAAAGCATCCGAAGTATTAAAGTTGGAATAGTACCAACCTACAGTCCAATTGACTAAATCAGTAGAATACTCAATCTTTACTCTTGCTGTCCCAGCACTAAATGCATGACCGAGGGTAAAGGTCATTACAGACCCAGCTGTTACCAAATCGCCCATGTTTAGAATAATCGTATCCCCTACATGGTCAATTACGGCAGCATTGGTTGGCCGGCTTAATAAGTCTCTGTTCTTAAGCTGGATTGCTCCTATTGTACTCACGGGTTGGATATCATCGGTCCCCCCTCCATTGTTGTAATACCATCCCACAGCACTACCTACCGTTTTGTAGGATTGCCATCCACTGGGGCATTGCCCATAGGATCGTGTACCATTCAAAGCATACAACAATAAAACAAACCCCATCAGCCAAAGACGGGGAAGCGCATGCGGCCTGTATCCGGAATAAACGGATAAAAGACTTTTTGGCATACTTTTTGGAAAAGAAATAAAAGCGTGGGTGTGAGAATTTAGCCAACCCATAAAGGTTTGCGCGACATCCCTCAGCACAGTGAGTAACCCAACAATCAAGGCGATTAACCAGCGTTGCCTGCCAGGGTATCCCCCCTTAGACGGGGATATGACTGAAAACTTAGCTAATGCCTTTGGACTAAAAGTAGATGTGTCCAACGTCATACATGCTTTTTTTAGGTCGTCAAAAAATGTTAATCCCCAAAAGCTGAACATACAACCCCTGGGAAAAGCACAATTTTACAGACATTCCGATTGTACGATGCGTAGTATTCACAATTTTCACAATTGTGTACAACAACATATTGTATATTTTTTTTAATATATCAAAATATTGAAATTCAATTATTTAAATATTTTATATATTAAAATATAAGACAAAGTATTTGAATTGAAATCCTAAAAAGGTCTTGAAACCGAGTGCCGGAAGCTTTCGCAAACCGAACTACGCACAGCTATTCACGCTGCGGTCAGGTAAATTAAAAGGCAGATATGAAATACTTTACACTTGTAAAGAAATCAGAAAAAGAGTACAACGCAAGTAAAGCAGAAGGTACTTATCAGCACGAAGGAGGAAGCTGAATTGCATTAAAATCCACCAGAATGAAATGGTAGAAAGGAAGGCGAGGGGGTGTACTGGAATACAAGCCGGATTACCGCGAGGCGGCGGGCTCATTATGGACGAATAACACCGAACCAAAAAGAAAACCCGCTCAGCAGGAATAACGCTGGCCAGGATGATTCATGCCCTTTTCTAAATAAAACAGGGGAGGTAACCGTTAACTTTGACGGGGTGACATACTCAGGACGATTCGTGTCCTTGTTTAAGCCCAAAAAAATCTACCGGCGAGCCTTCGTAAACCTTTCTGAACGCGAGGTAAAAGGCGGCCCTGGAGCCAAAACCAGCCTGGAAAGCCATACTTTCTATTGAATAGGACTTCCAGCGCTCATCCGTCTTTACTTTCTCTTCAATATATTGCAATCGGTACCTGTTGATATAATCCGAATAGGATAATCCGTACCACTCCTTGATAGCCTTCGATAGCCTATAGGTTTTTACCCCCAGCTCATCTGCTAAAGTCTGTAGGTTCATACGCTCCGACAAATACAATTGCCTGGATTCCATCACCGTTTCCAATTGGGTGATCAGTTCCTTAAACTTTTCGTTTCCGGTTTCAAAGTCTTCCGGAGTATCATCTTCTTCAAAAAATTCCGGTTCAGCGGATTTTTGCTGAATCTGCTCAACATCCTGGACTTTACCCCCTTCCAGCGTTACCGCTTCCTGAATGACGCTGGGATTCGCCAGTACGAACAAGGCACAACTGATATAACTTAAGGAATACAACATATCTATATACCAGTGCGCTTTATTCGAAAATATATGATTGAACAGGAAAAGTACGAGGATTGCCAGATAGGCGAAGCTTTTTATAACAAAATCACATGAAACGAGCAGGAACAAATTCCTATGGCCAAAAGCCAGATACTGCCTCCATTTGCCAAAATAAGGCCTCAACAAAAAGAAAATCAATACCTGATACGTAAGGATATGCAGGGATTTTAATATGATATGTTCTCTGAAACTCAGCACCCCAAGGGGATTACTTTCGAGCGGACCGTTCAGATATTGCAAATACCAATATTTTTTTTCCTCGGCAGAAAGGCTTAAGAGAGGGATGATTTCAAAGGAGTGAAGTACGAAAGGGAGGAAGTGCAGCCAATCCATACGCCTCAGGCGCCAATCGGGCTCAAATAGATATCGGATGAAAAAATAGCTGAGCGGGCCAAACAAGTAATGCGTCGGGGATGCGCTCCGGAAAAAGTAGCTATATTCAAGCATTAACCCCGTTTGGTTCAAATAGCTAATAAAAAGGTTAAATCCAATGACAACGAAGGAGATGCCGAGGAGCTTGTTGGCAGGTGTCGTCTTCCTGATTAGCAGAAAAATCCCCGGAAAAAATAAAAGTCCGATGCCAATTGCAAATAAGATTGGTCGAAGTGTTGTTTCCATGGATTCCAGATTTGTTTATTTTATTTTCCCCAACTCTAACTAACTCCTGTAACGTATCTATACACATCAAATCAATCTGGTAGATTTTAAGTATTATCCAACCTGGCGGTTTAATATCACTTAGCTATCCTTTATTTTGAGCTCCCCGTTTTTAAATTTGGGACTCATTTCTTTTACAAAGGTCTGTCAAAGATTCTTACAAAAGGGTTCGCTCCTGTCTCTTTAATGTTAGGCAGCGTTCCGACGAACAATCTTATGTGTGTAAAAGTCTCAATTCCGTTTGTATTCGTCTCATTCTATTGACGAATTGTGATAAATGAAGTACAAAACGATTGGAAGGGATATAATCTCCCGTCGAATTACTATTTTTAAAAGCTTTTATGCATTGAGTTAGGCTGTCTCAAAAATCTAATAAATTGGTTAACCCCGAATCAGGCCCAAAAGTCAAAATAATACCAATAAAATGCCATTACGCCGATTAATTGTGCTACTGATGTTATCAGGTATTGCCATACTGCCAAACTACGGGCAGCAAATCCCTGTCAAATCCCTGACTACCGCCAGCGGTTTATCTATGAGCTATGTGACCACAGCTTTCCAGGACAGCCGCGGATTTATATGGATGGGCACCTTTTTCGGCCTCAACCGCTACGATGGAGAAGAAGTCAAAGTTTACCGTCCCAACCACCTGAGCCCTTTTGCGCTGCATGCCAACAAAATCCAATGGATACTGGAAGATGCCTTCGGACTGCTTTGGTTATGCACCGAAAACGGGATTGCCGTTATGGATACCCACTCCGAGCGCATCGCCCATCTTGAAATCATCAACAACATCCCGATCAGAAACATCCGGAAAGCTGTACTCGATAAAAACGGCAGGCTTTGGTTTTATCAGCAAAATAAGGAAAATCTCCTGATGCTGGGTATCCAGACCAATGCCGGCATCAAAGCCCGGATCCGGCAAGGCGAAGCCCTCGAAAAATTCGATGTAGCCAGTATCCCCCTGCCACAAGGATTTGGGACAGCCCTGAACGCTTTCCTGCAAACCAGCGATTCCACCGCCGTTGTTATCAACCAGAAAGGAAATTGTGCGCTCGTAAACCTGATGAAAAGAACAGCCCTCCTTAAAAAGCTGGAAGAGGTATCCTTATTTATATCGCCAAAAGTCCGCTACATCCCCGACCCCCTCAATAGCTCAGGGACACTTTTTTTCTCCAACCACGACTTTAGCAATGGCATAATGGCCGACCAAATACATCAATACCTGCAACTACCCAATGGCAAGACCCTGATTTCCAGGTTTTATGACCCTAAAATATATGTCCTCAACAAACTCACCGAACTCGCTGCTTATACCGGAGAAGACCCCTTTTCGCAACTATCCGTATTTTATACCCTGCCCTACCCTTCCACCTTCTCCCGACTTATTGACCGCAATGGCGATCTCTGGATAGGCACTACCGGCTATGGGATTTTCAGAATCTCTACCAATACCCGGGGATTTCTGCAAATTGCCCGGGAATACAGTATTTACAACTTCGCCCTGCTCCCCGACCAGACCCTATGGGCAGGTTTCCTTGCCCCGGAAACCATCATCGACCTGTCGGCCAGCACTACCCGCCCCTCCCCATGGCAAACTTTTTTCGGGGAAGGAGACCAGGTCAAGGCGGTGCTCACCGCCAAAAACAAGCGCCACGTTTACCTGTTCGTCCAACTAAAAGCAGAAAATCGCACACAGGGATTTCTGTACGATCCGGATGCCAATACGCTGAGCAAAATCCCCGTACAGCTCCTTCCCCTGCCAACTCCTCCCGTACTCATGGAAGATCTCAGGGGAAATCTTTGGATTAGCGGAAATGCCGCCGAACTGCTGCGGTTCAACCCCCAAAACCAAAAGGTTCACAACTTCAACCTGGAAAAATCTTTTCCGCCGGAGATCGTAGCCCAGATGACGACCACGGATATGTTACAGGCAAAAAATGGTCATATCTGGATTGCAAACAGCTATGGTTTAATAAAAATAATGCAGCCCGAAAAAGAACAACCAAATTTCAAGTTATTCCATAATTATACCGGCGAAAAAAAAACCTTTGCCAACAATGGTATTTTTGCCATCCATCAGGATACCAACCAACCGGATATCCTGTGGCTTGGCACCCTGGGCAACGGCCTCGCAAAATTCCACCTGCCCTCTGAAAAGGTTTCCTACTTATCCCCCGACAACTCGTCCAAACATCAAATTATCCTGGGAATCGTCCCCGACGAAGCCCAAAGGCTATGGCTCAGCACCAGCGATGGCATTACCTGCTTTGACCCGGTAAAAAATCAATTTATCAGTTTCGACCTGCAGGAGGTGCTGCAGCGCCCAGCGTTCAATGCCGCCGCATTTGGCCGGCTACCCGGAGGCGAGATCCTGTTTGGCAGCGCGGAAGGCCTGTTCGTACTGCAAGCCCCCATGCTCCTGAATGCAAACGCCACAATGTATTCAAAGAAAATACAGCTTGGTGAAGTAAAGGTCAATGACGCAACGATTCATGAGCTGGTCGGCCAGGGAAAAGCCCTTTTCTCCGATGATGAGCTCCTGCAGCTCGACCTCCCGCACGATGAAAATAATGTTTTAATCAATTTTGCCGCCCCTTTCGCCCGCAATCCCTCCAGCCTGTACTACCGCTATAAAGTCCAGGGGCTATCGGATCAATGGATTACCGCCGGCAACCGGCACAGCGTCAGCCTCACGGGCCTCTCCCCCGGGCGATACAAGATGTATATTGAAGTGGCGGCTCCCAGCAACAAAGAAGCACAGCCCCCTACCGCCCTATTGGAAATTACGATCCGCCCACCCTGGTATGCCAGCAATCTCGCCCGTTCCCTTTACCTGGTCATCATTGCCCTCGCCGTTTTCAGCATCGCCCGTTTCAGTCAGAGAAGACTCTCTGAAAAATATACCAGCGAAATGAACCAGCAGGAAATGCAGCGCCTACAGTCCCTGGATCAATTTAAAAACAAGTTCTTTGCCTATATCGCTCACGAAATCAAAACACCGCTCAGCATTATCCTGGGCATCAGTGACAAACTCCGGGAGAATAAAACCAATACCGCGCAAAACAAATTCCTGGACGCTATCCAGTACGAAGGCTATAATATGCTGGGGCTCATTGATGAGATCATAGACATCACCAGGATGCAGGAAGGCAGTATCCAACTCGATTATCGCCACGGAAATATCGCCGACTTTATCAAAAACCTACTGACTTCTTATCAGACCCTGGCCGATTCACAGGAAATCACGCTCCATTTCCATACAGAAAATCAGGAAATCTACGCAGATTTCGACAAGTCGAGGGTCAGGTATATCCTCAATAACCTCCTCAACAATGCCCTGCGACATACCCCGGGTAAGGGCAGCATAACCATTTCATTGAAAACCGAATCCGACAAGGTGCGGGTCGAAGTCTCCGATACCGGCAAAGGTATTGCAGAAGCAGACATCCCGCTCATTTTTGAAAAATATTACCAGGGAATCAATGCAGAAAAAACCGAGCATAATTTTGGACTCGGCCTAAGCTATGTAAAAGACCTCGTCGAATTGATGCACGGGAAAATCAGTGTGAACAGCTGGCAAAATCAGGGTACCACCTTCGTCGTGCATCTGCCGGTCAGCGCACCGATCAATACCCCCACCTCCCCCTTAGAGCTCGAGGCACCTGTATTGCTTCCCCCTGACCTCAGCGAACAAACGATCTTCCCCAACCATCCGGATTTGCCACTGTTGCTGATCGTGGAGGATAATCCTATGATTGTCTCGGTATTGAAACTGGCCTTGCAACCATACTTCCGGCTACTCGTAGCCAAGGATGGTAAGGAAGGCCTCAATCTCGCCATCACAGAAATCCCGGACCTCATCCTCACCGATAGTATCATGCCCGTAATGGATGGCCTGGAAATGACCAAAATACTCAAAGCTAATCCACTGACTGCACATATTCCCGTAGTTGTCCTCAGTGCCAAAAATGAAACCTCCGACCGGTTGGAAGGTCAGGAGTGTGGTGCAGAGGCTTATATCGGAAAGCCTTACCATACCCGCGAACTCCTCCTGACCCTGCGCAACCTCCAAACCCTCCAAAGCAAGTGGAAACTCCGTTATGCCAACTATGACTCCAAGCCCTCGGCTCCCCCCACCGATTTTCTACCTTCTGAACGCATTTCACAAGGCGCACTTTCCGCAGGTGATAAGTTTATGAAATCCCTGTATGACGCCTTCAAAAACCATTACTCCTCCGAAGCCTTCGATATTCCACAGCTGTGCAGAATCCTCCACATCAGTAAAGCCCAGCTTTATCGAAAATTGTCCGCTGTTTCCGATCAGGGCCCCATGGAATTACTCAAGGACTTTCGCCTGGAAAAAGCCATGGAACTCCTGCAAAATAACCCCGATCTGAGCACCTCAGAAGTCGCTTTCCAGGTCGGCTTCAGGGAACGCACCCATTTTTCGACCCAGTTCAAGAAAAAATTCGGAGTCGCCCCTTCCATGGTGCGGGCAAAGACATGATAATGATACAAGCTTTTATTTCAACGCATCCCCAAATCTCCTGGTACCAGCTCCAGCCTGTATATCTGGCAAAATGTATCTGCCCCCAGACTATATTTTCCACGCTACAACAAGTACCGCCGCATAAGTACTTTTACCATCCCCCCCCGTCTCCCCGTCCCCCGTCTCCCGTCTCCCCGTCTCCCGTCTCCCCGTCCCCCGTCCCCCGTCCCCCCGTCTCACCTACCCAGGAACAATTCTCCAAAGCTGACGCTGATGGAAATATTCGGGTAGAATTCCGATTTGGGACGGAAAGTGAGTTTCTTGATACCTGGAGTTGTTTCGTTCATGCTGAAATTCATCCCTTTCGGCAGGCTGAGCCGGCTGTTTTGGGCGGAGAGGCTATAGTGATAGCGGGCCAGGTCGGGTGCATAGAGGAATACCTGGGAATGGTCGGCCCGAAGGTTGAGGTCGAGCAGACCGGTGGCGGCAAAAAGTTTGATCAGTCCGTATTGCGCATTGATATCAAAGCGCCCGCTCACTTCTTTGAGGGTGATATCCGTACGGCGCGAGGTAATTGCGACATTGCCATCCAGTTTCTCCCCGGTGATATTCCCGAAGAAGGTATTGACATCCATCCATCCCTGGATATTCTGGAGCCCAATCTGGCTGAAGCGGCTATTGATACGGAGGCGGTTGCTCAGGTTTTCCACATCAGCGATGCCATAGTTGGTTTTCAGATAGACCGGGCATTCCGCGGGTACTTTGATGCGGTAGGAGACGCTCAGCCGGGAAGCCGTTTCTGGTTCCCCTTGCGGTATAGAGATGAAATTGCGGAGGTAAATTTTGTTTTTCACCCGCTGGGCGAGGTACTGCATATACTCCAGGTCCCGCTGGGCAATTTCCTTACTAGGATGCCGCGCTGTGATTTCCAGTTGGACCTGGATCAGAGGTTGGGACCAGGTTTCGATATAGACCTCTGCTTTATCGCCGTCAATATTGACCTCGAAGCCTTCTTTGAACGAAAAATCCTTATTGACTTTTTTCGTCACGACCTGGACCATCTGTAGGGCTTGGGCATTCGCGACCGTAGCCTGGGCCATCAGGATACCGGCCAGGAGCAGGGGGTGGTATTTGCGGAATGCTTTCATAAATACAAGTTTCACGCTATAGCAAATCAACTTCGATACATCAACAGACCGGGTTACAGGCGCCAGGTCATCTTCTGGATGACCTGGTTGCGTTGGATTTCTACTTTAGTAAGCTCCAGGGCGAGCTGTTCGTCGAAGCCATAAGTTTCGAGTACGGAGCGCAGCTCCGCCCCTGCTTCGTTGAGTTGCTTAAGTTCGCCAACCAGATGTGCACCATCGGGATATTGGAAGATCGCCTGCTGTTTGGAGAAAGCATCGCCGACCGCTTCGATAGCTGCTTCATCTTCCGGGATGGCCACCGGAACGAAAGGCGTCAGGGCGGGTTCTATGGCATAAGTATATTGAACCTGTGGTGCCTGTCCGGCCCCGGCAAACCTCCAGATCCCTGCGGATACAGCAATGAGGAGTGCTGCGGCCGCGGCCCAGCGATATCCCTGTAATCGTGTAAAGCGGTGTGCCGGCTGCGAAAGCCCGCTCTGTATGCGTGCCCAGACCTGCGGGGGTGGGGCATACTCCGGCAGCCGTCGGGCAGCACGGCGCAGTGCCGTTTCCCGGTCGTAAAAATCCATTTCCGCTGCTATACTTTCCCAGAGGCTGCCCGGGGGGCGATGCGCTGGCAGCCCGCCAATCGAGCGGAGCAGGGTTGACCTGTTTTTTTCCTGCATATTCACAACATTTTTTGCAGCATTTCCCGAAGCCGTCGCTTGGCATAAAACAACTGGGACTTTGATGTCCCTACCGAAATACCCAATAAGTCGGCAACTTCCTGGTGGGAATACCCTTCTACTTCTATCAACAGAAAAACTGTACGGTAGCCCGGCGGCAGTGCCTGGATAGCCTGCTCCAGATAATCCGCCTCGATAAAATCCCCCCAATCAACGGCATAGTCTGCGGGGATACTTTCCTCCGGCGCAAAGTTCTGCTGTTTTTTGACTTTACCCAGGGCTGTTCGCAGCACGATGGTCTTGATCCAGGCCCCCAGGGTAGATTCCTTTCGAAAATCGCCCAGATGCCTGAATACTTTGATGAAAGCCTCCTGCAGGGTATCGTTGGCAAGCTCAAAATCCCCGGTGATGCGGTATGCCATACTATACATCGCCTGGCTGTACTTGTCGTACAACGCACGTTGAGCGAGCCTGTCTTCGCGCAGGCACCCTTGTATGAGTTCTGTTTCCGTCATACGTTTCGGCAATGTGTCATAAAGAGTGTTTTATAATCACGGCGGTTGGTCGCCGCTGATGGCAGCGAAAAAATATTTTTAATGGGGTTGGGTAAAAAGACTTTCGCCACCGTAGGCGGCGGAAGTCTTTTTACCCAACCCCTGTGCAGCGTAGATGGAAGGCAATTCCAAAGTGCCTTCCATCTAAAAAGCCCTCCTCAATTCCGCTTGGTGAAAAACCAGGTCACGGACGCCATCCAGCGGGAGGGGGAGTTGGAGAAAGCATATTCGCGGCCGGCAAAGCGGATATAGTCGCCAAAATTGTTAAAACTGCCTTCATAGCGCAGGTCAACGGAGAGGTTCCAGAGGTCGAGGCCAGCCCCGCCAATCCAGCCGACCGTCAGGTCTTTGAACTGCTGGTCGTATTCGTTGAATTTGAAGAGGTCGGATTTGCTGTTGATGAACACGTGGCCTTCCGGGCCGGCCTGTAAACGCAAGGGGCCCAGACGAAACCCTGCCAACACCGGGATATCCATGTATTGGAATTTTTCTTTCAATACCTGACTGGTAACCCCGCTCGTTTTGACGTCTGTAACCTCCCATTCTACTGTATTGGAGTTAAAGTTAAACTCCGGCTGGAGTACGAAAGCCCCGAGGTTGGCCTGTATTGCAACGCCAAAATGAAGCCCGTAGCTGGCATCCTGCAAGGCAAGTTCGAGGCGTTTTACCCCGCCCTGGTCCAGAAGGTCCAGTTCTTCTGTCTTGATATCCGTTGAGCTCAACCCGGCCTTAAGCCCAAAACGGACTTGCGCACCGAGCGAAATGGCCGTACAAAGGGCCAGCATGCCGAAGAGGTACTTTTTCATAAATTTTGTTTTAGTGTTAAAATATGGTCTGCAAACAAGGGCTGCACCCGACAAAGAATATTTTTTAAAACGCCGGTTTTGTTGATTTTGCTTCGCAAAATCAACAAAACCGGCGTTTTAAAAAATTCTATTTTGCCGCCG
>Ga0068877_10002811_pt1 | contig 13943 bp, 11 predicted proteins | sample NOAtaG_FD_66437 | JGI IMG/M metagenome (GOLD analysis project Ga0068877, IMG submission 66437) | Freshwater lake microbial communities from Lake Erie, under a cyanobacterial bloom - NOAA_Erie_Diel6S_1000h metaG | ecosystem: Environmental > Aquatic > Freshwater > Lake | place: USA: Ohio, Lake... | reverse complement strand
AGCCAAAGACTGATCAGCCCCCAAGGAGCTGCTGATAGCAGCCTGGCTGCATCCTTCAGAAGGATCGATCCATCGATCGGTCCTTCTGTGTAGGGCGAGATGGATCTTGCGAACCTGGCAGACAACAGGCAGGTCTCTTGTCTTGCCGTTACCGTCAACAAACGGCCCGCAAAGTGTCCTGGGGTGCATCAATGGCACCCAAGAGGCTGCGGGTGATTTCAATGTTTTTTCTTATGGAGATAGGATCCATGGCAGACATTTCTGCTGCCTCGGTCAAGGCATTTCGTGAGCGTACAGGGCTCCCTCTGATGGACTGCAAGCAGGCCCTCATGGAAGCTGGTGGAGACGAAGAGAAGGCAATTGAAATCCTCCGTAAACGCGGGGAAAAGAATTTCAATGAGAAGAGCAAAAGTCGCGAAACGGCATTTGGTCGCTTCGGGATCCATGCCTGCAGCAGCGGCAAGGCGGGGGCCATCGTCGAGTTGAAGTGCGAAAGCGCTCCAGTCACTCAGAACGAAGAGTTCATCCAACTGGCCAACGATCTAGCCACCGCATTGGCTCACCAGCCCGTCTCGACTGGCGACCAACTGCTGGCACTTGCATCCCCTAGCAAGCAAGGGGTAACACTGGCCGAACAGCTAGCTGAACTTTACAACCGAATTCGCGAAAAGTTCGAAGTGGGACGATTCCATCGGTTCGATGGCCCCTGTGGTGGCTATAGCCATAACAGCGGGACTGTTGCCGGTGTCCTTGTTTCGATCCAGGGTGGCAACGATGCGGTGGCAAAGGATGTTGCGATGCACATCGCTGCGATGCGCCCAGCGGCCCTGTCGGTGGCTCAACTAGATCCCGCTATCGTCGAGAAAGAGCGGGGGCTGCTTCGCGAGCAGGCACTGGCCGAAGGCAAGCCAGCCAATATCGTCGACAAGATGGTTGAGGGACGACTGAAGGTGTTCTTCGCCGAGCGGGTTCTGCTGGAGCAGCCGTTTGTGAAGGACGATAAGCAGTCGGTGGGTGCCTATGCCAAGGCCAATGGGATGGAAGTCAAGGATTTCGTCTGCATGATCCTTGGAGAAGGCGCAGCGACCACCTGAGCCTCGCCATTTCACTGATTCCAAATACGACTCGATCAAATCTTCAGGCCGGGCGTCTCACCATAGGACGCTCGGCCTTTTTTTTGGTCTATCCGACACGACTGCGGGTCCGTCGTTCCATTGCCCCCACTGCCACACCAGGGCGGCATGCCGGAACTCCAGTTCATATTTGGCCAGCCGGCGCGGGCCGTCTGGTTTTTTTGTGCCAGCAGACGCACTCCGGAGGGATCGCGATCTTCCACAACGATTGGGAGATGTCAGCACCTTGTCGCCCTGCCAATTCCTTCCTCGCAACCCTCCATGAGGGGATGGCAAGATCCATCCTGAACTTGCCTCGAAGGCCAGCATCCCTGCTGACATCGCCGGTAAAACTTCATCCCTCCCACTGCGATTGGCAGGAGGCGAGCCATGCGATGACATTCCATGGGAGACTCCTAGCGGCTGCCGTGAAGTGATCGCCACCCACAAGAATGCCAGATGGGCCAATTTTTTCCCAAGCAGCCCTCCACCGATCGCTCCCACCCCAAGACGTGGCGATGTTTTCTGGTAGTAACCCAACCTAGGGTGCAGGCAATCGCTCCAGGCCTGCTAGAATTTCGTTTTCGTCGGCACCTGGAGATGCTCCCTGCCAGCGCAGAGATGCCGGCGGATCTAAGTTCCATGTTCCTTTTCTACAACGGTTCGGCTACCCGAACTCAATGGGTGATTGCTCGATGTCAGAAACCGATACTCCCGCGCCCCAGCCCCACTACCGACGTGTCATCCTGAAGCTGAGCGGTGAAAGCTTGGCTCATTCGGGAGAGCGTGGGATCCACATGGACGAGGTTGAGGTGATCGCCAAGCAGATCATGCAAGCCCATGACTTGGGTTGCCAGATCGCTGTGGTGGTAGGTGGCGGGAACATCCTACGCGGCGGCCATTTTAAGGGAGCCAGCGGGACGAAGATCCAGGAAGCAACCGCTCACTACATGGGCATGCTGGCGACGGTTATCAACGCCCTGGCCCTGCAGGACGCTCTGGAGATGATCGGTTGCCCGACGCGCGTGATGTCGGCGATTCGGATGGATGGGGTGGCCGAGCCGTTTATACGACGTCGAGCGATCCGGCATCTGGAGAAACACCGCATCATCATTCTGGCAGCAGGCACCGGTGGCCCATTTGTCACCACCGACACTGCGGCCGCTCAGCGTGCCCTAGAACTGGATGCCGATATCGTCCTCAAGGCGACGCGCGTCGATGGAGTCTACAGCGAAGACCCGGAAAAGAATCCGCACGCTCTGCTCTACCGAGAACTCGATTACGATACCGTGATGGAAAAGAACCTGAACGTGATGGACGGCACCGCGATAGCGCAATGCCGCCACCACAAGATGCCGATCCTTGTGTTCAATTTCAAGAAGGCAGGGAACATCGTCAAGGCGGTCAGCGGCCAGCGGGTGGGGACGCGTATCGGCGAGAAGATGACTCCACGAGAAGAGACCTGACCTCGAAACACCCACCAGTCGATTCCTTCCTGCACTGACTTAGGGGGTAGCAGCAGATGATTGCGCATCGCGATTTCATCCCGCCGACGATCCGATTCAGTTTTACACTTGGGCTACAAACCCAGCCTTGGCAGGCGGCGGTGGAGGCAGCAGGTGAGTGGATCGAGAGCGAGCAGATCGATGTCATCAACATCGAAACGGTCAATTTCCCGGTAGGCCAGGAAGATGATACGACGATCCCGGTGGCGGTTTCCGATTCGTTCCATCGTCAGTTCATTCGCGTCTGGTACCGCAGCCGATAAACGCACCGCACCTTCCAAGCCTCGCCGAATGTAGCCTTGGCTACAATTCGGATCCCTGACGGTACGATCGGCTCAATGGGTTTCCTCTTCCTCGCGAGGATCGAGGTGCCCAGAGCGATTGATGGCCCACAGCAGGCGCATGCTGGTCAGTAGACTGGCGATCACCCCAATGCCGCCCAGCAGCGAAAAATCGCTGATGCCCCAAAAAGGTCTCTGGGTGAAAAGCAGGGGTGGCACCTTGTAGGCCAGCAGCACGGACGAACCCAGAAAGAGACTGCTGGCCCAGATGCCGACCACCAATCGATTGATGGAGGGGCTAAGCCCTCGGTGGGAAAGCTGAACATCCAGTTTCCCTTCCTGGACCAGGTCCAGCAGGCCGCTGACCTGCGTCGGGAGTTTTTCCAGCAGGTTCTCCAGTTCCCAGGAGATCCGATGGATCTTTCGAAACTGGCGGCGTGGCGAGAGTCGATTTCGCCACACTCGTTCGATGAAGGGTTGCATCACCTCCATCAGGCTGAACCTGGGGGCCAGCAAATGCAGCGTGCCCTCCAGAGTGATGAGTGTTTTGAGCAGCATAGCGGTCTGCGGCGGCAGGAGGATGCGATGGCGATGCAAAAGGTCGGTCATGTCATTGAGCGCCGCGGCCAAATCAAATTCGCTCAGCGATTGCATCCCATGCGTCGCGATCAATTCCGATACATCGATGCTTAGCAGGCTGTCATCTAGCTTCAGAGGTGGCTTACCGACTCGCTTGATCAACGCGGTCAGCAGGGCCGCGTCGCGTGAGGCGACGGCGATTAGCATCGATTCGATCGTCTCGCGCAGCTTCTCATCGATCCGCCCCACCATCCCGAAATCGAGCAGTCCGATCTTGCCGTCGGCGAGGATCAGCAGGTTGCCCGGATGGGGGTCGGCGTGGTAGTACCCCAGTTCGAAAATCATTTTGATGTACAGTTCCGCGATCTGACGGGCCAGTGGCTGCGCGGCATCGGGAGTCGCCTGGGCCTCTTCAATCCACTGCGCCAGTGGCGTCCCGTCGATGCGGTCCATCGTCAGCACCCGGGCGCTCGAAAGCTCGGCATAGGGCGTCGGGATCGCCAGATCGTGATTGTCCTGCAGCGCCAGCCGAAACATCTCTAGGTTCCGCAGTTCTCTCTGAAAACTCAGCTCGCGGTTCAGCGACCTCGACAACTGCTCGACAATCGCCACCGGCTGCCAAACCGCCAGCTCTGGCAGTCGCTGAGCCAGGACGGCAAGCCCCCGCAGCACCTCCAGATCCTCACGAACCACCCGCTGGATATCTTGATGCTGTACCTTCACCACCACCGCCGTCCCCTCCGGCAGCGTCGCGGTATGGACTTGGCCGATCGAAGCCGAGGCGATGGGATCGACTGCGAATTCGGAGAACAGCTCCTTGGCCGGCTGCTTCAGTTCACCTTCAATCGTTTTCTGAACCTGCGTCCAAGGGTCCGCAGGACCATGCGTCTGCAACTGCTGTAGCTCGGTCGCCAGCTCCGGCCCCACCAGGTCAGGGCGCAGCGACAGAACCTGCCCCAGCTTGATGAAGGTTGGCCCCAGCTCGCTGAGCGCCAATCGAATCCGCGTCTCCCGGGAGTAACTGGATAGCGGAACTCCCTGGCTGTCCTTGATCCAGTCGCGAATGAAGTCCACCTTCAAATGGCTCAGCCAGTCCGCCAAGCCATATCGCCGGAGAACCAGGATGATTTCCTGCCATCGACGCAGGTTTCGGTAGAGCGACGGGATCGAAGTGATCCGCATGCTGGGTTCGCTTTCGAGGGGTCGAAAAAACCAGAGGATATGGGGCCACAACACCGTCGGTAGCGGCCGACCGACGTTCTACCATGCTACAATGAAACGCTGGCGAATGCGTCTTGGATCGATGCGGGAATCAGGCGATATTCCGCCATGGGGATACGTCCATCGAGCATTGGGGGATCGATCGATCCGCTAGTACGGAAATCCGCCAGACCGGAGGCCCTATGGGGAAAGAGAAGAAGCAAGAACCAGCGCCGAGCGCCGAAAAAAGCTTTGAACAGGCGCTAGCGGATTTGGAACTAACGGTGCGCCAACTGGAACAGGGAACAATGGGCTTGGACGCTTCCTTGGAGGCATACCAAAAGGCGCTCCAGACCCTAAGGTTCTGCTACCAACAGCTGGAGGAGGCAGAACGGAAGATTGAATTGCTGAAGGGAGTTGGCGAGGACGGCACACCAGAAACCAGCCCCTTTCAGGAAATGAGCGGCCAGCTGGAGGAGAAGCAGCAACAACGATCTCGCCGCCGTTCCACCGGGGAATGAATCGCGGTGGGGTGGGCCGTCGCAGCATCAAACGAGGCAATGAAGCCGATGGAAGGACATGGGATGGACAAGACGAACATCCTTGGTCAGCGTTGGGAAGAAGCGGTCGCTTTGGTCGACAGCGAACTGACCGGTTGCGTGATGCGTTTACCACCCGGTTGCCCAGAACGACTACGGGAGGCGATCGGCTACTCGCTGCTGGCTCCCGGTAAAAGACTTCGCCCCCTGCTCTGCCTTTTGGCCAATCAGGCTCTCGGCGGGACGATGGAAAAAGCGGTCCCCGCCGCCTGTGCGGTCGAAATGATCCATTGCTACTCCCTGATCCACGATGATCTTCCTGCAATGGACGACGACGATCTGCGGCGCGGTCGCCCCACATGCCACATCCGTTTCGATGAAGCGACCGCCATCCTGGCCGGGGATGCCCTGATCGCGATGGCCTTCGAAGAATTAGCTCACCGCTTCGAACCCCCTTCAGCGAGGGGAAAGGCTGTTCTGGCATTGGCTAGAGCGGCCGGGCCGGCGGCTCTGGTCGGAGGCCAGATGGATGACCTCTGGGCAGAAAAAAATGGGGGGGATAAGAAGCTGCTGGCAGCGATTCACGCCCGAAAAACCGGTGCGATGATCACAGTATCGCTGGAACTGGGCGGATTATCCGCCGGTGCAGGCAGCGAACAACTGGACAGGCTGCGACAATATGGGGAGCATATTGGACTCGCTTTCCAAATTGTCGACGATCTGCTCGATGAACAATCCTCTGACCAGCAGATGGGCAAGAGGACCGGCAAGGATCGCGACCGCGGAAAGTTGACTTATCCTGGACTCTATGGGTTGGAGGCAAGCCGAAAGGAAGCTCGCAGGCAGATCGATGGAGCGATCGCGGCGATTGGAGCCTTTGGCTCTGAAGCGAATCCACTTCGGCAATTGGCGACATTCGTGCTCGAGAGGAGTCACTGAGTTCGATGCATCCGTTGCTTTCTCGCATTGAGTCCGCTAGGGATCTTCACAAGATGTCCCTACCGGAGCTTGAGCAATTAGGGTCGGAGATCCGCGATGTGCTTTGCAACTTGCTGGCGACGCGGACCGCTCACTTCGCTTCCAACCTCGGTGTGGTCGAACTTTGCTTGGCTCTGCACAGCGTGTTCGATTTTCAGGTTGACCGCTTGATCTGGGACACTGGACACCAGATTTATCCTCACAAGCTGGTGACAGGTAGGTATCACCAGTTCGCATCGATTCGGGAACGCGGCGGTTTGATGGGTTACCCGAATCCAGCAGAGAGCCCCTACGATCTGTTCATGACCGGCCACGCCTCCTGCAGCATCTCCACCGCTCTGGGACTCAAGTCGGGCGATATCCTGATGCGTGAACCGCATCGAAGAAGCGTCGCGGTGATCGGCGATGGAGCTCTTCCCAGTGGGATTGTCTTCGAGGCGATGAATAACGCGGGGGAACTGAACCAGGATCTGCTGGTGGTTCTCAATGACAACAAGATGTCGATCTGCCCGCGCGTCGGATCGGTCGCCAGGTACCTCGATCGACTTCGCTCGAACCCCTATTACACCGGGTTCAAAAGCGAGGTGACGAAAATTCTCTCCAAAGTCCCAGTCCTAGGCGATCCTGCCGAACGCTTCCTGGCTCAAGTCAAGGAAGGGATGAAGGCGGGCTTGATCGGTGGCATGGTCTTCGAGGAATTCGGGTTCCGTTATTTGGGACCCATCGACGGCCACGATCTGCCGCTGCTGCGGAAGTATCTGCAGATGATCAAAGAAATCCACGGCCCGGTGCTGCTGCACGTCGTCACCGAAAAGGGGCACGGGTATCAACCCGCCGCGGAAGACCCCGTCCTATTCCACACTCCGCCCGCATTCGTAGAAGAAGGGGGCAAGCCGAAGTGGGTCAGCGGCAGCGGACAACCAGCCTTCACCAACTTCGCCCGCGACGCCATCGCGTCCCAGATGCGGAAAAATGATCGCATCACGGTACTGACCGCTGCGATGTGTCAGGGGAACAAACTGGAACCGGTGCGGGACGAATTCCCGAAGCGGTTTTTCGATGTCGGCATCTGCGAATCCCACGCCGTCGCCTTCGCTGCCGGACAGGCCAAGGCAGGCATGCGACCGATCGTCGCCATTTACAGCACCTTCCTTCAACGCAGCTTTGACCAGATCTTCCAGGAAGTATCGCTCCAGAACCTGCCGGTCGTTTTCATGATGGATCGCGCCGGCTTGGCCGGACCCGATGGCCCAACCCATCATGGTGTCTTCGACATCCCCTACATGCGACTTTTCCCCAACCTGATCATTCTGGCACCCGCCGATCAGACGGAAGTGGAGCCGATGTTGGAATTTGCATTGAAACAACAGCAGCCCGTTGCGATACGCTACCCGAAAGCCACTGCCCAACGCTTCGAGCGGCCAGTACAGCCAATCGAGCTAGGGAAGGCCCAGTCGATGCGGGAAGGAACTTGCGGTGCGATCGTCGCCTGTGGAGCCATGGTCGAACAGGCGCTTGAAGCCGCTCGCCGACTGGAAAGCGAAGGACTGTCGGTGGCGGTGATCAATGCACGGTTCATCAAACCGCTGGATACCAAACTGCTCGGCAAACTCTTCGCGGATTGCGGATGGGTCCTCACGGTCGAAGAAGGTGCCAGGATGGGAGGCTTCGGCAGCGCGGTGGGCGAAGCAGCCGTCGACCATGGATGGGATGGAAGAAAACTCCGCTCCCTCGCCATCCCCGATCGCTACATCGAACATGGAGATCGCGGCCAACTGCTCGAGGAAATCGGCCTGGATCCCGATGGGATCGTGAAGGCGGCCCTGGAGATGCAGGAACGCGCTCGCCAATTGAGCGGAAAATCGTCCGTCGAACAGGCAGCCGTCGACGCTGTTTAGCAAGAAGCTCTAGCTGTCCGTCTCACCCAATTCGGGCATCTGGTTTTCTTCCAGATCGATTACCAAACGGCTCAGCTTCTTCGGTTGAAGCGATTTTTGGATGGTCCATCTGGGGTGATCGTGGGTAGCGAACGCTTGACTGCCCTTTCTCAAATCGGTCATGGAATGCCGTCGGAATTGGAGCGTCGCTAGGTGGTGTAGCGGTGGACGGCCATACCCCCTACAACGTGGCAGGATAGACCAGAAAGAGGGGCATCCGGTTTCCTCGCGACCGGCCCCTTCATCGCACGGAGTCAAAAGCGGACGAAAAGTGCAAGAGATGCATCCGTCCGCCCTCTCTGTAGCTCTGTAGCTCTGTAGCTCTGTAGCTCTGTAGCTCTGTGCGTCTGTGCGTCTGTGCCTCCGTGAGAGACAAATAATCGCGATCCGTTTTTTAGCTGTCTTGGATCACCACCGATAAAAATCCCAGATGAACGATCGATCTTCCCTTGTGGCGAGGTCCTTCGGGATCGCCCATTTCGATCTTGACCTATCGCGACAATTTCCAGTACCAAATTCCTCAGTGTTCGTTCCGCCGCTCTTTGTGCAGGGAAGCCATGAGCCAGAACCAATCGCCCGAAGCCGTTCCGTTTTTTGACGTCAATCGCGGAAATCATCTGCATCGCCAGGAATTGCTCGATGCCCTCGCGAAAGTGATCGACAGCGGACGGTTTCTCCACGGCCCCGAAGTGACCCAACTGGAAGCTTGGACGGCACACCAGGCTGCGGCTCCTCATGCCATCGGTTGCGCCTCCGGCAGCGACGCTCTCCTACTGGCTCTGATGGCACTGGAAATCGGCCCAGGGGATGAAGTCATCGTCCCTAGCTTCACCTTCTTTGCAACCGCCAGTTGCGTCGAGCGGGTGGGTGCGAAAATCGTCTTTGCCGACATCGACCCAACGACCTACAACATCTGCCCTCAATCGGTTGCCGACTGCATCACACCACGCACCAAGGCGATCATTCCAGTCCATCTTTTTGGTCGCTGCGCGCCGATGTCCGAACTGCGGGAGATCGCCGACCACCACCAGATCCCCATCATCGAAGATGCAGCCCAAGCCATCGGGGCGGTGCATGCTGGCAAGCCAGCGGGGGCTTGGGGTGAAATCTGCTGCTTCAGTTTTTATCCAACCAAGAATCTGGGTGGCATGGGGGACGGTGGCATGATCGTCTGCCATGACAAGGCACTGGCCGATCGCCTGCGGCTCTACGCCGCTCATGGCATGCAGCCCCGCTACTACCACCACGTCGTCGGCATCAACAGCCGCTTGGACACCTTCCAGGCCGCTGTTCTTCTGGTCAAAGCCGCAGAGACAGGTAGGTATGCGGAGGCACGGCGAGCCAATGCGTGGCGGTATCGACAAGCTCTTGCCACCACCTTTGCCAGCGTCGGGGTGGTCCTGCCGGAGGAAGATCCCCAAGGCACCCACGTATGGAATCAGTTCGGTATCCGAGTCCCCGAAGGACGACGAGACGCCCTCAGGGCGTACTTGGCGGAACGCGCGATTGGGACAGAAATTTACTATCCCATTCCGCTGCACCTGCAGCAGTGTTTCCGCCATCTAGGATACAGCGAAGGGATGCTACCGCACACCGAAGCCGCTTGTCGGGAGATCCTCCATCTGCCGATCTACCCCGAGCTGCGACTGGACGAGCATCACCGGGTCTGCGAAGGACTAAAGAGCTTCTTCCAGTCTCAGTCGCTCCGCCGCGCCGCTTGATCCGAGCGGAAGGTATCAGCCATCCTCGATCGTTCGGGAAAGGATGGCGACGCGTCTTACAACCTGTCCAATCGAGGGCACGCACGGATGTGCCCCGTATCTCACAGGGCCGATCTCCCGAACCTTGTCCCACGATCGGTGGGCTGTAGAGTTCCCGTTCCATACCACGAGGCACGCTCACGGCGTATGCCTTCGCGCCATGGGACTAAGTTTCGCCAATGGCGAAGTGCATTAGGGGAGCTTTCAAAAGGGAGCGAACGATGTCGGATCCCGACGATCGAATGACGCACAGAAACAACCAAGCGCGAAGCCACGAAGAACGCGAAATTGGGGAGAGAAACGTCGAAGAACTGTCAGCGATCGTCGTGAATACGGCTTATCATCTGCATGTAGATCTGGGCCCCGGGTTGCTGGAGTCAGTCTACGAGTCGGTGATGGCCAAGCTACTTCGAGAGCAGGGATTGAAGGTAGAACGGCAAAAATCGGTCGTTTTTGAGTACCATGACATGATTTTTGATGAGGGTCTTCGGATCGACTTGCTGGTGAACGATCGTTTGGTGGTGGAGCTCAAATCCGTCGAGGCATTCGCGCCCGTTCACGCGAAACAGGTGCTCACCTATTTGCGATTGTTGCATTTGCCGATAGGCCTTTTGATCAATTTCGGATCCGCATCCTTCAAAGAAGGCTGCAAGCGGATCGTCAACAATCACCAGGACTTCGCATCTTCTCGGCTTCGTGTAAATCAAGTAGAAAATCGCGCGCGAAGCCGCGAAGAACACGAAGCTTGACCGGCCTTCTCTCTTCGTGCCTTCGCGCCTTCGCGTGAGGCACCGTCCCCGTAGCACGCGAAGCCGCGAAGAACGCGAAGACTGCCCCAGTTTTTCCTCTTCGTGCCTTCGCGCCTTCGCGTGAGGCACCGTCCCCGTAGCGCGCGAAGCCGCGAAGAACGCGAAGACTGACCCAGTTTTTCTTCTTCGTGCCTTCGTGCCTTCGCGTGAGGCACCGTTTCCGTAGCGCGCGAAGCCGCGAAGAACGCGAAGACTGACTCGGATTTTCTTCTTCGTGTCTTCGCGCCTTCGCGTGAGGCACCGTTTCCGTCTTGCGACCTGCTTTCGGGGGGCATGTGGGGGTTTCTTTTCGTGTTTGGCAGGTCCAGACACCCTGTCCTCGGCAATTCCCCCATCTTATTGATTTCCCCAAAGCATTCCCGCGGTTCAGTGGCGCGGTCCAAGACCCCATTTTTTGAAAAACAAGGTGTCCACCAGCTTTCGCTTGAAAAGTTGAATTTCTTCCGAAAAAACTTTCGCTCTGGGTTTATTCTGCGCAGGCTTTGCCGATCAAGTCGGGTTTGACGGTGGAAATCTCCACGTCCAATCGATCCTTTCGATGCTTGGTAGAGCCCCGGCTATAACGCAGCGAGCAAGTGGAAACCAAGCAATGAAAAGATAGGCAAATTTGATTCGGCCCCAGGCAACTCTAGGATGCAAAAACCGAAACACCTCGCCCCCCGCTATCGAGAAGGAGTGCTTGCCATGAGTTCAGCGCATGGAGTATCGAACCTGTTGTTTCCGCGGCCACGATCGATGAAAGGATTCCTGGACAAGCGTGTCTGGGGCCAAGATTGGGCCAAGCGGCGTCTTTGCAGCAACATCTACCACCATTACATGGCTCAGGAGCGACGGCGCGCCGATGGCATCGACCACCGAATCCGATATCACGGGCTGTTGATCGGACCCACCGGATCGGGCAAGACGTTCCTGATGAAGAACATCGCCGAATTCCTGGGAGTACCCTTCGGCATCACCAGTGCCGCCGGGTTGGTGGAAGCGGGATATCGAGGCAACTCGGTGGAGAATGTGGTTCGCAGCCTGGTCGACGCTGCCAATCGCGATCCCCGCCGCGCGGAAACGGGAATCGCCTTCGTCGATGAAATCGACAAGATTCGGCGATGTTCGCTGAGCGACAGGGATGTCAGCGGCGAAGGGGTGCAAAATGCGATCCTGACCATCCTGGACGGGCGGCTCTCCGATGGCGTCGACGGAAACAACTACCCCACTGTCGATACCTCCCGCATGCTGTTCGTCATGGCTGGAGCTTTCGTAGGTCTCGAGGAGATCGTCTCCAAGAGGATGCAGTTCCATGCGAAACGATTTGGGTTTTCGGAAGCCGTGGCCAGCCGCCAGGTTGCTGTCGGGCCATCGACGGATTTGCTGGACCATGTGACGCCGGAAGATCTGATCGAATTTGGGATGATCCCGGAGTTCGTCGGTCGTTTCGCATGGATCGCCAACTTGACGAAGCTGACGGAACACGACATCTTCGCCATGCTGAAGTCGAATCTGGAGCATACGGCCTTGGCGATGCAGAAACGTCAAGCGATGGAACATGGTGTCGAACTGACGATCTCGGATGAGGCGCTCCAATACCTGACTCGCAAAGCCGTGGGAAAGAACACCGGCATCCGAGGTGTCGATTCGGCGATTCGTCAGGTTACCGAAGACCTGATGTTCGAGATTCCTGAACTGGCGGACGATGGGGTCATCGAGATTCAAATCGACCTCGATAGTGTACTCGGCAAAGGGCCTCCCAAGATGATCAAAGGAGCCTCCGATAAGGCTCGGCACGACATCGTCCGGCGTCGGCAAGCCGCGCAGTGGCTAGGCGCCGAAGGATTGTGCGCCATGCAGCAGGCCAAGGAAGCGCGGCTACTGGCGGAGGAGCGGCGGAAGATGGTTCGAAATATCCAGAAGCTGGAGGAGCAGCGCAAGAAGCTGCCGAAGGATCTGACGCGCGCCGACTCGATCGACGATTTGATCGAATTCGATTTTGTGGCCGAGGAACCGGCGGAATACCCTAAGACCGAACCGGAAAAGGAGAGGCCCCCGGTGCGACGCGGAAGGAAAAGGTCTCAAGAGAATTCGACTGACCAGACCGATCCGCAATCAGAAGCCAAAAACTCCAAACCCAAGAGGTGCCCTCGCTGCCGCACCAACTCCATGCGGTCCGATGGAACCTGCCTGCAGTGCGATCTGCCTTTTTGAAGCGTGGTCCAAATCGGACAAACTCTAAGCTAGCCACCCTCGCCAGAGGGTGGCTAGCTGCTGGTCCATCGGGGATTCTTTTTGGTTGCGATCGCTTCACTGCCGCCACTCAAGAATTGCCGATGGCCACATCACCCAATCACCCTCCCTCAGGGAGGGTGAGATTCATCGTACGCTTTGTATTCTTAGCCCTTGCCCTTACGGCGTCATCCCGCCGGCTCCAGTCGGACCCACAAAATTGCCGGAAGGACCTGTTTGTCTCGACGGTGAACCTAGTGCCAGCACCAGGCAAAAAACCCGGCCGCTAGCGCGGTGCAGCTAGAAAAGAGCGTACCGTCAACCTCGCATCTTCGGAAAGCATCGAAGGGCATTGGTCGAGGTGGCGGCTGCCAGATCGGCCAGCGGGATACCGCGCGCTTGAGCGATACACTGTGCCGTCGCTAGGACCCTCGATGGCTCATTTGGTCCCTTCGACCGAAACGGCTCGGGCGCCAGGTACGGGCTGTCGGTCTCCACGAGGAGCCGATCGAGCGGGGTGCGGGCCGCAACGGCGCGAAGGGCTTCGGACTTCTTGTAGGTGACCATCCCGGCAAAGCTGATGTATAGCCCCAGGCTAAGCATCTCTTCAGCCACCTCCCACGATTCCGTGAAGGAATGCAAAACTCCCTTCAGCGGTCCACCTTGGCTTCGATGAACCTGACGCAACATATCCAGCATCGTCCCGGTGCATTCACGCATGTGCAAAATCAACGGCAACCCAGTCCGATGACTCGCTTCCCAGTGCCTGGCGATCGATGCCAACTGAGTCTCCATCGGGCATTCTTTCCAGTAGTCATCCAGCCCCGTCTCTCCGATGGCCACCACCCGTGGGTGATCCCACAGGCTTTCGATCGTCTGCCAATCCCCTTCCTCCTCCTGGTGCGCGTAGGTGGGGTGGATGCCTGCCGCGGCGTAGATTCCTTGAAAACGCTGAGCGATCGCGACCGCCTCCAGGCTGGTCGCTCGCGTCGTACCGACACAGAGGATCCGACGTACCCCCGCTAACGCGGC
>Ga0068877_10002805_pt1 | contig 13960 bp, 13 predicted proteins | sample NOAtaG_FD_66437 | JGI IMG/M metagenome (GOLD analysis project Ga0068877, IMG submission 66437) | Freshwater lake microbial communities from Lake Erie, under a cyanobacterial bloom - NOAA_Erie_Diel6S_1000h metaG | ecosystem: Environmental > Aquatic > Freshwater > Lake | place: USA: Ohio, Lake... | reverse complement strand
CAGGTCGAAGGGCAGGCGGTTGGTCTCGGCGAAGGCGGCGATCAGGAAGATCACGAAGGCCAGCGGCTGCTTGAGGATCATCCAGCCGTGCTCGGCCTGGTAGCGGATGATCTCGCCCAGGTTGAGGCTCTCGGTGAGCAGGAAGATCGGGACCACGCTCATGCCCATGGCGATCTCGTAGGAGATCATCTGGGCGCTGGAGCGGATGCTGCCGAGGAAGGGGTACTTGGAGTTGGAACCGTAGCCGGCGAGCACGATGCCGTACACGCCGAGGGAGACGATGCCGAAGGTGTAGAGGATGCCGACGTTCAGGTCGGCGATGACCATCTTCTGGCCCCCGAGGTTCGACCCGAAGGGAATGACCGCGATGGTCAGCAGCGCCGGGATCACCGTGATGGCCGGCGCCAGCCAGAAGTACACCTTGCGCACGTAGCTCGGGGTGAAGTCCTCCTTGAGCAGGAACTTCAGGCCGTCGGCCGCGGGCTGGAAGATGCCCAGCTTCACCAGGAACGGACCGATGACCGGCAGGTAGTCGACGAAGAACGGGGCCGCACGATTGGGGCCGACCCGGTCCTGGATCCACGCCGACACCTTGCGCTCGACGAGGACGGCGTAGGCCACGGCCGTCATCACCACACCGAAGACCACGCCGATCTTCAGGGCGCTGAAGAGGATCATCTGCGCCGTCGGACTGAGATAGTTGATCGCTTCCATGGTCGCTTCAGGATTGCACCGTGACGCCGGTGTCACCGATTCGGGCCCACTCGAGCCCGGCGAAGGCCGGCACCGCCGCGGCCATGCGGTTGAAGAGGCCCTCGATGCTGCGGCTGGGCTCCTCGCCCGTGACGGCCTGCACGAGTTCCTGGAGGAACTCCGCCTCTGGCCGGGCGTCGCCCGGGGGCTCGACGGCCTTCTGGAAGCGCTGCAGGCGGCCCTTGACGTTGACGAAGGTGCCGCGCTTCTCGGCGTGGGCGGCGCCGGGCAGCAGCAGGGTGGCCGCCGCCGTCGTGGCGTTGGGGAGGATGTCGCTGACGATCAACGCATCGAGCTTGGCCAGGAGTTCCGGGCCGAGGCCCTCGCGGGTGACCTCCTCGCCGAAGACCACGAGGGTCTTGATGCGACCCTGCGCGATGCCGTCGGCGATCTTGGGCAGGTTGAAGCCGAACTCGGTGAAGGCCATGCCCGTGAAGCGGACGCCGTTGCTGTTGGGGTTGCGGTCGGCGCTGACCAGCAGCCGGTCGGGTTCGCCCTCGCGCGGCACCGCGTCGGTCAGGGCCCCGGTGTGGGCGGCCAGCTTCTTGAGCAGGAAGAGTTCCTCGTTGGTCTGGCGGGCCGAGACCACGAAGGCGACGCCGCCTTGGGGAGCCCGGCGCAGGATGTCCGCGGCCGTCTCGAGGGCGGCTCCCCAGGTGATGCGCTCGCGGGCGCCTCCGGCGGAGGTCCGCAGCACCTCCTTCAGGCGGTCGGGACGGCCGACCCAGCGGTAGTTGAGCCGCCCGCTGTCGCACATCCACGGGCCGTTGACCGCGTCGTTGTCGCGGGGCTCGTAGCGGTGGATGACCCCCTCGCGGGAGCCGATGGTGATGTTGCACCCGGTGCCGCAGCTCGTGCAGAGGCTCTTGGTCTCCTTCAGGAACCAGACCCGCATCTTGAAGCGGAAATCCTTGGAGGTCAGCGCGCCCACCGGGCAGAGGTCCACGGTGTTCAGCGTGTAGTTGTTGTCGAACTTGCCGGGCTCGAAGGCGCTGATCGTGTTGTAGGAACCGCGGTTGACGATGCCCAGGGCGTCGTCGCCGGCGATGTCACGCGTGAAGCGGATGCAGCGGGTGCAGAGGATGCAGCGCTCGTCGTCGAGGACGATGCGCGGCCCGAGGTCCACGGCCTTGGGCTTGTGCACCTTGGCCTCGACGAACTGGCTGCCGGCCTTGCCGTGCTGGACGGAGTATTCCTGCAGCTTGCACTCGCCCGCCTGGTCGCAGATCGGGCAGTCCAGCGGGTGGTTGATGAGCAGCGACTCGAGCACCGACTCGCGCATCTGCTCGGTGGCCTTGGAATCGGCGTAGATTTCCATGCCCGGCGAGATGGGCGTGGCGCAGGCGATGGCGCCGCGCGGCGTGCCCGGCTCGTAGGGCAGCACGGAGCGGGCGATCTTGGGCGTGCCGTCCTCGTTGAGCACCGGCTTGCGGTCCGGGCCGATCATCGGGGTGCCGAACTCCACCAGGCACATGCGGCAGTTGCCGGCAACCGGGAGCTTGTCGTGGTAGCAGTAGTGCGGGATGTCCACGCCGGCGATGCGGGCCGCCTGCAGCATGGTCGTCGGCGCAGGCTTGCCCTGCCAGTCGGGCATGGTCTTGGGCACCTGCACGGTCTTGCCGTTGACCTTGACGGTCATGGTCTCGACCGGCGGTGCGGCCGGGGCGGGGGCCGGTGCCGGGGGCGTTGAGGGAGCAGCGGGGGCGGACATCGGGAATCAGTGGGTTGGAAGGCTTCCTGCCGCCGGGCGGACGGAGCCCCGGGCGTTCGCGTGGGCCGCCTCGTCGGCCGCGCCCTGGGCCTCGAACTCGTCGCGGAACTTCTTCACGAAGCTCAGCACCGGCCACGAGGCCGCCTCGCCGAAGGCGCAGATCGTGCGGCCCTGGATGTTCTGGGCGATGTGGGTGAGGTAGTCGGCGTCGGCCTTGCGTCCCTCGCCATGGCACAGGCGGTGGGTCGCCTTGGCCAGCCACAGGGCGCCCTCGCGGCACGGCGTGCACTGGCCGCAGCTCTCGTGGGCGTAGAACTCGGAGAGGTTGCCCAGCGTCTCGACCATGCTGCGGGAGTCGTCGAGCACGATGATGGCGCTCGAGCCCGACATGGTGCCGGCCTGCTGGAGCGAGTCGAAGTCGTAGGGCAGGTCGAGGAGCGGCACGTCGACCTTGGTCATCTGGCCGTCGGCGCCCTTGCGGTTGAGTTTGAAGACCTCGCCGGCCTTCAGGACCTTCGAGGACGAGCCGCCGGGAATGATCGCCTTGAGGGATCGACCGGGCTTGAGGCCGCCGCCGAAGTTCTTGTCGAAGATCAGTTCACCCAGGGTGACCCGGCCGACCTGGATCTCGTAGTAGCCCGGCCGCTGCACATCACCGCTGAGGCTGACGATGCGGGTGCCGGTGTTGTTGGGCGTGCCCAGCTTGGCGTACTCGGCCGGACCCATGAGCACGATGTGCTTCACATGGCAGAGGGTCTCGACGTTGTTGACGATCGTCGGGCACATGTACAGGCCCAGCACCGCGGGGAAGTACGGGGGCTTGATGCGCGGGTACGCGCGCTTGCCCTCGAGCGACTCGATGAGTCCGGTCTCCTCGCCGCAGATGTAGGCGCCGGCGCCGCGGTGGACGTGGATCTCCAGGTCGTAGCCGGTGCCCAGGATGTTCTTGCCGAGGAAACCGGCCGCCCTGGCCTCCTTCAGCGCCTGGTTCAGCAGCCTGGCCCCATGGGGCATCTCGCCCCGGATGTAGATGTAGGCCAGCTTCACGTCGTTGGCCCAGCAGGAGATGATCATCCCCTCGATGAGCTGGTGCGGATCCTTGTGGAGGATCTGGCGGTCCTTGAACGTGCCGGGCTCGGACTCGTCGGCGTTGCAGATCAGGTAGATGGGCTTGCCGCTGCGGCGGTCGACGAAGCTCCACTTGAGGCCCGCCGAGAAGCCCGCGCCACCGCGGCCGCGCAGGCCGGAGGCCTTGACGTCCTCGCGCAGCGCCTCCTGCGGGCTGAGCTTCTTGCCGTCGGGCAGGTCCCGGGCCGGCATGGCCAACGCCCGCTTCAGCGCCTCGTAACCGCCATGGCGCTGGTAGCACCCGATGTCCGGCGTGTAGCCGGGCTCGTCGAGGTTCTTGAGGATCAGTTTGAAAGGTTCAGGCATGGCTGTGCTTGACTCAAAAACGGTTGTCGGTAAGTTCGCGGCTTCGGTTCCGGCTGCCCGATGGTGTAATGGTAGCACAACAGTCTCTGAATCTGTTTGTCATGGTTCGAATCCATGTCGGGCAACCACTCCTCCGGACCGATTTTTTCCAGACCCGGTTTTCTCTCACCGGTTTTCTCACGGCGGCTCTTCTCCGGGCGGCTTTTCCAAAGTTCGCCTGTTTCCCGATCAGAACACCCCTTCGGACCGTACCGGCCATTCGCTCGGGGGACGGCAAAGCCATGCCCGGGGCCGTCGGCTCCAAGCGGTCGGTCAGATGATCCAATGGGCCGCTCATGACTGGCTCAGGCGGCCTGCCCCTTCTTGAGGATGGCCTCGGCCTCGGCCGCGCCCACCTGGTGGTGGAGCTCTTCGTTGACCAGCACGACCGGGGCCGTGCCGCAGCTGGCCAGGCACTCCACGAACTCGACCGTGAACTTGCCGTCGGGGGTCGTCTGCGGTGCGTGGGCATGGGAGTCGAGGCCCAGCCGGGTGCAGAACTTCTCCCGCAATTCGGCACTGCCGGCCAGGGCGCAGCTCAGGGTGCGGCACACCTTGATGTGCGTCTTGCCCAGCGGCTCCTGGCGGAACATGGGATAGAACGTCACCAGCTCCTGCACGTTGATGGGCTGGAGCCCCAGCTTCCGGGCGGTCCACTCGACGGCCTCCTTGGAGAGGTACCCGAAGTGCTCCTGCAGGGCGTGCAGGTACATCAGCGAGGCGCTCCGCTTGACCGGATAGTGCGTGGTGAGCTCGTCGAGCTCGGCTTCCAAACTGGCGGGGACGGAAAAGCTCATCGTTGAAGTCCGTTGAAGTCCGGTCATCGGTCGCATTCGCCCATCACGAAGTCGAACGAACCCAGGATGGAGACCACGTCGCTCATGAGGTGGCCCGGCAACACCGCCGGCAGGATGCCCAGGTTCACGAACGACGGGGCGCGGATCTTGAGGCGGTAGGGCGTGCCGCCCCCGCGGCTGTTGATGTAGAAACCGAGCTCGCCCTTGGGGTTCTCGGCGCCGAAATAGACCTCTCCGGGCGGCGCGTTCACGCCCTGGGTGACGATCATGAACTGGTGGATGAGCTCCTCCATGCTGGTGAGCACCTTGTTCTTGGGAGGCAGCACCACCTTGCCGTCGGCCACGTTGACGGGCTCCTTGCCGGCGTTGTCGGGGCCGCCGGGCATGCGGTCGAGGCACTGGCGGATGATGCGCACGCTCTGGCGCATCTCCTCCATGCGGACGAGGTACCGGTCGTAGGAGTCGCCCACCGAACCCACCGGGATGTCGAAGTCGAGGTCCTTGTAGACCAGGTACGGATGGGCCTTGCGGACGTCGTAGTCGACGCCGCTGCCCCGCAGGTTCGGGCCGGTGAGGCCGTAGTCGATGGCCATCTCGCGGGAGATCACGCCCACGTCCCGGGTGCGGTCCACGAAGATGCGGTTGCGGGTCAGCAGGGTCTCGGACTCGTCGAAATTGACGACCACCTCGTCGAGGAACTTGCGCACGGCGGCCACCCAGCCGGGCGGGCAGTCGCGGGTCATGCCGCCGATGCGCGTGTAGCTGGTGGTCAGGCGCGCCCCGGTGAGGGACTCGCACAGGTTGTAGATCTTCTCGCGCTCGGTGAAGGTGTGCAGGAACACCGTCAGGGCGCCGATGTCCATGGCGAAGGCGCCCAGGCCCAGCAGGTGGGCGGAGATGCGGGCCAATTCGCAGCAGACCACCCGCAGGTACTGGCAGCGCGGGGGCAGCTGGGTGTCGATGCCCATGAGCTTCTCGACCGCCAGCGCATAGGCCACGTTGTTGGCCAAGGGCGCGAGGTAGTCCAACCGGTCCGTGTAGGGCACGAACTGGTTGTAGGTCATGTTCTCGGCGATCTTCTCGTCCCCCCGGTGCAGGTAGCCGACGTCGGGCGTGGCCTTGGTGATGGTCTCGCCGTCGAGCTCGATGACGATGCGCAACACCCCGTGGGTCGAGGGGTGCGACGGGCCCATGTTGAGGACCAGCTTGTCGCCGTGGAGGTCCAGCAGGTCGTCGCCCGGGGAGGCGCCCCCGGTCTGCGCCGCCTGGGCCGCCCGGGCGGCGGAGTCTTTGAATTCGATGGTTTGGGAGGCCATGGTCTATGCTTCCGGGGTGCGGACGCGGGGTTCACGGGCCGCGGAGTCCTTGCCGCCGGGCAGGGTCACGAAGGGTCCGCCCTCGAGCGGGGCGGGTTGGGTGAAGGCGGTGTCGGGCAGGACCGTCGGCTTGCCGGCCAACGGGAAATCCTTGCGCAACGGGAAATACGGATAGCCCTCCCACATCAGGATGCGGCGCAGGTCGGGATGGCCCGCGAAGACGATGCCCATCATGTCGTAGGCCTCGCGCTCGTGCCAATCGGCCGTGCGCCAGACGCCCGAGACCGTCGGCAACTGCGAGCGCTCCTCGCCGACATGGGTCTTGAGCCGCAGGTGACGCCCGTGACCGATGCCGGAAAGCTCATAGACCACCGTCCAGCGGGGGTCCTCGCCATAGTTGTCGATGCTGCTCAGGTCGAGCAGCAGGTCGAAGCCAAGGGCCGTCTTGGCATGCCCGCACACCTCGGCGATGCGTTCCGCGTCGGAGACGGTCACGGTGACTTCGCCCCGGAATTCGAGGGGCTCGGAGATCAGGTCGCCAAACTTTTCGCGAAGCTGGCCGGCGAGTTCGAGGGAGGTCGGCACGGGAAGAGGGCGGGAACGTTCAGGGGTTGCGGTCGAGAACCTCGCCATGGGTGCCCAGCTCGAGGCCCATGCGGCCGTACTTCTCGGGCGCGACATCCCGCTTGAGGTCGTGGGTGATGGGTTCCCGTGCCACCTTGCCCTGGAGACGCATGAGCGCATCCAGCAGCGCCTCGGGCCGCGGCGGGCACCCGGCCACGTAGATGTCGACCGGGAGGATGTTGTCGACCCCCTGGAGCACCGCATAGCTGCGGTACATGCCACCGGTGGAGGCGCAGGCCCCCATGGCGATGACCCACTTGGGCTCGGCCATCTGCTCGTAGATGCGGCGGACCGCCAGGGCCATCTTGTAGGTCACCGTGCCGGCCACGATCATCACGTCGGACTGGCGCGGGGAGAAGCGCATGACCTCGGACCCGAAGCGGGAGATGTCGAAGCGGCTGGCGCCCACGGCCATGAGCTCGATGCCACAGCAGGCCAGGCCCATCGGCATGGGCCAGAGGGAATTCTTCCGGAACCAGTTGAGGGCCGCGTCCACCGTGGTATGAACCACCTCACCCTCGATTTTCGTGTTGTACCCGAACTCGGTGGTGGTCTTGCCGCCGATGACGGCTGGGGACGTTGCATCCATAAACCAAAAGGGCGGGGAGTGTTCCCCGCGGACGCGGCAAACTATGTTTCCGATCGCCCGGGCAGCAAGCGGCTTTTGTGAATTTTTTCACAAAGTCGCCCGAAAACCCGCTTCCCGAGCCCCATCCCCGGGATCGAATCGACGCGCCATGCACACCACGTCATCCACCCGGCCGTCGAGCCGGCGCATGGCCCGCTTCACCCCCTCCACCTCGAAGCCGAAGGCGCGATACAGGGCCAGGGCGGCGGTGTTGGAGCCATAGACCTCCAGCTCCACCCGCTCGAATCCGGCCTCCGGGGCCATGCCAAGCGCCCGGTCGATCAGGGCCCGCCCGAGTCCCCGCCCCCTCCAGCCCTCGACCACCCCCATGCCCAGCCGTCCGTTGTGCTCGTAGCCAGGATGGGGGTAGAGGCGCACGATGTCGCACCAACCGACGACGAGCGGACCGGCCACCGCCACGAATTGCGGCACGCCGGCCAACCGGTTGATCCGGATGAACGCCCGGGTCTCGGCCTCCGAGAAGGGCTCGACGGCGGCCAGCCATCGGCGTTCCCTGGCCACGGAGCCGAGGGCTTCGCGCAGGGCCGGGGCGTGTCCCGGCTCGGTCGGCACCAGGGCCACGCCGGCAGGCAGGGCCCCGACACCCGGCGCCGGACGGGCGGGCCGGGCGGGGAAGGGCTCGGTTTCCATGGGGTTACGGGGTGTCGACCGGGCACCGGACGGGGCAGGGACGGCAGCGGCTCCGGGCGGATCGAGAGCGTCGCCGAAACCCGCCGGCCAGGTCCAGCCGGGGAATGCGGCCGCATCGGGGCCGGCTCGTGCCACCCGCCCACAATTTCAAAAACGGCCGTTGACACCCGAGGCCGCGTTTGGTTGTTTCTCCGTCCCCCTGCTCCGGGGGAATGTTTTTATGTACGCTGTTCTGGAAACCGGCGGTAAGCAGTACCGCGTCGCCGCTGGCGACACCCTCGAGATCGAACTCCTGCCCGCCACCGCGGGTCAGGTCCACACGTTCGACCGCGTCCTCCTCATCAACAAGGAGGGCAACGTCACCGTGGGCACCCCGGTCATCGCCGGCGCCACGGTCAAGGCCGACGTCGTCGAGCACATCCGCGGCGACAAGGTCGTCGCGTTCAAGATGCGCCGCCGCAAGGGCTACCACAAGAAGATCGGCCACCGGCAGGAGCTCACCGTGGTGAAGGTCACCGAGATCAACGGCTGATTCAACGGCCGTCCCGACCCCCGCGGACGGTCCACCCAACGACAGAAAGAATTTCAGGCTTATGGCTCACAAGAAAGGTCAAGGCAGTTCCCGCAACGGACGCGACAGCGTCAGCAAGCGACTGGGCGTGAAGGCGTTCGGTTCCGAGTTCGTGACCGCCGGCAGCATCCTGGTCCGCCAACGCGGCTCCAAGTTCTCGGCGGGCTCCAACGTCGGCACCGGCCGCGACTGGACGCTCTTCGCCCTCACCGACGGCAAGGTCCAGTTCGACAAGGCCCGCTCCCGCGTCAGCATCGTGCCCGCGGCCGTGGCGGCCTGATCCGGTCCCCGCCGGGCGGGGTCCATTCCCAGATCGGCACTCTCCAAGGCGAGGCCTCCGGGCCTCGCCTTTGTCCTGTCGGCCTCCCAGGCGCCGACCCGCCTCGCGTTCCCCGTCGGTTCTGCCATTCTCCAGGTCATGTTCGTCGATGAGGTCAAGGTCTTCGCCCGTGCCGGCCACGGGGGCAAGGGTGCGGTCGCCTTCCACCGGGAGGCATACATCCCCAAGGGCGGGCCCAGCGGCGGCAACGGGGGGCGTGGGGGCGACGTGATCCTCGAGGCCGACCACGACCTCAACAACCTCATCCAGCAGTTCTTCGTCCCGAACCTGCTCGCCGAGAACGGCCAGGGCGGCATGGGCAAGGGCATGGACGGCAAGGCCGGCAAGGACCTGGTCATCAAGGTCCCCTGCGGCACCATCGTGTGGCGCGTCCTCGGGGAGCCGGCGCTGCCGGAGGGCGTGGAGGACCACGCCGACTCCGGGGACTCCGAAGGCTCGGAGGAACCGCAAGACTCCGCCGAACCGCTGATCCTCACCGCCGCCGGCACCGACCGTCCGGTCATCCGGCATTCCGGAGGCGTCCAGGCCGTCGAGCTCGACCTCGGCGCGGACGACGACCATTCCCGCACCGACTCCCGCAGCGGCTCCCAGCGGCGGGACGCCCTGAAGGGTGAGCGGGTGTGCGACCTCACCGAGCACGGACAGCGGTTCGTGCTCTGCAAGGGGGGACGCGGCGGCCTGGGCAACCGCAACTTCGCCACGGCCGCCCGTCAGACCCCCCGGTTCGCCCAGCCCGGCGAGGCGGGCGACGAGGGGGACTTCCTCCTTGAGCTGCGGATGATCGCGGAGGTGGGCCTCGTGGGCTATCCCAACGCCGGCAAGTCGACCCTGCTGACGGCGATCTCCAAGGCGCGTCCCAAGATCGCGGCCTACCCCTTCACCACGCTCACGCCGCAGGTCGGCATCGTCGAGTACCCCGAGGATTACCACCGGCTCACCGTGTGCGACGTGCCGGGCCTCATCGCCGGGGCCCATCGCAACGTCGGCCTCGGGCACGCCTTCCTGCGACACATCGCCCGCTGCCGGATCCTGGTCATCCTGCTCGACATGGCCGGCACCGACAACCGCCAGCCCTGGGACGACTACCGGAGCCTGCTCGAGGAACTCGAGCTCTACGACCCGTCGCTGCTGGAGCGCCCGAGGCTCGTGGTCGCCAACAAGATGGACGAGCCCCCGGCCGAGGCGAACCTGAAGTCCTTCAAGCGCCGCGTCCGCAAGACGCCCGTGCTGCCGATTTCCGCCGCGTTCGACGAGGGCATCGCCGCGTTCCGCAAGACCATCCGCGAAATGGTCGAGGAGACCGGGGCTTCCGCGGCCTGACGGGTCCCTTTGGGTCTTGGTTGCCCACCGGCGGTGGCGTACAACGCCTCCGGCATGCCCCGACTCGTCTTCGACATCGAAACCTCGGCCGTCGGACTGGAGACCTTCGACGAGGCCCAGCAGGAGTACCTGTTCCGGGAGGCCGAGCGCCAGCCCACCGAGGAGGACAAGGCCCGCAAACGCGCCGAGATCTCGCAACAGTTCAGCCTCTGGCCGTTCACGGCGCAGGTGGTGTGCATCGCCATGATCAATGCCGACTCCGGCAAGGGCCAGGTGCTCTACCAGTCCGACGACTACGACGAGGAATCCCTCGAGGCGGGGGAGGCGCCCGAGGACGCCACCGGGGGCGCCGGCATCGAGTTCGCCCCGCAGGTCGACGAGGTGGAGCTCCTCACGGCCTTCTGGGACGTCGCCAAGCGCTACGACGGGATCGTCACCTTCAATGGCCGGGGCTTCGACGTGCCGTTCCTGTACCTCCGCTCGGCGCTGCTCAACGTGCCCATCACCCGCAAGGACTGGCTGGGGTACCGCTACCAGACCGAGCCCCACTGCGACCTGGCCGAGCAGTTCACCTTCTACAGCGTGAGCGGACGCGACGGTGCCGCCCGGAAGTTCAACCTGGACTTCTACTGCAAGGCCTTCGGCATCCCCTCGCCCAAGGCCATGGGGGTCACCGGGGCGGACGTGGCCACCCTGCTGGCCGAGGGCCGGCACCGGGAGATCGCCGAGTACTGCCTGCGGGACGTCGCGGCGACGGTCGAGCTGCACAAGGTGTGGGAGGCGCGGCTCAAGGGCATCAAGTGATCCCGCGTGTTTTGACTTCGACGCCCTCCCCCATACCCTCCGCCGCATGCACATCGTCCGCGTCCCGGATGCCGACCACGCCGCCCGCCTCGACCAGGCGGCCGCCGCCTCGTCCCTGTTTGATCCCGTCATCGAGGAACGCACCCGGGCGATCCTCGAGGCCGTCCGCACCCGGGGGGACGAGGCCCTGCTCGAGTTCACCGAACGCTTCGACGGGGCCCGCCTGACAGCGGGACAGATCCCGGTGACCCTCGCCGAGCGGATGCAGGCCTCCCTCTCGGCCGGGCCGGAGCTGCGCGCCGCCGCGGCCGAGGCGACGCGCAACATCGCCGCCTTCTCGAGGCGTTCGCGACGCCGCGACTGGTCGGCCACCAACTCCCACGGCGCGCAGGTGGGCGAGGTGTTCCAGCCCTTCCAGCGGGTCGGCATCTACATCCCCGGCGGCACGGCGCCGCTGGTGTCCACCGCGCTGATGACCATCACCCTGGCCAAGGTGGCCGGCTGCCCGGAGATCGTGGTCTGCACGCCGTGCGGCCGGGATGGTTCCATCAACCCGGCGCTGCTCTTCGCGGCCAACGTCGCCGGCGCGACCGAGATCCACCGGGTCGGCGGTTCGCAGGCCATCGCGGCGATGGTGCACGGCACCGCCACCATCCGGCCGGTGCACAAGGTCTTCGGCCCGGGCAACGCCTACGTCGTGGCCGCCAAGCGCCTGCTCTTCGGCCACGTCTCGGTCGACCTGCTCCCGGGCCCCAGCGAGACGCTGGTGCTGGCCGACGACTCGGCCGACCCGCGCTTCATCGCGGCCGACCTGCTGGCCCAGGCGGAGCACGGCTCCGGCCACGAGCGGGTCTGGATGGTCACCCCCTCGGCCACCCAGCTGAAGGCCGTGGAGAAGGAGATCGCCCGGCAGCTCCCGACCCTGGGCCGGAGGGAGTTCATCCAGAAGGTGCTCGACGCCAACACCTGGCTCATCCAGGTGCGGGACCTCGACGCGGCCGTGGCGCTGGTCAACCGGCTGGCCCCGGAACACTGCGAGATCATGACCCGCAACCCCCGGGCGCTCGTGCCGAAGATCCACGCCGCCGGGGCCATCTTCCTCGGCCAGGGCTCGCCGACGGTGCTGGGCGACTACATCGCCGGACCCAGCCATGTGCTGCCCACCGGCGGTGCGGGCCGCAGCTTCGCCGGCCTGACCGTCGACCAGTTCCAGCGGCGCACCAGCGTGGTGGAGTATTCCAAGCCCGCCCTGCGCAAGGCCCTGCCCGGCGTGGCGACCTTCGCCGGCCTCGAGGGGCTCGACGGCCACGGACGCTCGGCAGCCATCCGGCTCGAGAAGCCTGGACGGCAGGCCCGCCGGCGCTGAGTCGCCGCCGCGGAGGCGGGGAGGGTTGCGGCGATGGCCTGGGCGTGGACCGGCCCCTTTGGCCGCTTGTCCCGGCGGCGGCCCTGTGGTGGACTCCGGACGCATGACATCGAGGCACCGGTCGATTTGGCTGAGGCGGGTCGCGCTGCTGGCGATGGCCTGGGCGGCGGGCTGTGCGACGGAGCCGGTGACCGGGCGCAAGCAGTTCCTGGTGACCGGGGCGAGCCAGGAGGTGGCCCTCGGGCTGAGCGCCTTCGAGACGCTCAAGAAGGAGACGCCGCTCAGCAAGGACGCGACCCAGCGGGCCCTGCTCGAGAAGGTCGGCCGCCGGATCGCCGCCGTGTCGGGCATGACCGGCGCGCAGTGGGAGTTCGTCCTCTTCGAGAGCCCGCAGGCCAACGCCTTCTGCCTCCCCGGAGGCAAGGTCGGCGTGTACACCGGCATCCTGCCCGTCACCCGTGACGAGGCGGGACTGGCGACCGTCATCGGGCACGAGGTGGCCCACGCGCTGGCACGGCACGGCGGCGAGCGCATGAGCGTGGCCAAGGGCCTCGAGTTGGCCGGGATCCTGGGCGGTCAGGCGATGTCGCAAAGCGAGTACGGCCCATACTTCCAGCAGCTCTACGCGCCGGTCTCCCAGGTGGCCGTGGCCCTGCCCCACAGCCGGGCGCAGGAAAGCTCGGCCGACGAGATCGGCCTCGTGCTCATGGCCCGGGCCGGCTACGACCCGGCCGCGGCGGTCGGATTCTGGGAGCGCTTCGCCGCCCACAACCGTTCCTCCGGCGGCCAGACCCCGTGGTTCCTGCGGACCCATCCGCTCGACCAGCAACGCATCGCCCGGATCCAGCAACTGCTTCCGAAGGCCAAGGCCGAGTTCCGCCCCCCCGCCCCGTGATTTCCCCGCCCCGTTCCCCGTGATTCCATGAAGCACCCTTCCCAACGGTCCGCGTTCCCCGGGATCGCGCCCTCCGCCCTCGCCGCGCTCCTGACGCTTTCCCTCGCCTCGGGATGCGGTTCCCCGGGCGCCAAGGCCAAGGCCAAAGCCCAGACGGTCACCCCCCAGACGGCACCGCAGGATGACTCGAAGGTGGCGACCTCCACCGGCCTGCCCTACCGCCCCACCGCCCCGGTGGCCTACGTGGATCCACCGACCGGCTTCCGGACCGAGGCGACCCCTCCCACCCCGCTGGCCACCGTTCCCGCCGCGCGGGCGGAACCGCTGCTCCTGGCCTCGCCCCTGCGGCCCTACCGCGAACCCAAGGCGACCAACGACTGGGTGAACGCCGCCCGGGGATGGCGGGGGACGCCCTTCCGGGCCGGGGGATCCGACCGTCAGGGCGCCGACAGCGCCGGATACGCCGTGCAGCTGCACCGGGAGGTGGCAGCAACCACCCTGCCCCCGACTCCGGCCGAGATGTGGAGCACCGGTCAACCCGTGGGCATCGCCGCGTTCGAGCCGGGCGATCTGGTGTTCTTCGGGGACCTCAATTCGCTGGCCCCGATCCACGTCGGCGTCTACGTGGGCGAGCGCTCGTTCACCCACAGCAGCCACGGCACCGGCGTGAGCTTCGCCTCGCTGGACGACTCGTACTGGAAACCCCGCTTC
>Ga0068877_10002798_pt1 | contig 13971 bp, 13 predicted proteins | sample NOAtaG_FD_66437 | JGI IMG/M metagenome (GOLD analysis project Ga0068877, IMG submission 66437) | Freshwater lake microbial communities from Lake Erie, under a cyanobacterial bloom - NOAA_Erie_Diel6S_1000h metaG | ecosystem: Environmental > Aquatic > Freshwater > Lake | place: USA: Ohio, Lake... | reverse complement strand
TTCTAAAGGTGCGCAGATCGACCTGCTTGCCGGTCCTGTCTGGCAATACCAATGCAGGAGCAGGCTGCTGAAACTGGGGCTGGGCATTGACTGAAAATGAAGTACTGAAAAGTACTAGCACTAGCATAGCCCCCGCTGTTGCACGAGGCAACAGCCATAGTTTGATTATTGGTGGCATCCTTATTGACTTTTAAGATAAAAGACCGGAGAACCATCTATGGCAACGGGCTGCTGCCGAAGTGTAGCGCCCAGCGAGCCGGCACTGAGCTTTGAAAAGGCCTTCTCGGTCAAAAAATGCTCATTGAGTACCTGGTAGGTGCTTCCTGGCCCTTTTCCACCGGAGCCCAAAACACAGAAGTAGCTACTTCCTTCTTTGAAGGGGGCATTAGCTTCGGGGATTGAAGCCGATTGGGCTCGAGTTAGGTACAGGGCCCCAACGAAAAAGCCGGCATCCTCAACGGCAGTCCGAATTTGGTCGGGAGCAATGAATTCACCCGGCTTTGCGATGATATCAAAGGCCGATTCCTTGATGCGGGCACTGACTTTCTGAACAAAAGGCAATTTTTCGAGTTCCTGATGGATGGCTTTGCTGCACAGTGCACAGGTCAGTCCCGTGGCCTGTAACTTGGCCTCACTGAACTGTGCAAAGCCATGCTGTTGCCCCCAAAACAGAAGCAACAGCATGGTAATTTTTTTAAGCATACGTGGCCTTAGGATTTAGAGCAGCAACTCTTCTTACAATCAGATCCCTTGGCGCATTTATCGTCTTTAGAGCACTCCTCCTTTTTTGAGGAAGCCGTGCACTTGCCGTTCTTGCAGCAATTCTTCTCGCTAGACTTGGAGCAAACACCACCCTTGCAGCAAGCAGGACTAGCGACTGCCGCAGTCCTCTCGTACTTGCAGCAGCCATGCAATTTATCGTAAGCCGCGTCGGTAGCGCGGGCACCCGCGTTATCGTACCCTACTTCGGCGATCTTTTGCTGAATTTGGGCCACGCTGCTGTTGCCACTGTCGAAACTTACGACGAGTTCTTTGCTGTCCTCATTCCAAGCCGCAGAAGAAGCACCGGCAGCCTTGGCAGCCTTTTCGATCTTGGACTTGCACATTCCACAGTTACCGGATACCTGAAAACGCTCGGTAACCGACTGGGCCATAACTAAAGAAACACTCATCAAAGCTGAGAGGAGAAGAGAGAATAAATATTGCTTTTTCATAAAGATTTTTTTCTTTTAAGAATTTGTATATAAAAACGATTGGTACGCATAGCTGGTCTTTTGACTACTATTTTTCTACAGGACGAGGGCACGCGATTTACGATCACGTAAACCAGCTATCAGATCCTAAAAACACGATTACGTAGAAAAAGCGGTGGCGAAGAAAAATCAGGTGGATGGTAGAAATGATCGGTGGCCGAACCAAGCGATTTTTCGTTGATCAACCCTATAATAGTCTGCTCAGGCAGTGCAAAAACACTGGCAGAGGCAATTGTATACTGAATAAAATGCGGAGGGCATTGGTCCTGCATCAGTTTAACCAACTGCTTTTCTTGATGACAGCACCCACCGCTTTCTTGCTGCTTCATTCCGCAAGTGCCGCATTGATGTTCATCAGTGGCAAAAAGGCTGACATCCTCTACCTGATTCATACAAAAATGAACGTTCAGGGTCAACCCGCTTGACAGGATCACTAAACAAAGCATCGATATGGATAAAAGTGCCCGAGACATCAGTACAAAAATAAGCATTTTATAAAAAGCATGGGAATACCCTTTCCGAAGAGCGGCGCACAGAGGGGCCGTGTAAAGGATAACAACCATACCATCTGCAAACAACTTGTCAATTAACAAATTGCCAAAAAATACCTACCCTTAAATGGAGCCCTTGCAAGGGATAGCCCTCGGCCAACAGGTTATTGCGAGTAAACCCAAATCCTTGCAGGTCACGGGCCGTATTAAGGTTTTCGGCCCGAACAAAAGCGGTAAATGGCCGGATCCTGAAATTAACATAGGCCGAGATATCGGGTAAGGTATTGCTGATCACTACCCGATCTTGAAAAAAGAACTGACCCAGCAGCGGCGAATAGCTGTCGGCCTTATAAGGGGGTCGGTAACGAGCCTCCAAGCCGGTGGCCAGTTTTAAATTCTTAAACCCCAAGTTACCCTCATAAGCCAATCGGTGGCGCGTAAAAAAGGGCATCAGGTTAAGCGGAGCCGCACCTACACGCTGCTGAAAATAGAACTCGGCATGCCAACGAAAATGCTTGGCAAGTCGAAAGGTCTTGAGAGCTTGCAGCTGCAACACATTGAACAAAGAGATGGCTTGAAAAGGCTTCTGAAAATCGAGCAGATAGCTGAAATTGTTTACCAAAAAATAATCCCCTCTAAGGGTAAGGCCCAGCGCGCCCCAGTCGATCACCGAAAAGAATTGAGTGTAATTTTCTTTTTTGAAAGAAAAAGTCGACGAGGTCAAGAAGAAACTGCTGCGGGCATCATAAATGAAGGAAGGGGTGCGGTTGATTTGCTGCGCACCCACCAGTATTGTACCGTTCCTTGAGGCTAAGGACCGCTGTAACTGCATGCGAATTCGGTAATCGCCACTGTGCTCCCCGGCCAAAAAGACCTGGCCTCCCAACTCGATCTCCCATTTCTTGTTTCGCGTTACATTTCGATATAAGAACTGGCCGATCGTATTGACGAACGAAAATTCGCCATTGCGCGTTTGTCCTTGCAACACTTGCAATTCGGCCCCTAGCTTAAAATATTGCTGAAGATTTTTTGCGTCCGGAAATTGATATATCGAAAAGCTATTCGACAGGGTTCGCCAATTATCCCGCAGCTCCAGCGAATCGAATTGGGCAGGACGGCCCGGATAAAATCTTTCGTAAAATTCGAAACGGGGCTGCTTGTCAAAGAAATTATAATCGGAACGGTCGTAACGCAGCTGATGTTCCAGTCGCAAGCGGGGAAAAAATAACGGCACTACCGTAGAATCGGTGACCAGGGAGTCCCTCTTCCCAAGATCATATTGCTGGCGCCACAAAAACTGTGTTTGTCGGTAGCGATTACCCGTGCTGATAGCGTTGCTGAAAAAATTAGCCGAGAATGTTGAGGTTCCTCCTAACCATACCGGAATATTGAATCGATCGTTATAGATAGGGTCGTCAAGAATATTGGTGGTATCGATGATGCCGCCGTTCTCTTCCGACTGGAGGCGGTTGCCCAACACATACATCCACACGTGATAGCGAAGATTATTTGACTGGTAGCGGCTGCTGAACAAATAATTATTATGATTGCTTCGCTGATGCTGAAAGATACCCGGAGAATTCACTAACCGATACTGAAACATAAAATTCCAGTTAGGCTTGATATTCTGGGTATGCAACAAACTGATCAGTTGCTCTACCCTGCTGCCGAGTTGATAATTGATCTCCGAATAAGGGCGGGTCGTTTGAAAAAAACGAACATCCTCTTCGCTCCACTTGTATAGATCGTACGCATGAAAGCCGGGGTCTAAGCCGATCTGACCGGGTGCACTAAACAGGAAGGAGCGGGAGGCGCTGCCCAGATTACCCAAATGAATGGTAGAAGCCTTTATAGGAAACCGCCTGGTAAAATCAGAAACGGAGGAGTCAAGCATAAAGGGACCCCATCGGTCGAGCAATCGATAAAAAATAGTAATGGAATCCTCATTTTTGTCACGACGCTTTAAACTATCGGTGCCCTCTGAGCGAAGCAAGTTTCCCATACCCTGACGATTGCCACCGATACCCCCCATATTAACTGGCATACCCCCTCGGGTAGGCAACGGTTGTGCGCGAGGGTCTTGAGCGCTCACTTGCAAAACCGTCAGGCAAAGCAAGATGAGCAGGTATGGTCTTAGCAATAACAAAACGACAGGCAGTGTTTTGGCGGTGCCACAAATTTAACGGCTACAAACGAAAGGTAACGTTAAAACAAACTCGCTCGCAAGATAGTATCTCTCAGTAAGGCCTCGACGTTGGTCCACTTACGACCTACTTTTACCCGCCTCGAAACCAATCGTAACCCATGACTATAATCGGTATACCACCAAACATGTCCATGATAAAAAGGCTGAATGGGTACTGCATCCGTCTTATGCCAACCGTAGATCCCTACCCGATTACCCATCACAGAATCACCCTTTGCATTTACAAAAACAATATCTTTTTTTATGCCGGCTATCAACCCCTTTCGTTGCTTTCGCTGCCCCTCTATGATCAAATGGTGATGCCACATTACTGGTGTGCTGTCTCGATGGGCAAAAAGTGGTACAGGGGCCAGCTTTACCTTGGCCTGCCGGTAAATAAGATCGATCAACCGCGGAGTAGGAGCAAAACAATCGAGCATCGACAACGCCTGAGCCGCCCCTTTTGCCGTTAGACTCACGCGGGCCCAGTCTTGATCGTTACCAACACTGAGGTAATCCGGAGACACAAAAAAAGTAACTTCTACTGGCTTAGGCTCGGAGGGTATGGTAACACGCACCGGAACCAACTTTCGCAGAAAAGAGGGAATGCTTGCCGCTTGTAGCTGTTGCAATATGAATGAATCGCGCGCTGCCCATCCCATGGCGAAGGCCTGCTGGTAAAATACCGCTCCCCCCGCAGACGGGTTGCTCTTGGGTAGCGGCAACAGGCGGGTCGGCCGGCAAGCCCCCAGACCTAGCAAACAACAACACAGCAGCAGGCGGATCATATCCGAAAATAGGGCCTTGTCATCAAATTTCACAACGAGCGATTTGCCTTATCTTTGCGAAAATTTTTCTCCAATGAATCTGCACGAATACCAGGCAAAGGAATTATTAAAAAAATATAATGTTCCGGTTCAAGAGGGCGTTGCTTGTGCCACTGTGGCCGATGCTAAAGCAGCGTATGAAAAGATCAAGAGCAGCTCCGGCAGCCCTTTTGCGGTGGTAAAAGCACAGATCCATGCCGGAGGCAGAGGAAAAGGCACCGTAAAAGAAACGGGGATCAATGGAGTAAAAGTAGGTAAGACAGAAGCAGACATAACCGGCTTTGCAGAGAAGATATTGGGGGGCACCCTTGTAACCCTGCAAACCGGACCTGCCGGTAAGATCGTAAACAAAGTATTGGTTGCGCAAGACATGTACTACGATGGTCCCTCTGAAAGACAAGAGTTCTACCTGTCTATACTTCTTGATAGAAGTAAAGGACAAAACGTGATCATGTACAGCACCGAAGGCGGCATGAATATCGAAGAGGTGGCCCACAACACCCCCGAAAAGATCTTCAAGGAGTGGGTGCATCCCGGAGGAGGGCTGCAAGGCTTTCAAGCCAGAAAGATCGCTTTTAATCTTGGCCTTAGTGGAGATGCGTTCAAGAACGCAGTTAAGTTCGTGACCAACCTTTACAACGCATATGTTGGGCTGGATTGCTCCATGCTCGAGATCAATCCGCTGTTTAAGGCAGCTGATGATAAGATCTTGGCCGTGGACTGCAAAATGAATTTGGATGACAATGCCCTCACCCGCCATCCCGACCTAGCCGCTTTGCGTGACGTGACCGAAGAGGATCCAACCGAAGTTGAAGCAGGAGAATACAATTTGAACTTTGTAAAGCTGGATGGGAATGTAGGCTGTATGGTCAATGGAGCAGGACTTGCCATGGCCACCATGGACATGATCAAGTTGAGTGGCGGAGAGCCCGCCAACTTTTTGGATGTGGGAGGAACAGCTAATGCACAAACCGTAGAAGCCGGATTCAAGATCATCTTAAAGGACCCGGCCGTAAAAGCCATCCTTATCAATATTTTTGGCGGTATCGTGCGTTGCGACCGCGTGGCGCAAGGAGTTATCGACGCATACAAGAATTTGGGTAACATCAATATCCCTATCATCGTGCGGCTACAAGGCACTAATGCTACCGAAGCCAAAAAACTGATCGATGAGAGTGGGCTTAAGGTGCAATCGGCCATATTGCTCAGTGAAGCGGCCGACCTGGTCAAAAAAGCAGTAGCCTAAAAGATCGCTTACCGATCTCATCTACGCGTCGTTCAACGATACACATTTCGCTGATGGTACAACCGTCTATGGCTTGAGGGCGGGGCGGTTATCCATTGCTTGTAGGCTCGCCCACCCAGGGTTCCACCTCGTAGATCGGAGAAAAAAGATATGTCGCCCCGCTATTGGCATCAACACATTTGTATCGCTTGCGCAGTTTTTCTCCTTTTATAAAAATTCGTCCATCAGCGATCTTGAAGCAATCTCCCTGCTGTAACTGTTCGACCAGACAACTTCCTGGCCGAGGTGCATCAAACTTTTTTAGTACCCGCATTAGCGACTCCTCGGCACAACTACTAGCCGCAGGATTCTTTAAAGATCGCCTTAGCTCTGTTTGCAATTCTAGCGGCAATTGTACCCCATCTAGCAGTTCGGTGAGCAATTGCCCATAACACAGCTTCCATTCCCTGCCATGAGCGGCCACCCGCGAACCAAACTTTTCGAAGGTGATCAGATGCGCCAACTCGTGCAGCAGGGTGATCAAAAAAGCATAAGGATTCAAATTTCCATTAACACTAATACGATGTGACTGGCCCGGTACGGGATGACGATAATCACCCAGCAACGTTTGCCTCTTTCTGGTGATGGTCAGATGTACTTTATGATACTCGATATAGTGTAGTACCAATCGCTCAGCACCCGCCGGTAAATAGCGAGAGAGATATCCGACCGGCACTTCTTTTCTAGGCATGGTCTGCAGTCTTAAGCAAGAGCAACAGAGCCCTTACCTCTGCCACCGTGTATAACACATACAACACAGCCGTTACGGCCAAAACCGGTACGCTCACCTCTTTTCGCATGTAAAGGATATAAAACAGCGCCGCTACTGCCAATACAAAAAATTTGATCATCATGCCACTCATGATAGCACGAATCGATACGTTTGGGTTAGGATCGGAGAAACTTTTATGCGTATATCTGAATAGGAAAAGGGTTAGCCCGTAAAGTAATAAATTCGAAATAGCCATCACCTTAAGCGCCGACCCGCCAACTAGGCTGTACTGACTGAGCACCAACAGAACCAATGATGCGACCAAACAGATTAGGGCAAAATACTTCTCGGCTTTCTTTGCGGTCATAACTATCATTTGGCAGAGCCTGTCTCCTTGAATAATTTATAGAATACAGCCCCCAGCACTATCAGTGGCAATAAGGCCGTCAGCAATGGAAAGCAATGCAGCCAGCGATCGGCCTTGAGACCTCCGAACACAGCCAGCGATAAATATACCAATAACTGCGTGGCAAGACCGGCATATCGCAAAACATCACGCTTCGATTGAGTCGAAGAGGGCTTAGAGCGAATGCTCATAATAGGAGCATTTTTCTACACAGAACCCCACGTAGCGGTAGCAGCCGTAGTAGCTTGCTCTGTACTGCCCATCTCTACGATGTTGGCTCCCATATGACACTGACCATTGAAGGTGGCAGTGGGCTCCACTTGCAGCTTACCTGCATAGAGGTTGCCAGAGACCATACACTCCCCACGCAGTTGTAACAACTCGCTGGCTCTGATATTGCCATTGACCTTACCGGTAATATCAGCTTGTCCCCCCGCTACGTCTCCCTCGACTACACCAGAGTTTCCTATGATAACTTTGGCGGAGGTCTTTACATTTCCAATAACGGTACCGTCGATTCTAAGATCTCCACTGCTGGAGATATCACCCTTAAGCACTGTGCCGGCACTAATGAGCGTGGCATTGCCTGCGGGCAAGGTTGCATTGGTTTGCATGTCTGTTTTTGGTTTGTTGTTAAACATATAGCGTTACATTAAATTAATCGTTACTAATTTCTGCCTCTGGTATGCGCAGTAGCGTGGTATCCAGTTCCGATGCACCTCTGCCGGCCAACGCTTGCTGTATCCCCAAAAGGTATTGGTATTGAATTGCGTCCTGCTTCTCTAACGAATCGATGCGGTACTGTAATCGCTTTAAGGCTGTCACTGATTGGTAATCGGTACCCGCACCGGGTATATAATACTTGAGGGGTGTAAAGATGATCAACGCAGTGGTAAGACCCACCAATACCACAAAGATCATACTCATGGTCACGTACACACTAAGACGAGAAAGACGAAAGGTTACCACCTCTTCGTAGGTGTCATCATTCATCACTACCAAGCGGTAACGATTTTGGAGTCTTTTTAACCCCGACCTTAGTTCTAATTTGGCCATAATTACTGTTCCGACTAAAGGTAAGGGCCAGCCAGCAAAAAAGTGGGGACCCCGATGAAAAAATACTCACAAAAAATAAAGGATTTCAGATACTAAAATATTTGAATTTCAGTTAATAAGAAACTAGATTGCAAGAGAATATGCAACCTCTAACCAGATGGAGACTCGCTGGGTCGGCCTGGCTGCTGCTGTTACTTCAAAGCCCTGCCCTATTGGGTCAGACCGGCTTTAAGATCAACATTCCCAAACCCAAAGAATATGAGGAGCGCGTATTGCGCTCCGAAAAAACCTCCGAGGGAAAGCTACGTGCGGTTCCCCGCTTTGTTCAAAATACGGTCACCCACTACAATTTTACCTACAATGCCTCACGAAAACTGAACGAGGTAATCGACAGGGCCAAGGCCGCTTACAAGGAAGATTACAGCAAGCTGATCTCTTTTTACAATTACTCACCAAGCGCGATACAGGCCGATTCGGTGCAACTGGATTCCGTAATACAAAAAGCCTCCTCGGGCATTGCCCTACACGACCTGCGCAACGATTGGGTCGATAATCTTTACCTGCTCTGGGGAGCCGCTTATTACTTTCAACAGAAATACGATTCGGCTTATCTCTTGTTTCAATTTATCAATTATTCGTTCGCCCCGCGCGAAAAGGATGGTTATTATAAGGTGATTGGCAGCGGACGCGATGGGAACAAATCTAACAGCATCGCGAGTGAAGAGAAAAAAAATCCGGTCAAACAATTCTTCAGTACCCCACCCAGTCGCAATGATGCCTTTATCTGGCAAATTCGCAACCACCTTGCCCAAGATGAATTTGCAGAGGCCTCCTCGCTTATCGATGTATTAAAAAAAGATTCTGTCTTTCCCAAGCGACTGCAACCAGCCTTAGAAGAAGTGATCGCACTCCAGTTCTATAAGTTGGAGAACTGGGACAGCGCAGCGGTCCATTTGTCACGAGCACTCCCCGAGGCCGCTACCACACAAGAGAGAGCCCGCTGGGAATACCTGATAGCACAACTTTACGAAAAAGCAGGCCGTAGCGAAGAGGCCCATCGCTATTATCAAAAAGTAATTCCGCACACCACCGACCTGGTGCTGGAGATCTATGCTCGTCTGGGGGCCATTCGAAATAACCGACAAACCCTAACGGCCAATGTCGACAAAAATGTAAATGAGCTCTTAAAGATGGCCTCGCAAGATAAATACGAGGCCTACCGGGATATCATCTATTACATGGCCGCTCAAATGGATCTAACCGGGGGAAATACAGCCCGCGCCATTCGATCGCTACTGAACAGCATCGAGGCCTCGAGCAATAGTCCGCAGCAACGCAGCAAGGCATTTTTACAACTTGCCGAGATTGCCTATGAAAATGGTCAATACAAAGAGGCTGCCCGCTTTTATGACAGCCTACAGGTAAAGGACAGCAGCTTGGTCGAATTCAGACAGATCGAGCAACGAAAAAAAGCACTTCAAAGACTAATACCTCATATCGATGTCTTGCAGAGACAAGATAGTCTCTGGCGAATAGCAGGACTACCCGAGGAAGAGCGAAAAGAATGGGCCCGAAAACTACTCAGGGAATTTAAAAAACAACAAGGTCTCGCTGAAGATCCCGCCCTTGGACCAAGAGCCGGCAATCCGTTACAACCGGTCACTACCAACACTTTGTTCATGCCGGGTGAGGCTAAGGGTGAATGGTACTTTTATAACGCCACTAGTCGCAACCGTGGCCAAACCGAATTTAAGAACCGCTGGGGTAATAGACCCAACAGCGATAACTGGCGACGGCTGGCCGCATTACAAGCCATGATGAACAGTATTGCTGCAGGAACCGGACTTGACTCTGCTTCTACAGCCGGAAAATCAGGCGCTACCCCAACGGACCTTGAATCGATCTACAATCAGCTCCCCCTCTCACCAGAACAGCAGCGGCTGTCGCGTGATTCGATCAGTACGGCCCTTTATAATGCCGGCAAGATCTTGATTCAGGACATGGAAGACTGTTCACGCGGGGTGTCGTTACTGGAACGCTTGTTGAGCAGTGATACGACCTTTCGCCCCCGACAAGAGGTTTACATAAACCTTTTCAGGTGCTACCAAAAACAAGGAGACCTGCAAAGGGCCGATCAACTAAAAGGATTATTGGAAAGAGAGTTTCCCGAGGACCCGCTGACACTCTCCTTGCTGGGAAAAAATAATCTATCGAACACCTTTTCTAACGCAGCCGATAGCATCTATCAACGCATCTACTTGCTATTTACCGATGGAAATTACCCTGCGGCCCTGGCACAGAAAAAAATAGCTGATAGCGTGTACGGTGCCGGATATTGGACACCGCAACTTATATATATCGAGTCTATCTACTACATCCAGCAGCGAGAAGATTCCATCGCTGTCAAACTATTGAACCAGCTAAGCACGCAATTCCCGAATCATCCGTTAAAGATAAAGGCACTCGCACTCATAGAAGCGCTGAGTAATCGCATCGGACTGGAAGCTTCGTTAACGATACCCAGCCAGACCGCAGAAGCACCCGCTGTAACGACATCCCCCGCCCAAACTAGTTCTGCGTCAACGCCTACTTCCGGCGCTTCGACCTTTGTAAAGAACGACCAAGCCCCTCATCTCGCGGTGCTGGTGCTTACGGGTGTAGATCCGGCACTTGTCAACGAGACCAAGAATGCGCTGCTTCGATTTAATCGTGAAAATTTTATGGCTAATTCACTGGCCACAACAATTCTACCCTTTTCAGACGCTACCCGATTCGTACAAGTTGCGACCTTTACCGATGCCACATTGGCCAACGTATACAAAGAGCGAGCACAATCAAGGACACGAAACGACATTGCCCCATGGTTGGAGGTCTCACAATTTTTCTGGATGATCATATCTGTGGACAACCTGGAGCGGCTTAACCAACAAAAAGATTTAGGGTCGTATAAAGATTTTCTAAACAGAAACAGCCCCTAACTTAGCAGCATGAAACCCTCTGTTCGAGCTTTTTGGCGGTTGTTTGCCGGAGGAATGATCGCACTCTTTTTACTGATCTTACTGGCCAACTTTGGCCTTTTTGGTAAGATGCCTTCGCTGCAAGAGCTCGAAAATCCCTCCATTCTTCAAGCATCCGAAGTTTATGCACAGGATGGAACCCTAATGGGTAAATACTATACTGAAAGGGGCAATCGTAGTAATGTAAAATACCGCGACCTGTCGCGCTATGCCATAGATGCGCTGATCGCGACAGAGGATGAGCGGTTTTACAATCACAGCGGAATCGATTTTAAATCTACCCTGCGAGCCGTAGTTACCCTCGGATCGGAAGGTGGCGGAAGCACCATCACACAACAACTAGCCAAAGCACTGCTGGCGCAGGGAAGTCGCAACAAAGCCTGGCGGGTGGTAGAGAAACTCAAAGAATGGATCATCGCTGTCAAGCTCGAACGAAATTTTACCAAAGAAGAGATCATTACCCTTTACTTGAATGTGGTTCCCTTTGGAAATAACATTTATGGTATTCGCAACGCCAGCAGAACCTTTTTTCAAAAAGAACCCGATCGACTTCAAATAGAAGAAGCCGCCTTACTCGTCGGCATGCTAAAAGGCAACACCCTGTATAACCCGGTGCGCAACCCAAAGGCTGCCCTTGATCGTCGTAATGTGGTCATCGGACAAATGGAGGTAAACAACAAGATCAGTACCGAAGAGGCGCTTGCCTTGAAAGCGCAGCCCATACAGCTCAACTATAGAAAGATGGATGAGAACACGGGGTATGCGCCTTATTTCAGGGAGATCTTAAAAGAGGAGATCAAAGAGGCTCTCAAAGACCTGACACGTCCTGATGGGGAACCCTACAGTATTTACAATGATGGTCTCAAGATCTACACCACCATCAATGTGCAAATGCAACAGTATGCCGAGGAGGCCATGGCCCAACATATGGCCATGCTGCAAAAAAATGTAAATAATCGCGCCTCGGTCAAAAGTGGCAAGATCTGGCAAGGCAAAGAAAGTATCCTCGAAAGAGCCATGAAGGATTCCGATCGTTGGCGTAACCTCGAAGAAGAAGGCCTTAGCGAAGAGGAGATAAGAGCCAGTTTCAACGAAAAAACAACCATGCGCATCTTTGCCTGGAATGCGAAAAGAGAGAAGGATACGGTGATGACACCGCTCGACTCCATCAAATATCACCGCCAGATGGAGCAAGCTTCCTTTATGGCCATGGATCCCGTGACCGGAGAGATCAGGGCCTGGGTGGGGGGTATTAATTTTAAGACCTTCAAGTATGACCACGTCAACATCAAAACAAAACGACAAGTAGGCTCCACCATTAAACCATTACTATATACGCAGGCGGTGGAGGAGAGAGGCTTTACTCCGGAGACCCCACTACCTAACGAAGCGCAGTATTTTCCCGGCAGCGGATGGGTGCCTGCCAGCAAAGAATGCAAGGGCGGAGCCGGATCGATGTTATCGGCCTTGGCATTTTCAAAGAATTGTGCAACCGCCTACATCATGAAGCAAGTAGGCCCGCAACAATTCTCAGAGTTCATGGCCCGACTGAATATCCCAACCCCCATTGACCCCTACCCCTCCGTGGCACTGGGCACCTGCGACCTGTCGCTGTACGAAATGCTTTGGGGTTATACCATGTTTGCCGGAAGAGGATTTTCAACGAAACCTTTTGCCATTAGCCGGATCGAGGACCGTAATGGAAATGTAATTAAGCGATTCGACTTTAGTGTCAACCGAAAAGAGGTAATCAGTGAAGCCACTGCCTACACTATGGCCCGTATGATGCAGGGAGCCGTTGATATTGGTACTGCCGCAGGCATGCGTGGGCGCGTGGGAGCCGCCGAAATGGGCGGAAAGACCGGAACCACCAATGAAAATGCGGATGCTTGGTTCATTGGCTTTACCCCTCAAATGCTGGTGGGGTCTTGGGTAGGTTTCGATGACCAGTTCATTCGCAACGAAGGAGAAGGATCACGTATGGCACGGCCAATATGTGAATTCTTTCTTGGCAAAGTCTTATCCGATGCCAAGTCGGGTATTGATAAAGAAGCCCGATTTGTAGTACCCGCCGAAATGGGTCAGTACATTAACAGTGCCGACATCTTGCTCAATGCTGAGGAGAATAGTCCGGGTGCACAAGGACAAGATATGGGAGTAGGCAGCGAGGAAGATTATAATTTGCAGCCCTCCGAGTACATTGGCCCGGAGTCTACCCCACTTACGGAAGAAGATAAAAAACCGGTAGCTCCGCCTAGAAAAGATACCATTACTAAAAGCAGTCCGGCCACTACTCCTAAAGGCACTCCGATTGGTGCACCCAAAGAGGAACCCGCCAAGAAAAAAGGTCTCTTTAATCGAATTCGAAATAATAACTGATGATACCCTCCCCTTATAGCGTAAGGGAGGCCGGTCTGCATGACATTGAACTGATCCGTACCTTATGTGCCGAGATTTGGCCAGCTACCTATGGTCACCTACTCGATAAGGGACAGCTAGACTACATGATGGAATGGATGTACAGCCCGGCCTCTTTACAAAAACAAATAGAAGAAGGTTGTCGATTTTTACTGTTACACCATAAGGATAAGCCCGTAGGATATGCTTCTTATCAAGAAGTGCGAGAGCATCATTATAAGCTCCATAAGCTTTACTTATTGCCTGCCATACAGGGTAAAGGCGCGGGTCGTTTCTTTTTATCGCATATACATGCACAGATCAAAGAAGAAAAGGGACAAT
>Ga0068877_10002796_pt1 | contig 13975 bp, 8 predicted proteins | sample NOAtaG_FD_66437 | JGI IMG/M metagenome (GOLD analysis project Ga0068877, IMG submission 66437) | Freshwater lake microbial communities from Lake Erie, under a cyanobacterial bloom - NOAA_Erie_Diel6S_1000h metaG | ecosystem: Environmental > Aquatic > Freshwater > Lake | place: USA: Ohio, Lake... | reverse complement strand
GTCGGCCTGCCGCCCGAGCCCGAGGAGGTCGATCGCTTCGTGGCCAGCGACTCTCCCTTGGAACGCGGCCGGGTGATCGACCGCTTGCTCGGTTCGCCGCACCACGGGGAGCGCTGGGGCCGCTGGTGGCTCGACATCGCCCGCTATGCCGATTCCAACGGCTACAGCATCGACGCCCCCCGCTCCATCTGGCCCTACCGCGACGCCGTGGTGGCGGCCCTCAACGCCGACCAGCCCTTCGACACGTTCGTGGTCGAGCAGCTCGCCGGGGACCTGCTGCCCGGGGCCACCCTGGCCCAGCGCGTGGCCACGGGGTTCCACCGGAACACCCAGATCAACCAGGAGGGCGGCATCGACCCGGAGCAGTTCCGCATCGAGTCGGTCTTCGACCGCGTGGCCACCACCGGCTCGGGCCTGCTGGGGCTGAGCATCGGGTGCGCCCAGTGCCACGACCACAAGTTCGACCCGATCTCCCACCGTGACTACTACGGCCTGTTCGCCTTCTTCAACGACCAGGACGAGCCGACGCTCGAGCTGCCGGGGGTGTCGGCCGGCACGGTCGATCCGAAGGCAAAGGCCGCCGGCTGGGCCACCACGCTGGTCTTGAGCGAACGCAGCCAGCCACGCACGACGCGGCGCTTCATCCAGGGCGATTTCACCCGGCCGGCCGAGCCGGTGGAGCCGGCGACACCCGGGGTCCTGCCGCCGCTGCCGGCCGGGCCCGCCCGCCGGGCCAGCCGCCTCGATCTGGCCCGGTGGCTGGTCTCGCCCAACCACCCGCTGACGGCCCGCGTGGTGGTCAACCGCATCTGGCAGCAATACTTCGGACGCGGCCTCGTGGAGACCGAGAACGACTTCGGCACCCAGGGAACCCCACCCTCCCACCCGGAGCTGCTCGACTGGTTGGCGGTCGAGTTGCAGGAATCGGGCTGGAGCCTCAGGCACCTGCACCGGCTCATCACCGGATCGGCCACCTACGGCCAGTCGTCGGTCGCACGTGCGGACCTGCGCGAAAGCGACCCGCTCAACCGCTGGCTGGCCCGGCAGAACCGCCTGCGCCTCGACGCCGAGATCATCCGGGACGTCGCGCTGGCCGCCTCGGGCCGACTTGACCGCACGCTGGGCGGACCGCCGGTGCAACCCCCGCAGCCGGCCGGCCTGGGGGCCTTCACGCAGAGCAACCGCGATTGGGCGGCCAGCCCCGGGGGCCAGCGCTTCCGCCGCGCCCTCTACACGCGGCTCCAGCGGGCCACCCTGCACCCGGCCCTGGCGGTCTTCGACGCGCCCGACAGCTTCACGACCTGCACCCGCCGGCTGCGCAGCAACACCCCGCTGCAGGCCCTCACGCTGCTGAACGACGCCCAGTTCCACGAACTGGCCCAGGCGCTGGCCCGGCGCATGGCCGGGAGCCCGGGCCCGGAGCCCGAGCGGATCGCCCGAGCCTTCCAGCGCTGCACGGCCCGTCGACCCGCCCCGGAAGAGATGGCCCCCCTCCTGGCGCTGCTCCGCACCGAGGGCTCCGCCTCCACGTCGCCAACCTCGCCCGAAGGACCACCGGCCGCCGGCTGGGTCGCCGTGGCGCGGGTGATCCTGAACCTCGACGAAACCATCACCCGGGAATGAACCCCGACGACTCCGCCCCGGACGCCCCCCGGGCCACCCCCCAGGTGCCACCCTCGCTGGCCGACCTCACCCGCCGGCACTTCTTCGGCCGCTGCGCCCTCGGCATCGGCAACCTCGCCCTGGCGTCCCTGTTGGCCGAAGGCGGCCGACCACCGAGGACCGAACCTCCACCCTCCCCGGCCCCATCGGCGACCGGCAGGGAACCGCTCGAGGCCAAGCCCACGCACCACCGGGCCCGGGCCAAGAGCATCATCTACCTCTTCATGGCCGGGGGCCCGAGCCAGCTCGAGCTCTTCGATGCCAAGCCTCGGCTCAACCAGCTCAGCGGGCAGGCCATCCCGCCGTCATTCCTCGAGGGCAAGCGCTTCGCCTTCATGGACTCGTCCTTCAAGAACAAGTCCACCCTGCTGGGCACCAGGCGCACCTTCCGCCAGCACGGGCAGTCCGGGGCCACCGTGAGCGACCTGCTGCCGCACATCGGCGGGATCGTCGACGACATCGCGCTGGTCAAGACCTGCGCCACCAACCTTTTCAACCACGCACCGGCCAAGCTCTTCATGAACACCGGCAGCGGCCAGTTCGGCCGGCCGAGCCTGGGCTCGTGGGTCACCTACGGCATCGGGAGCGAGTCGCGCGACCTGCCCGGATTCGTCGTGCTCCAGAGCGGGCCCCGCGGGCCGAGGGGCGGGGCCGTGAACTGGTCGAGCGGATTCCTGCCGACCACACACCAGGGGGTTCCGCTGAGGGGTTCGGGCGACCCCATCCTCAACCTTGGCCGGCCCGCGGGCATCGGCGAGGAGTCGCAGCGCCGCGCCCTCGACACCCTCCGCGAGCTGAACCTCCGCCGGGCCTCCGAGACGGGCGACCCCGAGATCCTCACGCGCATCGCCAGCTACGAGATGGCCTGGCGGATGCAGGCGAGCGCACCCGAGCTCACCGACCTCCGGGGCGAGTCCGACGCCACGCTGGCCCTCTACGGCTGCACCCGCGACACGCCGAGCTTCGCCCGCAACTGCCTGCTGGCCCGGCGGCTCGTCGAGCGGGGCGTGCGCTTCGTGCAGCTCTACCACACCAACTGGGATTCCCACGGCGGGCCCGGCGAGACCCTCGAGGACGACCTCGCCAAGGTGGCCCACCAGGTCGACCAGGGCTCGGCCGCGCTGGTCCGGGACCTGAAGTCGCGTGGGCTGCTCGACGACGTCGTTGTCGTGTGGGGTGGCGAATTCGGGCGGACGCCGATGGGCGAGACGCGCGAGAAGACCGGGCGCAACCACCACATCGACGCCTTCACCATGTGGTTCGCCGGCGCGGGCATCCGGGCGGGCCAGGTGCTGGGCGAGACCGACGAGCTGGGCTTCAACCCGGTGTCCGACCGGGCCCACGTGCACGACCTGCACGCCACCCTGCTGCACCTGCTGGGCCTGGACCACCAGCGCCTGACCTTCCGTTTCCAGGGCCGCGACTACCGCCTCACCGACATCCACGGCGAGTTGCTCCACAAGCTCATCGCCTGACCCGGCTCCCCCGGTTTCGTTTCCCTTCGGGGGCCGGATCGACTATCCCCACCGGAGACACCGCATGAACCCGTCGCGCTCCCTGACGCCCCTCCTGCTCGTCGCCTCGGCCCTGGCCGTCACCACCGCCACCGCGGCGATCGAGGAATTGCAGCCCAAGGCCGGACTGCCCCCCCTGCCCTACCAGGAGACCCCGCACCCGATGCCCAACTACCTGGCCGGCCAGCGCTGGGGCACGGAGGGCGAGAAGATCACCCGGATGCAGACCCCGCTGACCCCGGAGAAGTCGGCCCAGCGGATCGTGCTGCGGCAGGGATTCCAGGCCGACCTGTGGACGGCCGACCCGCTCATCCTCAAGCCCATCAGCCTCGCCTTCGACGCGCGGGGCCGGCTGTGGATCGCCGAGACGGTCGACTACCCCAACGAACTCCAGAAGCCGGGCGAGGGGCGCGACCGGATCAAGATCTGCGAAGACACCGACGGCGACGGCAAGGCCGACAAGTTCACGGTCTTCGCCGACAAGCTGTCCATCCCCACGGGCCTCTGCCACGCCAACGGTGGGCTCATCGTGATCGAGGGTGGCCAGACGCTCTTCCTGCGCGACACCGACGGCGACGATCGGGCCGACGAGCGGAAGGTGCTCTTCAAGGGCTGGAGCATGGGAGACACCCACGCCACGGCCAGCAACATCCGCTTCGGCCATGACAACTGGATCTGGGGCGTGGTGGGCTACAGCGGCTTCGATGGCGAGGTGGGCGGCCGGAACGTGAAGTTCGGCATGGGGGTCTTCCGCTTCAAGCCCGACGGATCGGCCCTGGAGTTTGTCCGCTCGAGCAACAACAACACCTGGGGCCTCGGGCTCTCCGAGGACGGCCTGGTCTTCGGCTCGACCGCCAATGGCAACGCCGCGTGGTACATGCCCATCCCCAACCGCTACTACGAGGCGGTCAGCGGTTGGTCGGCCGCCCGCATGGAGTCCATCGCCGACAACCAGCTCTACCACCCCATCGCCAAGAACGTCCGGCAGGTGGACTGGCACGGCAAATACACGGCCGGGGCCGGGTCGGCCCTGTACACGGCGCGGAGCTTTCCCAAGGAGTACTGGAACCGGGTGTCGTTCGTGACCGAGCCGACGGGCCACCTCATCGGGCAGTTCCGTCTCGAGGGCAACGGGGCCGACTTCAAGGCCTTCAACGAGAAGAACTTCCTGGCCAGCGACGACGAGTGGTTTTCACCCATCATGGCCGAGGTGGGGCCGGACGGCGCGCTGTGGGTGCTCGACTGGTACAACTTCATCATCCAGCACAACCCGACACCCAACGGCTTCCGCAACGGCAAGGGCAACGCCTACGAGACGCCCCTGCGCGACAAGACCCACGGGCGCATCTACCGCGTGACGCACCGCGACGGCAAGCCGGCCCCGAAGATGGACCTGTCGGCGCGCGACCCCGAGCGGCGGCTGGCAGCCTTGGGATCCCCGGTGATGGAGGTCCGCCTGCAGGCCCAGCGGCTCTTGGTCGAGGCGCAGGACCGGTCGGTCGTGCCTGAGCTGGTGCGGATGGCCTCGGACACCTCGGTCGACGACCTCGGCCTCAATCCCCGCGCGCTGCACGCCCTGTGGACGCTGCACGGGCTCGGAGCCTCCGCGTCCGCGCCCGCCAAGGCCCTGGCCCATGCCTCGGCGGCGGTGCGGCGGGCGGCCATCCAGACCCTGCCGGCCTCGGCCTGGTCGGCGGCCGACTGGAAGCGCCTGCTGGTCTCGGACACCGACGCGCAGGTCCGCTTGGCCGCGCTGCTGGCGGTGGCCGAACGGGGCGACACGGCTTCGATCCTCCCGCTGGTGGAGGCCTTCCGCGACGCCCGGAACACCACCGATCCGTGGCTGAAGGACGCCCTGACGGCGGCGGCGGCCCGGCACCACCAGGCCTTCCTGACCTCGGCGGTCTCGGTCTCCCCGGAGTCCCCCGGGGCGCTGGACGTGCTGCGCACCGTGGCCCGTCACCACGCCGCCACCGAGGCCAACGCCCTGAAGCTCGCCCTTGCGGCGGCCGGGGCCCGGCCCTCGGTCTCCGGGGCGATCCTCGAGGGCCTGACCGCAGGCTGGCCCGCCCAGCGCATCCCGCAGGTCACCCCGGAGGTGGCCGACCGCATCCGGGCCGCGGCGGCCAAGGCACCGGACGCGGGCAAGGTGGCCCTGGTGCAACTGGCCACGCTGTGGGGACGGGCCGACCTGGTGTCCGACCAGATCCCCGGGGTCTCCGGGCGGTTGATCCAGTCGATCTCGCGGGCCGGCGCGCCGGACGCCGAGCGGATCGACGCAGCCCGGCGCCTGATGGCCATCGCCGACTCGAAGGACTCGGTCGCCGCCATCCTGGGCCAGGTCGGCACGCTCACCCCGCCACCGCTGGCCAACGGACTGATCGGAACCCTGGGCACCTCCCGGATCCCGGAGACGGCGTCGGTGATCCTGGCACGGTGGCCGGAGTTCTCGCCGGCCTCCCGCCGCACCGCCACCGCCCTGCTCCTGCGGCGCAAGTGGTGGGCCGACGCGCTGCTTGGGGCCGTGGAGGCGGGCACCCTGGCGGCCGGCGACATCGGCCGGGACCACTGGAGCCAGCTCGCCAGCCATTCCGACCAGGGCGTGGCGTCCAAGGCCCGTTCACTGCAGAAGGCCGGACCGCCGAAGTCGTCGGCCGCCATGCAGGCGATGATCGACCGCCTGCAGCCGCTGGTCCTGAAGGAGGGCAAGTCCGACCATGGCCGCGAGGTGTTCGAGAAGAACTGCAGCGCCTGCCACGCGATGGCCGGCAAGGGCGGGCGGATCGGCCCCGAACTGACCGGCATCGGCACCCGGCCCAAGGCGGAGATCCTCACCGAGATCCTCGACCCGAACCGCTCGGTCGAGGCCAACTACCGGCTCTGGACCGCGACGCGGAAGGATGGCGAGAGCGTCTCCGGACGCCTGGACGCCGAGACGGCGACCTCGGTCGAGATCGTGGACACCACGGGAGCCAAGCACGTCGTCCAGCGCAGCGAGATCGCCAAGCTGGAGTCGTCGGGCCAGTCCCTCATGCCGGGCGGCTTCGAGCAGTTGCCACCCCAGGATCTGAGCGACCTGCTGGAGTTCCTGGCCACGGCCGGTGCCAAGCACTGAGGCCCAAGCCCCCCCCGGGAAGGCGGCCGGGTGACGTTCCGGTCGCCCTGGGCCGCCCGGGGGGCTGCCTGCTTCCAGGATCGCCGAGGTCCGCCCGCCCCCGGACGGTGCCGATCCCGGAAAAGCACAACGGCTCCCGGGATGCGGGAGCCGTCGTCTCGAGCTGGACCGATGGTTGCGGTCCGGGGCGCCTTATTTGGCGGCGGCGTCGGCCTTCTTCCAGGTACGGCGCGGAGCCTTGGTCACCAGACCGGCCTTGAGGGCCTTGACCGAGACGCGCATGTAGCGGATCTCGCCCGAGGGCAGGATCGCCTTCACGCGCTGGAGGTTCGGGTAGAACTTGCGCTTGGTGATCGCGGTGACGTGCGTACCGATGCCACCCTTCTTCTTGGCCTTACCGGAGCGCCAGATGTGGTTGCCTTTCACCGGGCGGCGACCCGTCAGCGGACAAATGCGTGCCATAATCGAAGCAATCTTGAGTTAGAGGAACGGAGGTCCTACCAGCGTCGGGCTGCCGGGTGCAAGCAGCATTTTCGGTCCATGGACCGTGCGACGCCACCTCGGGGGGCTTCAGTCAGCGGAAATCCCGTCGTTCGACGTGCCTTGCACGTCGCCGGGAACTTGCCCGCGACAGCGCCCCGTCCCGAAGCTACCGTCCATCGCATGGGGCCTTGCGCATGAACCTGCTTCGGATCGCCATCCTGACCGCCGTCGCGGCCGCGGCATCCGTCCTGCCCGGCGGGCCGACCCTCCTGTTGCAGGCCGAACCGACCGCGGCCGCGGCGGGATCGACCAACGCCCCGGTGGTGACGGATCTTCCGGACCTCATCCGGACCCTCCAGACACACCTCGGTCTCAATACCGCCGACTTCGAGGCCCGGGCCTCGAGGGCCCTGACCGACCACTTCGGGGTCCGGCGCCTGGACGACGACAAGGCCCCGGCCACAGATCCGGCCACGGGCCCCGTGGCCCGCCGGGAACGGCTCGACGGCGGGGTGCTGTACCTCCGGGTGGCCCGGGTGGAGCCGGACCTCCCCGAAGCCCTCCGGGCGGCCCTGACCGAGGCGTCCTGGATCACCAACGCCGCCGGCCTGGTCCTCGACCTGCGGTTCGCCGATGGCGGGTCGCTGGACGCGGCCGCCCGCAGCGTCGCCCTGTTCTCGGACCGGATCGAGGCGGTCCTCCGGCCGGGAATCCCGGCAGAGGCCCCGCCCGCGGCGGCCGCCGCCCCGGTTCCGAACCGTGTCTGGCACCTGCCCGTGGCGGTGCTGGTCAACGGCCGCACCGGGGGGACCGCCGAGGCGATGGCGGCGGCCCTCCGGATGGAAACCGGCAGCGCGCTGATCGGCCAACCGACGGCGGGCACCCATGGGGTGTTCCGCGAGGCCACACTGACCAACGGCACGCGCCTGCGGATCCCCTCCGGACGACTCCACCTCGGCGACGGTTCGATCCTTGAGGCCGGCCCGATCCCCCCGGACATCCGGGTCCCGGTGGCCGAGGCGGCCGAGCGGACGCACATCGAAAACCCGACCGCACCCGCCCAGACGCCCGGCGGCCCAGGGGTGGCCGGTGGCGCACGCTCCCCCCGGCGCCGTGTCAGCGAGGCCGATCTGGTGCGGGCCCAGCGCAACGAACCGGCCTCCGCGGCCGGCCCGACGGAGACCGAGGCCGCCAAGACCCCATCGGGCGGCCCGGAGACGTCCCCGACACGGACCGTCCGATTGGCAGACCCGGTGCTCGGCCGCGCCGCGGACCTCGTGCGCGGACTGGCGGCGTTCCGGGGCGGTCGGCCCTGAGACGGGGCCTCCGATCAGCCGGCAGGGATCGTCCGCCAGCGGCGGGCCTTCAGGTCGAAACGGGGCAGCGAGCCGATGGGCACCGGGGTCACCGCCATGCGCAGCGACAGGGCCCGATGCAACCGCCCGGCCAGGTCGCGGCACGCGGACGGATCGGCCTCGGCCTCGATCGACACCTCGGCCAGGTCGCCGGTGCGGTCCACCGTCACCCGGTACTCGCCCACCGCCTCCACCGAGCGCACCACCGCCTCCACCGCCGAGGGGTGGAGGTTGACCCCTCGGACCACGACCATGTCGTCCACCCGGCCCAGGATGCCGCCCTCGAAGGTCCATCGACCGCGCCAGCGCCGGGGGCGCACCCGGTCGCCGGTGCGGTAGCGGAGGAGGGGCGAGCCGACGCGCTTCAGGGTCGTGAGCACCAGTTCCCCGACCTCGCCCTCGGGCACGGGGGCCAGCGTGACCGGATCGATCACCTCGGCGAAGAACTGGGAGTCGAGCAGGACCAGGCTGCCCGGCAGCTCGGGCGACTCGTAGGTGACCGGCCCGGTCTCGGTCATGCCGTGGTGGTCGAAGACCCGGGCACCCGGCCAGGCCGACTCGATGCGCGCCCGCACCGAGGGCTGGCTGCCGCCGGGCTCGCCCGCCACCACGATGCGGCGCACCTGCGAGCGCCGCAGGTCCAGGCCCTCGGCCCGGGCCGTCTCGGCCAGGTGCAGCGCGTAGGTCGGGGTGCAGCACATCACGGTGAAGCCCTGCTCGAGGATCACCTTCAGGCGCAGCGCCGAACCCATCCCGCCACCCGCCACCGACAGCACGCCCAGGCGCTGGGACGCCTCGAAGGCCAGCCAGAACCCCAGGAACGGCCCGAAGCTGAACGGAAAGAAGGCCCGGTCCCCGGGGCCCACGCCCGCCTGCCGGAGCACCTCGACCCAGCCGTCGGTCATGGCCGACCAGCTCTCCGGCGTGTCGAGCCAGCGCATCGGCGCCCCATGGGTCCCGCTGGTCTGGTGGCACCGCGTGTAGGCACCGGGCGGGAAGGTGAGGTTCGATCCGTAGGGCGGGAAGGCCGCCTGGTCGGCCACCAGTTCGGCCTTGGTCGTCAGGGGAAAACGGGTCCGGAAATCCTCCATCGACGCCGGAACCGCGGAACAACCCACCGAGGCCAACCGTCGGGCCTGGAACCCATTGGTCGGCAGGACCCGCGCCAGCAGGTCCCGGATCGCCGCCAGGGAGTCAGGCAGGTCGGATGCCCCGGACGGGTGGGGCCGGGCGGTCGCCCCTGGCCCATCGGCCCCGGGTCCGGAGTATCCGGTCTGGCTCACGCGTGCGGGGGCTCCACCCCGGGGAGCCCCGGGGTTTCTTCTCTGGGGTTCAGGGTGCCGTCGGCGCGACCACCGCGGGTGCGACCGCCGGGGCGGCGGGCTTGGCCGGTCCCCCGGTGTTGGACGGAGCGTACTTGGCCACGAGGAACGCGCCCACCGCCGCCATCACGCACCCCAGCAGGAAGGGCACCGGCAGCGCCCGGACCCCGCCCTGCGGCGGATGCAGGAGCATCGCCACCAGCGTGTTGATGACCGGCGCCCCGGCGAAGACGATGGGCATCACCGCCGCCGCGGCCGCACCCTTGTAGATCGGGGAGGCCGCCCCGAGCGCCAGGACCAGCGTGAACGCGCCAACCGCACCGGCCGAACCGGCGATCAGGCTCCACTGGATGCCCATCGGGGTCAGGCTCCAATTCGATCCCCGGGCCTTGAGCACGATCGCGGAGGCCACGCCGATGATCGCGTAGGCGATGCAGACGAAGAGGAAGGCCTTGAGGCCGGCGTGGGGGGTCTCCGACCCCATGGGCATGTAGCCACGTCCCTTGTGCAGGATGACCCCGTAGACCCCCCAGGAGACGACCGTCAGGAGGGCGTAGATCAGCCAGGTGTTGCCGGGGGCGGCCGCCGCGGGAGCAGGATTCATCGTGGGGACAGGCTACGTTCGACGCCCGCGGTCGGCAACAGGCGAGGCGGACCGGGGCGCGGGCGGCCATCCGGAGAGTGACAGCCGGGCGCGGGGTCCGCACCATCGCCGGCCGATGCAAGAATGGATCTCCAAGGCGGCGGCCTTGTTGGAAGCGCTGCCCTACATCCAACGGTTCTCGGGCGAGACCTTCGTCGTGAAGTACGGGGGCAGCTTCATGGATTCGCCCGATCCGGCCGTGCGCCACGGCGTGGCCCGGGACATCGTCTTCCTTGAGGCGGTGGAGATCAACCCGGTGGTCGTCCACGGGGGCGGCAAGGCCATCACGCGGGCCATGGAGGCGGCGGGCCTGAAGGCCCAGTTCATCCAGGGGCAGCGGGTCACCGACGCCGCGACGGTCGGGGTGGTCGACCAGGTGCTCTCGCGAGAGATCAACCCGGAGGTCGTCCAGACCCTCCAATCGCTCGGCGGGGCCGCCCGGGGATTCGCCGGGACCGACATCTTCACCTGCCGCAGGCTCTGGCTCCGGGATGCCGCGGGCGAGCCCGTGGACATCGGGTTTGTGGGCGAGGTCACGGCCGTGAACACCGCCCCGCTGCTCGACTGCATCCGCCAGGGCATCACCCCGGTCATCAGCCCCACGGCCCGGGGCGAGGACGGCCACGTGTACAACTGCAACGCCGATGTCGCCGCCGCGATGGCGGCCATCGCCCTGAAGGCGCGGCGTCTGGTCTTCATGTCCGACGTTCCGGGCCTGATGCGGGATCCGAAGGACCCGTCGACGGTGATCCCGCACCTGTCGGTCTCCGAGGTGCCCGGCCTCAAGGCCACCGGCGTGGTCGACAAGGGCATGATTCCCAAGGTGGACAGCGCCGTGGCGGCCCTGCGTTCGGGGGTGGAGAAGGTGTCGTTCGTGGACGGCCGGGTGCCCCATTCCGTGCTGCTCGAGATCTTCACCGACGCCGGCGTGGGCACCGAGGTCGTGCTCGACTGACCGGGCCCGGGGCGGGCAATTCCCGGGGCGTTCCGGCGTTCCGGCGTTCCGACATTCAGGCCGAGCACGGCGCCAGGATCGCGTCGCTCATGCCGTGGATGATCTTCTTGTCCGCCGGGTTGAGCGTGGCAAGCACGCCCCCGAGGCGGGGCCGGGCCTGGTCGCCATCCCCTGAGACGAAGTAGTACGGGCACAGGCGCGCCCGGACGGCCTGCGCGGAGACCTCGCCCGTGGCCAGGTCCATGGCCTCGGCCTGGAGCAGGCGCGGCTTGTGGTACCGCTGGAGGATGTAGGGAGACTTCGGCCAGGAGGCCAGGGCCCGGTCGACGGCCGCCCCCCATTCCCCGGCGCTCAAGTCCGACCCGAGGTGGACTCCGCGGGATCCCCAGGCCTCGGGGCTGAAGCCCGAGATCTTGAGCACCAGGGCGCGCTCCCGCTGGGAGAGGGATTTCAGCTGCGACCACTCCGTGATCTCGAGGCCCGGGTAGGCCGCGTGGGGCGGCAGCGGTTCCGGGTCGAGCAGCCAGCTGCGCGGCACGATCTTGAGCAGCCTCAGGTAGAACCCCTCCCCCAATTCCTGCCTCCAGAACTCCCTCAGGTTGCGGTTCCAGAGCAGGGCGAAGAGCAGCTTCTCCTCAAACATCGGCCGAGGCGGCGGCGTCAGGCGAACGCGCTTGTCGAGGGCGGCACGGAACAATGCCGCCGAGCCGGGGACCTGGGGCAGGTCGAACAGTTCGAAGAACCGGTAGACGGCCTCGCCGTCGGCCGGGGCGTCGAACGCGCCACCGCGCACCTGGAAGCGCCCGTCCGGCGCCAGCGAGGCCAGCCATTCCATCTCCGGGCGATAGGATGCGGCCTCGTCGGACACCACGATGTGGACGCGGGGGGCCGGACCGAAGATCGAGGCGAAACCCTCCCGCATGCCCGAGGCGCCGCCGATCACCGCATCGCCCAGGGACGCGTAGGTCTGGTTCAGCCACTGGGTGAGGCCGATCCCGCCGGGCACCGAATCCAGCTCGGACACGATGAAGCCCTCGTCGGTGAGCAGCAGGTCGGGGCGGATGACCCGGGGCAGCTCATTGCGGAAGGCTGCCGACCGTTGCATCGCCACCAGTTCGGCCGGCTTTCCTTGGTCGAGCACCCCGGCCACCCAGGCCGGCGCCCGGCCCTCGGCACTGCGGCGGTAGAGCTGGTTCACCGCCTTGTAGAACTGGTGGAAGACCCGGCCCAGCGCCTCGATCTCCGAGGCCAACTCCGGACCCAGCGCCAGGGGCCGGGCCGCCGACCTCCAGCTCATCCCGCCGAAGAGCCCTCCTTCGGGCATGGCATGTCGGAGGGCGCGGGCCCGATCCAGAGCGATCATTTCCCCCACCCTACGAACCACCCCCTGCCCCGTCAAAACCACCGACAATGGACAGCCTTGGTCGCGGGGACAGGCTTGGTCGAAGGGACGAGCTCCGGTGATTCTCGTCGAACTGGAGGATTCCTGGAAAGAAGCGCCCTCCTTCGGGCGAATCCTTGGACAGCCAATGTCTGATGCCATCCCCCAACCTCCTGCCATGAATCGAGCGCACTCCGACCTCCAGAAGACCACCGCCACGACCACCGCCTGGCTGCCACTGGATCTTCCGGCCGCGTCCAACCGTCGAACCAACCGTCGCCAACGGGCCCTTCGACCCTGCGGGCGCGAACGGGCCGCCTGGTGGTTCGACCAGATGCGCCGCATCGTCGACTCCGGGGCCGATTTCCGGGCCTGAAATGGCGGGTGGGTCGGCAATCGCCCACCGGGCGGACCATCGGAACGCCCTGCGACAAAACCCGGTCTTGCCACGCGGGCCGCGAATCGGCAGCGTCTCCGCGTCTTGGGAACGGGGTCGTAGCTCAGTTGGTAGAGCGTCTCGTTCGCAATGAGAAGGTCAGGGGTTCGAATCCCCTCGGCTCCACCAGTCCCCAAGGCATCCCCAAGGCATCGGTTCAGGGCGTTCTTGCCATCCGGTCATCCGTGACAGCGGCGGGCTTCCCCTTCGCAGCCCGCCAAGCCGGCAGTTGCCCGTATCGCCCCGCGGCCTCAGGCCTCCTTTTTGGCCGCCTTCACCTCAAGGTGCAGGTCGCGCAATTGCCGCGAGGTCACCGCGCTCGGGCTGCTGGTCATGATGCACGTGCCCTTGGCCGTCTTGGGGAAGGCGATCACGTCGCGGATGCTCGTGGTGCCGCACAGGATGGCGCAGAGCCGGTCGAAGCCCAGGGCGATGCCGCCATGCGGCGGGGCCCCGTACTTGAAGGCCTCGAGCATGTACCCGAAGCGCAGTTGCGTCTCCTCCGGCGGGATTTGCAGCAGGTCCTCGAAGATGGTCTTCTGCACGTCCGGCTGGTGGATGCGGATGGATCCGCCGCCCAGCTCCACGCCATTGACCACGATGTCGTAGTGCTGGCCCCGGACCTTCTTCGGGTCGGTCTTCAAGAGCGGGATGTCCTCGGCCACCGGGGCGGTGAACGGATGGTGGCTGGAGTACCAGCGGTTCATCTCACGGTCGAAGCCCAGCAGCGGGAACTCCACCACCCACAGGAAGTCGAAGCGGGCCGGATCGATCACCAGCTTGCCCTGGGCCTTGAGCACGTCCGCACAGTACAGACGGATCTTGCCCAGGATCTCGCAGGCGTTGAGCCACTGGTCGGCCGCGAAGAGGATGAGGTCACCCTGCTCGATGCCGAGCTTCTGGGTCAGCGCCGCCTTCTCGGCATCGTTGAAGAACTTCACGATGGGCGACTTCCACTCGCCGTTCTCCACCTTGATGAAGGCCAGGCCCTTGGCGCCGAAGCTCTTGGCGTACTCGGTCATCGTCTCGATCTGCCCCTGGGTCGCACCGGCCAACCCCTTGGCGTTCATCGCCTTGATCACCCCGCCGCCGGCCACGCAGTTGCCGAA
>Ga0068877_10002789_pt1 | contig 13990 bp, 10 predicted proteins | sample NOAtaG_FD_66437 | JGI IMG/M metagenome (GOLD analysis project Ga0068877, IMG submission 66437) | Freshwater lake microbial communities from Lake Erie, under a cyanobacterial bloom - NOAA_Erie_Diel6S_1000h metaG | ecosystem: Environmental > Aquatic > Freshwater > Lake | place: USA: Ohio, Lake... | reverse complement strand
GGTGCAGATAGCAAAGACCTTTGGTTTACCGATCGCCGACCTGATGATGGCGAGATCATGGCCAAACTCTCGAAGCCCAACGCGGACCGTGTGTGGTACATTCGCTATGCGATGCTGAGCGGGATGACGATCGATGAGATTTATAACATCACCTACATCGATCGCTGGTTCCTCGATCAGCTTGCAGAGATTGTGGAGATGGAACAACATCTCCGCGCGCTCGGTTCGATCGCGCTCGTGGATAAGCCGACGCTTCGACAAGCGAAGCAAATGGGATTCTCCGATCGTCAATTGGCAACGTTGCTCGGTAGTGACGATAGCGAGATTCGAGCTTGGCGAAAATCGCAAGGTGTGATTGCCACTTACAAATCGGTGGATACATGCGCGGCTGAGTTCGAAGCTTATACACCGTATTACTACAGCACCTATGAACAGGAATGCGAAGCTCCCGTCAAAGGAGACAAACGTCGTGTGATGATTCTCGGCGGAGGTCCGAATCGCATCGGTCAAGGAATCGAGTTTGATTATTGTTGTTGTCATGCGAGCTACGCATTGCGCCAGCTCGGCATCGAATCGATCATGGTAAACAGTAATCCAGAAACCGTGAGTACGGACTACGACACCAGCGATTTGCTCTTCTTTGAACCGTTGACGACGGAAGATGTTTTGAACATTTACGACGCGGTTCAACCCGATGGAGTGATTGTGCAGTTCGGTGGACAAACGCCACTCAACTTGGCCCGAGCCCTTTCCGATGCGGGGGTCCCAATTGTAGGGACGAGTGTTGAGACGATTGAAGACGCGGAAGATCGCGAAAAATTCCAGCTTCTATTGCATGAATTGAAACTAAAGCAACCTGCGAACGGGATCGCTCGAACGATGGCCCAAGCGAGGTCCGAGGTTCAGAAGATTGGCTTCCCATGCTTGGTTAGACCTAGCTTTGTGCTTGGTGGACGTGCTATGGAGATCTGTTATGACAACTCACAGTTCGATCGATTTGTTGCCGAAGCATTCGTCGTAGCTCAAGGGCAGCCAGTCTTGATTGATCGGTTCCTCGAAGATGCAACCGAAGTCGACGTCGATGCGGTTTCTGATGGCGATGATGTCGTGATCATGGGAATCATGGAGCATATCGAAGAAGCAGGCGTGCATTCAGGTGACTCAGCTTGCGTGATTCCACCCTTCTCGTTGAGCAATGCCGTGCTGGATGAGATTCGATCTGCAACGGTATCGATGGCCAAACGTCTGCGAGTCGTTGGGTTGATGAACGTGCAGTATGCTATCAAGGAAGAGGAAGGCAAACCCGTCGTGTATGTTCTCGAAGTGAACCCGAGAGCAAGTCGAACGGTACCCTTTGTGGCGAAAGCGACGGGGACTGCTGTAGCAAACATCGCGGCAAAAGTCATGGTGGGAGAGAAGCTTAAGAATCTTGGGATCACCTCAGAGCCTGTACCAAAGAGCGTGTCGGTCAAGGAGGCAGTGTTCCCATTCCGAAAGTTTGCAGGGGTCGACATCGTGCTTGGGCCTGAGATGCGCAGCACGGGCGAGGTCATGGGGGTCAGCGACGATTTTGCGATCGCGTTCAACAAGAGCCAGATTGCTGCGGGTGTTTTGCTGCCGAAGTCAGGTAATGTGTTTCTTAGCATCTCGTCGCGTCACCGCGTTGGGATTATCGACATGGCTCGTCAGTTACATGAGATGGGTTACAAACTGCTCGCGACATCTGGGACTGCGGCGGAATTGCAACGCGGAAACATTCCAGTCACCACAGTGAAGAAACTGGCAGAGGGGAATCCGAACCTGATCGACTATCTCAAAAACGATGATGTATCGTTGATTTTGAATACGCCTAATGGCAAAGGGGCTCGAACGGACGAAGGACGAATACGTGCAGCGGCCGTTCAGTTCGGCGTTCCGTGCATCACGACCGTTGCTGCGGGAAGAATCGCGATTGAAGCGATGGCCGCGATGCGGGTTAAGCCGATGACCGTATTGTCCTTGCAAGAAAGATTTGCAAAGTAGCCAACATGCAATTGCGATGGACACCCAGCTTTTCGGTAAGTGCACTGCATGCGGCAGAAGCGATTGTTGCATTTCCAAAGCAGATAGCGGACGCCAGCGTTGTCGAAGCGATCGGAAGCTTTTCGACTTTTCTAGGACAATGGTCGACGACGGCTGGTTTTGTGGATGCATCCCGTTTCTGGCCGACGCTAATAGCGACCGCTGCGGAGATTGAATCCAACCATAACTTAGTAGAAACTACATTGCGCAAATGCGGCCGATCGACCGATGCGACGACGATCACATCGTTGGCAGGCCGGGTTACGGATATCGAAGCCGCTTACAAGCAGATGTTTCCAAAGTTCGATGAGCAGATTGGGTTTCGGATCAGACCGCTTCAAGATCAATGGCTTGGGTATGGGGCGGGGTTGATGGCTCATTTGAGTCGATTGACCGAGAAACGTTTGCTCGTCGCTGAAGCTCGCATCATTCCTGTTCAACCCGTGCTGGGCGGGTATGGTTATGCACATATTCAAACCAACATGGCCAGGATCGAAGCGGTTTTGACAAACCCCTTAGCGGAACTTCCTGAAGTCGTACGACTGGCGTGGCTCGTTTCGCAACTGAACCTGGACGTGCCAGTCTTTAGTGAAACTCTTGGGCAGCAGACGTTGCAGCGATTAGCCCCGCTCGCCATGCTGCCACCGGTGCTTGCGGCCGCGCAGGTCGTCGAGTTGAGCCATTGCACGAGCGAGATTGCAGCGCTCGCTATCGAACACTGGCATATTCCAGTTCCGCTCGATGCGAGTGTGCAAGACGAGATCGCACCCACGTTGATGGACTGGTGGGAGACTTATTTGCAAACCCGTCCGGAATGGCATATTGCGATGCAAGCGCTCAGCAAGATGTTGCAGAGCTAAGGATCCGAACGAAGCCTGGAATCTGACCTTAGTGGCCCGACTTTTTGGCGGAGTCTTTCTTGTCGGAGGCACTTCCGTGGGACGATTTGGCGGCAGGCTTTTTGCCACTGCTTCCCTGGGCACTGCTGGCCTTGGGTTTGCTAGAACCTTGAGCGCCGCTAGATGACTTGCTACCATGCGATGCACCTGACGATTTACTGGACGATTTGCTTTCGGCTCCGTGACTAGCATCGGCTCCATGTTGATCATCAACATGGGCTGCTTCGCCGTCGTGCTCTTCCGCGCCCTGTTCACCATGCTCTTCATCGTCATGTTCAGCATCATGATCGGATTCTTGCTGATTGCGAAGCGTAGCGACGAGTTGCCGTGGCTGCTTGGAAGAACCCCGTGCGATAAATTCTAGCGTGTTAGCATCTTTCGATTCAAAAACCTTTGTGATAACCAACTCCTCGATGGAGCTATTACCAATGGTTTGAACCATCACATCTAAGAGCTGGGACCGGAGATCCGTTAGATAGGGATCGGTCAATACGCGGCCGTCGATCTGTCGGAGATGCTCCTCGAGTGCTTGGCGGATTTGCGACTGATTCAATTCGATCAATTGGCGACTCTTCATACGATGATTAATTGGTACAATCGCATGCAGTTGCATCGAGATGGGTGGTTTGCCACCTGACTGAAAAGCCAAAAAGTTCCCTAAGTCAACTTCGCAGGAAGCGTCAACTTTTGCTAAGGATGCTTGGTGCCTAATGAGACCAACGATACTTGCATGAAGGCCAATCATGACCAAGACAAGCATCGCTATCCAGTAGCGTCGAAATGTTTCAAGCATAGTGAACTCGGTGTAAAGTCGGTGTTATCCAATCGAAGGATACTTACTAGGGTTTTCTAGAATTGGAGTCGTGATAATGTAGTTTGCCGTTGGTGACATGCATGAAACCTTCTTCACTATTTTTGAAATTACACAATGAATAGCCTACTCTTCGAAAATCCCTTCCTAGTCGGTGTGATAGGCACAATAGTGTTTGCCATGACGATATTTGGATGGCTCCAAACAGGGAATCCAGGGGCAGGTGGAGCCTCGATTGCTGTTGCCGCGATAACCGCGTTCCTCCTTTGGCTCAATGTCTGGATCGAGACGGACCGCGAGTCCGTGCGTGCGATGCTATCCGTGGCTGCTTCGGAAGTGGAGCAAAACCAACTAGAAAAACTAAAGAGTCGTGTTCATCCGGAAGCGACCGAACGAGTGCATCTAGCGATGTCTCAACTACCTGGATTCAAATTCGAACAAGCGAAGATTACCCAAATCCATGCTATCGACTTCCACATGGCGGCCGCCCGAAAGGTGGCCTTTGTACGCATGAATGTCATTGCGGATGCGGAGTCAAAAGGGGGATCTACTGCAGGGGTGAGAGGTAAACTAGCCGCATGGATTCAACTGGAACTCGAGCAGATGGATGGCAAATGGCGAGTCGTCGATTGCGAACGAAAAGGCCCACAACACGAGTTTCTGAGGCATGCAGAATAGGTTCTTGTTGTCTCGATTCCCACGATGTTTTGGCAACAGCGGGAGCTTCGAAAAAAACTACATCGAGTTAACGGGCTTCGCTGTAACCGTCATTCTCAAAGCCGTCGTCAATACCGAGAGCTGTTTGCAATCTCTCAAACTCTCTCGACATCGCATCTGTACTACTATGTACGTGCTCTGCCTCTGAGATGAATCGAATTGCTTCGTCTGGATAGACATCATGTTCGATTAGTACCTTCTCGAATTTTTCAAGTGGATAACCGTAGCACAATAACATCTTGTGTTCATCGAATTGAATCTCTTGTTGCTTGGTGGGATTCAATATGGCGATGCCGGTGCATCCATCATTGACTAGCAAATCTTCGTGATCGTAGAGAATGCTCTTCAAAACGGGGACATCGATACATTCGCGATAGCGATCATCGTGCTCACCAGAATCGCCATGGTGGCTAGTCTCGAGCACGACGTCGACTTCTGTTCCGAGGCAATCGATGAGATCCATAAACAGCTCGAACAATCGTTCGCGGGATGCTGCAGCCATAATGACCGGAACTTCCGTATTGGTTTTTGGATCCAAATACGAGTCGTGGCGGAAACCTTGCTTTGGCACAACCTGCAAGTCGTACGAAGGTCGCACCGCATCTGTTAGATCGAACGCACCGTATCGGAATACACCCATATGGGCTTCCAATTCTTCTCCGCTCAGCTTTTCAAAGCTGGAAGTGGGGACAGTTCGAGGATTGTTTTCCGCGACTGTGTTGGGTTTGCTGGCTGGGAAGCCGGGAGCGTTTCCCATCGTGGCTCTCAATGATTTCGAGTTCGGTTCAATAAAGTTCGCGTCCCTCATCCAGTGAGGAACAACCAAAGTTAGGTCACCTTCCAGCAATGCATTCCATTTTCGAATGAATTCTCACGGATTTCGTGTCGTTACAACCCGCACAATCGCAACTTCTTCCCAGGATCGATCTAGCATCCAAACTTTGCTCGATGCAAGAGTTCGAAATTTGGATACGATGGAGAGACCGTGTTTCTATGCCCCTTCTCCGACGATATCCATGTCTATGATGTTTAGAAGCTTGCAAAGTTTCCAAATCAGTCTTCCCGCGTGTCGCAGTTTTTTCCGATACATCCCTCCTTTACTTCTGGTTACTCTGCTCGCCAGTGGGTGCACCAAGCCCAGCGAGAAGCCCAATAAGCCGAGCCCAGAGAAGATGCTTGAAGAACTGAGTTCGTCAAAGAATCAACCATTCAACCTATCGAACAGTCCACTAGCAGCATCGAGTGTCGTTAGCAAAGGTCAACAAGCAACCGAGACTGAGTTGCCTATCCCAGACGATACCCCGGGGGCACTCGCGAAAGATCCCAAGCCATCCCGGGAGCCAGATCCGCAAATCCTCGGTTCTGATGTGGTGCTAAAAGAGAAAAAGCTCACACCCATTTCTATTGACGATCCCAGTGCAGAATGGAGCGGCGAACTGAACCTACCGTATCAAGTTTGGGAAATGACATTTGTCGGCAACGCACCTGCAGGTTACTCCTCTCGAAGAGTCTTCGCTCCCACCAATCGGGACAAAAACCTCAAGATTGAACTAGAGAGCACCGTGCACGTGCAACGCGCCGGAAAACTAGTACGGCAACGTCTCGAAGTCAAATCAACCGAACTGACGAACGGAAAGCTAGTAAGTATCTCGGGATCTTTGGTTTCGGGAGATATCAAACGCGAGTTTGTTGCCATCAACTCGGACGATGTATTGACGATAGAAGCGACTACCGACGGAGCAAAGTCTAGGACCGAGATAAAGCTAGACGATAATGTTCGAGGACCATTTGCTGTTGAGCAATCACTCATTCGCAAACCACTGAAGTCGGGTGAGATTCGAAGTATTCGATACTTCGACCCGATGATCGGAAAGGTTGTCGAATCGCAACTAGAGGGTTTGGATTTTAATAAATCCTCTACAATGCTTGGCCCGTCGATGGAACTACTGGAAGTTTCGGTAAGCAATCGAGATGGCAATCAGGTTGGAAAGTCCAAGCTGTGGATGAATCGAGACGGGCGTGTCATCAAAACCAGTTTTCCCGAACTAAACCTTCGCGTCTTTCAAGTAGAAGAGAAATTAGCCAACGAGTTCTCGAAAACATCGGATCTTCAATTCGTCCCCTCTTTAACCTGCCCACTCGAACTCGGTTCTAACGGAGACACTTACACTGCTGCATTGAGTCAAAACGATAGTATCGTCTATCGACTGACGCATGTTACTGAAGATCCGACTCCCATCGTATCAAAGAAAACCAACCAACGCGTCCGCTCCGTACCTACCGCGCGAACCTGTGATATTACTCTGTTCCGAGTAGACAAAAACAAAGATCTTCCTGTCGGTATTGAGCGAGAGATCAATCCTTCGAAAGCAGCAAAATTGACCTCGGATTGGTGCGATACGGAATCATCGATAGCCGCCGATTTTTTTGACTCTTTCAGATCTGGCCTCACGGAAGAAGCCACAAAGGATAAGTTCTTGACGGTCGAGCATTTTCGACAGGCGATCATGCAAAGGTACGAGACGATTGAATTCGACCGTGAGATTCGAAAACTGCCTCAGATCTCACGAGCGAAAAAACTGGACGGATTCGAACATGCATTACTTTTCGCTTCTATGTGTCGTAAATCTGGAATACCAGCGAGGATTGCAATTGGCATGGTTTACAACCAAGACGGGTCCACGCCACAAATGCGACTTCACGGCTGGGTAGAGTACTTTGTGAAGGATCGATGGTATCCGGCAGACTCATCACAATCCAGTACCAAAGCCGAACTTGACCGAATCAAGATTCGAGATTCTCACGCTGATAGCGACATGTTTCTTGAAGACGTTTTGTATGTGGCCAATTGGATGAACAACTTGAAGCTTCGTTTCGTGCCGTGAATCGATTTTCCAATCGAAAGCTCCTTTTTGGCTTGTTGCTTATCGCATTAAGCCTACGCATGGCCGCGGCCTGTTTTTGGCAAAGTCGTTTGGATACGGAACATCGATTTTTTCGATTTGGAGACAGCGATTCTTATTGGGTGATTGCGCAAAATCTCTCCAAAGGGAGATTTGAGTATGGTAGCGAAAACTCAAAGATCTTTCGTGCACCACTTTATCCACTGCTACTCGCTCCGTTTGCGGCAGACGAAAATGAGAACACTTCGATCTCCAATCCCGATGCAACAGTCGTGGGTAGCGGGCATTCCAAACGTCGTAGTGTATTCTATGCAAGACTCCTGGGCTGTGCGTTAGGGACGCTGTGCGTATGGGGTATCTTCAGAATTACATCGGATATTTGCTCCGAAGAAGCTGGTTTGGTGGCAGGCGCACTGGCTGCGGTATATCCTGGCGCAATCGGGATGAGCATCTTGATTTTGAGCGAAAGTGTTTTTTGCCCATGCATGATTGCGTCTATCTATGCGATCCAAAGATCGAGTAGAGGATTGATGGACGTCAATAAACGCAAGTCCACGTTTACAGAGACGAACATCACATACGGTGTCGCTTTGATCGGCGGCATTTTTAGCGGGCTAGCAATTCTCGCCAGACCAAGCTGGAGCCTATGGGGAGGAATGCTAGCAATCTACGTTTTGTCAATGTGGTGGCTGTGTCGACGAACACTATCACTGCGAACAATCGCGTTTCAATGGCTAGCATTCGCTTTAGGGATCATCGTGCTAATGGCGCCCTGGTGGATTCGGAACTATGCGATCACTGGAAAATTTGTTCCTACGACGCTGCAAGTGGGCGCAAGTCTCTACGATGGTTTGCACGAGAAGGCGACGGGAAGCAGCGATGAGGGAATGGCTTTTTCTGGTGTCTTCTTGGCAGAGCAACTCCGCGACGACGAGTTGGTAATCGCTTCCGGTGGTTCATTAGAATCAACTTTGGAATGGCGAGTCGACCGTCGACTGCGCAATGCTGCTATTCAATGGGCTTTTGAGAATCCATCTGACGCTGTTTCGTTAAGCTTGGTAAAGTTGGTGAAAACGTGGCAACCGTTTCCGGTGGCAAAGGAAATTGGAAACGGTGCGATACGGTATGCGGAGGGAATCGTTTACCTTGCAATTTTGATTTTTGGATCCATGGGAGCATGGAGTTGCCGCAAAGAAATGGGATGCTGGTTATGTTCGCTACCCTGCATCTACTTCGCGTTGATTCATATGCTGTTCATTGGTTCGGTTCGATATCGACAACCTGCGGTACTGGTATTGTGTGTACTTGCTGGCATAGGATTTTGCTGGTTCGTTCGTTGTTGCCAAGATCTTCGCTTACTAACAAACGATGCCAAGGATGGCTTCAAAACCTCACAAACCTGAACAAATATTAACGGCGACAAGCAACGACAAAGTCATTGCGAAGACTCGCAGCGGGAGCGGTGCGCTTCGTTGGCTGTTGGTGGTGATCGCACTTTGTTTCTTCGGCTACTATTATGCGATCGGACGAATCGATCACAAACTGACAGGAGAGATACTTCTTCGATTGCGAAAGGCTTTACCTGGTCACGAAGTCTCTCTCGATCGTGCTAGCCTTCAACCCGGTAAATCCATTTTGCTGGAGGGCGTTCGCATCGCGAAACATACCGACCAAGGGAGTCGGAACGTACTGCGTTGCAGTCGATTGATTTGCCTTGGCCCGATTGACTGGCTAGGACTTGCGCAAGGGCAGGTTCCAATCAAACAAGTCATCGTAGATGGCGTTGAAATTGGCGTATGGCCATTAAGCGATGGCAGTTGGAGTATCCAAAAACTGCGAAGTGGTAAGCCGATCACTCCAGACTTTCCCTCGATTGAAGTACGAAGTGGCTTGATTCGAATCGGTAGTGAGACGGGCCGATCGAATCAGGAAGTAGTCTGTCATGATCTGCAAGCAAAAATTGGGCTGCTTCCGCGAGTCCCAAGCAATCCGAAGATACCCATGGCAGTGCAAGCGGATTTCAGTGTCTCCTCGAGTCACTTTACAAAACTGAGCGTCGTCGCGAGGATGAACGACACGCAAACAGCATGGGACGCAAACGGACATCTGGAGAAGTTCGATTACTCTCCTCGATTGGTCTCGCAATTGCCACACGTTGTTCAGCAATGGCTGTTTCCGCTCGACGGTGCATCTGCAGAACTCAGCGGCAGTTTTCATGCAGAAAATCACAATCAAAAGGTTTCTTGGGAAGGCTATGCGAGGGTTACTCGCGGTCGATGGCAAACTCCAAAGATAGCCTTTCCACTCGAAGACTTATCCGCCGACCTTTACTGTAAGGACTCGTTGCTTCAAGTTCGAAACGGAAAAGCCCGAAGTGGAGATGCCAGTTTAAGGGTCGCGGTGGATTGGCAGGGGATGACGCAACAGTCCCCCCTGACGTGCATCGCGGAAGTGGATAATCTCGAACTGAATCAACGTCTGTTTCAATCTTTGCCGGCTGATATTCAAGAAACTTGGAAGAAGCTACGAGCTACCGGTCGAGTCGATGCTCAAGCGAACATTCACTACAACGGCGTCTCGTGGAAACCACATGTTATCGTCCAAGCGAAAGACGTAAGCGTTCATCCTGATATCTTCCCATACCCAACACACGGCATCTCAGGCAGATTTGAATATCTCGATGGCGTTATAACAACCACCGACCTCACTGGCATAGCAGGCGAGCAACGCATTGTGGGTTCGTTGACGCTGACGAGACATCAACCGAGATGGCTTCTCGACTTGTCGTTGTCTGCCGATGGCCCCGTGGCTTTGGATGAGACATTGCTCAAGGCGCTGACGCCTCGCGGCGCCGAGTCAGGCGGATTGCAGAACTTTATTTATTCCCTTCATCCAGCAGGAACAGTACATCTCAAGAACGCTCGATTTCAGCGGACTGCGGACAACATGGACTTTGTATCGCGTTCGGTCGAAGTTACGTTTTCAGAATGTTCGATTAAGTATGATCAGTTTCGCTATCCCATCATGGACATCAGCGGGGAAGCTGTACTAGACAATCAACGATTGATTCTCAAAGACTTTGCTGGCCGAAACGATGGTGCACGCATCAAATCTTCGGGGACATGTCAAACCCGCGATGGAGGCATCGAATTCCTCGATTTGCAATTTGATGCTTACGATGTAGCGTTGGATGAAGAATTGCAGAGTGCAATGCCCTTGACCGTCCGAGGATTGTGGGACCAATTACAGCCAACCGGGTCCATGGATCATGCGCATGTGCTGATTCGAAAGAACGCGTTGAACGAGATACTCGATTTGCGCGTAGAGATGATAGAGAACCGTGATCCGACTGCGAGCATTGGACGCTCCGTCGCCTTTCGGCCTGCCGCACTTCCTTATTCCATCAATGATGTCGAATGCAGAATTGTCTATCAACCGGGACGCATTGATATTCGCTCTCTTTCGGGGGTACACGAATCGAGCAACTTGCGAGCGGAGGGGCATTGTCGCCTATTGCAAGACGGCAAATGGGATGGCACCATTCAGTGGCTACCATCCTCCAGGTTTTGGGTGGATCAGAGTTTTCTCAATTGCATGCCTGAGTATGTTTGTTCACCTTTGCTTCGCATCGGATTTCGCGGCCCGGTGAGTATCACTGGTTCAACGTACATCGGATCGCCAAACTCGCAGAACGGTTCGATAGTCCGATCATGGGATCTAGACCTCGATATCGAGAATGGGCGAATAGCTGGCGGTGCTATTGCATCAGGGATGCGTGGTACAATTTCCATGCGAGGTGAGAATACTCACCAAGGTCCCATCGCTTCTGGGGTCGTGGAGTTTGATTCGCTTGCCATCAAGGGTGTACCTGTTACAGGATTGACCGGTCCGTTTGCTATTACCCAGTCGATGCTCTACTTTGGACGCGATGCAATCGAATGGTTGGCAACAGCCGATCCACGTGAAGGTGGCGTTCCCTCCCGTGGTTTGAACTTGGACGAGAATGTTCAACAGTTTGCAGGTGACACAGGTGTAGTTACTCAAGCGTCGCTTCGACAGAATCTACATAACCGATTGGATGCACGATTCGCGACCGCTTCTCGAGTGCTTGCGCGCGAAACCCCAGAAGAGTCTCCTCCACCCATCTCACAACCACCTTCGAATCGCAATCTTCCTCCCCTGGATGTTTCTGAAAAGGATCTTAAGGCGCGAGCCTTAGGAGGGACTCTGTTCTTAAGCGGGATGGAACCGCTGGACGGCAAACGTGCCAGATACAAAGTTCGCCTCATCGACTCTCACGTACGCGATTGCCTTTTGGATCTGGGGGAGACCAATCCGCAAGCCAATGGCCGACTGTGGATGCAATGTGACCTCAACGGATCACTCACGAACTTAACGGCAATCGAAGGTAGCGGCATGGCATGGCTTCGCGAAGCTAATCTGTATCAATTGCCAGTCATGGTTCGCTTGCTCAATTTGCTGTCAATCAGACCTGATCAAGGTGCATTCGATGCGGGGGATGTTAAATTCTCTGTGGATGGCGAACGTATCCCGATTGAAGAGATGCAATTGGATGGGGATCTTTTGTCGCTTCGTGGTAACGGCTGGGTCAATATGCGACGTGAATTGCAACTTGATCTGCAAGCGAACGTTAGCAAACGAACAATCGTTGGCGCAATGATGCACCCACTGAGAAACTCACCAAACCTCTTCATGATCGAGGTCACCGGCACCACCTCAAATCCACAAATGAAACGCTCTGTCCCTCTCATGAACACTTTTGAAGGTATGCGATGAAAAATGCAGATTCCATCTTCTAATTGGCCGAATCCGGCTGCGCATGCGCTTCAGACCGCTTCGCATGCTCGTACACCTCATTCAACGACCACCCAAAACACCCCAACTGGCGTTAATGCCCTGGAGCACGCCGAGAAAACAGGAGATCGCGACGCCAACGAACGCTACGATGGCCCCCCTGGCAACGAACGAAAACATTCAGCCCCCCGCGAGAACGAAACAAATCCAATTGCCCTCGCTAGCTTGCCTGCCGACGACGGAGAGCAACACGAACTGGATATCCAAGGCTAAGTCCAACATCCGGAATTAGAATACGTAATTCGCCCGCTGCATCTTGGCTTGGTACACAAAGTGCACTAAAGTGATGCTATTCCTAAAGCAGGACAAATTGTCAGGATAGGGACGGACCACCGACAAGAAAACGAATTCACTACAAAGGGTAATAGAGATGGGGCACGCAGCAGAATTCACAGAACAAGCGTTTGATACAGATGTTCTTCAGTCGGAACAGCCTGTTTTGGTCGACTTCTGGGCGACTTGGTGCGGACCTTGCCGGCAAATCGCTCCGTTGATCGAAGAACTTGCGGTCAAGTATGACGGCAGTGTTCGCATTGGCAAAGTCAACGTCGAAGACCATCCTGAACTTGCTCAACGCTACGGAATCAATGCGATCCCAACATTGCTCTTGTTCAAATCCGGTGAGATCGTCGACCGATTTCAAGGCATTCCTCCGCGGACTAAGCTGGAAGCAGCCTTAGAATCAGCGCAACAGGCGTAACTTTGTTTGATATCCAAGTAAACGGTGCCTTTGGCGTCGACTTCAATGACGACGCCTTAACGTTGGATGCATTTCAATTCGCATGTTCTAAGCTTCGTGCGACAGGCATCGGCCTCTTTTTTCCAACAATCATCACGGCCCCCGTTGAATCGATGGGGGCACGGATTGGGAAAATAGTTTCCTTCATCGAGCAAGACTCTACGCTCGATTCTTTGGTCGCCGGTCTGCATATCGAAGGTCCGTTCATCTCACGACAGTCCGGGTACCGTGGCACGCATCCAGAGCATGCGATTCTGGACGCGCAACTTGACGTTGCTAAGCGGCTCCTGGATTTTGGTCGCGGCCGCATCAGAATGCTGACGTTGGCACCCGAAACCGATCATCAATTCAAAACGACAGAATATCTTACCATCCAAAATGTGGTAGTTTTTGGCGGACACAGCGATGCTACGTTCGATTGTTTGAGTCAAGCGATCGAGCACGGCTTGAAGGGCTTCACGCATCTGGGGAACGGTTGCGCATTAGAAGTGCAACGCCATGAAAACATCATCTCAAGAGTTCTGGCACTCCGAAAAAAGCTGTTTGTATCCTTGATCGCAGACGGCATTCATCTTCCCTATTGGTTATTGAGGTCGTTCGTCGAAATCATCGGTGCCGAAAAAGTCATCATCACGAGCGACTCGATGAGCGCCGCAGGAATGCCACCTGGCGAGTATCTAATAAGTGGCCAACCCATCGTCGTGGATGCAGATCGGCGAACGCGGCATCGAGATCACAATTACTTGGCCGGTAGTGCCTCGACGCTTCAGGAGATGCGATACCGCTCCGATCACTGGCTTCCACCCAACTTCGCACATGTCGATCTACTATTCATGCGAAACGCCACCAATCTTTTCAATCTAACCTAACCCCTCAAGCCGCCCGCAACTCTACTGGCGAACAAGGCAAAAAAGGACATGCACATTCATTGTTCAATGCAAACAAGGACATGCACATTTATTGTTTACCTACTTCACATTTAGCT
>Ga0068877_10002784_pt1 | contig 14008 bp, 7 predicted proteins | sample NOAtaG_FD_66437 | JGI IMG/M metagenome (GOLD analysis project Ga0068877, IMG submission 66437) | Freshwater lake microbial communities from Lake Erie, under a cyanobacterial bloom - NOAA_Erie_Diel6S_1000h metaG | ecosystem: Environmental > Aquatic > Freshwater > Lake | place: USA: Ohio, Lake... | reverse complement strand
TGTCTGCCGTGACCGAGGCGCTGCGATCATGCTGGTCACGCACGACATGGGTGTGATCGCGCAGACCTGTGACCGCGTTGCCGTGATGTATGCGGGCCGGATCGTCGAGATTGGGCCGGTTGCGGCTGTCGTCCACGATCCAGTGCATCCATACACCCGGGGGCTCATGTCCTCGATACCCTTGATGGACGAGGATCAGCGTCGGCTCGAACAGATCGAAGGTTCGATGCCGCGCCTGGACGCCATTCCCTCAGGGTGCAGCTTCCATCCCCGTTGCACCAAGGCCATCGAGCGCTGTCGCCGCGATCGGCCCGAGCTCGTCAAGTCGGGCGTCACAGCATCGGCCTGCTGGCTGGGCGCGGTGGGTGGAGCCCGGCCATGAACGCGTTCGTCAGCGTCGAGGGCCTGGACAAGGTGTTCGACGTCTCGCCGCCCTGGCTCAACCGAGTGCTCCATCGGACACCGCGCCGCCTGCTGCGGGCCATCGACGGCCTGAGCCTCGAGATCGAGCGTGGCCAGACTGTCGCGCTGGTTGGCGAGTCCGGCTGCGGGAAGAGCACTGTCGCGCGAGTCCTCTCGGGGCTCTATGCGCCCTCCCGCGGGCGGGTTCTGTTCGACGGACTGGACGTGCACGCGAAGCGGTCGCCCGCGGACGAGGCGAGGTTCCGACCACGTGTACAGATGATCTTCCAGGACCCGTACGCGAGCCTTAATCCCCGCTGGAGGGTGGAGGACGTGGTCGGCGAGCCGCTGCTTCTGCACGGCGGCGTGCGGAGCCGGGTCGAACGGCGTGAACGCGTGGGCGATCTGCTGGCTGCGGTGGGGCTCTCAGCCGCGGACATCTCGAAGTACCCGCACCAGTTCTCAGGCGGGCAGCGGCAGCGCCTGTCGATCGCCCGGGCTCTCGCAGGACATCTCGAATTCCTCGTCTGCGACGAGCCGACTTCTGCGCTGGATGTCTCGGTTCAGGCTCAGGTGCTGAACCTGATGAAGTCGCTGCAGGAGAGTCGCGGGCTCACCTACCTGTTCATCTCGCACAACCTTGCGGCGGTCCGCTTCATCAGTGACGTCGTGGGTGTGATGTACCTGGGGCGTCTGGTCGAGATGGCGCCTCGCTCCCGGCTGTTTGCCGCCCCTCGTCATCCGTATACCAGGATGCTGCTCGACGCGGTGCCGTCGCTGCACCCGCAAGCTCCTGACCAGACCGTGATCCAGGGCGACGTGCCGAATCCCCTGGAGCCCCCCCGCGGGTGTACTTTCCATCCCCGCTGCCCGCACGCCGTCGACCGTTGCCGCGAGCAGGCGCCGACGCTGCTCGAGGCTGGCGGCATCCGCGTCGCCTGTCATGCCGTCGAGGAGGGTCGCCTTGGCTGAGCGGATCGGCTCCGGCAATCAGCGGCGTCCGGAGTGGCCACGCCCGGACGTCTCGCGGCCCTTGGCGCCCCGCCGCCCGGCCTGCGAAGCCGCAGATTGGGCAACACATGGCGGGGGAGCGCAAGGGCGATGGCGCCTGCGCGATCCCGTCGCGCACAGGCACGGCATCACCGCAGTTGGCGCCGGCGCACCATGATCTCCACCTGCCCGGCGGCATCGCGCGCAGCGAGCTCGGCGTACGCACAATCGGGGGCTGTGGTCCCTGTTCGTATCTGTGTGCTCGGAGGCGTGTCGGTCGTCGGCGCAGACGGGCGCGAAGGCGCCGCGCTGGTCGGCCGCGGCGTGGTGCGCAGCGTGCTGGCCTTGGCCGCGTCCTCGCGCCAGGGCGTTCCCCGCGACGAGCTGACGGACGCGCTCTGGCCGCGACACGAGGCCCAGGCGGCGCGCAATCGCCTCCACCACACGCTGCACCTGGTGCGGCGGGCGCTCAACGAACTGGCGGGGGCTGGCGACTGGATCGTCGTCGACCGCGGCCGGTTGCGGCTCGATCCACGCGTCTGGTGCGACGCTTGGGAGGTGAAGGACGCTGCCAGCGGCGCCTTCGAGGTGCTGTCGACTCCGGCCCTCGCGAACACGCTCGAGCTGTGCCAGGGCGACTGGGCGCCCGAGGTCGAAGCCGCGGGTCTGGGCCAGGCAATCCGCCGGCAGTTGCACGAGGCGCATGTCCGGCTGCGGGCCGAGATGGCGCGTCGGCTGGCCGCTGACGGCGACACGCCGGCGCTGCGCGCGGCCCTGCAGGCGCTCGTCGAGCTCAGCGAGACAGACGAGTGGGCCCATTGCCAGCTGATGCAGCTGGACCTGCAGGCCGGCCGGTATCACTCGGTGCTCCGGCGTTTCGAGTCGCTGGGCAAGCTGCTGGCGCTGGGGCTCGGCCTGCGGCCGTCCAGGCAGGCAAGCGAGATCGCGGCCCGGGCCGCCCGCCGGATCGACGAGAGTGCGCCGGGGTCGGTTGAGTCGATTGCGGCCGCACCCGCGGACGCGGTCCCGGCATCCGCCGGGCCGCTGCTCGGGCGCGAGCCGCTACTGCGGGCGCTGTGCGGCGAGATCGCGGTGGCTCCGGGCGTGTGGAACGTGACCGGCATGACTGGCGTGGGCAAGTCCGCCCTGATGCGCGAGGTGATGCGCCGCACCGCGCCGATGCTGGATGGCGGCGTGGTGTACGTGCGCCAGGAACAGGCCTGGGACGGCGTGGTCGCGGCGGCGGTGCGCGCCGCCGGCCTTCGCGGCCAGACTGGCGCCGCGGACGAGTTGCTGACCCGCCTGCTGTGCGAGCGCGAGGTTCTGCTGGTCCTGGACGACTTCGATCAGGCCTCCGATGCCTCAGCATTAACTGCCCTGCTCGAGCGCCCTCTGAAGGCCCGCGTCGTGCTGATCACCAGCTTCCCGCTGGACGCGCAACGCTTCCGGGTCGAGGCGGTGCAGGTGCCGCCCTTGGCTGTGGCGCCGGCCGGCGCGGCGCCGAGCGAGGCGCGTCTGAGCCCGGCAGTGGCGCTGTTCCAGTTGCGATGCGCCTCGTGGCACGACCGGGACCCGGACGAGACCGAGTTGCGCGATGTGGTGGCCCTGGTGGATGAGCTCGGAGGCTTGCCCCTGGCCATCGAGCTGGCAGCCGCGCAGACCGACGCGCGGACTCCCGGCGAGATCCTGGCCCAGGTCCGCGGCGGCAGTGGGCTGGCGCCCACCGCCCTGTCTCGGGCAGCGCCAGCCGCCGGACCGTGTCGCCGCACGATGCGGGACGCGCTCGATGTCTTCGTGGGGCTGATCGATCCGATCGACCGGCTGCTGTACCAGGCGGTCTCGGTCTTCGCCGCACCGTTCGGCGTCGAGGCGGTGCGTGCGCTGTGCGTTCGGGCTGCGCTGCCCGACCCGGAGCGCTTGGTCAATGCGCTGCCGAGACTGGCCCGCTGCGGCCTGATCGAGCCCCGCCCTGGCACCGGAACGTACCGGATGCTGCTGGTCCCTCGAGCGCACGCGTGCGGGATGGCCCGCGCCAGCGGGCTGTGGACCAGCTTGGAGTGCGCCCACATCGACGTGCTGATCGAGGAGCTCGAGTCTGGCGCCGTGGGCCACGAGTCACCGCTGTACGAGAACTGGCTGGTCCGCGTGCGCGACCGGGAGGACGAGGCCCTGGCCCAGCTGGAAGCGGCCCGCCGGGTCGGCGATGCCCAGCTGGTGCGGCTTGCCGGGCCGCTCGTGCAGGCGCTGGCCGTGCGCGGCCAGGGCCTGGCGGTCTTGCACTGGTGCGAGCTCGCCGTCCAGGCCAGCGTCCGGTCGGCAGAGCCTCACGCGGAACTGCTGTTTCGGACGTTCTGCGCGATCATCCTGCTCGCTGCGCAACGCACGGACCAGGCGCTGCCGTACGCCCGCGCCGGCGCCGAGCTTGCGCGCACCGAGAAGGACACCGCACTCGCGGCCCTTTCGGTGGCCACGCTGGCGCAGGCCATCAACGTCGCAGGATCCGTCGATGAGAGCCTTGCCGTGCTGCGCGAACGGTTCGGCTCGCATCCCAAGCCGGACGAACCTGGCTTCTGGACGGTCTTCGCCGCGATGGGTCGGATACGCAGGTCGGGCATCGCACCCGCGCTCGACGCGCCCGGCCCTGGCGTGCCGCCGTTGCGCGTGCTGAGGGCACGCTTCGCGGGCTCGCTGCTGTGGCGGCACCTGCTCGTGGCGCTCGCGACCTTGAACCCCGAGCCGGCGGCGCGGCTCGAAGTCGCCGACGAGCTGGTGAACACCGGCCGGCAGATGGACCTGACTCCCTCCGTGGTGAGCGGCCTGTTCTTCCGGGTCCAGGCACGACTTTCGCTCGGCCAGCACGACGCCGCCGACCTCGACCTGTCGGAGTGGTACCGGCTCGCACGGGACGACGGCGACTCGCTGGGCGCGGGCAGGTCATGCCTGCTGAAGGTCGAGCTGGCCTGGCGGCTCGGTGATCTCGACAAGGCCGCGCTGTGGCTCGGCGAGGCCCGCCGGCACATCCGGCCCGACGAGCATGCCGAGCAGTACCGGGTACTGATGCTGCACGAGGCTGCCGTGGCGACGCTGCGCGGCGACGAGGCCGCAGCCACGCGGGCGTTCGTCGCCGCGGCCTCCGGCGGGGCGGCGGAGCTCCGGCTGAGCAGCCTGGAGAGCGCAATCGAGGTCGGTGCGATGCTCGCCGGCCTGTCGGGCCATCGCGAGCTGGCGCAATCGCTGGCCGACCACCTGGCCCTGCTGTCGCCGCCGCAGTTCCATCCTCCAGCCGTCACACGCTTCAGGGCGCAGCACCTTCCGGCCGCGCGCCGCCTGCCGCCCGCCGGGGAGGTGTCGCAAGCCGCGTCCGTGCTCGCCGCTGGTGTGGCTGATCAGGGCCCTGATGCCGTGGCCGCCCGGGCCCGGGCCGACATCCAATCCCTACTGGAACGCCTGTAGCGGCAGCGGCTCGTCCGGGGCACTCGCCAGCGTGTCGATCGCGGCCCGGACGATCGATTCGCCTCGCCCTTCGGACGCCAGCAGACCCTGGGCGGCCGGCGCAGAGGCCGAGCTCAATGCATGCGCGCGCGCCCTCACCCAAGGGCGCAGCCGCTGGCCGGTGGTCTCATCGAAGCGGTGCAGCTCGGCCAGTGCGCTGCTCGCGACGTCGGCACGGCGCATGGCCACGGCCAGTTCGGCCACGTTGATCAGTTCGCCCTGCGGGTCGACGAAGACGCTCTCGCGACCGATCAGGTCCAGCGCCGTCCGCAGGCGCCGCCTTGCCGAGCCTGGATCACCCCGCCGCGCATCGAGCATGCTGGCCAGCATGCCGACCTCGAATGCCGTCGCCGGGTCGGATGGGCCGGACGCAGCATGCTCCACCTCCCTGGACAGCGCTCTGGCCACGGGCATGGTGCCCAGCGCGTAGTGGGCCCAGCCCATGGCGATCAGCCCGCGCTTGAGCAGCAGCGGTGGCGCGGTGCCGGGCAGCTGCGCGAGGACCCGGCCGGTGACGTCGAGGGCCTTCGGGAATTCCTGCTCCGACAGCAGCACGTCGGCCAGCATCAGGTCGCAGCGGGCAACCTCTTTGGAATCGCTCATCGCGACCGCGATCGAGCGGGCGAGGGCCAGATATCGGTGCGCGGCCTCGGGTTGCCCGATGCGGAACGAGAACTTCGCCTCGCTCTGGTAGGTCCGAAGCAGGCCTCGCCTGAACTCGAAGTATCCGAAGACCCCTTCGGCCTGCCCGCATAGCTGCAGAGCTTTACCGAGTGCGCCATGCCGTGCTGCCAACTGCGCGACGCGCAGCAGCGCCTCGCCCGCCTCGAGCCCGCGCTGGCTCATGGCGCGCGGCCAACGCTGGCGCTCCTGCGAGTTTCCATAGCGCTCCACGATCTTGCGTGCGCGTGCCTCGAGCAGGAGGTTCGAGCCCTGGGCCATGTGGGCCAGCGCGCGGCAAGCATCCTCGCAGGCGCCGACGAAGTTGCCCATCTGCACGCGGAGCTCGGATCGTTCCACCAGCAACGCCGCAGAAGCGGCGGCGTCCAGGCCATCCATCGGTCCGCCGAGCCACTCGAGCCAGGACAGCGCCTTGCGCGCATGGCGCGGGCGTCGCAGGAAGCCAGCCTGCGCGAGGCACAGGGCCGCGACCGAGCGGCAGTCCAGCTGCTGCTGAAGGCGAAGCACCAGGGCCTCAAAGTCGTCGAAGCGGTCGTCGAACCAGGCCAGCCGTTGTGCGGGGTCGTGACCTTCCCCCGGACGGTCCGGGCGACCTTGACGTAGGAACAGGCGCTCGACGCGTCGCGCGCAGTCGTGCTGCAGCTCGCCCGCATGGGCGTAGGCGAGGGCGGCGACCACGTACCGGGGTACGCGAAACTCGCTCCACGTCGAATGATCGCCCCGGCGCACACGGCGCAGCAGGAAGTGATGCTGCACGCAACCGTCGATCAGACCGTGCAGCCTGGTCTCGTCGAGATCCCCCAGCAGGCAGGCCATGTCTTCCCGGGTCAGCCAGCTGCGCAGCTGCGCCAGGGTAGCGAGTAGCTGCAGAACGTTCGGATCGGCATTGCGAAGCCAGCGGACCAGCCCGGGGCCGGGTAACTCTTCCGGCTGCTTCACCACCGGCTCGAAGCGAAGGACGGCGGCCGGATCGGTTCGAATGCGATCGTGCAATTCGGTCAACAGCCCTGTCCGTCCCCATCTTGCGGCTGCCGCAAGCAACCGGGGCAGGCCGTCGAGTTCGCATGCCAGCGCCTGTGCGGCCTTGAGGTCTTCCGCGCTGCAGGTCGAAACCGCACGGTGCATGTTCTGCAGCAGAAGCTTGCAGGCGGGGGACGGGCCGCCGCGGCCATCCGCATGCACCAGCTGAGACGGGTCGAGGACGATCGTGCGCTCGCCGGGCGCGCGCATGTTCATCCACGCGGTGACGAGCCAGCGCACGTCGCTGCCGAGGTTCGGCAGCCGGGCGAGCTCGTGCTCAAGTGCCGATGCGTCTTCCAACCCGTCCACGACGACGAGCAGCTCGCGGCCCTTGAGGGTGCGCGCCATCACGTCCAGCGGCGCGGCGTCGCCCGGCGATGACGGCACGAGGCCGGCGCCTGCCAGACCCGACACCAGCCGCGCGAGCAAGGCATCGGGTTGCGGCATCAAGCCCGAGCAATCGATCCACACCACTCCGTGGCGGTGCTCGGCGGCCAGCTCGCGCGCGAGCGAGCCGGCCAGTGCGGACTTGCCCGCTCCCGGCGGGCCGGCCAGGGTGACGATCTGCACGGTGGGATCTCGCAGGGCCTGGAGCGCCGCAGAGCGATCGCGGTCGTAACCGAGGATGACCACCGGCTCCGGGAGCTGAGGCCGCGCGCTGGCGACGGCACCTTGCCCGGTCGATGCAGCGGACGGCAGCGCGCCCACAGGCGCTCTGGGGCGGTTGACTCGCTGCTGGATCTGGCGCTCCAACTGGTCGAGTCGTGCGGCCGAGCCGGCATCGACCTCGAGCAGAGCCTGGCGCGACTCCCGGCAGTGCACAAGCGCCGCATCCGGACGGCCCTGGTCGGCCAGCAATGTCGCGTACCCCAGCTGGGCGTCGAGGTCGAACTCGAGCAGCTGCGCCAAGCGCTGCGCGTGCTCGAGCGCGCGGTCCGCCAGGCCGAGCTCCCAGGCCAGCTGCGCCGCTTCGTTCAACGCCTTGGCGTGGATCTCGGCCAGGCGCACGCGCCGCGCTGCCACCTCCGGATTGTCCGGCCAGTCGGGGGCCAGCTCACCGGCGTACCAGTCGAGGGCAAGCTCGATCGCTCGCAACCGTGCGAGCTCGTCATCGTGGTCCAGATCCAGGCAACGCTCGAACTCAACGACGTCGATGCGGGTCTGCGAGGGCAACACGAGCTCGACCCGATCGCGGCCGACGAGAATCTGCGGCCGCGTGACCTCGGGAAGCGCCTCCAGGCTCTTGCGGACCCAGTGGATCGTGTGATGCAGGCGGTTGCGGGCCCGCGCGTCGTCGAAGTCCGGCCAGAGGGCCTCGAGCACGCCAGCGCGGGACTCCGACAGCCGTGTCGAGCTGCAAAGCAGCTGCATCAGTCGGCGCGCATGCACGCGCCGCCAGACCGACTCATCGACCGCGCTCTCGGCGAAGTCGACCCTGAAGTCCCCCAACACGCGGATCACGTTGGTGCCGGCGCGGACCTGAGCACGGAGCGGCGACGGCAATGACGCCGCTGCCTCTTCGACCGTCGAAAGACCAGATGCCAAGCTCTGCCCCACACAGTGAAACCGGGCCGCCGACCGCTAGGGAAGTCGATCGACGTGCGGGCCATTCTGTGACCTTCGGGCAGGCCTGTGCACCCCGCACCACCTGAATGCGGGTACCGATACAAGTAGAGACGGATCGACGCGCGCTGCAACGCCACGGACACCCGCCGGGGCAGGGTTTGTGGCTCCTGGTCGGAGCTCGGACGGAGAACGAAACCCGCGCAAAGGCGCAGCAAAGCGGACAGACCCACCATGCTCCACATGGGAGTTCCAGCCGCAAGCGCAATGCGAGCGAGCCGAGTTTGGAGACAGCGGAAATGGAACTGGAGCAAGTGGATTGGACGGACGGTTCGGAGCCGCCTCCGGCCCTGGGTGATGTGGCGGCACCGCCGCTGGACTCGTGGTGCTCGAATGTGCTCGAGGGCCTCAAGGAGTGGGTCGACTCGCCCACCGAGTCGCTGAGCGATTACGCCGCCGAGCACGGCGAAGCGCTTTCCGTGATCGACAGCGCGTTCTTGGCGGTGCATTCTGCGCTGAAGCTATACGCGTAGCGCGCCGCTGGCGACCGCGCACGTGGCCTCCAGGTCCCGAATCTCGCGAGTCCTGCTCCGGGGTCGCCGGGCCCTCCGTGGCGGGCCTCTCGGCCGTGCCCGATTCACTGGTGCCGGCGTGGGAGTCGGCGGCAACGGCCGTGCGGGAGACCCAGACGCCAGCGAGGCCGTGGGCTATCGCCTGCAGCTGGAAGGGGCAACGGCGTCGATCGGGCTGCAGGCAAGGGCCACGCCCGGACTCGCCGGCGCCAACGATGACCAGCCGAGCGCTGGCGGTGAGGCGGTGGGGTGTTCCGGCTTCGCGGCGCCAGCCCTCCTTCGTGATGCGGCGATCGGGACGACGTGAGCCGACGTGTGCGTGAGCATTCCCGAGTCGGCCCGGGCGCTGCGGGAGAGCCGCAGCGCCCGGGCGACCTTCGTTCGACGCTTGGGCGAGACAACGGGTCTCCCGCCGCTCGCAGAGCGCCTGCTGGGACCGGCGTGCGTTGCGCGCGGTGAAGCCCGGATTCGCAGCCGTGCGAGGCCGAATCCGTGCGAGGCCGAGACACGCCGCTTCGCCTACGCCCAGCGCGGCGTTCACGGCGACTCAGGAGTCGTCTGCATCCGTCGCGCCCAGCCGCGCCGTGGCCCTGTGCGACCGCAGCGTGCTTCGGGTCGGGGCGCTGGACACGCCGAGGCTGGTTCGGCGGCCCTGGGAGCGCATGAGCAAAGCGCAGCAAAGCGCGACCAAACAGCCGCCGCCCAGACTGCAATGGCAGTCCGCGATGGTCGCGGGCCTGTCGAGTGGCGTGCCGGGCGCGCAGATGGGGTTCCGAGTCGATGAACACTACCGGGCGCAACTGGATGGTCTTCGGCAACTGGCTGGGCAGTTTGCTTGCGCTGATTGCCGCATCGGTACACGGCGCCTCCGGGGTGGCTTCCCTCTGGGCACTCGGGGCCGCGGTGATCGTCACCGTCGTCGCGCTGGGTTGGCCCACGCGCGGCATCGCCCGCATGGCCGCCGTGGTGGGGCTGATCTGGCAGGCTTCGTTGATCGCCACCTACTGGCCCTTCGCGTCCGTGGGATTTGGCATTGGCGCCGTCGGCCCGGCGCAGTGGCCCTTATCGGCCCTGGTCATCCTCGGCGTTCTGGCGGCGCTCGCGCTCAGCTTCCTGACTCTGTTTCTGGGGCCGGCCGTGAGTCTGCGGCTTGCGCTGGGCCGGGCCCTGTCTCTGGTGAACGACCAGCGGCCCGATGCGCTGGAAGCAGTGGCCGGCGTGTTCGGCCGCGACGCCGCTCTCAAGCACCTTTGGCAGCAGTATCGCGACCAGCTGCGCCCGCTGCCCGACCCAGGCAGCGGACAGCGGGTGTACTCGATGTCGAGCGCGCGAGAAGTATTCGATCTGCATACCGTCACCCACTCGCGGTTGCGTCTGGACCTGTTCCGCAACCTGCCCGGCATCCTCACCGGCTTGGGCATCGTCGGCACGTTCATGGGCATCATCAAGGGCATCCGCGGTCTGCACTTCTCGCAGGACCCGGCCGAGCTCCAGCGCGTCTTCGACACGCTGTCGGTGGGCGTGGCCGAGGCGTTCGTCGTGTCGATGACGGCCATCACGCTGTCGATGGCAGTGACCCTGGTCGAGAAGGCGATGATGAGCAGCATTGCGCACGCACTCGACGCAATGAACGTCGGTCTCGATGCATTGCACCCCCCACGGCCGGGGAGGGATTCCATGGCCGCGGCCGTTCCTGTGGCGGCCGTCCCGGTGCCTGCCGTGGGCCCGACGCCGGCGCCGTCGCCGGCACGGAGTCAGTCCACCGACCCGCATCCGGCTACGGTGGCCGCCGTCGCGGCCGCCCCGGCGACGGCCGTGCAGTCTGGCGAGATGATGGCCCAGTTGTTGGCAGCCACGACCCAGATCCAGAACGCGTCGAAAGCGATGGCCGATCTCGCGCGCTCTCTGCCCGAGACCGTGGCCCAGCAGAGTCGGGCAGCCAGCGAGGGCAGCCAGCAAACCGGTCAGGCCCTGCGCGCCCTCTCGTCGCGACTCGAGGGGGTTGCCTCGGCGATCGAGGTCTCGGGTCGTCGCACGCTGGAGACCGTCGCAGCACGCCTGATGCAGGCCGAGATGCAGATGGTGTCGCGCAACCAGTCGGTGGCGCAGAACCTGGGCGAACTGGTGCAACGCATCGAGACCCTGTGCAGCCTGTTGCAGCAGGACCGCCTCCCGATCGAGGAAGAGGGCGCGCCGTCCTATCTCACAGGCAACCCTGGCGGCCTCGGGTCAGAGGCACAGTACGGCGCAGCCAGTTCCGCACGCGCCGTCCACGGCTCGCCCGGCGCAACGGCTCCCTTTGGCTCGATGGCTGGGACGGGCGGCGGCGGCGGCATCGATCGGGGGGTTGTTCCGAACTGGCGCGCCGCGGGTACCGCGCAGGTGGCTGAGGACGATTGGGCCAACTGGGCCGCGGGACCCGCGAAAGCTGACGATCGGAGCTTCGGGACATGAGCATCCTGCGCCGATCGCGCGGCGATCCGCAGGTGGACAGCGCCGAGAAGGCGTTCTGGATTTCCTTCGCGGACCTGATGACCGCGCTGATGGTCCTCTTCCTCACGCTGATGGTCGTGGCGCTGATGGCCATCACCCGCGCTCAGATGACCTCGCGCAGCGAAAGCGAGTTCAAGGCCCTGCCGCCGTCACCGAGGGCGGCCAGCCGTCCGGCGGAGCACCTGCCCTCGGGGCCGGATCCCCGCACGGAGGAGATGCTGCTGACGCAGATGGCTCGCGTCGTGGAGGCCACGCCGGGGGTCCGCTTCGATGCGGTGCTGCGGGTCATCGACTTCGGCGACCGCGCGCGCTTTCAGACTGGGAGCCACGAACTCGACGCCGCCAGCGCCCGGCTGTTGCGCGAATTCGTCCCGCGCCTGCTTGCCGTGACCGAGTCGCAGGCCGGCCGCCAGTGGGTCAGCCGCGTGGTCGTCGAGGGCTTCGCCGACCACCGCGGCGACTACCTGTACAACCTGAACCTGAGCTTGCAGCGGGGCCAACGCGTGCTCTGCGCACTGCTCGAACCAGTGCGGGACGGGAGCGAGCTGAGCGCCACACAGGCCGCGGCGGTGAGGGAGATCTTTGCCGTCGGGGGCTTTTCGTTCAACGAACAGCGCGAGTCGCTCGATGCCAGCCGGCGCATCGAGCTGCGCGTCGAGTTCGGACCGCGGGCGTCGCGCGCTGTCAGCAGGCAGCCGCGCGACGCGATCACCGGCGGATGTCGGTTGCACGGCGGCAAGCGGTGGCGCTCTTCCGATGGCACGGCGATGAGCGGCCCGACCATCGACGCTGCGCCCGAGACGGGATTCAGTTCGACTTCCCGCGCGCCGCAGATGGCGTCATCCGCGGGTTCCATAGACTCGCCCGCTGCCCAGGGAAACCGCGCCGAGAACCGGCCATGACTGCTCTTTCCCCGGTGGCAAAGTCGGCCAAAGCCCCAGCAATTTCGCGGCAACTAATCTGCTCACCCAACGCGGCCTAGGCCACTTCATCCCGTCTCTCATCGGCCACTCTGACCGCTTCGGCATCCCACGCAAGAAGATCCGAATCCAACCGATAGGCAGGCACCGTGCCCACCGTAAATCAAGTGCAGCAAGCGACGTTTTCCTCCAACGGTCTGAACACGATCGTGCTTGATGGCGGAGGGATCAACTTCCTCAACAAGTCCAATCAGTCCGAATCGGTCACCATCGGCCAGGAGACGTCGAACCAAGTGATCACGACCTCGGCGGCGGCAGACAATTTCGTCGTCCGTGGGAGCGGACACACGGTCAATGCGGGCGCAGGCAATGACGGCTTCGTCATCGAGAACGCCTCGAACGGAAGGTTCAATGGTGAAGCGGGCGACGACACCTTTGACGTCCGGGGTGTGAATTGGGGATCGTATCTGTCGGGCGGAGCGGGTTTCGACACGGTGCGCTTCGCCGCCGGGCCGGAGGTCTATCACGTTCGCGACCGGGGCACGTACTTCGACTTCGTAAAGCAGGTCGAGGCCAGCGACGGCGCATCCAAGACCGGATCGGTCGTCCGCGTGGGCAAAGACGTCGAACGGTTCGAGTTTGCCGGCGGCCCGACTCTCACGAGCGCGCAACTCATCGGGCTGGCCGCTGCCGGAGGCCAGCTTCAGCCCACGGCGCCGCTTCCCAACGCAATCAACGGAACCGTGCCAAACGGTACGTTGACGATCGCCACCGCTCTTGACGATCGCATCACGATCGGCTCGACCAGCACCGTCCGGAGTGGCGCGGGCAACGACACCATCACGGACACCAAAGGCTTCTGGAACGACATCAACACCGGTACAGGCGACGACGTGGTGAGCAGTGCCGGTGACTGGGTGAGCCGCACCGACCTGGGGGACGGGGACGACCGGCTCAATCTCGGCCTCGGAGGCGGTGCCGGAGTCCACGATGGCGGCAGCGGCGAGGATACGCTCAAGCTCATCGGCGCGGACTTCGTCGTCCGGGCGCGGCAGGGCGGAGGCTTCCACATCGAGCGCGGCAAAGCCGCGTCGAGCAACTTCGTGAACTTCGAGCGCTTCGAACTTGGAGGGCGCACCTACACAGCAGCCGAGCTGGGCACGGCTGTCAGCGAGGCGGGTGGACGTCTCGTTCTGGGCGTCGACCGCAACCAGTTCGGTTCGACGGGCAGCGACACTCTGACGATCGCCAACGGTCAATGGGCCGCCGTGTATGCAGGACTCGGTGACGACGTGATCAATCTCTCCGGACACGAAGTCCGAGGGGACGGCGGCGCTGGGAACGACGTCTTCCACATCAGCAACTCAAGAACCCAGTGGAACCGCGTCACGGCCAATGGGGGTCTTGGGGACGACACCTTCTATCTCGACGATCGTGCCAACCAAGCCGCCACCAACCTGTACACGCTGAACGGCGGGCAGGGCAACGACGTGGCCGTGTTTGCCCGCAAGGCCAGCGAATACCGCCTGACCGAGGTCGCAGGCAACACCGTGACGCTGACGCACATCGCGTCGGGTGCCAGGAGTAGGTTGACGGACATCGAGTCGCTGCAGTTCGAGGGCGGCACGCGATACGCCCTGAGCGCGCTTCAAACGATGTTCTCGACCACTCAGGCGCAGACCTTGCGCGGGGAGATCAGCATCCGCCTCAAGGACCTCGCCACGAAGCGGCCAGAGGAAGAGCTGCACTCACGGCCCGAGCCTGGAGCGCTATCAACCACCCGGGGGACTACCTCCCGAAACCAAGGAGATCAGACCATGTCAGCACCGACAGTGAGCACGTCGTCGAACGGACTCACCGCGATCAGCAGCGGAA
>Ga0068877_10002780_pt1 | contig 14028 bp, 10 predicted proteins | sample NOAtaG_FD_66437 | JGI IMG/M metagenome (GOLD analysis project Ga0068877, IMG submission 66437) | Freshwater lake microbial communities from Lake Erie, under a cyanobacterial bloom - NOAA_Erie_Diel6S_1000h metaG | ecosystem: Environmental > Aquatic > Freshwater > Lake | place: USA: Ohio, Lake... | reverse complement strand
CCCAGCATAGATGCACGGAAGGTGTTTTGTTCGCCTTTAATCTGATATCCGATGGAGTCCGTGATATTGAAACCTTCTACCGGGTTGAAGAAGGTGCGCAAGAGTGGGCTGCCGAGCGCGAGGCGTTGGGTTTTGCCAATCGCGTAGCTGCCGCCGAAAATGAGGTGATGGGCCTGGAATTTTCCGGTTGCCTTGCCAAATTGGATGCTTTGGCCGTCCTCGGAAACGGAAAAAGGAGTGCTTTCCTCGTCCTCCGCCTGTTCTTTTTTCTCGGCAATAATGACGCTGTCTATAAAGCGGTACCCTTTGAGCTCCTGCTCGCTCAGGGGTACTGGCCGGATGAACTCCCAATAGAGGGAATCTTTTTTATATGCTTGTGAATCAACGGAAGTACTGGTATTGATAGTGATTTCCGGAGTCTCCAGTTCCTGCTGCTCGGTTTTTTCGTATTCGTTGAGGATTTTTCGGAGTTCTTTTCGCGTGAGCTCCTGGCCGGAACTAAGTTTTTCCTGAGGAGAAAGGTCGGCAGGTATTTTTCGGAGTTCCTGGCGGAGCTCCTCGGCGATTTCCTTTTCCACTTTTTCGTCTATGACCTTTACCTCTTCTGCGGGCAGGTCGGGGTTGAGGGAGATCTGGTATTTTGAAAGGGTGGCCAGGTAGTTGAACGTTATCGCAAAACCCATGAGTTTACCAGAAATTTGGTATTTGTGGCTTATGGGCAGCCATGCGCGATCTTGTATCGGGGAGAAGGTCTGTTCGACGTCGAAGCGGAAGCCCGACTGAAAGGTCTTGAGTTGGACGCTGTAGATGGACCAGGAATCTTCGATGATGAAAATATGACCTTCGAAGAGGTTTTCGCCGGGGTTTCGGGGGGTGACTTTTATTTTGTTGACGCCATACTGCCGGTCCACGAAGAAAGATTCCAATTTAAAACGATAGTGTGCAAAGGCTTTCGGCGATAGTGGGGAAAGGGCATTGGAGACGGTATTTTCGTAGAAACTACCATTGATAAAGGGCATAGGGCTGGTCGAAAAATCATCTCCACGGGAGCGCACCGCGATAACTTTTTCGCTGAAGGTATTGGGCCGCTGGTATTCGATACGACTGACGGATTCAGTGGTAAAGGCCAGGGTACTGTCAATACCTTCTTTTTTCATTGACTTACGCACAAAAGCGGGCGCATTGAGAAGCCTGCCAGACCCCTTGATATAGACTTCTGCACTGTAGTGGTCGAGCTGCTGCCGATGCCAGGCTGCTTTCGCGATTGCTTTGCGCATAACGGTGTAAGCAGGGTCTTCGTCTCCGAGGTTAATCCCCGACATTTTCAGCTCAATGGGCTGGGTTTCCATGCGGATATCGAGCGGCAACCACTGTTGTTCCTCAATTTTAACCGGTCGAACGATAGTGCGGTACCCCATAAACTGAAAGGTAAGGTCGTATTGCCCCGGGAGGAGGCGGATCTCATATTCCCCGAGAGCGTTGGAAACTGCGCCGGTGCCGACCTGGGGTACAAAGATCGTCGCAAAGGCAAGCGGAAGACCACCCTCATCGCTGATTATCCCGCGTACGCCTTGCGAGGACGCACTGTAGGGTATTAATGCGCAGCAACAAACCGCTATGGTATATATTTGCCGGGTGAATGCTGTTATAGCTGAAGGTAAAAAAGCGTATCTGGGTTTTTTGGAGGCAGCGATATTCATAAATTAGACGATTTTTCCTGCATAATTAGGCCTGTTTGCCGCAGGTATTAATTTTTTTTAGACAGACTACAGACTTTGAACGCTTAAAGTTGTTATGTGTTTATGCGGTGTTAAGGGTCAAATTGCCATTCTCCGACAATTGCAAAAAAAACATGTGTTTTCTGTTGTAAATTTGCTGTGACAAAAAGAAAAAACGATGGCGTTGTTCCGCTTTATAAAAGTGCCCCGGCATAGACAGTACGAATACCAGCCACGCTACTGGAACCCTGAAAAGGAAAAACTGGAAGAGCGCATCCGGAATAGGCAGGAAGCAAAGGAAGGAGGTGTGGAGGGGATGCGAAATCGCGTCAGAACGGGCTTTCGCCAAAGGACTTTTTCCCAGGATCAGAGCTATCGGAAACGTGAAACTTTCCGTTCGAATATCAGGCTGCTGATTGTTGCTGTTGCCTTGCTGTTGATTACGTACACTTTTTTGACCAGGTACCTGCCGGAACTAATCCAGTTAATGGAGGCCCGGTAAGGCTGTTGAGCCGGAAAATGCGAACTATAAAAACAAAAATCGCCCATGGCTGATATTATCCGGCTGCTCCCCGACGCGATCGCCAATCAGATAGCGGCAGGGGAAGTGGTGCAGCGGCCTTCGTCTGTAGTGAAAGAACTTTTGGAAAATGCTGTTGATGCGGGCAGTACGGCGGTAAAAATTATTCTGAAAGATGCAGGGCGCACACTAATTCAGGTAATAGACAATGGCTGTGGGATGTCTACGACAGACGCACGCATGTCCTTTGAGCGCCATGCCACGTCTAAAATCCGGTATTCGGAGGATTTGTTTGCGATCCGGACGATGGGCTTCAGGGGAGAGGCGCTGGCTTCCGTTGCGGCAGTAGCACAGGTGGAAATGCGCACCCGCCGGTATGCCGACGAAGTCGGCGTACACCTAATGGTGGAAGCCTCAAAGGTGCAGTTGCAGGAGCCCTGTCAGACAGCCTCGGGGACGAGTATCGCAGTGAAGAACCTGTTTTTCAACGTACCGGCACGGCGTCAGTTCCTGAAGTCCGATACGGTGGAGTTGCGGCATATCCTGGACGAATTCCAGCATATTGCGATCGCTAATCCCGATGTGCAATTTTCCCTGTACCACAACGATAATGAAATATCCCACCTGTTGCCCGGCAACCTGCGGCAGCGGCTGGTAGGTGTTTTTGGTGCCCAGTATAACAACCGACTGGTGCCCGTAGGGGAAGAGACGGACGTGCTGAAGGTCAGGGGCTTTGTGGGGAAGCCGGAATTTGCTAAAAAATCCCGCGGCGAACAACTGTTCTTCGTAAACGGACGCTTCATCAAAAGCAATTATCTGAACCATGCCGTGATGAATGCGTATGAATCCCTGATCTCAAAAGAGGTATTTCCGTTTTATGCCCTTTTTATCGAAATTGATCCATCCAATATTGATGTCAACGTCCATCCTACCAAGCAGGAAATCAAATTTGAGGATGAGCGGCTGGTGTACAACTTCCTGCGGGTAACTGTGCGGCATGCGCTCGGAAAATATGGGGCAATGCCCGCCCTTGATTTTGAGCAGGAGGGGACGTTCAACCTGCCGCCGTTTCCTGCCCCGTTGGCAGCGGGGAAGGTTACCCAGGCGGAGGGGGTGCCCAGGCGGGTAGAGGCGGCACCATGGGAGAAGATCAGAAATGAGCACAACCGGGAAAACTGGGAATCCTTATATGCCGTCATAGGCAACGGGGAAGGGGGTACATTGGAGCAGCAACCATTGACCCTCTCGGGAAATTGGGGGGAGGAAGAGCAGGAGGGTGAAGGGGCCTTGCCGCCCGGGACGGGGCAGAAATCGGTCAAGCCGCCATACCAACTGCACGGGACGTATATTTTGAGCCCAATCAAATCGGGCTTTCTCCTGATAGACCAGCAGGCGGCCCACGAGCGGATCGCGTATGAGCGCTACTTAAGCCAATTCGAATCAGGACAGGGGGCTTCCCAGCGTTTGCTTTTCCCCAAAACCCTGGAATATCCCCCCCAGGATGCACTCATGCTGGAAAGAATACTACCCGAACTCAATAAATTCGGTTTCGATATTCAGGTTTTCGGAAATAACACATTTATCTTACACGGTGTACCTGCAGAACTCGCCGATCAGTGCGAGGAGCGCCAACTAATCGAAATGTTGCTGGAACAATACAAGGCAGGGACTGTGCTGAAGCTCGACCTCGCCGACAATCTTGCGCGTTCGATGGCCCGTAGTACAAGTACCCGGCGCGGCCAGTTACTGACAGAAGTAGAAATGCAATCCCTCATAGATCGCTTATTTGCTTGCGAAATGCCTTATATGAGCCCTTTTGGCCGCAAGTGTTTTTTGACTTTTTCTTTTGACGAGCTAGATCAACAATTTCTCAAATAAATGTCATGGAACGCATCTCCGACGTTGTCAAGCACCTGCTAATCATCAATATCCTGATGTTTTTCGGCACCAACCTGCTGGGTGAAGGCATCCGCATGAGCCTGGCCCTGTATTTTCCAACTTCGGAATACTTCCGGCCTTATCAGTTGGTGACGCACATGTTTATGCACGGCAATCTTTCCCATCTTTTTTTTAATATGTTCGCCCTTTATATGTTTGGCCCTCCGCTCGAGGTGTACTGGGGCGAGCGGCGCTTTCTTTTCTTTTATCTGTTTTCGGGGTTAGGGGCATTGGGTCTGCACATGTTGGTGACCTACATCGAGTTGAGCAGCGGGAGCATACCTGCAATGGCGATCAACATACCGATGGTTGGCGCATCCGGGGCGATTTTTGGTCTGCTGGCAGGTTATGGGATGTCTTTTCCCAATAATATCATACAGATGATCTTTCCACCTATCGCTATGCGGGCGAAGTATTTTGTATTGATTTATGCCGCACTTGAATTATTCTTCGGTCTGCAGCGGGTAATGCCGGGCATCGCGCACTTTGCCCATCTGGGCGGGGCATTGTTTGGTTTCCTCCTCATCCTGTATTGGCGGCAATTCAGGGGAAGGTATTGATAATGCGGTAATAAGGGGTTATTTTTGGTTTTTTTAACACATATTTCCCGGATCAATAAATCGCAATAGGGCAAATGGTTCAATCAATTTGGGAAGACGTCAGGCGCACATTCACCCATGGGAACTCGGTGTCCAGGTTAGTCGTGGCGAATGCCGTGATTTTCGTGGGGATTAACCTTGTAAATATTTTGTTATTTATTATTAATGGGGCAAAGCCACATCCTTTTTTTGCCGATGTGGTAGAATGGTTGAGCTTAAACAGGGAGCCCTGGCTGATCCTTTCCCGGCCATGGAGTATCTTGACACACATGTTTCTGCATACCGGGTTTTTCCATTTGTTGTTCAATATGCTCTACTTGTTTTGGTTTGGGCGGATCGTGGGGGATTTCATCGGCGACCGGCGCATCCTTCCACTTTACCTGATGGGGGGGCTTGCAGGTGGGGTGATTTTTGTTTTTTCCGCCAACACCCTGCCCAATATCGGTTTGTATGCTCTGGGTGCTTCTGCTGCGGTAATGGCCATTGTTACCGCGGCTGGTGCAATTGCCCCGGAATATAATATCCGGCTGATGTTTATCGGCGATGTCAAGCTCAAGTATATTGTTTTTGTAATGATTTTTCTGGACATGCTCAGCATTGCCAACAGTAACAATGCAGGGGGGCATTTTGCCCATCTGGGCGGTGCACTTTTTGGCTGGCTGTATATTTTACAGTTGCAGCAGGGCAGGGACTGGACCTCGCCGGCGAGTAAGCTGTTCGATTGGTTGAAACAAAGCTGGGATAAGCTGTCGGGTGGCCGTCAACCTTCAAGACAAGGCCCCAGGGTGATTTATCGGAACCCCAAGGCCGCGGCGGCACAGCGGAATAGCGGTAATCCTTCGCGTCGCAGCCAGGGATCGGCCCGTTCTGACAACCTGGGCCATCAGGAGCAGTTGGACAGGATACTGGACAAGATCAAGGCCTCCGGGTATGACAGCCTTTCCAGCGAAGAAAAGGAGTTCCTTTTTAATGCGAGTAAGCGTTGATGACCATGTTCCGCACCTTGACGATATTGCTTTCCTGTCTCACCTTCGCAGGGTATGCGGCACCCCATTTTGATCCTTATACATTTTGGCCACTTGCTTTCTTAGGATTGGCCTACCCCATCTTCGCACTGGCAAATATCCTCGTACTATTATTTTGGATAGCCCGCAAGCCCAGGATTTGGGCGTTTATCCCATGCATGACCTTACTGGCAGGAATAGGGCACTTCAACGGATTAATCGGCCTACGAGGTTTTGGGGAAAGAGTGCCCGGTGAAAAATCTTTTCGGGTCGTTTCATATAATGTCAGGCGTTTTCAGCCACACGGCCAGCCCTTTGGCTTTGTCATTAGCCGTTCCGAATGGGAGCGGGAATTGCGTGCACTACGCCCTGACATCCTGGTACTTCAGGAGTTTGAAGCGGTACCTTCGATAGAAGCGGCGGCAGTATGTAATCAACTAGGGCTTAAGTATCAGGCACGGACGAAAGGACAAGACCTGGTCATTTTCTCAAAATTTCCTGTCCGGCGTTCCGAGGCTTTTATTTTCCATAAAATATATGGGTTCCGTTATGCAGATATTGACGTGGGCGGCAAAGTATTCCGGGTGTTCAGCGTACATCTCCAGTCCAATGCCATTACCCGTATGGCCGACCGTGTGACAGAATATGGTAATTTTAAGGAAAAACGCACCTGGCTGGAGATTAAGGGGATGCTTGGACGTTATCGTAGGGCAGCGAGAATCCGGCAGGGGCAGGCGCAAAAAATCGCTGAATTTGTCCGGCAGTCGCCTTATCCGGTAATCTTATGCGGCGACCTGAACGATGTTTCCCAATCCCGCGTTTACCACATCCTGGGCGCAGGCTTACAGGATGCTTTCCTGGAGCGCGGGAGCGGCTGGGGGGTCACCTATGCCGGCAGCCTGCCGGCCCTGCGTATTGATATGGTCTTTGCAGATGTAGTGATGGAAGTGATCCGTTGTAAGACGGGAAAAACAGGATTCTCAGATCATCAGCCCATAATTGTGGATTTCGCTCAATAAGCGGAATAGACCTGCCGCGACAGGTCAGCGCGATGGCAAATGAGTTTTTACCTGCACAAAGGCTTTTTGAGGGAATGTCGTAGCCTGGCTGCACGCGCGAAGGTAAAGTATCGTTCGGGCGGAAGCGAGCCATTTTTAGCCCGCGATGATGCTGCTGCAACAAAGCCTAATATTTCGGTTAAAGTTATATTTTTGTGCCTGATTTTTTAAATGCTGCCATGGACAACAAGCTAAAACTATTTAATAGCCTTTCGAGGGAGAAAGAAATTTTTGAGCCGATGCACACGGGCAAGGTGGGTATGTACGTCTGTGGCCCTACGGTATATAATGATGTTCATCTTGGCAATTGCAGGACTTTCGTAAGCTTTGATATCATCCACCGGTACTTGCTGTCCCTTGGGTATAAAGTGCGGTTTGTGCGCAATATCACCGATGTGGGCCACCTGCTCGACGACGGGGAAGACCGTATGCTGAAAGGCGCCAGACTGGAGCAGTTGGAGCCAATGGAAGTTGCGCAAAAGTACTCCAACGGGTTCCACGATATGATGCGTATTTTTAATACGTTACCCCCAAGTATCGAGCCCAGGGCCTCCGGGCATATCCCCGAACAGATTGAGATGGTCCAGGCAATTCTCGATAATGGCTATGCCTACGAAGCCAATGGTTCGGTGTACTTCGATACCCTCAAGTATATCGAAAACAAGGGGAGCTATGGAAAATTATCAGGGCGTAAGGTGGAAGAACTGATTGCGGAATCGCGGGAAAACCTGAAAAAACAAGACGAGAAACGCCATCCGGCAGATTTCGCCATCTGGATGAAGGCTTCTCCTGAACATATCATGCGCTGGCGTTCGCCCTGGAGCGAGGGTTTCCCTGGCTGGCACCTGGAATGCTCTGCTATGAGTACGAAATATCTTGGTGAAGTATTTGATATCCACGGCGGGGGCAATGACCTGAAGTTCCCCCATCACGAGAATGAAATTGCCCAGAATGAGGGTTCCTGCGGGCATGAAGGGGCACGTTACTGGCTGCACACGAATATGCTGCTGCTGAATGGGAAGAAAATGTCAAAGAGCGATGGCAATACGATTTCGCCGGAAGAACTATTCAGCGGCAACAGCCCGCATGTAACGAAAGGCTACAGCCCGATGATTGTACGCTTTTTTATGCTCCAGACACATTACCGCAGCACGCTCGACCTCACCGACGAGGCGCTGCAGGCAGCAGAGAAAGGATATCGCCGGTTGATGGAAGGCTACAATGCCCTGCAGGCACTGGCCCATCCCGGTAATAGTGCCGCGGGTGCGCTGGATGCCGAGATACAGGGCCTGATGGACCAGGTACAGGAAGAAATGCTCGATGATTTCAATACCCCGAAAGCGCTGGCGCGTTTGTTTGAATTGGTCAGCAGGGTTAACGGGCTCAAAGATGGACACTTATCTTTCGAAGGACTTAGCGCATCTACCCTGGAAAAATGTAAGCAGGTTTTCAAAACGACCATTTTCGATATCTTCGGCCTTACAGACGAAACACAAGGGGCTGCTTCGGGGGAATCAGTACAGGTTATTGACGGCCTGATGCAGCTTGTCATCGAAATGCGCCAGGATGCCCGTGCGCGCAAAGACTGGCCTGCATCCGACAGGATCCGCGACGCGCTTAAAGTCCTGCATATTCAACTCAAAGACAGCAAAGAAGGCACTACCTGGATACGGGAATAAAGATGCCCTCAGGTTTTTCTGTCCACGACGATGACGATCTCCCCTTTGATTTTTTCCGGAGACGCCTGGTAATATGCAGTTATTTCCGTTAGGGTGCCACGCCGGATTTCTTCGTGCAGCTTGGAAATTTCACGGCAAACGGCTGCGTTGCGTTCTGGACCACAGGCCGTAGAAAGTTCCTCCAGACATTTCAGGAGCCGGTAGGGGGATTCATACAGTACAAAGGTGTGCTCGAGGGTAGCGAGGTACTTCAGACGCGTTTGGCGGCCTTTTTTATGGGGCAGGAACCCCTCGAAATGAAAGCGGTCGCAGGGTATTCCGGAGGCGACGATTGCAGGAATCAGCGCTGTCGGGCCGGGAAGGCACTGAACCGTTGCCCCTGCTTGTGCACAGGCGCGTACAAGCAGGAAGCCGGGATCTGAAATCCCGGGAGTGCCCGCATCGCTGATGAGGGCGATTGTTTTTCCTTCCTGAATCAATTGGACAAAATAAGTAGCCGATTGGTGTTCGTTATGCGCGTGAAATGCTTTTACAGGGGTGGTAATCCCGAAATGGTCGAGTAATTTGCGGGAAGTACGGGTATCTTCGGCCAGGATGAGATCGGCTGTTTTTAATATCCGGAGGGCACGCAAGGTGATATCTTCGAGATTGCCGACAGGCGTTGGGACGAGATAGAGCATAAGGGTAACGTAGATGCCTACGGAGCTGCTTCGACAGGGACTTCCAATGGGTGTATCTGGAAGGAATAGGTTTCCATAATGAGGTTGGCCAGGAGTTTTTTGCAGGCCAGGTCAACAGTATCCGATGCGGCTTCCGCGTTCTCCGCTTCCAGTACCATGACGATGTGCTTCCCAATGCGGACATCTGCTACGCCTTCGATGTGGATGTGGGAAAGGTTTGCAGCTACTGCCTTACCTTGGGGGTCTAGTAGCTCTTTATGCGGCATTACATCAATTGCAGCAATAAATTTCATAGCTTTTGCTTTCTAATGGGCAAATAAAATACTACCGAAAAAGCGGCGTATATAACGATAATCAACATCGGTGCCGCTTCCTTAAACGCGATGGAAAGGACCACCGATACCGATGCAAAGATATATTTAATCTCATTGCCGACCCACCCGAAATTGTTGAATTTAAGGGCGAGCATGGGTATTTCGGCGATCATCAGCCAGCATAGGATGCCTGTAAGCCCATATAATGCCCAGGGCTGAAATAAAAACTGCGCCCATTCTGCTTCCCGGCTATTGAAGACGAGCATCAGGCCTGTGACCAGAATCGCGCAGGCGGGTGTCGGTAACCCAATAAAACCAGTGCCCTGCCTTTCGTCAATGTTGAATTTGCCGAGCCGGAGGGCTGCAAAAACAGTGAGCAGCAGCCCGGGCAGCGCCGGCATGAAAATATCCTCTGGCCAATCCCCATCATTCCAGGAAGCAGCAATGAGGCCATACATCATGATACCTGGAACGATACCAAAAGCAACCATGTCGGCCAGGGAATCCAGTTGTTTGCCAAGTGCAGAATGGGCATTTAGCCGACGGGCAACAGCCCCGTCCAGAAAATCGGCTACCGCAGAGGCTGCAACCAACCAAATGGCAGCCTCCGTACGTCCATAAAGCAGGCATAAAATAGCCAGCGCCCCGGCCGCGAGGTTGATGAGTGTAATAAAGTTGGGGATGGCGGAAATATTCATCTTGCTTCGTGTTTGCCAGGAAGACCTGCCCTGGGATACTTTTTAAAACAGGAACGGTAATAGACTTGTTTCGATGGAGTTATCATTTGGTAAAAATGACTTTTTTACTTGTACTATGCCTCTTTTGATCGCTTAGCGGGGTGCAGCCCCTCAAAAATGCCATCGTTTTTGCCACCTGCAGAAAAACCCCAACGCGCTCAAAGCAATGATTTTTTGCTACTATAGTGTTCCGCACAACAATTCTAATGACAAAAAATCTATTTTAACGTTAATTTAATGAAATAAGCGTGAAACTATTTGTTATTTGCTTATCAGACTTATTACGACAGGATCATCCTGGGCTAAAAATAGATCTTCTCCGCCCACACGATGCCTTTTTTCGGTCATATAGCCCGGCTATTTTTCCTCAAAAAGCCTTCGTGCGGACGAAAAACAGCTCGTTTTTCCCACCACGCTGATCCGTCGCAACAAGCTTAAAGGATTTTTTCTGCTCCAAGTGATCATCAAAAACGATTATGCGCCTTTTCATTCTGATATTTTGCCTGCTCGCCTGTTACCTCACGGCCCAGGGACAGGTTGCCAACGATGAGTGCAGCCGTGCTGTTTTTTTGAATAATGTAGTCAATTTCTGTTCCCAGCCCGGGGAGTTCAACAACCAGGGGGCCACACTATCGAACGTGGCCAGGGCGAGTTGTTTTCCAGATGAAACCAATGCCCGTGATGTTTGGTTCGCTTTCGTGGCCCGTTCATCCGATGTAAACATCAGCATCATCGGGAATACCGCACTTTCGCCCGGGGGAACCCTGCGTGCACCTCAGATTGCAGTTTATTCGGGTACTTGTACGAACCTGACCCAGGTAGGTTGTATTTCGGATGGGTTCAATACGAATACGGCCCAGACTTTTGTTGGGCGACTGGTCATTGGCTCGGTATATTACATACGGGTGAGTGCAAGGGGCGGGGCACAGGGGACGTTCCAACTGTGTATCAATAGCTTTAACCAGTCGCCAAAGGCATCGAGCGATTGCCCTTCTGCCAGCATCCTGTGCGGTAAGGATCCGTTCACCGTGGACTTTGTGCAGGGCGAAGGTCTTAACCCCAACGAAGTTACTGGCGTTTGTGGCCGTTTTGGATGTCAACCCGAAGAAGAACAATCCACATGGTTCCGTTGGACGTGCCAGCAGTCAGGTACTCTTACCTTTAAGATTACCCCGCTAAACCCGACCGATGACCTCGATTTCGTGGTTTTTGAATTGCCCAACAGTATTAATGACTGTGCAGGGAAGCGTGCGCTGCGCTGCATGTCTTCCGGTGAGAATGTAGGGCAGCCCTTCAATACCTGGCGACCGTGTACAGGTGCAACTGGTCTGCGCGATGGCGAACGGGACAACATCGAATACTGCGGCTGTGATGCCGGCAGCAATAACTTCGTTGCCCCTCTCGATATGGTGGCGGGTAGGAGTTATGCGCTGGTAGTCAATAACTTCAGCCGATCTGGCAGCGGGTTTACAGTTGAATTTGGCGGTACCGGCACCTTTGTTGGCCCAACGGCCAATTTTGGGATAGACCAACTCGATGCCTGTGTAGGAAAACCCATCAACCTGACCGATTCCTCTTCTTTCTCAGGCGGTATCGCCAGTTGGGAGTGGTATTCCGGGCCTTCGGCTGCGCCCAATACCCTCACGGGTAAAGGGCCGCATTTGCTGACGTATGAAGAACCCGGGGATAAGTATGTCGTGCTGAACGTGAAGACGGCTTCCGGATGTGTTGTGAGCAATGTCAAAACCCTGCGGGTCAGGTGTTGCGGCGATCATTTCAGTACAGGGGCCAATGTCGCCAACCCGCTCTGCCCTGCGGGGGAGAGTGGTTCGATAAGCCTGAATGTAAACGGCAGATATAGCCCACTTACCTATAAATGGGCCAATGGACAGGACACCCGGGAGTTGCGCAACCTCAGGTCAGGGGCTTACCAGGTCACGGTTTCCGACCGCTCTACCTGTGATACGGTATTGAGATTTAACCTTTCCGAGCCACCACCTGTCCAGATTACGACGAAGGTTGGTATGCCTACTTGCAATGGTGGCAGGGACGGATCCCTGGAAGTCAACGCTACAGGGGCAACCCCGCCTTTTCAGTTTCGATTTCCGGGGGGGGCTTTCTCTGCTCAGAACAGGGCGCTCAGCCTTGGCGTAGGGGATTACCTGGTGACGGCCCGCGATGCCAATGGTTGTGCCTTCGATACCCTGGTACGTGTCCGTGAGCTCGAGCTGATTCTCGATCCGTCGGTGCAATCTGTGAAGCCCCCCTCTTGTAATGGGTTCAGCGACGGCGCAATCGTGGTGAACATTACCAATGGCCTGGGGCCTTTTGAATACGACTGGGCCGATGGCAAGGGGTTTCAGGGAGCAAATTCCCTGAATCAAGTGAAAGCGGGCAGGTACCGGGTAGAAGTTCGGGATGCCAACCGCTGCAAAGGGGTATTCGATTTCAGGGTAGAGGACTTTCCCCGGTTGGGGGTTGAAATAAACCGCAGCGATATTAGTTGCTTTGGCGGAAAAGACGGTCAGGCTGAAATCGTGGGTAAGGGGGGCGTAGGCAACTATTCCTACAGGTGGGAGGATGGCTCTGCAATCCCCCAGCGCGGTGCGTTAGGGATGGGCACTTATCGCTTTTCCGTTAAGGACGGGAATAACTGCGTTGCCGACAGCTTCCTCGTGATCAACCAACCGCCGGAGCTGTTTATCCTTGATGCACAGGTAACCCCTCTGGTTTGTTTTGGGGACAACTCCGGTAAAATCGTATTTCTCGGTGCAGGGGGTACACCACCTTTCACATACAGCATAGGAGGGGTGAGTTTTAAAGGAGGCAATATCTTTACCGGATTATCTGCCGGGCCGTATGTCGCAACGGTAAAAGATGCGCGGGGATGTACGGCGGCGCAGATACTTACCGTTCCCCAGCCCGATCTCCTTCAGGTGGATGCCGGGCCGGATCAGCTTGTTGATCTGGGTAAGGAAGCCGTTTTGCGTGCCGTACCAAGTAGCTTCCCCGTGTCGTACCAATGGGCGCCCGCAGATTTGCTGAACTGTAGCTCCTGCGCCACGCCGCGCTCCATCCCATTGAAAAATACCGTTTTTTCAGTTACAGTCACCGATCCACAGGGGTGTATTGCGGTGGACGAAGTCTCCGTAATCGTTGTCAAAAACCGCTCTTTGTTCATTCCCAACGTTTTCTCCCCGGATTCTGATGGGGCCAACGATTATTTTACAATTTATGGGGGTGCCGCCGCACGGAATATCAAAATACTGCGCATTTTTGACCGTTGGGGAGAATTGCTCTTCGAAGCTGCCGATATCCCGCCAGGATCCGAACCACTCGGTTGGGATGGTACCTTCAGAGGCAAAGTTTTACCCTCGGCTGTCTATACCTATTATGCGGAAGTAGAGTTCATTGACGGGGAAATCCTGCTTGTAAAAGGGGATATTACCTTGATGCGCTAAGTAACGACCAATGGCAGCACAGGATTTGCTGTCGTCGGCCCTGGTATATTTTTATCCAATCGCAAACGAATGCGTCAAATAAAACAACAACGGCTTTCAGGATTGAGCTATGCCGCCTTAATATTGCTGGTAATCCTGGCATCGGATTGTAGAAGGGAAACACCTCCGCCCGACGAAAGTATAGGCGATATTGATCCGGATGCGGAACGCGTCGGAAACGTGGAAATCTTGTACAGCGACTCCGCAATCGTCCGGGTACGTATAAAAGGCCCGTTAATGCTGCGCTATTCAGGATACGACAACCCCCGGCAGGAATTCCC
>Ga0068877_10002779_pt1 | contig 14028 bp, 9 predicted proteins | sample NOAtaG_FD_66437 | JGI IMG/M metagenome (GOLD analysis project Ga0068877, IMG submission 66437) | Freshwater lake microbial communities from Lake Erie, under a cyanobacterial bloom - NOAA_Erie_Diel6S_1000h metaG | ecosystem: Environmental > Aquatic > Freshwater > Lake | place: USA: Ohio, Lake... | reverse complement strand
CCTGTCCCGGTGCTCGCCACACATACGCGCCGCTTCGCATCGTGCCTCGTGGCGTCGCGACCTCGCCTTGCAGAACGAAGGACTCTTCAACGGCCGAATGCACCACTTTAGGGCGCTGCGGTTCGCGGCGGCCGGCAGGGTCTGCCGCGACCTCCACCAGCCAGGTGTGCTCGCCGGTGTCCGGGTCATGACGCAGCAGTTTGTGGCGCACGTCGGTTCCCAGACTGGTCAAGGCCAAATCTTTGGCCCGCGTCCAGCGCATCTCAGTCGTCGCCAGACGCCGAATCAATTTCTCGCTCTTGTACATGCCCGTCGGAGGGGGGTCGTAAAATGCCAGATGCTCGCCCTCGTAAAAGTTGAGCAGTGTCGCACCCGGACCGCTGCTGCGACTTTGATGGGCGTACCCCGCCGGCAGATAGGCGTAATCGCCCGCGCGGTAGCGCTCGCCGTTGATTTCGAGCTCGCCGTCCAGAACGAAAAATTCCTGATCGCTGTTGACGTAATGCGGGCGGGTCATCGACCAATTGGCCGGGAAGCGGAACACCACGGTGACCGCACGCGTTCCTTTGGCATCGTAGGAGAGCGGAGTGCCCGTGACGCCCGGTTGCGAGTTGGTCGCACCCAGTACACGCGAGGGAGCGAGTTGCGATTGGATGAAGTCCGTGTGGGGGCGACCCAGCGCCAGCGGGTGCGCCTCCTGGGCGCGCGTTCGCGACGGCAGGGCCGCGGCGAGCAGTAGGCCGGCGACGGCGTCGCGACGAGTGATGTGCATGAGTCCCCCGAGATTGCAGACGTGAGCCGGTCGAAACGGTGCCGACTTCGGCAATGACTATAGGGGTGAGACGGCCTTGAGGGTCCCGGCTAACTGCTGTTGGTTTCATCCAGCGGATTACCGAGGCATCGGTTTGGCGCAGCTTCGGTGGTTCCGTTACCGTACTTCGCATGGCGAATCTCGAATATCGCGCAGCGACTCTTTTGGTGCTGGGCATCCTCCTGCTGCAGACCGTGGTGGCCAATGCGCAGATTGCCGCGCCGGCGCCCGCGAACCTGCATCTCGGGCCTGTGCGCTTTTTCGCCGATCTGTCCGCCGGTGAGCAGACCGCCACGGTTGCGAGCGCCGGCATCGGACGCGCCGAGTTTTCCCTCGATCGACAGAACTTGACGTTCTCGTGGCGCGTCAGCGTCGACAAGTTGACGTCACGGGCGCTCGGCGTATCGGTCAATGGACCGCAGCGGCCGGGTACCAATGCGGGTGTGCAGATCGATCTGGCGCCGCGCGGCCTGGCGTCTCGCCTGCAGGGCTCTGCGGTGCTGACCGAAGCGCAACTCGACTATCTGCTCGCCGGTCGGATGTACGTGAACGTGCGCACGACGCGCTATCCGGCCGGGGAACTGCGGGGTCAGATCCAGCGCGTTCCGCTGACGGCGGAGCAACTGGCCGCTCTGCCCCAGCCCGCGCCACCCGCACGCCTCGCCACCGGCAAGGCGGTGAGTGCGGCCAAGCCGTCAGGTGCGCAAGCCGTCCGCGGCACGCGCACGCTGGGCTATGTGATCGCCAACTGGGATAACGCGATCTACGAGTCGCGTTTCATGGACGAATGCCCCGAAGGTCCGGCGATCGGCAATGACGAGTTATGGTGGCGAGGCCTGTCGCGTGCCGACAAGGACAAGCTGACCGACAAAGGTCTCGTGCAGCCGGTCGATCGCCGTTTCGTGTCCGTGTTTCGCGGCCCGAAGGGTGAAGACGTGTGCTGGAACCCGACGCTCGTCAAAGATCCGCCCCTGCGCACGGTGAAGGGCAAGGTCGCCTATGGTTTCGATCTGGACGGCCGCAGCGATGGTCGCGCCACGCCCAAGTCCTGCGCGCACACCAATTTCGTTGGCGTGCGCGGTGAGCGGGGTGTCGATAACCAGATGTACCGGCTGCTCGGATGCCACTACGGTTGGCGCCGCAACGGCGTGCTCGACACGTTCGGCAACGAAGAACGTCGCAACAGCGGCCGTGGCGTGATCCTGCTCGAAATCAAGGGCGTGACCGACGAGCGCAATTCGCCGAACGTCGAGGTCGGGTTCTATCGCGCCACGGATCCGTACCAGATCGACAGCGCGGGCCGGATTCTGCCGTGGGCCAGTTACCGTGTGGACACCCAGAACGGCAAGCCGCGCTACGGGGCAGTTGCTCGAGGCCGGATCGAAAACGGCGTGTTGAAAACCGAGCCTCTGAGTCTCAAGTTGCCCTTTTACGGCAACGCCGCTTATGCAGAGCTCGACCTGAAGGACATGCGACTCGAGCTCGATCTGGCACCCGCCAAAGACGGCAAGGTGCACGGTCTTGTGGGCGGGTATTACGATTTCGACAAGTGGTGGGAGTACATGCTGAAGCTGGAGTTCCTGATCGCCACCGGTGATTGGAGTTGTCCGGCCTTGTATCAGGCGGCTCGCGAACTTGCCGACGGTTACCCCGATCCGCGTACAGGCGAGTGCACGGCGATTTCTTCGGCGTTCCGCATGGATGCCCTGCCGGCTTTCGTCGTTCATGACTCGGCTGAGGCGCCGGTGAGGGCGTCCCGATGAAGCGTCTGACCCGTATGGTCTGCGCCGCCTTGGCGGCGCTTTTGCTTGTGGCCTGCGGCTCGCGTGAGCCATCGACGCGCGGGGGTCCGCCGACGCTGCGTCTGCTCACCGAGTCCCAGTACCGCAACACCATCGCCGACGTCTTCGGCGAACACATCGAGGTTGCCGCACGCTTCGATCCGATCGTGCGTGTCGAGGGGTTACTCGCCATCGGTGCCGGCCGTGCGACGGTGACGCCGTTCGGTGTCGAGCGCTACATCGCACTCGCACGATCGATTGCCACGCAGGTGATGTCGGAGGGTAACCGTGAGTTACTCGTGCCTTGTCAGCCCGCCAAAGCCGCGAGCTTCGATGCCGACTGTGCCGAGCGTTTCATCGCGCGCACTGGACGCTATCTGTTCCGCAGGCCGCTCGCCCCGGCGGAAGTGTCGACATTCGTGACGTTGGCCGAGCGCGCGGCGGCCAGTCGAGGCGATTTCCACGAAGGCCTGGCGTATGGGCTTCAAGCGATGCTGGCCTCGCCGGAATTCCTGTTCGTTGCCGAAAACGTGGTGACGGACCCGACCGGCACGCCGCAACTCGATGGCTATTCGCGTGCCACGCGGCTGAGCCTGTTCCTCTGGAACACGACTCCCGACGAGGCGCTGCTCGCGGCCGCCGAGCGCGGCGAGCTCGACGACATGCGGGGCATTCGTCGTCAGGTCGAGCGGATGATGGAATCGACGCGCTTCGAAACCGGCGTACGCGCGTTTTTCACCGACATGCTCGCGCTAGACGACTTCCAGACGCTGGAGAAGGACTCAAGCCTCTATCCGGCGTTCAGCCTTGCCGTGGCGAACGATGCACGTGAGCAGGTGCTGCGCACTTTGGTCGAGATGCTGCTGGTGCGCGAAGAGGACTACCGGGACATCTTCACCACTCGCCGGACCGTGATGAGCGGGCCACTCGGGCTCGTGTACCGCGTGCCTGCAGCCTCGCCGAGCGGCGGCTGGGTGCCGTTCGAGTTTCCAGAGGGTGACCCGCGAGCCGGCATCCAGACCCAATTGAGCTTCGTCGCCTTGCACTCGCACCCGGGCAAGAGTTCACCCACGCTGCGCGGCAAGGCGATCCGCGAGCTGCTGCTGTGCCAGCGGGTGCCCGATCCGCCGGGCAGCGTGAACTTTGATCTGTTCAACGATCCGAACTCGCCGGGTAAGACTGCGCGCGACCGGCTCGTGCGCCACTCCACCGATCCGTCCTGCTCCGGGTGCCACAAACTGATGGATCCGATCGGTCTTGCACTCGAGAACTTCGATGGCGCCGGTCAGCAGCGCTGGTACGAGAACGGCGAGCTGATCGACACGAGCGGTGAGATCAACGGCATCCGCTTCACTGATTCGGCCGGACTCGGCAGCGCCTTGCGCGACGATCCCGCTGTGCCCGCTTGCCTCGTGCGCCGCGCCTACACCTATGCCGCCGGTCGACCCATCCAGCGCAGCGAGCGAAAGCTGCTCAACCATTTCGAGGACGAGTTCGCCGCCGAAGATTTCCGGCTGCGGGAGTTGATCTCTGCCATCGCGACAAGCGATGCTTTGTACGCGGTCAGCGTCGCGCCCGTTCGTACGGCGCTGCTTGATCGCCAGGAGCCACGTACATGAGCGTTCTGATCAAAAAACCGTTCACGCGGCGTGACGTACTGCGCGGCTCGATCGGCGGTTCGGCTATTGCTGTGAGTTTGCCGTTCCTCGACTGTTTTCTGAGCGAGAGCGGCGAGGCTTTGGCTTCGGGAGCGCCGGTGCCCGTTCGCTTCGGCACCTGGTTCTGGTCGATGGGGCATACGCCGGGTTATGCCGTCGGCGAGCGGACTGATCGCATCGAGTTCCTCGAGGAGTGCAAGGCGCTGATCCCGTACGTGGACGAGATCAATTACTTTGGCCACTTCAATTCACCGCTCGACGGCAGGCCGAACCACGTGCATCACACCGGTTGGGTGGCGACCCGAACGGCGACGGCGCCGGTGTTGCCGGGCGATATTCCGGCACCGACGCTCGATGTGCTCGTCGCCGATGCCCTGGGCGGCAACACGCGCTTCCGCTCGATCGACATGAGTTGTACGGGCAATCCGCGCGATTCGTTCACGGCGCGCAACACCCACACCCGCAATGCGGGCGAGGTTTCGCCGCGAGCGCTCTACGCGCGTCTCTTCGGCGATGGTTTCCAGGATCCGGCGAAGGTCGGTGCGAAGGCCGACCCCGACTTGATGCTGCAGCAAAGCGTGCTGTCGGGTATCCGCGAGCAGCGCCAGCGATTCGAGCGGCGCGTGGGCGCCGCAGATCGTGCTCGGCTCGACGAATACTTCACCTCGATCCGCCAACTCGAGACGCAGCTGGCGCTGCAGCAGCAGCAACCCGCTGCGCTCGCCGCCTGTCGCAAGCCGCAGCTGCCTGCGGAGGGGCCGATTGGCCTCGAAATCAACATCGCGCAGGCCAACCATGACGCAATGTCACGGCTGCTGGTTATGGCGCTGGCCTGCAACCAGACGCGGGTCTTCAACATGGCTTTCAACAACGCCTTGTCGAGTTTGCGGCGACCGGGCACGGCCTACACCCATCACACCTTGACCCACGAGGAGGCGGTTGATCAGAAGTTCGGCTACCAGCCTGAAGCGTTCTGGTTCAACTGCAGGGTCATGGAGGCGCTGGCGAGTTTCATCGGCACGTTCAAGGCGGTGAAGGAAGGCAACGGCACGCTGCTCGACAACACGCTGATCTTCGCGCATGCCGAAACCAGCTACGCGAAGGTCCATGCCGTCGACAACATCCCGGTGATGACCATCGGTCGCGCCGGCGGACGCCTGAAGACAGGCAAGCACATTGCGGGGCATGGCGATCCCGTGTCGCGCGTGGGACTGACAGCCATGCAGGTGATGGGGTTGCCGATCGAGACCTGGGGCACAGGCTCGCTGCAGACCTCGAAGACCATCAGCGAAGTGCTCGTCTAACGTGACGCGATCCGTCTGATGCGACGCGTGCGATCGATGCAACGGTCGAGCCTCGGCGCGTGGCTGCTCGCTGCGGCAGCCGTCCCCTGTGCCGTCGCTGCCGAACTGACGCTCCCCAAAGATATCTCGGTACAGCGCACCGCAGCCGGTACGACGCTGCTCGATGGTCGTGGTCGGGTGCTCTACACTTACGCCCGCGACTCTGTCCGCGACGTGTCGAGCTGTGTGGCCGAGTGCGCGAAGCTCTGGCCGCCGCTGTCTGCGGGCTCGGCGGTGTCACCTGCAGCCGATTGGGTCGCGATCAATCGCCCCGACGGCACGCGTCAGTGGTCGTTCCGTGGCAAGCCGCTCTACACCTTCGCCAAGGACGCTGCGCCGCGTGTGGCGCTGGGTGACCGAGTGGGCCAGGCGTGGAACGTGGCGCACATTCCGTTGCGCACGCCACCCGGCATTGCGCTGCGCTCGACTCATCTCGGTCGTACGCTCGTCGAGGCGCGCGGACTCACGCTGTACTGGCACGAGGACGAAACGCCGAAGTCCGGACGCACGACCAAGCTGGAGTGCGTCGAGGAGTGTCTGCGCGAGTTCCAGCCGCTTGCGGCGCCGTTGCTGGCGAATGCGGTGGGTGAATTCAGCCCGATCGATCGCGACGATGGTCCGCGCCAATGGACCTACAAGGGTCGTCCGCTGTATCTGCACGTCGGCGATCTTCGGCCGGGCGACAGTACGGGCGAGGCGGCCGAGCGCGGCGCGTGGCGCGCTGCGGTGCTGGAGCCGGCTGCACCGCTGCCGGCATGGCTCACCATCCAGCGCGCCGACATGGGCGAGATCTATGCGGATGCGCGCGGCTTCACGCTCTATACGCTCGCGGGGTCGCTCGAGCGGATTCGTACCCTGATTTGCAACGACGACTGTATTCGCCGTAATTGGCGCCTCGTGCCCGCTGCAGCCAACGCCAAGCCGTCCGGGGAGTGGACCGTCATCGACTCGCCTTTCGGCGATGGCGCCCGGGTGTGGGCCTACAAGGGTGATGCCCTCTACACGCACACCCGAGACCGCGAACCCGGCGCGGTCGGCGGTGACAAATGGGCCGCAGGCTCAGGCGGCGGTGGCGGCGGTTGGAACCCGCTGCTGCGACGACGCGACTACGAGCAGTGAGTTAGCGCGAAGCGGTGAGTGTCAGCGCGCGGGCGCTGTCGCGGGAGCTGGTGGCGTGCGTTGGCGACGCAACTGGCCGCGCAGTTCACCGTCCTTGTAGCGACGGGTGTGGATGTTGATATACACGCGCCCGGTGGTCAGGTAGCCGAGCACACCGTCGCTGATGATGGCCGAGCCAATGATCGGGCTGCGTAGGCCACGGGTCCCGAGATCGACTACTTGTCCGGCGTTGGCGCCGACGTTTTCGGGACCATACAGACCTGCTGCGATCGGTGGCGAGGTTAAGCCCTGATACGTGATCTTCCAGGACAGTTTCAGCGTCGCCCGTTCGAGACGGAATTCGGCGAAGCCCTTGCCGGGGCTATAGGTCGGAGTGCTCTGGTCCTCGTCTGACAGTACCGCGGTGTAGACGATGTCGTCATTAGCGGCCAGGGCGGTCGGCAAGGCCACGACGCAGCCCAGCAGGGCCAACACGCAGTGTCTGACGGCACGAAGTGGGATGAACACGAGACCTCGCAGTATCGGGCCGGAAGGGGAGACCATTCTGCAGCCAACCCGGTGATCAGCCGGGCGCCCGTGGTCACCTTGTCCACTGGGTGAGCCGGCGGTTGTTCGGCGAGGCCGCGCCATGGCGTAGGCAGGTCGAAAGTTGGTATACCCACTGACCATGATGCCCAACTCGTTCTTTGGTCGCCGCGCGGCGTTTGCGTCGTTGCTGGGTGTGCTTGCCGTCGCCGCGGCCGTGCCGTCTCACGCCGCTCAAAGCGGCAAGTCGATGGGCTTCGTCGTCACCACCTGGAACATCGCCTCCTACGAAACGCGTTTCGTCGACGAGTGCCCGGAAGGGCTCAACGTCGGCTACGACGAGTATTGGTGGCGCAGCCTCTCCAAGCCCGACCGGGCGCGTTACACGGACAACGGCCTGAAGAGTCGGTTGGAGCGTTATTTCAACGCCATCCGCCGCGGGCCGAACGGCGAAGACGTGTGCATGAATCCGACCGTGGTGAAGGATCCGCCGCTGCGTCTCGTGGAGAGCGAGAAGGCCTACGGCATGGATCTTGACGGCAAGGACGGCGTGGCCGCGGGCCGGTCCTGTCCGCACAAGGAGTTCACGGGTATCGACGGCACCAAGGGTGTCGACAATCAGCTGTATCGACTGCTCGGTTGCGTGTACGGGTTTCGTTCCTATGGCCAGTTCGAAGCCAATGAAAACGAAAACCGCAAATCGAACGGCAAAGGCATGACGCTGATCGAAATCACCGGCGTCGATAATCCGCGCAACGATTCCGACGTGACCGTGAACTTCTATCGCTCTATCGATCTGTACACGCTCGACGGCAGCGGCCGCTTCCTGCCGCACGGCAGTTACCGAATCGATACCTACGGTGGCAAGCCGCGCTATGCGAGTCAGGTGCGTGGCAAGATCGTCAATGGCGTGCTGATCACCGAGCCGGGCGACGTCAACCTGCCGTTCTATGGCAACTACACGTATCAGAACCGGCTGTTTCGCGACCTGCGGTTGCGCATGAACCTCTCCAAGGACGGCGAGAGTGCCGAGGGCATGGCCGCCGGATATTTTGATCTCGACGAACTCATGTTCTACATCGGCGGCCTCGGGCCGATTCAGTCGACCGCGATCTCGAACTGTCCCTCGATCTACGTCGCCGCACACGAAATTGCCGACGGCTATCCCGATCCGAAAACCGGCAAGTGCACGTCGTTGTCCTCGGCATTCGTGTTCAAGGCGGTCTCGGCGTTCGTGGTGCACGACGGCGCGGCGGGTTCGCTGAGCGCGGATCGTGGCTGGTGGCAGCGGGTCAAGGAGTGGTTCCGATGACTCGCTTTCGTGCCCTGGGCTTGTTGGCGCTCGTCGCGGCGTTCGGCGTACTCGCGGCCTGCGGCGGCGGCACGCCGGCGACACGCGGCGCGGAACCCGGCATGCGTTTGCTGACCGAGCCACAGTACCGGCGCATCATCGCCGATATCTTTGGCGAGCAGATCACGATCGGCGGCACCTTCGATCCACTGGTGCGTACCAATGGGCTGTTGACGGTCGGCGCCTCGGATGCACACATCACCCCGGCTGGACTTGAGCAGCTCGACCGGATGGCGCGTTCGATCGCGGCACAGGTCACGAGTGAGGAAAACCGTGACTTCCTCATTCCTTGCGCGCCGGCCGATGCGATGCGCCCCGACCCGCAGTGTGCGCGGCTTTTCTTCCGCGATACGGGTCGACTGCTTTACCGCAGACCCCTGAGCGCAGACGAGCTGGATGCAGCGGTGGCCGTGGCTGAGGCTGCCGCCATCGAGCTCGGTACGTTCCACGAGGGGCTCGCTGCCGGGCTGGCCGGCATGCTGATCTCTCCGTCGTTCCTGTTCGTCATCGAAGAGCTCGAGCCCGATCCGGATCGTGAGGGTGCCGTGCGCCTCGACGCCTTCGCCAAAGCGGCCCGTTTGAGTTTTTTCCTGTGGGGCACCTCGCCCGACGACGAACTCTTGCGCGTTGCCGAGAGCGGCGAACTGCATGCGCCGCGGATGCTCAAGAAGCAGGTCGATCGTTTGCTCGATTCGCCGCGTCTCGAGCAGGGACTGCGTCTTTTCTTTGATGACATGCTCAACTTCGAGAACATCGCGCGGCTCGAAAAGGACGCGATCATCTACCCGGCCTTCAGTACGGCCGTTGCCAACGATGCGCGCGAACAGACCCTGCGCACGCTGATGGACGTGTTGCTGCGCCAGGATGGCGATTACCGCGACGTGTTCACGACCCGCAAGACCTTCCTCAGCGGTCCGCTCGGGCGAATCTACCGCGTCCCCGTCGCGCGACCTGATGGCGGCTGGATGGAATACGAGTTCCCGGAGGGGGATCCGCGCATCGGCATCGCCACGCACATCAGCTTCACGGCGCTGCATTCGCATGCCGGTCGCAGCTCGCCGACGCTGCGGGGCAAGGCGATTCGCGAAATCCTGCTGTGCCAACGGGTGCCGGACCCGCCGGGCACGGTCGACTTCTCGAAATTCAACGATCCGCAATCGCCTGCCCACACTGCCCGCGAGCGGCTGACCGTCCATTCGATCGAACCGGCCTGTGCGGGCTGCCACAAGCTCACCGACCCGGTGGGGCTTGGCATGGAGCACATCGACGGGGCCGGTCAGTTGCGCACTTCCGAGGACGGATATCCGATCGACGCGACCGGCGAGCTCGACGGCTTTGATTTCAAGGACGTGGCCGGGATCGGCCCAGCTCTGCGCGAGAACCCGGCGGCGCCGGCCTGCCTGGTCAACCGGCTGTATTCCTATGCCACTGCGCGTACCCCCGTGCGCAACGAGCGCAAGTACCTCAAGCACCTCGAGCACCGCTTCGAGGACGAGGGGTTCAAGGTCCGGGCGCTGCTGCGCGAGATCGCGCTCGGTGAAGCAATGTATGCTGTGAAGCAACCCGCGGCCCGTACGGCCGCCGTCAACGCCAGTCCGAGAGGCAAGTCATGAGCATTCTGGTACCGCGTCCCGTCACCCGTCGGTCAGTCCTGCGCGGCGCATTGGGCGGAGCCACTATCGGCATTTCGCTGCCGTTCCTCGACGCATTCCTTAACGAGAACGGCACGGCGCTGGCTGGGACCGGTGCGCCGCTGCCGGTGCGTTTCGGTACCTGGTATTGGGGACTCGGTCATACCCCGGGCCATGCCATCGTGCCGAAGACTCGCACTTCGGAAGGCATCGAGTTCCTGACCGAGTGTCTGCCGCTCAAGCGTCACGAAAAGCGCCTGAATTTCTTCGGTGGCTTCAACATGCCGCTCGATGGGCGCTCCAACTACACGCATTTCAGCGGCTGGGTGGCCTCGCGCACGGGCTCGGCACCATCGACCAACAGCGAGATTCCGGCTCCCACGCTCGATCTGCTGGTGGCCGACCACATTGCCCGCGGTTCGCGCTTCCAGACCATCGATGCCACGGCCTGCGGTATCGCACGCGAGAACTACAGTGCGCGCAGCACCAACAGTCGTGCGGCTGCGGAAGCCTCGCCGGAGCGACTGTATTCGCGCGTGTTCGGCGTCGAGTTTGCCGACCCGAACAAGACCGACTTCAAGCCCGACACCCGGATGATGGTGCGGCGCAGCGTGCTGTCGGCGGTGACCGACGAACGCAAGGCGCTGCTGCGTCGAGTCGGAACCGCGGATCGGCAGCGGTTGGACGAGTACTTCACCTCGATCCGTCAACTCGAAGGGCAACTCGAAGCGCAGTTGCGCAAGCCCGAGCCCAACCAGTCCTGTGCGATTCCGACGGCGCCGCGGCGTGATGGCGCCGAGCAGGACATGCCGCAGGGTCTCGAAGTCGAAACCGTGGTTGCCAACCACAAGGTCATGTCGCAGATGATGGCGATGGCCGTGGCCTGCAACCAGACCAAAGTATTCAACATGGTGTTCAGCGACAACTTCTCGCACATGCGTCGCCCCGGACAGACCTACACCCATCACCTGCTGACGCACGAAGAAACGCCCGACAAGGCGCTGGGTTATCAGCCCGTGGCGTTCTGGTTCAACTGCCGCACGATGGATGCGTTTGCGACCTTCATCGATGCTTTCGCCAACATCCGCGAGGGCGACGGCACGCTGCTCGACAACATGCTGATCTTCGCAGCCACCGAAACCAACTACGCGCGCGTGCACTCGGTGGACGGCGTACCCGTGTTTACGGTGGGTAATGCGGGCGGCCGCATCAAGACCGGCCTGCATGTCGTCGGCAACGGCGATCCGATTACCCGTATTGGCCTGACGGCGATGCAGGTGATGGGCGTACCCATCGATACCTGGGGCACCCGCTCGCTGCAGACCTCGAAGACCATCACCGAAATTCTCGTCTGAACGCACGCCGGCCCATGACTCGATACACGTCGATCCGTCGACCCTTCACAGGCGGACTCGCCGTGGCGATGACCACGATGCTGCTCGCCGAGTGGTCGACGGGTGCAGCACAAACCATGTCGGGCCAAGCCGGTTCGGCGCCAGCGAGTTCGGCACAGACGAGCACTGCGGCGGCCGCGTTACCGGCCGGCATTGCGACTCGACCCCGCGGTGACGGTTTGGTGTTCATCGATGCGCGGGGCATGACGCTCTATTTCTATGATCGTGACGAGGGCACGCCCGGCCGTTCGGCGTGCGAAGGCCCTTGCGCCACGAACTGGCCGGCCGTGTCCGCACCCGCAGGGGCTACTCCGCCGCCCGGCTGGTCGATGGTGCAGCGGGCCGACGGCAGCCTGCAGTGGGCCTTCCGTGGCAAACCGCTGTATCGGTATGTGCTCGACGATGCACCAGGAGCGGCTTTCGGCGATGGCGTGGGCACGGTTTGGCGAACGGCGCTGAAGCAGATTCCGCTGCCGCGCGAAGTACGAATTCGTCCGACGCATCTGGGTCAGGTGCTGACCGATGCCAAGGGTCTCACCCTTTACGCCAGCGAGGACGACAAGCCCGGCAAGACGCCAGGGTGCAACAGCCGCGATTGTCTGCGGGCGTGGCAGCCGCTGGCCGCACCTTGGGGCGCGACGCGGCAGACGGGTGATTGGACCACCGTCGCGCGCGCCGACGGTTCGCGGCAGTGGGCCTTCCGTGGCAAACCGCTGTATCGCTACAGCAGCGGCGATGTGTCGGCGGGCGAAACCTTTGGTCATGGCGTCGACAGCTGGCAGGCGATCGTGCTCGAACCCGCGCCACCGCTGCCGTCTTGGGCGACGATACAACCCTCCGATGCAGGAGAACTGATCGCCAACAAGCAGGGCATCACGGTGTATTCGTTTGGCGCCAACGCGCGGGGTTCACGCGTGTATCGCGGTCCGGGCGTGAAGTGTCCGGATGGCACCTGCATCGATGCGCAGTGGAAACCGTTCTACGCCTCGCCGAGCGACAAGCCGATCGGCAGTTGGGGCATCGCCCGGCTCGAGAGCGGCAAGCTGCAATGGACCTACAAGGGCATGAAGCTCTACACCAACGTGCTCGACGAGAAGCCGGGTGACTTCAAGGGCATCCGCTTCGGCGGTGATCGCTCCTGGTCCGCCATCATGCGCAGCGGCGAACCCATGCAGGGCGTCACCGTCGGCGGTTGAGTCAGTGCTGTAGCACGAAGCGCGGCTTGCCGAGCGTTCCCGTGACCAGCGCACCAAAAATCATCGCACCTGCGGCGAAGTACAGCGTCGGCAGATAGCTCTGGTAATGGTCGTAGGCCATGCCTGCAGCGAGCGGGCCGATGGCCGCACCCAGATAAAACGACGTGAGCTGCCAGCCGTAGATTTCGCCGTAGGCTCGCATGCCGAAGAATCGGCTGGTGAGGTAGGCCACGAGATCGACCTCCGCCGCCGCCGCGAGACCGAGTGACAAGACGCTGATGCCGATGAGCCAGATCGAGGCGTCCGGCAGCGTGAGCGCCAGACAGCCGAGCGCGCACAAGCCGAGCAGCAGTCGTGCCACGGCCGGCGCGGCGAAGCGATCGAGCAGGAAACCGATGGCGACACGGCCGACGAGCACCGCGATGCCCATCACACCGGCAATACTCGCGGCGCTTTGCTGCGCGAGGCCGCGATCGACCAGCAACGGAATCAGATTGATGATCAGCGCTGCGATGACGGCGGACACAAAGAAAAAGCCGATGGCGATTTTCCAGAACGCCACTTCGCGCAGCGCTTCAGCAAGGACGAGACCCGGCATCGGTGCAGCAGGCTCCTCGACCTTGCCGGATTGCGATGCCGTTGCGGGCGTTGTGGGGCGCTCCTGCAATAGGACGGCGATCGCCGGCACCGAGACGAGCAGGATGAATGCGCCGAGCGCGAGATAGCCGGCTTGCCAGCCGTAGTCTGCAATCACGCGATTGATCAGTACCGGTGCGAAGATGCCGGCTACTCCGGAGCCGGCGAGTGCCACGCCGAGGGCGAGTCCGCGGCCGCGGTCGAACCAGATGTTCACCGTACGGGTCCAGACCACGGGCGTCGTGCCGCCACCGATCAGCGACAGGGCGAGCCATGCCGCGTAAAACACACCGAGCGTACCTTCGAGTTGCGTAAGCGCCGCGTACAAAAACGCGAGTGCGATCATCGAAGTGATGCCGACGCGCCGTGCGCCGTAGCGGTCGATGACCGAGCCGATCAGTGGCGCCGTGATGGCCGTGCCAATGATCAGAAAGCTGGCCGCGGTGGATACCTCGCCGCGAGTCCAGCCGAAGGCGGCAGACAGCGGTAGTACGAACACCCCGAAGGTGTAGAACGACAGGCCGCTCAGGCCGGAACCGTTGCCGATGGCCGCAGCCAGCAGCGAACGCCAGCCGCGCTTGAA
>Ga0068877_10002775_pt1 | contig 14032 bp, 13 predicted proteins | sample NOAtaG_FD_66437 | JGI IMG/M metagenome (GOLD analysis project Ga0068877, IMG submission 66437) | Freshwater lake microbial communities from Lake Erie, under a cyanobacterial bloom - NOAA_Erie_Diel6S_1000h metaG | ecosystem: Environmental > Aquatic > Freshwater > Lake | place: USA: Ohio, Lake... | reverse complement strand
ATTAGATTTATTTATTTCCCAATCAACTTATGTCTCCCCCAGAAATTAATCGGGTGGTGCATGTTGATGGCTGCGAGCTCGTCATTGGTGTAGGGCGCCTGGTAGCATAGCGTGGAACTGATGTCGCGGTGTCCGGCCATGATTTGCACTTGTTCAATGGGTATTCGCTGGGTGTTCAGCCAATGGTAAATCACGCTCTGCCGGATGCGGATTGGGTTGATCAGTTTTCCGGGAATCGTGACTTTAAATTGCTCTACGACATAGCTCACCAGTCCCGGGGTAACGGCGTGGCCATCTTTGGTCTGGATCAATGGCTCTTCAATGCGCTTCCGGGATAGTGCACTTCGCCCGCTGAGGTATTCGCCAAGGAGATAGACCTGCACGCCGGTTAAGATCAGTTTTCTTCCGTTTAGTTTCAATGTCGGCCTCACCCGTATAGTCGCGTTTGGCAGGTCAATGTCTGTGGTGCGCAATGAGGCTATTTCCGCTGAGCTAAGGGCATTTTCGACAAGCAGACTCATGATGATCTTATTGCGCGTGGTCAGCGCAGGGAAGCGCTCGTTCCGGCTGCGCAGCTGGTGGAGTTCATTGCCGTTCAGAAATGTGGCCACGGGCAGGTTTCTGCTGCGGTGCCTTCGCACGCGTATTCCTGATGTGATGTCTTCAACCTCATGCCCGGAAAGGATGAGGAACCTGAAGTACTTGCGCAGGGCAATCATGCTGAGTTTTTTTCCCTGCTCCCTATTCTTGGTGGCGTACAATGTGGAGAGACCGTGACACAACGCATCCGTGCTTATCGCCTCGAGCGGTCCGGTGATCTCCTGAAGGCGCGACAGCAGATAGGTGTACATCTTAGCGGTTTGTGCAGACAAGCCTTCGGCCTGCAGCCATGATCCGAATGAGTGCAGCATGATGGTTCAGAGTGAATGAAGTGAATTGCGCTTACGGGTGTACCGGGTGGTGGTAGAAGGGGAGTGGTGGCCCAAAAACTTTTGAACGGTAAGTATGCCAATCCCCCTTTCCACCAGGTGGGTGGCATAATGATGCCGGAGGTGATGCAAGTTGAGCGGAGGGTCAATGTGTGCCTTGTGGCATAACTCCTTGAGCAAACGGGCCAGCCTGATCCCACAAGCTCTTGAATTGCTTTTTCTGGGGATCACAAATTCATGGGGCACGTTCCAGCGTTCGGCCAAAGTCAGCTGTAACAAGCGACAAAGCCGGTCGCTCATGGGCACCACGCGGTGGTGGGATCCCTTGCCGTTCAAAACGGAAATGGTCAGGGTATCCCAGTGAATATGCCCTACTCTGAGTTCAACCATCTCATTGCGCCGCAGACCGAACCCGTAGGCAAGCAGCAGCAGCAGTATTTCTTCGGGTAGTGTGGCCAGATGAAACAGCGATTCAATATCCCGTTCGTTCAGGCGTCTGAAGGACTTTTCCTTCGCCCGTATGCGGGTAATGGAGCGGAAAGCACACTTGGTGAGCCTGCCAGTGTGCAGGAGGTATTCAGTCCAAACCCCGATGGCCCAAACCTGTTGTTGTATATACGTGGGAATGTGAGCTTGAGGAAGCAGATGTTCCGTCAGGAGGTTGAGGTAATCTTCAAAGATTACCTCCGGCAGCTCGGTGTGCTCACCCAGACCTCTTGACTCGATGAACTCTGCAAATCGTTTGGCCGAAAGAACAATGAGATTGACAGTACACGGGCGAAAGTTGGAAGCAATCAGGAATTCGCGGAAGGCATTCATGGAAGTGAACTTGACGTGTCAGACCCGGGAAAAGATCCCCGTACAGGGCGACCATTCTTGTTTAGGGGTTTACACCCCCTTTTTTTCCTTGTTTCTCTCATCCAGGAAACAGGCCGCCTTCATGGGGTTAAAAAACCAAGCATATCGCATAAGTAGGCATATCAGCATCTGATTTTTTAGCTGTTATAAGCTGAATCGGTTTTTCTTTGTAAAAGACCAAACCGAAAATCCTGCATCATGAAATTTCTTTACTTGCTTGCACTGGGCTTATTGACTGGTGCCATGTCCAGTGCTCAGATCAGCTATCCGGGCGAGCCCATGCGCTGGCATGACAAGCGCTTTCCTGATCACCTTGGCTTTCTGGAAATGCCGGCACTTGACCGCGCCGCCCTGGCTGCAGAAGATGCCGTAGTGGATCAGTACAAGGAAGCACCCTGGCGCTTCGGGGTTGAGCATGAAGTTCAGATATCTCCATACTCCGGGGGTGTATGGACGGAGGATGCCGATGCGGGTAAGGCCATTTGGCAACTGGCCGTTTATTGTCCTGCGGGCACGTCCATGAGTTTCCTCTTTTCCCGGTATCAACTGGACAAGGGCGAGCAGCTCACTATCTGGTCGGCGGACCGCACGCGCTTCCTGGGTGTGTTTGACCACCGCAACAATGCAGAATCGGGATTGCTGCCCGTGGGATTGATTGCCGCCGACCGGGCCGTGATTGAGTTGACTGTGCCACTCGGGCGCACCGGAGATATTGATCTTGAACTTGGTATGGTGGTGCATGGCTACCGATCACTCCTGCGTAGCGATCTGGATCCCGCGACGGAAGACCGCGGGCCATTCGGCAGTTCCGGCGCATGCAATATCAACGTGAACTGTCCGCAGGGCGCCGACTGGCAGGTGGAAAAGCGCTCGGTGGCCCTCATCGTATCTGGAGGATTTGCCATGTGCACAGGCGCGTTGGTGAATAACACGGCCAATGATGGCACTCCGTATTTCCTGACAGCCAATCACTGCCTGCCGAATAATGTGAATAATGTTTCGAATTGGGTATTCTACTTCAACCATGAGTCGGTCTCCTGCTCAGGTTCTACGGGGCCGACCGACCAGAGCCTTGCCGGATCTGTGTTGCGTGCGCGCAATGCGGGAAGTGACTTTGCCTTGCTTGAGCTCAACGACACTCCGCCGGCTAGTTTCAATGTCCAGTACGCGGGCTGGGACCGGACTGATCTCAATAGCTCGGCTACCTCAGCCGTGGGCATTCATCACCCTTCAGGGGACGTCAAGAAGATTTGCTTTGAGGATGACGCTCCCACCAAGACCAACCAGGCCGGTGCAGCTGTCTGGTTCATCAACGAATGGGAAGAAGGCGTCACAGAAGGCGGTTCAAGCGGATCGCCTCTCTTCAACCAAAGCCACCGGGTAATCGGTCAGTTATACGGCGGTTTTGCTGCTTGCTCAGGATCGGTGAACAATGGTGAAGCGGATTGGTACGGCCGATTTGGTGTGAGCTGGGATGGCAATTCATCGAGTTCGCGACTGCGCGACTGGCTCGATCCGCTCGGATCCAACCCCAATTTTATCGATGGTTATCCTGACGGATTCGTATCAGCTCAGTACGATGCCGCAGCAGGAGCCATAGCGGGCATTCCTTCCACCGTATGCGGCAGCGCCATCAATGGATCATTTAACTTAATCAACAACGGCACTGCTACGCTGGTCAGTTGCACCATTACCTACCAGATCGCAGGAGGTCCCGGAGGGGTAATCAACTGGTCGGGATCTCTTGCTTCCGGTGAATCGGCTAGTGTGGACCTGCCCGCAATCTCCGCATCCAATGGCAGCAACACGCTCACAATCACCGTATCCAATCCCAACGGGCAGAGCGATCAGAATGCGGCTAACAACTCCTCACAGGTGATCTTCACGGCAATCGCCGGACCCACCTTGAGTTGCGAGCTGACGCTCGCCTTCGACGACTATCCCGAAGAAACATCCTGGCTCATCACGCAGGGCAACACGACCGTTTACAGTTCTAACGGCACGTATGACAATCAGTCGCCGGGCTCAACGCTGACCATTAACCTGTGCCTGAGTGAGGGCTGCTATAACCTGATCATGGAGGATAGTTACGGAGATGGCATGTGCTGCGCCTATGGTGATGGCAGCTATGAGCTCGTCAATAACCTGGCTCAGGTCGTGGCTTCAGGAGGAGAATTTGGTGATTCCCAAACCACCACCTTCTGCGTTGGCGGGGCAGGAGTGGAATCCATAGAATCGGCCGGGATGTTCATTTACCCGAATCCAGCTGATCAGCACCTTATGGTAGCCATTCCAGGTGGTGACGTGATACGCTATGTGGTGGTGGATGTGACCGGAAGGGAAGTCCTGAAGGGCCAGTTCACCGGAACCACGGCACGTCTGGACACATCTGCACTGGTGGGCGGAAGCTACATTATGCGCACAGAAGGTGCCAATGGTGTTCGGGCGTTACCATTCCAGGTGCGTCACTAACGATGAATGTGAACAAGCGTGTGGATAAATAGGCCGCCCTGCGCGGCCTTTTTTCATGTCTGGGGGGTGGCACGTCGGGTAATTTCGTCACCCTGCTTTCGCAGCCTCGGATATGCTTCCCACCACCCTCTGGTCAACCTGGCAAATTGCATGTTTAGCCTGTGTGATACTGGCCTGGATCATCCAGCTGGTGTACATCCTGCGCTACCTGTTGCCCTTGGCGCGTTATCGCTCCGTTCGGGCCGCAGCGGAAACCTTTCCGGTGAGCGTGATCATCAGTGCCCGAAATGAAGAGAAAAATCTATTGGAGCATATCCCGCTCATTATGGAGCAGGACTATCCCGAATTTGAGGTCATAGTGGTCAATGACAGCAGTTGGGATGATACAGGCACGGTGCTGAAGGCCCTGGAGATCAGCTACCCCAGGCTTCGGCTGATCCACCTCGACGAGGAGAAGCAGAATATGCAAGGAAAGAAGTTCGCCCTGACTCTGGCCATCAAGGCGGCCCGTTATGAGCATATTCTCCTCACGGATGCCGATTGCCGGCCGGCATCCACTGGATGGATCCGCGCCATGGCCGGGGGCTATACCGAGGGAAAGGAGATTGTGCTCGGCTTTGCGCCCCAGGATCGCCGCCCGGGATGGCTCAACCGCTTGATCCGCTTTGATACGTTACTGATCGGATTGCAGTACATGGGTTTTGCCATCCGCGGTCAACCGTATATGGGTGTGGGAAGAAACTTGTCGTATAAAAAGGAGCTCTTCTTCCGCGTCGGTGGCTTTCGCAGTCATTACCGGCTCGCTTCGGGTGATGATGACCTCTTTGTGAACCAGGTGGCCACCCTCCGGAACACGGCCATCATGATGGAGCCGGGATCGCATATGGTTTCGGCCCCTCGGGAGGAGTGGAAGGGCTGGTTCGGTCAAAAGCGCCGTCACCTCACCACAGCCCCGTATTACAAGCCTGCACATCGCAACCAGCTCGCTCTGTGGCCTGCCAGCTATTACCTCCTTCTGGCCGGAGCGGCGGGGACCCTGGTTGTCCATGCCGGGGTGTGGATAGTTGTCGGGCTCATGGTCATCCGGTACATCGTCCTTGTGGCTACTTTGCGAGCAGCATGCAGAAAGCTTCACCAGCCGGCCGACGTGGTGTGGCTGGCTCCTGTACTGGAGTTCCACCTGCACGCATTGAATGTAGGCCTCTATGTGAGTAACCTCTTGCAGAAACCACAGAAATGGACATGATTTCCCACCTATCCGAGAAGGGCCAGTATGACTACCAACTGGTCCAGCGGGCACTCCATCAGGGCGAGCAAAAGGCCTTTGGCGAGCTCATGGAGCGTTACCGGGAGCCCGTTTACTTCATGCTCCTCAAGATGGTGGACAACAGGGATGATGCGGAGGATCTGACCATAGAGGCATTCGGCAAGGCCTTTCGCCGTCTTCAGCAATACACCCCCCAGTTTGCCTTTTCTACCTGGCTTTTCAAGATAGCCACAAATAACTGCATTGACTTTATCCGCAAGAAGCGCATCCGGGCGATATCCATTGATCAGGGGTTCCAGACCGAAGATGGTGAAACCATCGAGATCAGTGTGAAGGATGCGGTGCTCGATCCAGCGGAGGCCATGCAGAAGGAAGAACGCATCCGGAAGATGCGCGAAATCGTGGATAAGCTGAAACCCCGCTACCGCAAGCTGGTAGAGATGCGCTACTTCGATGAAATGGCGTATGAGGAGATTGCAGAGGAGCTCAATCTCCCGCTCGGAACCGTCAAGGCCCAACTCTTCAGGGCGCGCGAATTCCTGTTCCAGATGATGAAGAATACCCGGGACGTGTACTGATCAGCCAGGTGTAACATGGACCTGATCCGATCCTACTTCCCGGCATTGAATGCAAGACAGGATGCTTATTTCCTGCGGCTGGGAGACCTCTACCGCGAGTGGAACCAGCAGATCAACGTGATCTCCCGAAAGGACATTGACCACCTCTATGAACGTCATGTGCTGCATAGTCTGGCCATCCACCGCTTCTTGCCTTTCCAGCCCGGTTCGCGCATTCTCGATATAGGCACAGGCGGAGGATTTCCGGGTATTCCGCTCGCTATCATGCAGCCGGATGTCCAGTTCGTACTCGTGGATTCCATTGGAAAGAAAATCAAAGTGGTACAGGGCGTGGTGGATGCCCTCGGGCTTCGCAATGTGACTGCACGGCACGAACGGGCCGAAAGGACCTCCGGATCCTTCGACTTCGCTGTGAGCAGGGCCGTGGCTCCGCTGCCCGAACTGATTGGCTGGAGCCGGCCACGGATCTCGCGTACCCACCTCAATGCCTTGCCCAATGGGCTCATTTGCCTGAAAGGCGGGGACCTGAAAGAGGAACTGAAGCCCGTTCAAGATCCCACTGAAGTGCACGCACTTTCGGATTATTTCAATGAAGAATTCTTTCAGGAAAAAAAACTGATTTATGTATCCCTGGCCTGAAAACAAAAAAGGGTTCACGTTGAACCCTTTTCTGTAAACCTGCAAGGAAAATTTTGAAACCAACGCAGCCCTGGAAAGCTGCGCAACCAATATAAAGACGGACGCCTTTTCGGGGGGTTGCCTTTTTATTTTTAAAAAAAATCAGGGTGTGAACTTGTAGCCTACCCCGCGGATGGACTGAAAGTAGCGCGGATGGCGGGAATCCGGCTCAAAATACTTGCGAAAGGCCAGGATGTAATTGTCGATCGTGCGCGTATTCGGAAACACATCATACCCCCACACTTTTTCCAGGATTTCCTCCCGGCTTACCACCTCACCGGCACGCTGGGTGAGCAGGTTGAGCAACTTGATTTCGCGCTTGGAAAGGGTATGAGTTGCCCCCTGAAAGTCACGTATGGTAAATGTGCGGAAATGGATAGATCCTCCCCCAAAGGTGAACTCCTCGCGGTCGGCCAGTGTGCGCCCGCTGTCCTCCTTGCGGCGAATGAGCTTGGCCACTCGCAGCAGCAGCTCCTCCAGGTCAAAGGGCTTGGTGAGGTAATCGTCCCCTCCGATCCGCAGGCCTTCCACCCGGTCTTTTCCGCTTCCCCGCGCGGAGAGAAAAAGAACTGGAGTGGTGTTGCCCTCGATGCGGATGGACTGGCATACAGAGAATCCGTCCAGTCCGGGAATCATCACATCCAGAATGGCGAGGTCAAACGCTTGTCCGCGCAATTTCTGCAAGGCCGAAGGACCATCGGCAGCATGCACCACCGCGTATCCTTCGAGCTCCAGGTTAAGCTGGAGGGCTGAGGCCAGGCTTTCTTCATCTTCCACCAAGAGGATTCGGTAGCTCATGCGCGCATTTGTGGGCAAAAGTACACGCTACCTTCGAAGCCGAAATCCGAAGTCATGAACGAGGAAGATATCCTGAAACAAGTCCATGAGATGGTCGGCTCCACTATGCTGGGAGCACTGGGCATCCGGTTCACCCGCATCCGGCCCGGTTACCTCGAGGCCACCATGCCCGTGGATGATCGCACGCGACAGCCCTATGGCTTGCTTCATGGCGGTGCCTCAGCGGCACTGGCCGAAACACTCGGCAGCTTTGGCTCCCACTTGCTCGTGCAGGATTCTGGCGGACTGGCAGTAGGTGTTGAGCTCAATATCAACCACCTCAAGAGCAAGCGCGGAGGTGAAGTCACAGGCAAGGCTACCATCCTGCATCAGGGCAAGCGCACGCATGTCTGGAACATCGAGATTGCCGATGAAGAGGGGCACACCGTTGCAGTCAGCCGGCTCACGGTGATGATCCGGGAGGGGAGGGGATGAACACTTTTCTTGAGGAGGCCGGCCGGTTGCTGCAATCGGGCCAACCCTTTGCCTGGTGTCGGATTCCCGGAAAGGAGGGCGTTTTTTTTTATCCCGGTGACAACGGGCTTCAATCGGCGGACGGTTCCGTACTCGTGCTCAGCCCCTGGCCGGATGGTCCGTCACAGCGGCGCGGATATGTGGCCACGCGAGAGGAGCACATCCGCCGGGTTGCTGAAGCTGTTCGCCGGTTGCAGTCAGGTGATCTGCACAAGGTCGTGATTTCCAGAATTCATGAAGTTCGTCCAGGTATCCCCGGACATCAGATTCCAGAGCTCGCAGCAGCGTTGAGTGAGGCTTACCCCGGAGCTATGGTCTATCTCCTGCGCGATGAGGAGCACGGCCTGTGGATGGGGGCCACGCCGGAAACTTTGCTTCGGTGGGATGCAGTCACCCTGCATACGATGGCGCTCGCTGGCACAGCGCTCGCCGGTGCGGGCATCTGGGGGAAAAAGGAGCACGCTGAGCACCGGGTGGTGGTGGATGAAATCATGGCCCGGATGCACCCCTTTACCACTCCTGAGGCGGGCCCCACCCAAACCGTATCTGCCGGGCCGGTGGAACACCTGAGAACGCTGATTACGGCGCCGCAGAAAGGCGATCCGCTCACTATTGCCGCAGCGCTTCATCCCACATCGGCTGTATGCGGCATGCCCCGCCCCGTTGCCATGGACTACATCCGCAGTCACGAGCCACACAGCCGGGGCCTTTATACGGGATACATCGGTGTGGTGGAACCCGGGGGGATCGGTCACCTGTTTGTGAATCTGCGATGTATGGAGTTGCTGGATGACCGCACGTTACTCTACGTGGGCGGAGGCATCACGCCGCAGAGCAATCCGGAAGATGAGTGGGAGGAAACCTGCATGAAGGCCGTTACCCTCCTCCGCGTGATCCGGGGATAGGTCAGCCATTGGAAATACCAACCTTCTTGCCCACGTATTCGTTCTTCTCGAGCTCATTCACCATGAAATCTGCCAGATCGCCTGTGGTGATGCTCCAGCCCTGCGTGGGATAATTATCCTGGGTTTTGTACACACCTGATCGCTCGCCGTCGGGAATCATAGGAGGACATACGAAGGTAAAGTCGAGCCGGGAGGTCAGCAGCGCATCCAGCACACGGATGTGCGCCTGCGTGATTTCCAGATACTCACGTGGAAAGGTGGCTGTCTCGTAGACCTTGAGGTGCTCGCTCGCCTGCAGCGCGCCAATTCCTCCAATGGCCAGAATCCGCCGGACCTTGTGCAGGCGCATGGCATTGATGATGTGGTTGATGAAAACCTGCCGGTGAGATAACTCACGCGCACTCAGGCAGGAGATGACGGCATCCTGACCCGCGATGGCCCGGTTCACGGCATCCTGGCTGAGCGCATCGCCCGACATGAGCGTGAGTTTGGGATGCACAAGGGACACCGCTGCGGGATTGCGCACAAATGCAGTCACCTGATGTCCCTTTTCCAGTGCCCGCTTGACAACTTCAAGACCGGTTCTGCCGGTTGCGCCGAAAACCACCACTTTCATCGCATTTCAATTTGGTACGAATATACTCTCTCAGGGTCTGAGCTCAAGGGAACATTCCCGCCTGCACCCTGTTCTATCTTCGCCCACTCAGATGGGCCCTGGATGGTTTCAGACAAACGTGAGGTATCGGATTTTCTGAACCTGCTCTCCGCAGCAGGCATCACTGATGTGGTCCTCTCCCCTGGTTCTCGCAATGCTCCCTTTTCCATCAGTCTGCATGGACATCCCCGGTTTCGGGTCATACCCGTTCCCGATGAGCGCACAGCGGGCTTCATTGCTCTGGGCAGGGCACAGCAAACAGGCATACCGGTGGTGCTCGTATGCACCAGTGGTACTGCCCTGCTCAATTATGGACCGGCTGTAGCAGAGGCCTTTTATCAGCGTGTTCCACTCATCGTTGCTTCAGCAGATCGTCCGGCAGAGTGGATTGACCATGGCGAGGGACAGAGCATCCGGCAGTCGGGTGTATTGGCCAATATTACGCGCGGTTGGGCTGACCTGCCTGAATCGCGCGGAGCAGAACCGCAGCGCAGTGCCAACCGCACCGCAATGCGCCGTCTGATCACCTTGGCCATGGGCCCCGTGCCCGGCCCCGTGCATCTCAATTTTCCCCTTGATGAGCCCTTGTACCGGATGGAGGAAGAGGATCAGCAGCCCGGAGAACCCTACGGGCCGGTAAGGCTCCCGACGCTGCATCTGGAGGCCTGCCGCAGCGATCTGCACCAGGCCCGAAAGGTGCTCATCCTGGCAGGACAACTTCCGCCTGACGACCGCCTGACGGAAGCGCTCAACGCCTTTGCTGAAGACACCGGCGCAGCAGTCATGTCAGAATCCCATTCCAACCTGTCGGGTCCTTATGTGCTTTCGACCATCGACCGGCTCATCAGCGGCTGGAGCGAAGAGACACGACAGAGATACGCGCCAGATGTGCTGATCACGTTTGGACATAACATCATCTCCCGCCGCGTCAAGTCGTGGCTGCGCGCCTCCGGGTGCGCGCACTGGCGGGTGGATGAAGGCGGTGTGGCGGAGGATACATACCGGAAGCTGAAAGGTGTGCTCGCCTGTACGCCACTCGAGTGGCTCCGCGCCATGGACGGAGCAGCGCAGCCCTCCCTATATGCCCGTGCCCTGCAGGAAGAGAACAACCGCGTGCGCGAAGCAGCCCGGCACTGGATAACGCAGGCCCCGTATTCAGACCTCACGGCCATGGATGTGCTGCTGCGCTCTATTCCCGGTGGATGGGACTTTCAGATGGGCAATAGTTCCGTGGTGCGCTACATTCAGTTGTTTGAGACACGACCGGATATCCGTTACTATGGCAACCGAGGGGTGAGCGGCATCGATGGTGTAACCAGCACGGCTGTGGGCGCTGCTTCAGTGAGCGGTCGCCCAACCTTGCTGGTCACAGGCGATATCGCCTTTCTCTATGACAGCAATGCCTTCTGGAGTGAACTTCGTCCGCACAACCTCCGCATTGTCGTGATCAACAACCGCGGAGGAGGTATCTTCCGCATCATCGACGGGCCATCCACATCCGCTGCATTAGCACCTTACTTCGAAACCACCCATGAGCGCAGTGCCGGTGAGGTTGCCGGTATGTACAGGCTTCCCTTCCGCCAGGTAGCGGATGGCGCAGGACTTCGAGCCGGACTCGACTGGCTGTACAACCGGGAAGAGTGCAGTGTGCTCGAGATCTGCACACCACGTGAGGAGAATGATCGCATCCTCAAGGACTATTTTCGCGAACTCAAAAAGTACCAGCCATGATCCAACGGCAATGGATTACCATCAAGGAATACAGCGATATCCTGTTTGACTACTACGAAGGAATCGCCCGCATCACCATCAACCGCCCGGAGGTGTACAATGCCTTCCGTCCGGAAACCAATCGCCAGATGATCGAGGCCATGGATATCTGTCGTGAGCGTCAGGATATTGCCGTGGTGGTGCTCACGGGCAAAGGTGACAAAGCTTTTTGCAGCGGGGGCGATCAGAACGTCAAGGGCGTAGGAGGCTATGTAGATGATCACGGCGTGCCCCGGCTGAATGTGCTTGATCTGCACAAGCGCATCCGCGAACTGCCCAAGCCCGTGATCGCGATGGTAAATGGCTATGCCATCGGCGGTGGCCATGTGCTTCATGTGGTATGTGATCTCACCATTGCGTCGGATCATGCCCGTTTCGGACAAACGGGCCCCAAGGTGGGAAGCTTTGACGCCGGCTTTGGTTCGAGCTTTCTGGCCAGCCACGTGGGTCAGAAGAAGGCCCGTGAGATCTGGTTTCTCTGCGAGCAATACACAGCAGCGGAGGCTGAGAGCATGGGCATGGTAAACAAGGTGGTGCCGCTGGCCCAGCTCGAAGAAGAAACCGTCAGGTGGTGCAAAACGATCATGAAGCGCAGTCCGCTCGCTGTTCGCATGATCAAGCGCGGCCTCAATGCCGAGCTGGATGGACAGCGCGGACTTATGGAGTTTGCCGGCGATGCCACATTGCTTTACTACCTCACGGATGAGGCCCAGGAAGGCAAACGCGCATTTCTCGAAAAGCGCGATCCTGATTTTCAGAAATACCCCAAATTTCCGTGAGCCCTTCGCGGAAGGCATCCCCTTCGCCAAAGGACTGGTTCAGGGCATTCCGGCTCCGCACCCTTCCGCTGGCCTCCTCCGCCATGCTCACTGGCGCAGGGCTGGCCATGCACCTGCATCCCCGCGCTGGATGGATTCTCACCCTGTCCTTGCTCACGGCCTTCCTTCTGCAGATTCTTTCGAACCTCGCTAATGACTACGGAGATTCGCGCCATGGGGCCGACAATGAAAACCGGCTCGGACCCGAGCGCGCTGTGCAGAGCGGAAGGATCAGCGCAGCCCAGATGCAGCTCGCTATCCGGATCACCGGATTTCTTGCCCTCGTGAGTGGTATCACCCTTCTCGCGGTAGCCTTTGCACCTGAGCGCCGGTGGACTGCCCTGTTGGTGTTGTTGTGCGCAGGATTGACTGCTATTGCAGCAGCGTACCGGTACACCGCCGGGAATAAGCCTTATGGCTACCAGGGCTGGGGTGACGTGTCCGTATTCCTCTTCTTCGGGTGCGTAGGTGTGATGGGAAGTGCCTATCTCTATGCAGGATCATGGCTGGCCACTTCTCTGCTTCCAGCCTGCTGGACCGGCCTGCAGAGCACCGCCGTGCTCAACCTGAATAACCTGCGCGACCACGAGAACGACCGGGCCTCGGGAAAGCACACCATGATTGCCCGCATGGGATTTCGTCGGGGAGTCATCTATCATGGCATTATTGTCATGACTGCAGGATTGCTCATGCTGGGCTATACCATCGTACATCCATCGCTTGTGATGTGGCTCGCGACCGCTTGCTGGACCCTTGTTTCGGTGCTCCAGACAAGCCGGCTCATGCGGGTCAGAGACTACCGGACCATTGATCCCGAGTTGCGGAGGACTGCGCTCACCACCTTTGCCTTGGCGCTCCTGTTTCTGCTTCAGCATCAGGTCTGGAGTTGAGTTGTCCCGCCTGATTATATCTTCACACCCTCAAGCAACCGCACATGGCGAGGAATTACGGACTGGTCGGCATTGACGTAGCATACACCGCAGCCCTCGTGGGTGTGATGTCCGTGACCATATTCTTTGTCATCGGCGACAGGCAGTTTCATCTGGAGCACACGAGCCACTTTGTGTGGATCGATTTATTCTTTGCCTTATACATCTATCTGAGCGGATATACGTTTGCGATCGGTTTGCGCGACCGCAGCACAAGCACAGGCAGGAAGCTGTCCAATGCTGCCAAGAAGGGTAGTCTCTTCTTCCTGATCGGGCTCATGTTTGCGACCTCCTGGGCCATCAATCTGTTTCTGACGTTGGGCTTGTTTTATCTGTTTGCCGGATTTATCGGGCAATTAGGGAATTACATCCTGCGCATGGTGACGATTCTGTCCTTTTTGGCGGCAGTCATTTGCCTCAATATCGATATTCCCCCGGCTCGGGCTGACTATTTCGCTCTCACCTTGCAGGGAGCCGGCGCAAAGGAATTGCTCGCCTATCTGCTGTTCAATGGATACCTCAGCGTATTGCCATGGAGCACATTCTTTCTGGCCGGCATGGTCTTCGGCAATGGGAATATCCGGCCTAACGGGTGGTTTCCCCCCTCCAGCGCGATCGGGCTGGCGCTCATCATTCTGTCTATGTTCGTGGAAATGTTTGCCCGTGGTACCTATACCCCTTCGCCCACCTGGAATACCCTTGGAACATACCCGCTCAATATGAAGGTCTTTATGCCCTCGTTTGTCCTGCTCGAGACGGGTATTTGCATCGTGCTGGTCAACATGTTCAACTACGTGTACCGGAAAAACAAGAACAAGAAGCTTCAGGACACCTTACGCAAGCTTGTGGAGTCGAGGCACAG
>Ga0068877_10002773_pt1 | contig 14033 bp, 15 predicted proteins | sample NOAtaG_FD_66437 | JGI IMG/M metagenome (GOLD analysis project Ga0068877, IMG submission 66437) | Freshwater lake microbial communities from Lake Erie, under a cyanobacterial bloom - NOAA_Erie_Diel6S_1000h metaG | ecosystem: Environmental > Aquatic > Freshwater > Lake | place: USA: Ohio, Lake... | reverse complement strand
CGCTCCGGGCAGAGTCTCGGCGGACTCAGCGACGACGATGGACCTGAACGCCGGCGCCAGCCCGGGCAGGCGGCTTGTCTGCACGTGCCGGCGCTGAGCGGGGCTGGCGCGCCGTGGCGCAGTCGCGGCACCGGCCATACAGCGTGAGGTCGTGGTCCTCGACCGTGAATCCTGCCGGCGCCAAACCTGACAGGTTGCCCGGGCAGGCCTGCACCTCGAAAACGCGCAGGCAGGCACGGCACTGGAAGTGGTGATGGTGTCCGGCATCACAGGCCTCGTAGCGGGCGCTGTCGCCGGGCAGCATCACGGCGCGCAGCTCGCCCTGCTCGACCATCTGCCTCAGGTTGCGGTAGACGGTCGCGATGCCCAGCCCCGGGGCATCGGCCTGAGCCGCCTGCAGCACCTCCTGCGGCAGCAGCGGGCGCCCGGCGCGCGCGATGGCCTCGCGGATGGCGAAGCGCTGCCGGGTGTTTCTTTCCATTTCCGGAGCGTAGCCGAACGCCAGCAGCGCCACGCAGGTCATGGACTTGGAACCTTTTATTGATAACGCGTTCTCGTTATTATCGGCGCCCCACCGGGCAGGCAATCGCCTGCCCGGTCCTCACTGCCCCAAGGAGCGCGAACGATGATTCCCACTTCCCGGCCCGGCCGCCGACGCGCAGCGCCGGCCGCCGCGGCGCTGTGCCTGCTCGCCGCGTCGCCAGCACCGCAGGCGCAGCCGCGCGACAGCGGCGCGGCCTGGCAGTTCGGCGCGGTGATCGACCTGGCATCGACCTCGCGCGAGCTCGAGCTCGGCGGCCGCAGCGCGGGGCTGCAACTCGGTCACTCCGACCTCACCGCGTCGGGCCCGGTCGGGCGGCACCTCGCGGCGCAGTTGACCTCGGTGGTGGCCACTCACGACGGCACCGTCGAGACCGGCATCGAGGAAGCCTGGGTGCAGACACGGACGCTGCCGGGCGGCGTGGTCGCGCGCGCGGGGCGCTTCGCCTCGCAGGTCGGCCACCTGAACTCGCAGCACCCTCATGCGGATGACTTCGTCGAGCGGCCGCTGCTGCATCGCGCCCTGCTGGGCGGGCACTGGTTCGACGACGGCGTGCGCGTCAACCTGACGCTGCCCACCGCGCAGTACTGGATGGTCGGCGCCGAACTGTTTCGCGGTCGCAAGCTCGTGCCCGAGGCCGACCCGCCGCGCGGTGGGGCCGGGGCCGCGACCCTGGTGGCACGAACCGGAGGCGATCTCGGCCGCGCTCACAGCTGGCAGCTGGGGCTGTCGTACCTGCACAACCGACGCACGGCCGCTGTCGAGGACGCGGAGGAACACGGCGCGGCGCATGAAGGCGAGGGGCACGACCACGACCACGGCCACGGCGCCCGCTTCGGCGGCCGCCGCACCTGGATGCTCGACGCCACGTGGAAGTGGGCTCCCGGCGGCAACAACCGTGAGCAGCAGTTGCGGCTGACGCTGGAGGCGGCGCGGGTGTCCGGGGTCGCTCCGCACGCCGGCAGCGGGCAGCGGCATGATGCGGTGGCGCTGTCGGCCGTGTGGCGCTTCGACCCGCACTGGGAGGCCGGAGCCCGCATCGACCAGCTGCGCGTATCGATGCCACACGAGGATCACTTCGAGACGGGACGACTGCGGGAGCGGGCCGTGATGCTGGCCTGGAAACCCTCGCACATGCAGTCGCTTCGGCTGCAGCTCTCGCGCCAGGGCGGCGCGCTCGGGTTCGAGTCCCCCGCGCGCCGCTCCGTGGCCCTGCAGTACGTGGTCTCGCTGGGAGTGCACGGTGCCCACGCGTTCTGAACGGGGCCGCGGCCTGCGGGCGGCCGCGCTGGCGCTGCTGGCGCTGCTGGCCGCGTTGGGCCGCCCGGCGGCTGCGCAAACCATCTTCGCCTGCGAGCCCGAGTGGGCGGCGCTGACCCACATCCTGCTGCCGGCCGCAAGGCTGCACGTGGCCACACACGCGGGTCAGGACCCGCATCACATCGAGGCGCGGCCCGCGCTGATCGCCCAGTTGCGTGGCGCCGACGCCGCCATCTGCACGGGGGCCTCGCTGGAGGCAGGGTGGCTGCCGACCCTCCAGCAACGGGCCGGCAACCCGCGCGTCCAGGACGGCGCCCCCGGCCTGTTCCTGGCCGCCTCGGCGACGACGCTGATCGACCCGCGCCCAGGCGCCGGCGGCAACCCGTTCGCCGGCGACGTGCACGCCGAAGGCAACCCCCACCTGCACGCCGACCCGCGCCGCCTGCTCGAGGTTGCACGCGCGTGGAGCGCGCGGCTGCAGCTGCTGTTTCCGGCGCAGGCCGTCGCGGTGGCGCAGCGGCACGACGCGTTCGCAGCCGAATGGCCGTCGCGCATCGCGCGCTGGGAGCAGCAGGCCGCGGGCCTGCGCGGGGCACGGGTCGTTGCGCAGCACGCGAGCTTCGGCTACCTGTGGGCCTGGCTGGGCGTGCAGCAGGTTGCCGACCTCGAGCCCCGGCCCGGTCTGAGCCCGACGCCCGGACACCTGCAGCGGCTGCTGGAGCAGCTGCGCGAACGCCCCCCGGCCGCGGTCGTCGTGAGCGCCTTCCAGGACCCGCGCGCGGGCCACTGGCTGGCGCGGCAGCTCGGCGGGCAGGTGCCTGTGCTGCAGTTGCCCGCCACGGTGGAGGACCCCGAGGCGCCGGACGCCCTCGGCCGCTGGTTCGACCGGCTCGTAAACGCGCTGGTCCGGCGCGGATGAGCGCGCTGTGGATGCTCGCGCCGGCACTGGCGCTGGTGGCCGCGGTGCTGGCGCTGGCGCCCCTGGGCGCCCAGGTGCTGCGCCGCGGCGTCGTGTTCATCGACCTGGCGGTGGCGCAGGCCGCCGCGGCGGCAGCGCTTGCGGCGCTGGCGCTCGGGGATCACCCGCCCTGGCCGTGGACCCAAGTCGCGGCCTGCGCAGGCGCCCTGGGCGCGGCGGCACTGGTCGCGGGGCTGGCCCGGGGCTGGCCCGAACACCGCGAGGCCTTGATCGGTCTGGTCTACGTGGCCTGCGCCTGCGCCGCGTTGCTGGTCGCGCGCGGCGACGCGCACGGCGCCGAGCACCTGCAGGCCCTGCTGGCGGCCGACGTGCTGTGGACCGACTGGAGCCAGGTGGGCGTGCTGGCCGCCTGCGCGGTGGCCGTGGCCGCGAGCGGACGCCGCATCGAAGGCGACCACTGGTTCTACGTCTCCTTCGCCCTGGTGGCGAGCCTCGCCGTGCAGGCGCTGGGTCTGTTCGTCGTGTTCGGTGCCCTGATCGCCCCGGGCCTGTGGCAACGCGCGGGTCACGGCGCGCTGGCCGCTGCGGGCGTGGTGGTCGCGGCTGCACTGGCCGGGTTGGCGGCCTCATGGTTCCTCGACGCGCCGAGCGGACCGCTGGTCGCGCTGGCCCTGGCCGCGTGCGGTGCGGCCAGTTGCCTTGCCCCGCGGCTGCGAGGTGCGGCCGCACCGAAGCACTGAGCGGCGCTCCGGTACGCACGCTGTTGGCCTGGCGTGCGGGGTCCGCGCCGTGCGCAGCGCCACTCCTACAATCCCGGTGTGGCTCGGCCTGCATCCGTCCGACACCGCTCGCCGTCGCGCTGGACCGCGCTGCTGGCGGCGCTGTCGGTGCTGCTCGCGACGCTTGCGCCGGCCGTGTCGCACGCGCTGGCGCCGAGGTCGGCACCGGACCTCGATGGCCGCTTCGAGGTCTGCACGACCCAGGGCCTGCGCAGCGTTGCAGCGCGGGCGGTCGGCGGCACCGAGGATCTCGGGAGCGCCGACGGCCGCAGCGGCCCCGGCAGCCCCGCCGGCGCCGATCCGGCCGGGCTGTGCGCGTTCTGTGCGTTGGGAGGATCCTGCGGCGCGTTGCCGCCGGGCAACCTGGAGGCGCCGGTGCCTGCGCGAGGTCCCGACCGCGCCGCGCCCGTCTCCGGCGAGCGCCCGGCCGCTGCAGGTCCGCGGATCGCGGCGCAGCCGCGCGCGCCCCCGGCCCACTGCTGAACGACCCCGCCGCGGGCACGCACGCTGCCCGAGACCTCCACCGCGCCGCGCAACGGCGTGCGCCATGGCCGCGTTGGCGCTGCCCGGCATGCGTCCGCGCATGCCGTCCCCCGCGCCAACCCGGCCCAGACTGACGACACGGAGTTCCCGATGAACCGCTCTCCCCTCGCCGCGGCACTGGCCGCATTTGCCCTGACCGCCGCGCTGCCTGCAGCCGCCCAGGTCAGCATCAAGGATCCCTGGGTCCGCGGCACGGCGGCACAGCAACGTGCCACCGGCATGTTCGTGCAGCTCACGTCCGCACAACCCTCCCGCCTCGTCGGCGCCGCGTCGCCCGTGGCCGGCGTGGTCGAGATCCACGAGATGTCGATGGACGGCAACGTGATGCGGATGCGGGCCGTCGCCGGCATCGACCTGCCGGCGGGCCGCACCGTCGAGCTCAAGCCCGGCGGCTTCCACGTGATGCTGATGGACCTGCGCCAGCCGCTGCAGCCCGGCGACACGGTGCCCGTGACGCTGCTGTTCGACAGCGGCGGCAAGCGCGACAGCGTCGAGGTCAAGGCCACGGTGCGCGCCGCGGCCGCCACCGCAGGGCACGGCCACAAGCACTGAGCGTCTGGTGCAAGTGCACCTCAAGTCCGGGCTTGCCCGCGCGGCCGCTCGGCGCGCCGCTGGCCGGGCCGGATCGCCCGCGCCAAGGGGAGCCCCTTCCGGTCAACGCCGTGCTGCAGACGCCTGTGCGGCAGAGGCCGCCGCGTCCGAAGTCCGGCCGACAGTCGCTGCCGAGGCCGCTGGCATCCCGTCGGCGGCCTCCAGGGCGGCGAGCACCTCCGCATCACCGACCTGGTGGAAGTCGGCATAGTGCTCGCCGATCGCCCGGAACGGCGAAGGCTCGGCCAGGCAGACCACGCGGTCGACCTCGGCGCGCAACGCGTCGACCGCCTCGGGCGGCGCCACGGGCACGGCGAGCACCAGGCGGGCCGCGCCGCTGCGCTGCAGTGCGCGCAGCGCCGCGCGCACCGTCGTGCCGGTGGCGATCCCATCGTCGACGACGATCACTGTCGCGCCGCCGAGCGGCACGCGCGCGCGGCCCGACAGGTAGGCCGTGCGCCGGCGCAGGATCTCGCGCCACTCCTCGTCGCGGCGGCGCAGGACGTAGGCGGCGTCTGCGCCGGCGCGAAGCGCGAGGCCCTCGTCCACCACCAGTTCGGGCGCACCCGCATCGACCACCGCGGCCACCGCGAGTTCGGGCTGCCAGGGGGCACCGATCTTGCGCACCAGCAGCAGGTCGAGCGCCGCGCCGAGCCGGCGCGCGACGACAGCTCCGATGGGCACGCCCCCGCGCGGCAGCGCGAGCACCACGCGCGGCGGCGGCAGGTCTTCCTGCAGCAGGCGCCCGGCCAGCGCCTCGGCGGCATCGAGCCGGTTGCGGAACAGCGGGCTGGACATTCGTTCCCCCTGCACGTCAGATATGCGAGCCGGCCGACCGCGACGCTGCGCCCCCTCTTCGCCCGCAGCCCCGACACGTCAGCAGCGACTCGCCGGCCTCGCCTTCCTGGTCCAGGCGCGGTGACACCTCAGCGCGGTGGCGGCGCCGCCGCACCGGCACCCGGGACCTGGTGCCCCTTGGCGTGCATGCACTGCTGGTAGGCGATGTCGTAGCGGCGCTGGGCGTCGCGAGCGGACGCGCGGCTGTCGCCCGCAGCCACCGCGGCGCCCACGGCCGCTCCGGCCACGGCACCGGTGGCGGCGTCGTGGTGCCCGCCGACCACGGCCCCGGCCAGCGCGCCGATCGCGGCGCCGGCGGCCATCGTCGACGCCACCGCCCGGGCCTCGGCCTCGTGTCCGGGGATGCCCACGGAGTGCGCGGCCCAGGCGCGGCACTGCTGGTCGTCGCGCGTGAACTGCTCGAACGGCAGGCCGCGACCCGGCAGCACGGTGACCCCGGGCCCGGAGGGCGCCGAGGCGCAGCCGGCCCACAGCGTGCCGAGCGCCGCTGCCATCACGACCCACGACCGGGCCCCGTGCGGCCGCAGCCACACGCCGCCGGCCTGCAGGCTGCCCGCGACCCGATCCATCGCAGCGCCTCTGCGCCTCGTCTCAGCGATCGGGGTCCAGCGCATCGCGATCCTCGTGCACCGCATCGGCCACGCCGAGGTCAATCTCGGCCTCGCGCTCGGTCTCGAAGTCGTCGACCGACTGCTCGCTGGAGCGGTCGCGGTCGGCGCGCGCCTGCTGGGCGGTCTCGAAGGGCCCGAACTGCTGCAGTCCGTCGGCGGCCGCCCAGTACCAACCGTCCGGGTGCTCGACCAGGCCATTGCCGGCAGCCTGCTCGGGCGGATGCTCGGCGATGGCACGCGCCGCCCCACGGCGACGCAGCGGCGGCGGACGGCGGACGGCAGGCGGATGGGAAGGCTTCATGGCTCGCTCGGGTGTCGTGGAAGCAGTCTGCACGCGGAGCCCCGCAGCGACGTTGAGCCGGCTCAAACCAAGCTCGCGTGGCGTTGCCGGCGACCTCGCGACCACGGCCCGGCTCCCGCGCCCAAGACCCTGTCTCTCAGCGCAGGTCGCCAAGCTCGGCCTCGCGCACCCAGACACCCGGCGGCTCGCAGCGCAGCACCTCGCTGCCGCTCTGCACCCGCTGGCCTATCGGATAGCCCACGCCGTTGAACACGCAGCGGGCACCGGCGACGTTGGGCTCGACCTCGAGATCCTCCCCGTCGAGCACGATCGGCGACGTGTCGCGCTCCGGGTCCGGGGCACCCACCTGGGGATGGAGCGGGTGAAGCGCGCGGGATTCGAAGCTGCTCATCGTGGTCTCCCGAAAGCGGGCCCTCGGCGGGCCCTCGAATGCAGTCTGCGGCCGCCCCGCTCGCCGCGCCTTGCGCGATCTCAATGACGCACCGCGGCATGACGGGGCATGCGGGGGTGTTTCGGTGGCCGCGCCGGGCCGTGCGGGCCACAGCGGCGGCCCGGGGCACCGCTGCGGTCTGCCCGGACGACGCTTGATCGTGCGCAAGGCAGCCACCCGCGTGCCGGGGCCTGATAGCGACATGCAAGCGCCCCCACCACGCGAGGCAGGCTCCGGGGCCGCTTCCTTGCCGGCCACCGACTCCGACCGCGAGCAGGCGGCCCGGATGGAGCTGCTCGGCACCGGGCGGGCGCCGACGTGGCGCCGCCGCGCGGCGTGGGGGGCGGGCTTGCTGCTGCTCGCGGCAGTGGCCGCCACGGCAGCCTGGTGGCTGCGCGAGCGCGCGCTGGGCGCGGCCACGCCGCGCTACGTGACCGAGCCCGCGCGCCGCGGCGACCTGGCGGTGCGAGTCACCGCCAACGGCACGCTGCAACCCACGCGCAGCGTCGGCATCGGCAGCGAGCTGTCGGGCACGGTCGCGCGCGTGCTGGTCGACGTCAACGACCGCGTGCACAAGGGCCAGCTGCTGATCGAACTGGACAGTTCGCGACTGCGCGACCAGGCCGAGCGCTCCCGCGCCGCACTGGCCGCGGCCGAGGCGCGGCTCGAGCAGGCCGCGCTTGCGCGCGACGAGGCGGCACGCCGGCTCGAGCGGCAGCGCGGGATCCAGCGCCTGTCCGAGGGCATGTACCCGGCGCCACAGGACCTCGACGCCGCACAGTCGGCCGCCGCCCGCGCGCAGGCCGACACCGACGCCGCACGCGCCGCGGTGGCCGATGCGCGGGCCGCCGCCCGCGCCGACGCCACCAACCTGGCCAAGGCCTCGATCCGCTCGCCCGCCGACGGGGTGGTGCTGGCCCGCAACGTCGATCCCGGCAACGCCGTGGCCGCCTCGCTGCAGGCCGTCACGCTGCTGGTGGTGGCCGAGGACCTGGCGCGGATGAAGCTTCAGGTCAACATCGACGAGGCCGACGTGGGCCAGGTGCACGAGGGTCAGCACGCGAGCTTCTCGGTCAGCGCCTGGCCCGGGCGCAGCTGGCCGGCGACGATCCGCCGCGTCGGCTACGGCTCGACCACCAAGGACAACGTCGTCACCTACCTGGCCGAACTCGACGTGGCCAACGACGAGTTGCGGCTGCGCCCTGGGATGAGCGCGGTGGCCACCATCGCCGCCGTCGAGCGCCGCGACGTGCTGCTCGTGCCCAGCAGCGCGCTGCGCTTCGCCCCGCCAGCCGCGGCTTCGGCGGCCTCCGCGCCCGGCGGGATGCTGTCTCGCCTGCTGCCGCGGCCGCCAGGCCCGGGCGCACGGCGCGCCGGCGGCACGACCGGCAACGCACGCCAGGTCTGGGTGCTGCAGGATGGTGCCGCGGTGGCGGTGCCGGTGGTACCCGGGCTTTCGGACGGACGCTGGACCGAGATCGCAGGCGGCACTCTGCGCGAGGGCGCCGCCGTCGTCGTCGACCAGGCGGCGGCGCGATGAGCGGGCCGCTGATCCGGCTGCGCGGCGTCAGCAGGGTCTACGGCCGCGGCGCAGCGCAGTTGCGCGCGCTCGACCGCGTCGACCTCGACATCGACGAGGGCGAGTTCGTGGCCGTCATGGGCCCGAGCGGCTCGGGCAAGTCGACCGCGATGAACATCATCGGCTGCCTGGACACGCCCAGCACCGGCGAGTACCTCTTCCGCGGCGTGCACGTCGAGCGCCTGAGCCGCGACGAGCGCGCGCGGCTGCGCCGGGGCCACTTCGGCTTCGTGTTCCAGGGCTTCCACCTGCTGGCACGCACGTCGGCGCAGGAGAACGTCGAGCTGCCGCTGCTGTACCGCGGCGAGCCGGCCGCAGCGCGCCGCGCCGCCGCGGCCGCGGCGCTGGCGGCGGTGGGGCTCAGCGGCTGGGAGCAGCACACGCCTTCGGAGCTCTCGGGCGGCCAGCAGCAGCGCGTGGCCATCGCCCGTGCGATCGTCACCCGACCCGGCGTGCTGCTGGCCGACGAGCCCACCGGCAACCTCGACAGCCAGCGCAGCCGCGAGATCATCGATCTGCTGTCGGCGCTGAACCGCGAGCGCGGCATCACGCTGCTGATGGTCACGCACGAGGCAGAGTGGGCGGCGCGCGCACGCCGCATCGTGCGCTTCGTCGACGGCCGCATCGTCGCTGACGGGCCGACGGCGGGCATCGGCATCACCCAGGCCGGGCCGGGCGCCAGGGCTGCCGCAGTGCCGGCTGGACTGCCGACTGCCGGGCCGGTCCCCGAACCGGTCGCCGAGCCGGCAGCTCCGGGGGCATGACCATGTGGTGGAACTCGCTGCTGCTGGCCGCGCGCTCGATCCGGCGCAACCCGCTGCGCTCGTTCCTCACCGTGCTCGGCATCGTCATCGGCGTGGCGGCGGTGGTCACGATGGTCACGCTCGGCCAGGGCGCGACGCAGGCGGTGCGCGACCAGATCGCCAGCCTGGGCAGCAACCTGCTGCAGGTCCGCCCGGGCCAGCGCCTGGGCCCCGGGCCGGGCGGTCCGGGCGCGCCGGGCTTCCTCGAGGCCGACCTCGAGGCGATCGCCGCGCAGGTCGGCGGCGTGCGCGCCGTCGCACCCGAGGTCAGGGCGGCGGTGGCTGCGGTGGCCGGCGCCCGCAACTGGAGCACGGTCGCCGTCGGCAGCACGGCCGCCTACTTCGACGTCGCCCGCTGGCAACTCGCGGCCGGGCGCGTGTTCGAGCCCGCGGAGGAGCGCGCCGGCAGCGCCGTATGCCTGATCGGCGCCACCGTGCGCCGCGAGCTGTTCGGCGCCGACGCCCCGCCGCCGCTGGGCGAGCGGCTGCGGCTGCGCCAGGTGTCGTGCGAGGTGATCGGGCTGCTGGCGGCCAAGGGCCAGGCCGCGATGGGCCAGGATCAGGACGACATCGTCGTGCTGCCGCTGCGCACCGTGCAGCGGCGCCTGACCGGCAGCCCGCGGATCCCGACGCTGCTGGTGTCGGCCCAAGAAGGCAGCGACACGGCGCGGGTGGCGGCGAGCTTGCGGCAGCTGCTGCGCGAGCGGCGCCGGCTGGCCGACGACGAGGAGGACAATTTCAACGTCCTCGACACGCGGCAGATCGCCGACACGCTGTCGGGCACGACGCAGATCCTGACCACGCTGCTCGGCGCGGTGGCGGCGGTCAGCCTGCTGGTGGGGGGCATCGGGATCATGAACATCATGCTGGTGGGTGTCACCGAGCGCACGCGCGAGATCGGCGTGCGGCTGGCCATCGGCGCGCTCGAGCGCGAGGTGCTGCTGCAGTTCCTGATCGAGGCCCTCGTGCTGGCGGCGGCGGGCGGCCTGCTCGGGGTGCTGCTGGCGCTGGGAGCCTCGCTGGCGCTGGCGGCCGCGCTGTCGTTGCCCTTCCTGTTCCTGCCCGGCATCAACCTGCTGGCGCTGGGATTCGCGGCCGCGGTGGGCATCGTGTTCGGCTACTTCCCGGCGCGCAGCGCCGCCCGGCTCGATCCGATCGAGGCGCTGCGCCACGAGTGAGCATGACCGACCGACCGACCCCCGGCGACTCCGCGCCGTGCCCCACCTCCCCGCCCGCCGAACTCACGCCGGCGCAGCAGCAGCGGATGGTGCAGGCGCTGGCCGCGGCGCTGGGGCGCAGCGGCAACACGCCGCGCCACGTCGAGACCCATGTCTCGCACGTGCTGCTGCACGGCGGCCACGCCTACAAGATCAAGAAGGCGCTGGCGACCTCCTTCCTCGACCAGTCGACGCTGGCGCGGCGGCACGCCGCCTGCGAAGAGGAACTGCGGCTGAACCGGCGCCTGGCCGCACACCTGTACCTGGACGTGGTGCCGATCACCGGCACGCCGGATGCCCCGAAGCTCGGCGGCGAAGGGCCGCTGCTCGACGTGGCGGTGCGGATGCTCGCCTTCGACGAGGCGGGCCTCTGGGACCGGCTGGCGGCTGGGGGTGCGCTGTGTGCGGACGACGTCGACGAGCTGGCCGCGCTGCTGGCGCGCTTCCACGGCGCGGCCGCCGCGGCGCCGGCAGGCGGCACGCTCGGCCGGCCCGAGCCGGTGCGCGCGGCGCTGCGCAGCAGCCTGCGCGACGTGCACGCCGCGCTGCCGGAGGCCGACGACGCCGGGCGCGCGCTGGTCGAGCAGGTGCAGCGCTGGGAGTCGGAGACCGGGCCGCGCCTCGCGCCGGTGATGGCGCGGCGGCTGGCATCCGGCCGCGTGCGCGAGGGCCACGGCGACCTGCACCTGGGCAACGTCGCACGCACCGGCAGCGGCTGCCTGGTGTTCGACTGCATCGAGTTCGCCGACGACTTCCGCTGGCTCGACGTGATCAGCGAGGTCGCCTTCCTGGCGATGGACCTGCAGGCCCACGGCCTGCCGGCGCTCGCGCACCGCTTCGTCGACACCTACCTGCAGCACTGCGGCGACTACGACGGCGTGCGCGTGCTCGACTACTACCTCGTGCACCGGGCCCTGGTGCGCGCCAAGGTGGCGCTGCTGCGCGCGGCGCAGGCCGACGGCAACGCGCGCGAGCAGGCGCTGGCCGCGGCGCGACGCTATCTCGGCGTGGCGCAGCGCACGACCTTGCCGCGCCCGCATGCGTTGCTGATCACCCACGGGTTTTCGGGCAGCGGCAAGACGTCGCTGACGCAGGGGCTGCTGGAGGCAGAGGGCGCGGTGCGCATCCGCGCCGATGTCGAGCGCAAGCGGCTGGCCGGCCTGGATGCGCTCGACCGCGCCGGCGCCGCCGCCGGCAGCCTGTACACGGCGGCGATGAGCGAGGCCACCTATGCACGGCTGCTCGACGCGGCGACCTCGGTGCTCGAAGGCGGCTGGACCGCGATCGTCGACGCCACCTTCCTGCGCGGCGCCGACCGCCGCGCCGCCTACGCGCGCGCCGCCGTGCTGGGCGTGCCGTTCGCCGTGCTGCACTTCGACGCGCCGGCGCAGGTGCTGCGCGAGCGGCTGAAGCGGCGTGCGGCGCTCGGAGCGGACGCCTCGGATGCCGACGCCGCGGTGCTGGCCGCCCAGCAGCAGGCCCAGGAGCCGCTGGCGCCCGACGAGATGCCCTGGGTGCACGTGGTGCAGGCGCTGCCGGACAAGGCCGACGCGGCGCCCGTCGCCGACTGGACCGCACTGCGGCAGTGGCTGCGCAGCGCCGCGACCGATGCGCAAGGTGCGCTCGCACCGCACCCGGCGCCGCGGACGCCCGCCGCGCCGGCGAGCACCTGAGGCGGCCGGCACCGTGCATACGCAGCGCGCCCGTCGACGTGGGCTGGCCAGCGGGCGGGCCAGCCTAGCCGCCGCCGTGGCCGCCTTCGCCGCCGCGGCGGCGGCAAGCACGGCGGCACCGGCTGCGCCGCCGGCCGCATCGGCTGCATCGACTGCATCGACCGCAGCGACCACACCGGCGGCACCCGCTCGCACGGCGCCCGCGCCCAGCGCCGCCGCGCTGCCGGCGATCAGCGACATCGCCGAACTGTCGACCGCCTTCGCGCGCGAGGTCGATCGCCGCCTCGAGCTGCCCGCATCCGAGCAGGAGGCCTATGCGGGCTGGCTCGCGCAGGCGCTGGCCGCTGCCGGCGTAGCGGTCGAGCGCGCGCAGTTGCTCGTGCTCGTGGACCGCAGCGAGCACGTGCAGGCGGCGATGGTCTGGTGGCTGCCCGTCCAGGGCCCGGCAAGGCTCGTCGGCGCCGCGCCGGCCTCGACCGGCCGGCCGTCGGGCTTCGAGCACTTCGAGACGCCCCTCGGCGTGTTCGACCACTCCATCGACAACCCCGACTTCCGGGCCGAAGGCACGCGCAACGCGCAGGGGATCTGCGGCTACGGCGCCAAGGGCATGCGCGTGTTCGACTTCGGCTGGGTCCGCGCGCGCCGCGCCTGGGCCCCCGGCGAGCAGGAGATGCGGCTGCAGCTGCACGCCACCGATCCGCGCCAGCTCGAGCCGCGGCTCGGACAGCGCGCCTCCAAGGGCTGCATCCGGATCCCGGCCACGCTGAACACGTTCCTCGATCGCCGCGGCGTGCTGGACGCGGCCTACGAGGAGGCCATGGCCGCGGGACGCCGCTTCTGGGTGCTGCGCGCAGACCGACAGCCGACGCCGTGGCCGGGAAGGCTGCTGGTGGTGGTGGATTCGCAGCGGGCGGCACGCCCCGACTGGGCCGTGCCGCCGCGGGCCGCACGCTGAGCGGGCAGACGACCCGGCGACCCGCACCGGCACCAGGGCCTCGCCTCCTTCAGCAGCGCATGCGCCGCATGCGCTGCCGTGGCTTGCCGTTCCACCCGGACCCGCAAGAAGATCCCCTTGTGCAGTCGGTCTCCAGGTGCGAAGAGCGCCGCGACCCGCGGCACCGAGCAGAGACCGACAGGCAACCAAGCAGGAGTGCATCGACATGAGAATCAGGTCCTTTGGAACGAAAGCAGTGGCACTGGTCGTCACGGCCATGGGTGTCGTCGCCTGCGGCGATGGCACCAGTGCCGAGGAAGACTTCGCTCAACGGCTCACGGGCAAGTACCAACGCCTCTCGCCCGTGCCGGCCCCCGGTGGCGGCACGGCCTACCTGCGCCAGACGCTGACCATCGAGGCATCGCCGTCGCCGGACACCGTCACCCAGACCCTGACGACCGAGGCCTTCCTCGACCAGGCGCTCACGCAGCAGGTGCTGAAGTACGACTCGAAGGGGCCCTGCAAAGTGGCCCGGCCTTCGTCGATCCCGGGGGGCTTCGAGGTCGACTGCACGAACGACTCATCGATCCTGACGGTGTTCACCACGAATCCCGATCTCCTCCAGGGACTCGGGCTCGACGACTGCGGCCTGACCTCGGGCGTGCCCAAGGACGTCTCCAACGGTTGCGCGGCTCCGACCTTCCTGGTGTCGGCCTGCGTCGATCAGGACGTGTTCGCCCTCAGCGGCGACGGAAGGCGTTTCAGCTGGGGCGATCAGACCCAGGATCGCTGCGTGCGTCGCTCCACCGAGCTGGAGCCGGACGTCTTCGACCGCATCGGCTAGCGTCATCGGCTGCGGGCAGCGCCGCGAACCTTCCGCAGCGGCCAAGGCGTCGCTCGGGTGGCGGCCCGGGCGGCGTGCCCGGGGATGGCGTGCAGGCCGAGCCCGGGCCCGAAACGGCCCACGGCGGCCCACGGTGGCCCACGGCGGCCC
>Ga0068877_10002772_pt1 | contig 14035 bp, 13 predicted proteins | sample NOAtaG_FD_66437 | JGI IMG/M metagenome (GOLD analysis project Ga0068877, IMG submission 66437) | Freshwater lake microbial communities from Lake Erie, under a cyanobacterial bloom - NOAA_Erie_Diel6S_1000h metaG | ecosystem: Environmental > Aquatic > Freshwater > Lake | place: USA: Ohio, Lake... | reverse complement strand
TTGAGGCCAACACGGTCTACAATGCATCCGGTTGTGCTGCCCAGTCCACCTACGAGGCACCGATCACGGTGCACCAGCAAAGCCAGCAGGGGTGGTGCTCCATCATCGGTGGTCGGGTGTATCGCGGTTCGCAATATCCCCGCATGGAGGGTCTGCATATCTACACGGATTACTGCGGCGGTCAGCTCTACACCCTGCGCCAGAACGACCTGGGGGCCTGGGTGCGCACGCAGGTGTTGGCCACGGGCCAGGTCGGATTTGCGGTGATCGCCGAGGATGCGGCCGGTGAACTGTATGTGGGCAATAACAGTTCGGGGATCCTCTATCGGATCAAGGATGCCTGCCCCATGCCCATGCCTACGGTATCATTCGATGGTACCATGCTGACCAGCAGCCCTGCCTTGGGCTATGCCTGGTACTTGGACGGCAACCTGATACCCGGGGCCAACGAACAGACCTATGAGGCCACGGAATCAGGCGTTTACTACGTGATCGCCAACCAAGGCACCAACTGCCTGCTCCAGTCCAACAGCGTGGGAGTGGTGGTTACTGGAGTTCAGGACCAGCACATGGCTTCCATACGTACGTATCCCGTGCCTGCCGATGATCTTCTGCGGTTCGAGGGTATGCCCATGGGCGCAACCGCTGTTGAACTACGCGACCTTACCGGCCGCTTGGTGATGGTGGTGCCTGTGGCTGCCAATGCAGGAACGACCACGGCCGAAGTAGGAGCCCTTCCGAGCGGTACCTATGTGTACGTTGTTCGCGGCCCTGGACTTGCTGCCGATCTGCGTGGTAGCGTCACCGTGGTGCACTGATCGGTCCAACGGAACCAAGGAAAGGGCGGCCCCAGGGTCGCCCTTTCTTATTTGCCGTCGCCTTTCAGGATGATGAGCACCGTGTAGGCCAGGATCTTCAGGTCCACGGCCATGCTCATGTTCTCGATGTAGAGGATGTCGTACTTCAGGCGGCGCACCATCTGCTCCACGTTCTCGGCATAGCCGAACTTCACCTGGCCCCAACTGGTAATGCCCGGACGAACCTTATGAAGGTGGCGGTAGTGCGGAGCCACCTTCGTGATCTCGTCGATGAAGTGTTGACGTTCGGGGCGGGGACCCACCAGGCTCATATCGCCCACCAGCACGTTCCAGAACTGCGGCAGTTCATCCATGCGTGTCTTGCGCATCCAGCGGCCGAACGGGGTGATGCGGGGGTCGCTTGTACTGCTCAGTTGCGGACCGTTGCGCTCGGCATCGCAGTACATGCTGCGGAACTTCACGATCGTGAACGGCCTTCCGAACTTGCCGATGCGCTCCTGACGGAAGAACACCGGGCCGGGGCTGGAGAATTTCACCAGGAGCGCGAACACGACGAATACCGGAAGAAGCAGCAACAGGGCAATGAAACTGGCCGAAATGTCCACGATGCGCTTGAGGGAGAACTGCCAGGCCGGCATGATCTCGGGGTTCACCTCGATCAGTGGGGTGCCGAAGATGCTGGTCATCTTCACCGAGCCCGATAGGATGTCATACATATCCGGGATCACTTTGATCCGTACGCCGGTGCCTTCCAGCTCGTTCATGATGCGGCTCATGTGCTCATGCTCGCTCGAATCGACCGCTATGATGACCTCCTCCACGCCCTGTTGCTCGATCACCTGGCGCAGTTCGTGCCATTTGCCAAGGCGGGGCAGCCCGACGCTGGTGAGCAGTTGGTCGCCGCCGTTCACCTGCAGGAATCCGATGAACCGGTTGCCCGGGGATTTGGGCATGGCCTCGATCTCCTGAAAAATGGCCAACGCCCGTTCGTTCCCACCCACCAGCACGGTATTGAACCCGATACGCCGATCGTGCACCCGACGCACTGTACCACTGGTCAGCAGGAAGCGGGGGATGAACGTGAGGGTGAAGTGAAGTCCGAAAAGGGCCAGGAATGAGCGGTAGTAATATCGGTATCCCGCCACCTGGTCGTCCAATAGCAGAACAAAGAAGATCAGCACCACGCCGATCAGCGAGATCAATAGGGTCTGCCCCAGTTCCTTGATGCGGAACCGGCGGAAGATGTCCCGATATCCGCCAATGATCGTGTACAGCCCGAACCAGAACAAAGGAATGAGCACCAGACCCTTGTAGAAGTTCGCATCCAGTTCGATAGGCACGGACTGTCCGAACTTGATGGGCTCGAGATAGGCCTTGCGATACAGGTAGAACAGGGTCCAGGCGGCAGCGGATCCCAACAGGTCCGCTGCAACGTATTTGGCCACCTGTTCCCTCCGTCCCATCATGATCCGAAGCGAACGATCTTCAGGTTATCGAGATACACGGTTCCACTGGTCGCTCCGTCCGGCAGACGAGCCTCCAGGTAGATGTCGCGCTGTGAGACCCCCGGGGAATTGAAGAAGCCGGTAAGGTCGACATAGATCTTGTTCCAAGGCATGAAGCCGTTGGAGCGAACGGTGGGGGCCACAAAGACCACGGGGTCGAACGAGGAAATGTTGCTGCTGGTATACAACACACCCACCGTGAAGAAGATGTCGCAACGGTAGTCCAGTTCCAGGAATACCGCGCCACTGGCGAGCGCGAAGTCCTCGTCCGTGTACAGCCCGAAGTAGCGGTGGGTGGCATCCAGCGTGAACCCACCGCATGGTGAATCGTCGATGTAGAGCAGTTCGGGGTTCGAAGCGGGAGTGAAGCGTTCCAGCGTGGTATCGCTGGCGGGCAACACGCTCAACCGGGCAAAGTCAGGGTCGTCGAACCCCTCGATCCAAAATACCGTGTTGCTTTTGTAGGTGGTGGTTGGTGCCACAACGGTCGTTCCTTCCCGCACCAGGTCCACCGGGCCGGTAAAGGTGTTCAGGAAGGGGTACCTCACCCGGTCATCGAACATGCCGTTCCGCTTCACGGCCGGAACCACACTGATGGTCTTTCGTCCTTCACCGAGCACAGGAATGCGGGCAGGCAGTTCCCAAACGCCGATCAATCGCTCGTCCACCGATACCCACGCATCAGTGATCTTGTGGGTGGCCGCGCCTTGGGCCGTTGTGGTGGTCAGTGTGAAGGGGGCCACCTCGACGTAGGCCGGTACACGATCCCCCTTGGTGCAGCCCACCAGGACAAGCGAGGCCAGGAACAGGGTCCTTAGGATTCCGATCATTGTGCGGAACCGTTGAACGCGGCTTCGTATGCGATCAGTATGTATGCTCACGCCTTTTGTAGTTGCATGCCGGCCAGCACCTTGTGGGCGGTCTCCATGGCAGCGGCGCCATCGGTAATGGGCACCACCACCGGGGTGCCGTTCAGCAGGCTCATGGCGAAGGCGCGCAGTTCCTCGCGTATGGCGTTGATCGTGGGCACTTCGGGTTTCTCGAAGCTGATCTCGCGTGAGCCCTTTCCGTTACCCAGGTCGATCGTTACAGCGAAAGGGTCGGGTTCGCCTTCCACGGCCCGCATGCGCACGATCTCCGTGGATTTCGTGAGCATGTCCACAGCGATGTATGCATCGCGCTGGAAGAAACGGCTCTTGCGCATGTTCTTCAGGCTGATGCGGCTTGCCGTGAGGTTGGCCACACAGCCGTTCTCGAAGGCGATCCGCGCGTTGGCGATGTCGGGCGTGTCGCTCACCACCGCCACCCCGCTGGCATGTACCTCCTTCACCGGGCTGTTCACTACGCTGAGCACGATGTCGATGTCGTGGATCATCAGGTCCAGTACAACGCTTACATCGGTGCCGCGCGGGTTGAACTGGGCCAGGCGATGCGTTTCGATGAACATGGGATTGGCCAGGTAGGGCCGTGCCGCCTGGAACGCCGGATTGAACCGCTCCACGTGGCCCACCTGCACCCGCTTGCCCGTGCGTTCGGCCAATGCCACCAAGGCGCGAGCCTCGTCCATGGTATTCGCCAGGGGCTTTTCGATGAAGACATCCAGGCCGCGCTCCAGGGCCTTGGTGGCCAGGTCGTGGTGGAAGAGGGTGGGGGTCACGATGTCCACCGCATCCACCATGGCGAGCAGGGCCTCGGGGCCGCCGCTCACCGGAGCCACACCGAACTCCTGTTCGATCACCGCACAGCGGGCCGGGTCCGGGTCGTGGAAGCCCACCACCTGATACTCAGGTATCTCCAGTAACTGCTGCAAGTGGATACGGCCGAGGTGGCCGGCACCGAGCACTCCAATGCGGATGGGACGTTCGTTCGCCATGTGGACCGCTCATGTTCAGCGGGCGGGGCGCGAAAATAACAGGTACCGCATGGGGCAGGGGGCGAGCCTCTACTTTTGCGGCCCATTATGCACTTGCTTAAGGACGAATTCCGCCACCAAGGCCTGCGCCGCAAGTTGGTGGAAGAGCTCCGGACCAAGGGGATCCGCAACGAACAGGTGTTGCAGGCCATCGGCCGTGTGCCCAGGCACCAGTTCATCGACGATTCAGCGTTCCTGGAGCTGGCCTATGCTGATAAAGCCTTCCCAATAGGGTGCGAACAGACCATTTCGCAGCCCTATACCGTGGCCTTCCAGACCGAGCTGCTCGGGATAAGCAAGGGCATGAAGGTGCTGGAGATCGGGACAGGCAGCGGCTTCCAAACGGCCGTATTGCTCGAGCTCGGGGTGAAGGTGCATTCCATCGAACGGCAACGACCCTTGTACCTGCGCACGAAGGAGCGCCTATCGTTGATGGGTTACCGGCCGAACCTCACCTTTGGCGATGGCTATAAGGGTCTGCCGTTGGAGGCGCCGTTCGACCGGGTGCTGGTCACTTGTGGGGCGCCCTTTGTACCACCGGACCTGCTGGGTCAGTTGAAACCGGGCGGCCGCATGGTGATCCCGGTGGGCGAGGGTGATGTGCAACGGATGCTGTGCATCGATCGCAACGCCGATGGCACCTTCGAACAGCGGGACCTGGGCGCTTTCCGTTTCGTGCCCATGCTGGGCGACAAGGCGAAGTGAGGCCCGCATGATCTTGGACAGCTGATCGGGCGCGAGGCTCGGTACCTTCGGGCACCATGTTGCCCATCCTCAATGCCGCGCAGATGCGTGCGGCCGATGCGTACACCATCGCCCACGGACCCATCTCTTCGCTTGACCTGATGGAACGGGCAGCCACCCGTTGCACGGTGCATATGCTGAGGCACGTGGCCCGTTGGCCCAAGGACCCATTGTTCCGGACACCCTTCCTGGTGGTGGTGGGCATGGGCAACAACGGAGGGGATGGCCTGGTCATGGCCCGCCTGCTCCATCAGCGCGGACAACCGGTGCGGGTGGTGCGCGTAAGGCACCGCGAGCACGCATCGCCCGATCATGCTACCAACCTGAAGCGCTGTTCGGAGGTCGGCGTACCTGTGCAGGATGTGGGTGAGGTCGGCGGGTTTCCTGCCATTGGTTCCCAGGAGGTCATTGTTGATGCGGTCTTCGGTACAGGCCTTTCCAAAGCACTGAACGGGATCGCTGTCGAAGCCGTTCGGTGGATCAATAACAGCGGCAGGCCGGTGTTCGCCATTGATCTTCCTTCCGGCCTTTTCGCCGATGGGAATGCGACCGGAACGGCCGCCAGCATGGTCAGGGCCACGATCACCCTCACGTTCGGAACGCCCAAGCCAGCGCTTCTGCTTCCCGATCAAGCTGCGTACGTGGGCCATTGGGAGGTGGTGCCCATCGGGCTCCATACCGGGTTCATTGCAGGACTGGCCGTGCGGCAGAACATTGTCGAGCGCCAGGATGTGGTGGCCTTGTTACCGCCGCGCCCTTGGACAGGACATAAGGGCCTCTTTGGGCACGCCCTGCTCGTGGCAGGGGGAAGTGGGCACATGGGTGCGGCCGTACTGGCAACACGTGCGGCCTTGCGCAGTGGTTGCGGACTGGTCACCACCCGGGTGCCGGGGCGGGGTGAACAGGTGCTTCAGACCGCTGTCCCCGAGGCCATGTGCGACATCGACCCGGGCATGGACCACATTACCGGGCTTCCCCAACTGGACCGGTACCAGGCCATCGGGGTCGGACCGGGACTTGGATCGCATGCGGATACGGCACTGGTGATCAAGCAATTGATCCAGCAGACGCAAGTGCCCGTTGTGTTCGACGCCGATGCGTTGAACCTGCTGTCGGCCAACCCGACGTGGCTTTCGTTCCTGCCTGCCGGGTCGGTGCTCACACCCCATCCAAAGGAGTTCGATCGGTTGGTTGGAAGCCCCTCAAGCTCAAGTGCCGAACGGTCGCAACGTGCGATCGAACTGGCCCGCCGCACACAGTGCGTGGTGGTGCTCAAAGGGGCGCCAACGGCCGTGTATTCGCCTGACGGCAGCATCCATTTCAACTCCACGGGTAACCCGGGAATGGCCAAGGGTGGCAGCGGCGATGTTCTCACCGGTCTGCTCACCGGATTGCTGGCGCAGGGCATGTCCAGTTGGTCGGCGGCCGTGGTGGGCGTTCATCTGCATGGACTTGCCGGGGACATTGCGGCAGCGAAGCATGGCATGGACGCGATGACCAGCGGCGACCTGGCGGACCACCTGGCCAATGCCTGGCAGGACCTGCGCGCCTGATCAGATCAGACCATCCACAGGGCCTTTGCCCTCGCGTAGGATCACAGGTTCGCCCTGGCTCAGGTCGATCACCGTGGAGCCTTCCAGGCCACCGATCCCACCGTCGATCACCAGGTCCACCTGATAGCCCAAGTGCTCGTCAATTCGCTCCGGGTCGGTGGTGTAATCCACCACCTTGTCCGGGTCGTGCACACTGGCCACCACCAAGGCATGTCCCAGTTCGGCCACAATGGCTTGCGGTATGGGATGGTTAGGCACACGAATTCCCACGGTGCGCTTGTTGTTCTTGAACAGCTTGGGGATCTCGCTGCTGGCCGGCAGAATGAACGTGTACGGGCCCGGCAGCGCGCGCTTCATGATCCGGAACGCCGCAGTATCCACGGCCCGGGCATAGGTGCTGAGCTGGCTCAGGTCGTTGCAGATCAACGAAAGGTCGGCCTTGTTGGGCTTGGCCCCCTTCAGCTTGGCCACCTGTTCAATGGCGCGTGGCTGATGGGCGCTGCACACGAAGGCATACACCGTATCAGTCGGGCAGATGAGCACGCCCCCCGCATTGAGCTTGTCCACCGCTATCCGGATCTTCCGGGGCTCGGGGTCCTTGGGATGGATGCTCAGCAGCATGCCGGTATCAGGCCTTCACCGCGGCAGCGGCCTTCTTGTGGTCGGCCAGGAACTTCTCCAAGCCGATAGTGGTAAGCGGATGGTCGAACAGGGCCGTGATGGCGCTGAGCGGGCAGGTGGCCACATCGGCACCGACCTCGGCGCATTGAATGATGTGCATGGGGTGGCGGATGCTCGCGGCCAGGATCTCGGTACCGTAGCCGTAGTTGTCGTAGATCACCCGGATCTGCTCGATCAGCTGTACGCCGTCGGTGCTCACATCGTCCAAGCGGCCCACGAACGGCGATACGTAGGTGGCGCCTGCCTTGGCGGCCAGAAGGGCCTGCCCTGCACTGAAAACCAGTGTGCAGTTGGTCTTGATCCCTTTGCCTGTGAAGTACTTGATGGCTTTCACGCCGTCGCGGGTCATGGGCACTTTCACCACGATGTTCGGGTGCAAGGCAGCGAGGTCCTCGCCCTCCTTGATCATTCCGGCATATTCCGTGGCGATCACCTCGGCGCTCACATCGCCGTCCACGATGTTACAGATGTCCACGTAGTGCTTCATCACCCGGTCGTGGCCACTGATGCCTTCCTTGGCCATGAGCGATGGGTTCGTGGTTACGCCGTCCAGGACGCCGAGGTCCTGCGCTTCCTTGATCTGGGCCAGGCTGGCCGTGTCGATGAAGAATTTCATGGGGTTGCTGCTGGCGGCAAAGGTAACCCGCCCTGTGCACCCGGCATTGGGCATGGCCCTTGCAGGTGTGGCGTACTTTTGCACATCCATGCTGCAGCGCATCCTTCCAACCCTCTTCGCGGTGGTTTTCTCCGCGATCTCATGGGCACAACCGCCCGCGGCCACCAATCGCACAGATGCGCAGGGGCGCAAACAGGGAGCGTGGTCCAGGTCGTGGCCCAATGGCAAGGTGCGCTATGAGGGGCAGTTCACCGACGACAAGCCGGTGGGCACCTTCAAGCACTGGGACGAGAACGGAAAGCTGACCTCCATTCAACGTCACGCAGGTGATGGCAAGGTGAGCCGGGCGGAGCATTTTCATCCGAGCGGATCGTTGATGGCCACCGGTAAATACGTGGGACAGGCCAAGGACAGCACGTGGAACTATTATGCCGCGGATGGCAAATTGCGCAAGGTGGAGCGCTTCCAAGCGGGAACCCTGCACGGCGAGCAGCTGACCTATTACCCCAATGGTCAACTGGCTGAACGTGAGCATCGTGTGGATGGTGAATTGCACGGCGAAATGAAGAGCTGGTTCGACAATGGCACCCTGAAGAGCGAGGCCAATTACGTGAAAGGGCAGCCCGAGGGACGCATGACCTTCTACTTCCCCAGTGGCAAGAAGGAGATCGATGGCCAGGTGGTGAACGGGGACCGCGATGGGGTGTGGTACTACTTCAACGCCGATGGCACGATCCAACTGCAAGTGCTCTATGCACGTGGTGTCATGGTGAAGGAACGGAAGGAGAACGGCACCTTCAAGGAGTACTATGACGACGAACAGCTGAAGAGCGAGATCACCTATGTGAAGGGCAAGCGCGAAGGAAAGTTCACCGAGTACTACGACAATGGCCAGTGGTTGATGAAGCCTGTTCCGGCAGATCCCAATTTAGGGACACCTGCCGATGTGCAACGGGTACTTGAAGGTCAGACCAAGAAGCGGGAAGGCACGTATGTGAACGACCTGCTGGAAGGGGAGGTGAAGGAGTATGACGAGAAGGGGAAGCTGGTAAAGGTGACCAGGTATGTGGGAGGGGTGGAACAGTAGGTCGTTGTCGGTTCGCGGTTGTCGGCAGGATGATGAGTTCAGCCTGACAACGGGCAACGAACATCGGAACATGGATGTCGGACGTTCAGAACAATGAGCAAACACGGGAGGATATTGGTGGCCATGAGCGGCGGGGTGGACAGCTCCGTGACCGCCTTGATGTTGCACGAGCAGGGGTACGAGGTGATCGGCGTGACCATGAAGACATGGGACTATGCCGATGCCAGCGGTGGTAAACGGGTTACCGGCTGCTGCGACCTGGACAGCATCAACGATGCCCGTAACATGGCCGTGAGCCGTGGATTCCACCACATGATCATCGACATCCGCGAGGAGTTCGGCGATGCCATCATTGGCAATTTCACCAGCGAATACCTGGCCGGTCGCACGCCGAACCCCTGCGTGCTGTGCAACACCTTCATCAAGTGGGAGGCGCTGTTGAAGCGGGCCGACATGATGGACTGTGAGCTGATCGCCACCGGGCACTATGCACAGGTGCGTCAGTTGGAGGACAACGGTCGTTGGGTGGTGAGCCGTGGGCTCGATCCCGGCAAGGACCAGAGCTACGTGCTTTGGGGGCTGGAGCAGAAGAACCTGGCCCGGACGCGCTTCCCCATTGGCCATTTCCGCAAGAGCGAGATCCGGCAGATGGCCATGGATAGCGGTTTCCCTGAACTGGCCACCAAGAGCGACAGCTACGAGATCTGCTTCATACCGGACAACGACTACCGGGGCTTCCTCAAGCGCAAGGAGCCGGAGGCCACGGCACAGTTGGCCCATGGAAAGCTGGTGGGCACCGATGGCCAGTTGCTGGGTGAGCATGATGGCTACCCGTTCTTCACCATCGGACAGCGCAAGGGACTGGGCATTGCCACCGGGGAGCCGCTCTACGTGACCGATATCCGACCCGAGACCAATACGGTGGTGCTTGGCCGCAAGGACGACCTGAACAAGGTGTCCATGTGGGTGCGTAAGCCGAACTTCCAGAAGATCCGCGCGTTGAATGGGGAGATGGAGGCCATTATCAAGGTCCGGTACAAGGACAAAGGCACGCCGGGCACCCTGCGCATGGAGGGTGATAGGGTACATGTTGAGTTCCATGCACCCGTGGCAGGCATCGCTCCAGGGCAGAGCGCCGTCTTCTATGATGGGGACGATGTGATCGGAGGAGGATTCATCGACCGCGAACGCAACTGACCATGAAACATCTGTTCAACATCGGTCTGGTCGCAGCCCTGTTGCTTGCAGGCTGTGCCAAGGAGGAGCAACCCGCACCTGTGGACCTGGGCTATGACTATTTTCCGGCCAAAGTGGGCGCTTGGGTGGTGTTCCAAGTGGACTCGCTCTGGCAGGACGATGTGGCCGGTGTGCTGGACAGCGTAAGCTACCTCCTGCGCGAGCAGGTGGTTGAACAATACACGGACGTGGAAGGCCGCACTGCTTATCGACTGGTACGTTCCGTGCAGGATGGCGAAGGCAATTGGGTGCCCCGGGATGTGTGGACGTTCACAGTGAACAGCACTGCTGCGGAACTCACCGAGGAGAACAAGCGCAGGCTGAAGCTCTCTTTCCCGGTGCGCGAGACCCGCAGTTGGGACCTGAACGCGCTCAATACGGACGATGAGCTGTTGGTGGCATTCCGGAACGTTGGCCAGCCATGGTCAAGCGGTGGCAACACCTATGGTGAAACGGTTTTGGTGCGCAATACCCTGCCGCCCAACCTGGTCGTCATCCGCAACTTCGAGGAGCGCTACGCCAAAGGAGTGGGCCTCGTGAGCAAGTACTGGGAGGAAATGAACCGCCAGACGACCTATCCGCCCAATCAACCGCCTGTGGTGCGGGTGGTCGGTTTCCGATTGAACATGTTGGCCCTGGACCACGGCACCGAATGACCTTCACTTCCGACATGCCTCGCGCTAAGCTGCTCCTGGCCCTGATGGCCTTCACCTGTTCATTGCTGTCGAACGCGCAAACAGCCCCGGATACGTACTGGGTGCAGTTCACCGACAAGTCGAACACCCCCTATTCCCTTGATGCGCCGGAGCAATTCCTTGCGGCCCGTGCCATTGCACGGCGCCAGGCACAGGGCATTGCCCTCGATGAACTCGACCTTCCTGTGGACCCGGCCTACATCGCAGGCGTGCTGGCCACGGGCGATGTGCAGTTGGTGAACCGAAGCAAATGGTTCAATGCCATCACCATCCGCACTACGGACACGGATGCGTTGCTGACCATCGTGCAGTTGCCCTTTGTGCAGCAGGTCCGATCCACACAACGGTTGCAGGGCGCCCCGGTCTCCCCGGACAAATTCGCACTGCCCATGGCACCTGCCGAGCGTGGTGGTGGCAGCGGGGATTACGGTGCCTCCTTTACCCAGATCGCCATGCTCAACGGCCACCTGTTGCATGCCATGAACGCGCAAGGTCAGGGTATGCTCATCGGGGTGCTCGATTCGGGGTTCGACCAGGCCAACACGATCGCCGCCTTCGACGACCTGCGCAATCGTGAAGGCATTGTGTTCACCCGCGACATGGTCAACCATGATGGCGACGTCTATGCAGATCACTGGCATGGCCGCAGTGTGCTCTCCTGTATGGCCGCCGTGATGCCTGGTTATTTGATCGGAACGGCTCCCGCAGCGGATTATGTGCTGGTGCGCACGGAAGAGGCGGCCACGGAATACATCGTGGAAGAGGACAATTGGGTGGCCGGGGCCGAGCTCTGCGACAGCCTGGGTTGCGATGTGCTCAACACCTCGTTAGGCTATACCCGCTTCGACGATCCTGCGCAGGACCACGCATATGCTGACATGAACGGCCTTACTGCCCGCATCAGCATTGCAGCAGGCATTGCGGCCATGAAAGGCATGGTTCCGGTGAACAGTGCCGGCAACTCCGGACAAAGCGAATGGTATTACATCAGCGCCCCGGCCGACGCCGTCAACATACTGGCCGTTGGGGCGGTGGGGGATCAGGAGCAGGTGGCCCCGTTCAGTTCGCGCGGTCCCAGTGCCGATGGTCGTGTGAAGCCCGATGTAATGGCGATGGGCTGGGGGGCCATTGGGCTCGATGCCGCCGGGGAGTTCGTGGTGCCCATCAGCGGCACGTCCTTCTCGTCACCGATCCTCGCCGGACTGGTGGCGTGCCTCTGGCAGTTGCATCCGGGACGTACCTCCACGGAGATCATGGATGCCGTTCGTCGCAGCGCATCGCTCTGGACAGCCCCCAATGACTCCATGGGCTATGGCATCCCCGACTTCATGCAGGCCCACCTGTTCCTCGACGCTACGACCGTGATCGCCGATGATGCCGCAAGTGCGCGGTTGAGGGTTCATCCGGTCCCCTTCGGCGATCGGTTGGAGGTATTGTTGCCTGCAGCCCTGAACGGCACCTGGTCTGCCGATGTGATCGATGCTGCGGGCCGCGTGCAATGGCGTACCTCAGGTCGTGGTGCGGGTTCCGAGCGGCTTGTCATCACCGGGCTGCAAGGCATGTCCCCGGGTGTCTACATGCTCCGGATCAGTGCAGGCAGCACCGTGCATACCGTCCGCGTGGTGAAGGAATGAGCACTGATCGTCCGGTCCCGACCATACCGGTTCAACAGCTGGTGAACGCCTACTGTAAGGGGCGGTTCCCCATGGCCCATGAAGGCAAGCTCTACAGCCATGATCCCGATCCACGGGCCGTGTTCGACCTGGCCACCATAACACCGGACGCACGAACGGCGAGGGTAATGCGCTCGGGCCGCTACCACACAACGGTGAACCACGATTTTGAGGCCGTGATCAGGGCTTGTGCCGATAGGGAGGAGACCTGGCTCGATGACGTGATCGTGCGGTCCTACATCGCGATGTACGAAGCAGGCTACGCCTTTAGTCTGGAATGCTGGGAAGGCGACCGTCTCGTGGGTGGTATTTATGGTGTGGCCATCGGGCGCGCTTTTTTCGGTGAGAGCATGTTCGGTATGAACAATGCCGGCAAGGTGGCGTTCCATGCCTTGGTCGCGCTCCTGCGGCAGAGGGGCTTCATCCTGTTCGATACCCAATACATCAACCCATTTACCAAGGGCCTGGGCGCCAAGGAAATACCACGCAGTCTTTTTCGAGAGCAACTTGCGCACGCCATTCGACCGATCGATCACAATTGACCACTTATGCGGAACCTGATACTGCTCGTTGCTCTGTTCCTGGCGACCACGCTCAAGGCCCAACAGCAGCTCATTATTGAGGTGGAGCTGAACAAGCCCACGGCCGGGGGCACACTGAACCTGGTACTATGCCCAACGGCAGAGTCCTACGCGAGCGAGAAGGGTTGTCGTATGGTGCAGGTCAAAGCGGAGGGCGGGGTGGTGCGCATCGTTCTCAAGGATGTGGCCCCTGGAAGCTATGCCATCAAGGCATTCCACGATGTGGACCGCAATGGGAAGCTCGACACCAACTTCATGGGGATCCCGAAGGAACCATACGGCTTCAGCAATGATGCCATGGGCACCTTCGGCCCGCCTTCGTTCGAGCAGGCCTCCTTCAAGGTGGGTGCAGGCAGCACCACCGTGAGGTTCAAGATGAAAGGCTGATCACCGCGTGTTCCGCACGATCTCCGGGACTACGGCCTGCCGTTCAGCGAGGTAGCGCTGGTAGGTCTCCGAGTAACTGGCGCGGTGCGCGATGACGTCACGGCCTACACCAAGCAGGGCCATTACTACATCCGTGGCCTCGCGCAGGCCGTTGTTGCCACCGCTGTTCGCCGTTATGAGGTCCACCTCGCCGCGTGCGATGACCTGTTCCACCAGCCAGGCCGTGACCGGGCTGCCGATCATGACCCGCAGACCACAGCGCGCCGCCACGGGCAGGTCCAGCACATCGTCGAAGAAGAAGGCCACCTCTTCGGCCTGCAGTCCATGCTTCGCGAGGAAGGCGTCGAAAGCCTCAGGCTTGTTGGTGAAGCCCATGTACACGCCGTGAAGCCGCTCGCGCTGGGCGAAGCGCTCCGCATACGGGTTATGCTGTCCGGTGATCACCGCGGCCTTGGGCAACGACCCGTTCCGCAGCCACAGGGCAAAGCGCAGCAGGTTCACGCCCATGCTGCCCACCTCGCTGAACGGACTGCCGCCCTCGGCATCC
>Ga0068877_10002768_pt1 | contig 14041 bp, 12 predicted proteins | sample NOAtaG_FD_66437 | JGI IMG/M metagenome (GOLD analysis project Ga0068877, IMG submission 66437) | Freshwater lake microbial communities from Lake Erie, under a cyanobacterial bloom - NOAA_Erie_Diel6S_1000h metaG | ecosystem: Environmental > Aquatic > Freshwater > Lake | place: USA: Ohio, Lake... | reverse complement strand
TATTTGCAGCCCATCAACAGTTGGTTGTATGAAAAAGGACCCCCGTCTATTGTCGATAGATGACTTTGACTACACGTTGCCCGCCGAGAGAATCGCAGCTGCTCCATTGGCCATTCGCCACGAATCAAAATTGCTTTGCTACCATAGTGGAGCGATCAGCGATCACCGCTATCTATCGCTTTCCGAATTGTTGCCGGCCGAAAGTTTTGTTGTCTTCAATGAGACCAAGGTGATACCCGCTCGTTTGGTTTTTGAAAAAAGTACGGGGGGGCAGATCGAGATATTTTGTTTGCAACCCGATGCCGCCTACGGAGAAATGAGTGTTGCGTTACAGGCCCACGAAAAAGTTGTGCTGCAATGTTTAGTAGGTGGCGCCTCGAAGTGGAAGCCGGGTATCGTACTTACCAAAGAAGTTGACTCCTTGCAACTACAGGCCCGCATACAACAAAAAGAGAAAGACCACTTTCTAATTGAATTAAGCTGGACTCCAAAAGAACTTACGTTGGCCAGTGTACTCGAGTTGGCGGGCGCCACACCCCTTCCTCCTTATATAAAAAGACCCGCGGACACGCTCGACCGCAGCGCTTACCAGACGGTTTATGCTCGTAACAACGGATCCGTAGCGGCTCCCACAGCGGGACTTCATTTTACTGATGAGCTGTTACAACGCATGCGTGCCAACTCCATTCATTACGATTTTTTGACCCTCCATGTAGGGGCCGGAACCTTCAAGCCGGTAAAGGCTGCCACCATGCAGGAGCATGATATGCATGCAGAATGGATCGATGTGACACTTTCTTTTTTGGAGAGATGGCAAGCGCAACTTGGAAAACCATTGATTGCCGTGGGTACCACATCGCTACGTACCCTCGAGAGTCTGTATTGGCTGGGCATTAAATTGATGAAAGAAGAACATACGCATCCCCCGACCCTCTCCCAATGGGAATGTTATGCACTGCAACAAGAGATCGCGCCGTTGTCAGAAGTAATAGAGACATTGATCGCCTGGATGAAACGTAATAAGTACGAGAATTTTGTAACGCAAACCTCGTTACTGGTAGCACCAGGCTACACTTGCCGGGTAGTGGACGGACTCTTGACCAACTTTCACCAACCCCGCTCTACCCTGTTATTGCTAATTGCGGCATTGGTGGGAGATGACTGGCGAAAGATCTATCGGCACGCCCTCGATAATGAGTACCGATTCTTGAGTTATGGAGATGGCAGCCTGCTTTGGAGAAACCATCAATAAACAGCCAACGGAAAAGAGATCGTAAACTGACTGCCTTTGCCTAACGTGCTATCGGCCTTTACCTGCCCGCCCATTGCTTCTGTGACTGTTTTTACGTAGCTCAGTCCAAGTCCGAATCCTTTTACATTATGACGATTACCGGTATGGGCTCGGTAGAATTTTTCGAAGATGCGCTTTAACGTATCGCGGCTCATGCCCATGCCGTTGTCTTCGATAGAAAGAACAACTTGCTTTCCTTGTTGAGCAGAGCCGATCCGAATGCGAGGGGGCACGCCCTCTTTTGCATACTTGATGGCGTTATCGATAAGATTATTAATAAGATTAGACAAATGAATTTCGTCGGCTACGATCCGATCGGACGTGGCCGTAAGTTGCAGTGCGATCTGCCCCTGTGCATTGTCGAGTTGCAAACTAAAGTTAGAGACTACCTGTTCTACGATGGCATGCAGAGACACGGGCCTCATGGTCAGCTGTATCTCGTTACGCTCCAATTGAGAAGCCTTCAATATGGTCTCTACCTGCCTGTTCATACGCAGGTTCTCTTCTTTGATGATTCCGTTAAAATAAGCGAGTCGCTCTCGATCTTGAAGTACCTTTTCGTTACGCATAGCATCGACGGCCAACGAGATGGTGGCCAATGGCGTCTTGAACTCATGCGTCATGTTATTGATGAAATCATTTTTTATCTCGCTTAGTTTCTTTTGCTGCAACAGCGTTCTCACGGTTACATAAAAGGCCAGCACAATGATGAGTGTGAACAATACAGAGGCCACAATATTCCAGCGCAACGAGCGCAACACTACCTGCTGTAAGTCAGGCACTACCACGAACAATACCTCGCTGGCCATCAAACTCTCTCCAACGGTTCCACTGAAGGGAGTAAACCCTCTGTTTACGCTAAAATTATGGACCGTATCCTCCCTGGCGGTAAAAAAACCGGGCGTTACTTTTTCATACACATTGTACCCCATTCGATCGAAGGAAGCTAGCGCAAATTCATAGGTCAAATCGGGCAGCTTACTTTTTTTAAAAGCAAGTCTGAACTTTCGATCAAGATCCTCGACCGAATACCGACTGGCCACAGAACTTGGGCTAAATGATTCCCAACCCAACCCATCTAGCCAGTTGCGCCGAGGGCTACCGGGTTGAAAGCCTCCCTTGTATTCCATGATATCATCGGTCACTTCCTTGACTACCTCAATAACCTGGTACTTAACCTGCTCTTGTCTGACCAATACCATATTCCGTATCCAGGAGACCTGTAAGAAAATGATACCGATCAACGACAAGCTGATCAGCAGCGTAATAAGGGAGAAAACTTTTTTCACAGCCGATAAAAGTACTACCTACGTCTCAGTTCAAGAACTTCAACAAAGGCCTTCACATTTTTTTAACTAGTTGGCAATTTCAGAAAAAAAGGGTATATTCAATAATGCCGTCTACATCACCGGGTACCTTATTGGTCGCTGAACCGTTTTTAAAAGACCCCCATTTCTCGCGCAGTGTGGTTTTATTGTGTGAGCACGGCAACGAGGGTTCTGTCGGTTTTGTATTGAATAAAGGATACAAACAACAACTGAGCGATCTGGTTCCGGAACTGCGGGCCAAAAACTGGCCGCTGTTCTATGGAGGACCGGTGCAGACCGACTCTCTTCATTTTATTCATCAATACCCCCGATTGATTCCCGGAAGCCGCGAAATAAAAAAAGGGATTTGGTGGGGTGGCGATTTTAGTACCGTGATCGATCTGCTAAAGGAGGATTCACTGGAACCGGCTAGACTGCGATTCTTTTTGGGCTATTCGGGCTGGGAACAAGGCCAACTAATCGAGGAATTAGAACAAAACACCTGGCTTACTACTGATGCGAGAGCTTCATTGGTATTTTACAATAAGCCACAGGAGATTTGGAACGAAACCATAAAGAGCATGGGAGAGAAATATGCCATGATGGTCAACTTTCCCATCGATCCACAGCTCAATTAAAGGGCTACGCCCCCTTCTACCAATACAGTTACCTGGTTGTTGAGAACTTCTACGAAGCCGCCTTGGATAGAGAACTTGGCGAGATCTTGCTGCTTGTTTCCCACCACCTTGACGATTCCCGCTTTAAGCGCGCTGATCAGAGGAGCGTGTTTCTCTAAGACTTCGAACGACCCGGTCAGACCAGGCATTTGAACGCCGTAGGCATCACCGCTGTACAGCTTCTTTTCGGGAGTGAGTATCTCGATCTTCATAGTGTTGTGCTTTGCGCATTAGGCATTGGCCTGTGCCAGCAATTTCTTGCCTTTTTCGATCGCATCATCAATGGATCCTACCAGGTTAAAGGCAGCCTCAGGATACTCATCTACTTCGCCATCCATGATCATATTGAAACCGCGGATGGTCTCTTCGATGGGCACCAGTACTCCTTTAAGACCGGTAAAGGCCTCGGCCACATGGAAGGGCTGAGAAAGGAAGCGCTGTACACGACGGGCACGAGATACGACCAGTTTATCCTCATCGCTCAATTCATCCATACCCAAGATGGCAATGATGTCTTGCAATTCTTTGTAGCGCTGCAACATCGACTTGACACGATTAGCACACTGGTAATGGGCCTCTCCGACCACCTGTGGCGTCAGAATTCTTGAAGTAGAATCGAGCGGATCCACCGCAGGATAGATACCCAAGTCGGCGATCTTACGAGACAATACCGTGGTAGCATCTAGGTGAGCGAAGGTGGTGGCGGGAGCAGGGTCGGTCAAGTCATCGGCAGGCACGTAAACGGCCTGTACCGACGTGATCGATCCATTCTTGGTAGAGGTGATACGCTCTTGCATGATACCCATTTCAGTAGCCAGGGTTGGCTGATATCCCACCGCAGAAGGCATACGACCCAACAGGGCTGACACCTCAGATCCGGCCTGCGTGAATCGGAAGATATTATCAACGAAGAACAAAATGTCTTTTCCTTTTCCTTGTCCGTCTCCATCACGATAGTATTCTGCAATAGTCAGACCCGACAAAGCCACACGAGCACGGGCCCCGGGGGGTTCGTTCATCTGTCCAAACACGAAAGTAGCTTTCGAATCGGCCAGCTCGTTCATATTTACTTTACTCAGGTCCCATCCGCCTTCTTCCATGCTATGCTTGAAATCGTCACCGTATTTCATAATGCCGGCTTCGATCATTTCACGCATAAGATCGTTCCCTTCGCGGGTACGCTCACCCACACCGGCAAACACGGACAAACCCGAATAGGCCTTGGCGATATTGTTGATCAATTCTTGAATGAGTACCGTCTTACCTACCCCGGCACCTCCGAAGAGACCGATCTTACCACCCTTTGCATAGGGTTCGATCAGGTCGATTACTTTGATACCTGTATACAGCACTTCAGAGGCGGTGCTCAGATTTTCGAAGGCAGGAGGCTGGCTGTGAATGGGACGACCATTGGCCTTGCTTACCGCAGGCAATCCATCGATGGGGTCACCCGTTACATTGAACAGTCGGCCCTTGATTCCCTCTCCGGTGGGCATGGCGATGGCCTTGCCGGTATCCACAACGGCCATACCGCGGACAAGACCTTCGGTACCGTCCATGGCAATGGTGCGAACACTGTCTTCGCCCAAGTGCTGTTGCACCTCGAGCACCAGCGTATCGCCATTCTCTTTTTTCAATTCGAGCGCGTTGTAGATCTCAGGAAGTTTACCATCGAATTGCACGTCGATTACCGCGCCGATGACCTGTTTTACTTTACCGGTATTTGCCATGTTTCAGAGTTTAGAGGAAGGGGCCGCAGACCCGTATTTTTTCTGGGCGCAAAGGTAAGGGCGGGGAGCGAAAAATCGAAAAGAAAAATCACCCCGTGCAAAAGCCCGAATTCGGGTTTAGGGGCATCGGTTCGTTACCTTTGTCGCTGTGCAGGTACTAGAAGTTAATACCCCCCGGCTGCGCGCTGCTTTTTTAGAGGTCAATGTAGAGCTCTATGCTGGCGACCCCAACTACATTCGCCCCCTCGATAAAGACGTGGAAGAGGTATTTGACCCCACTAAAAACAAGGCCTTTCGGTTTGGGGAAGCCATCCGATGGATCTTGGTCGACGAAAAAGGCCAAAAAATTGGTCGCGTCGCCGCCTTTGTCAACAAGCGCTACCGCACCAAGGGAGATCAATACCCCGTGGGCGGCATGGGTTTTTTTGATTGCATAAACGACCAGTCCGCCGCTAACCTGCTTTTCGATACCGCCAAAGCCTGGTTGATAGCCCGCGGCATGGAGGGCATGGACGGACCCATCAACTTTGGCGAAAGGGATCGTTGGTGGGGGTTGATCGTGGAGGGCTTTCAGCCTCCGCTTTACTGCATGAATTACAATAAACCCTATTACAGGCAGCTTTTTGAAGGGTACGGATTTAAGCCCTTCTTTGACCAGATCTGCTTTGGGCTGGATCCTACCAAGGAAATCAGTCAAAAGCTAATCGACAGGCATGCGATCATCAAACAAGATCCCGCCTTTAAGGCTGTGTACATCAACAAGCGGCAACTCGAAAAATTCGCACACGACTTTACGACCATCTACAACAAAGCCTGGGCCGGTCATGGCGGGCTTAAAGAGATGCGAGAAGAGGTTGCCATCTCTCTCTTTAAACGGATGAAGCCGGTCATGGACGAAAAGATCGCTTGGTTCGTATACCACAACGAAGATCCGATCGGTTTCTTTATAAATATCCCCGACCTCAATCAATGGTTCAAGTACCTGAATGGAAAATTCAGCTGGTGGCATAAACTAAAATTCCTTTACCTCAAACGCACGCGCCCCAACCAACGCTTTACCGGCATCATATTTGGGGTGATACCGGAATTTCAGGGCAAGGGGGTAGACGCCTATATGATCAACGAAGCGAAATTTGTGATCCAGGCGCTGCATCGGTATACCTACTACGAGCTGCAATGGATCGGTGACTTTAACCCCAAAATGCTTAACGTGGCACAGGGGCTCGGAGACACCTACCCTACTCGTAAGCTGATCACCTGGCGATATTCGTTCGACCGATCCCGACCCATAGAAAGGCATCCCATTCTGTAGGCGTTTACTTATTCACAACCCGCGCTGTCTTTCTGCACTTGTTGCGCCGTTCGTTATCTTGCGCTCATGGAGAGGTTTATTGTTTCGGCCAGAAAATACAGACCCCAACAGTTCGACAGCGTACTGGGTCAAGATCATATTACCACTACGCTCAAAAATGCCATACGCAACCAACAGCTGGCGCATGCATTCTTATTTTGCGGCCCTCGAGGCGTCGGAAAGACCACCTGCGCACGAATTCTCGCCAAGACCATCAATTGCGAAAAGCTTACCGCAGCAGGCGAAGCTTGTAACACCTGCAGTAGCTGTACTTCATTCAACGAAGGAACCTCCCTTAACTACTTTGAACTCGATGCAGCCTCGAATAACTCGGTCGATGACATTCGCCAACTAACGGAGCAGGTTCGATTTGCTCCACAGGCCGGTCGCTACAAAGTGTATGTGATCGACGAGGTACACATGCTCTCGCAACAGGCTTTCAATGCGTTTTTAAAAACGCTCGAAGAACCTCCTTCGTATGCCATCTTTATTTTGGCCACTACCGAAAAGCACAAGATCTTACCTACCATTCTGAGTCGTTGTCAGCTCTTTGATTTTAAGCGCATCACTACCGACGATACAGTGGCCCATCTGCAAAAGATCTGCGAAGAAGAAAAAGTAAAGGCCGAGCGTCCCGCGCTACAACTCATCGCACAAAAAAGCGAGGGCTGCCTGCGCGATGCCCTTAGCATGCTCGATAAGATCGTTAGTTTCTCCAATGGAAACCTGCTGTATGCAACCACGCTGGAACATTTGAACATATTGGATGCCGATTATTATTTTCGACTGCTCGCCCTGATGCAGCAGCAAGAGCTGAGCGGCATGATCTTGCTCTACGACGAAATAAACCGAAAGGGCTTCGAGGGCGACCTGGTCCTCAATGGCCTGGCCGAATTTTTTAGAAATCTGCTCGTGTGCAAAGACAAACAAGCAGCCGTTTTACTCGATACGGTCGAGCACTTCAAAGAGCAATATGCACAAGTAGCCACCACCACAAGTGCCGCTTTTCTGGTGAGTGCTCTCAACATCATCAGTGAGGCCGAGATCAATTACCGTGCGGCCCGCAACAAGCGATTGCTTGTAGAGATGGCACTGATCAAGCTGGCCTATCTACAACAAGCTCTACTAGTGGCCACCGACGGATCCGGGGTGGTCAAAAAAAAAATAGCTGACGCGTCGCTGGGATTCAGAACTACACCCATACGGCTGTATGCCGGGGCCACCGCCCAAGCCGCTGTATCGGCTTCGCGTTCCGCCTCCTCCTTACCCCAAAGCCCTGCTATAACGGCTAAACAAAGCAACCAGCCAACTGCTGCCGCCGCAATGGAACGCAAACCTGTCACAGGCTCTACGAATGAGGAGCCAGCAGCACGTCTGACCATCGAGACGCCCCGACTAAGCGCCCTCGACCAAATCAGACAGCAATTCAAACGTAACGGCAACACCGATAAGCGCTCAGAGAATACCTTAGATACCGCCTCGTTAACGACCGCCTGGGGTCAGTATACCGAGCAGCTTCGCCTGCAGCGAAATCCGGCGGTCCAGCCCTTCGAAGCGGCCCGGTTGCGCATTTGCGATGCCAATAGCTTTGAGGTGGTCACCGCCAACAACATCGAGCAAAAGTTCATCGAGCAGGAACGCAACGCCCTCTTTCAGTTTTTGCAGCAACACCTGCAGGTAAATGGGCTAAAGTTCATCGTGTTGGTAGAAGAACCGGCAGGCCACCAACCCCCTGCCGAGGGAATGCTTAGCAGTAAAGAACAATTTCACGAAATAGTCAAACAATATCCGCTGGTGCAGGAACTCAAGGATCGACTACGGCTCGAACTGGATTACTGATAGCCACCGATACCGCATTTTCCTTAATTTCGAGCCTTAAAATTTAACGGCGAATGGCAGAAGTGATCTTAATGCCCCGGTTGAGTGATACCATGACGGAAGGGGTGATCGCCGCCTGGCACAAAAAGGTAGGCGACACTGTAAAAAAAGGAGACTTGCTGGCAGAGGTGGAGACCGACAAGGCCACTATGGAACTAGAGAGTTACAAGGATGGTGTCTTGTTACATATAGGTGCAGATAAGGGAGCCAAACTACAGGTCAACGACCTGCTGGCCATTATCGGAAAGAGTGGCGAGGATATCAGTTCACTTCTCGCTTCTTCAACGCCTGCTCCAGTCGCCGCCATTGCTTCGTCCCCTGACCCCTCGTTGAGTACTACGCCAACTCCGGCCTCAGTAGCTCCTGCACCTTCCACACCTGCTCCCGTTGCCGCAGCTCCCGCTGCCGCAGAGCCAATGGATCTTTCAAAAATTGAAGAGGTGGTTTTGATGCCGCGCTTGAGCGATACCATGGAAGCGGGTGTCATTGCCAGCTGGAACAAACAAGTCGGCGATACCGTTAAAAAAGGCGACGTGCTGGCAGACATCGAAACCGATAAAGCCACCATGGAGCTCGAAAGTTACAAGAACGGAACGCTTCTATACATCGGTGCTAAGCAAGGAGAAAAAATTCCTGTCAATGGATTGCTTTGCATCATTGGAGAAAAAGGAAAAGTAGATGTCGATGCCATTGTGGCCGCACAATCCTTAGCGGCAACTGCTACGACCAGTCCCCTGGTTGCGACTACTACAACCGCTCCTGCCGCTCCGGCAGCCGCTCCCCTTGCCTCAGTTGCTCAGCCCGTGGCCGAGACCCTACCCATCGTTTCTAACGGGCGCGTCATTGCATCGCCACTGGCCAAGAAGATAGCGAAAGAAAAAGGAGTGGATCTTCGCCTGCTTAAAGGAAGTGGAGATGGCGGACGAATCGTCAAATCGGATATCGATCGCTTTGAACCCGGAACGACCGCAGCTCCTGCGGCAGCGCCCCTTACGGCTTCGGTCCAAGCGTTTACCGGACAGGCCACGGAAGGCTATACCGATATTCCCAACTCGCAAATGCGAGGCGTTATTGCCAAACGACTGGCCGAGAGTAAATTCAGTGCGCCTCACTTCTATCTTAAGATGGAAGTGAACATGGACAATGCGATCTCAGCCAGAACACAACTCAATGAATTTAGCCCTGTCAAGGTAAGCTTTAACGACATGATCGTGAAAGCGGTCTCACTGGCCCTTCGGGAGCATCCCGCTGTAAACGCCTCTTGGATGGGCGACAAGATCAGACGCTATCAACATGTTCATGTCGGTGTAGCGGTAGCCATTGAAGATGGACTGATCGTTCCGGTAATTCGTTTTGCAGACCACAAAACACTTCCGCAGATTGCAGCGGAGACCAAAGAACTTGCTGCAAAAGCCAAGAGCAAAAAATTACAACCCAACGAATTTACCGGCAATACGTTCACCATCTCTAACCTGGGCATGATGGATATCGATGAGTTCACTGCCATTATCAATCCGCCCGATAGCTGCATCATGGCCGTAGGCCGTATTAGCGAAAAGGTCGTTCGAAAAGGAGATGGTTTCGCCGCTACCCAGGTCATGAAGCTAACCCTCAGCTGCGATCATCGCAGTGTGGATGGAGCTACAGGCGCCGCTTTCTTGCAAACGGTAAAACGATTCCTCGAAAATCCGGTTCGGCTGTTTCTCTGATCGCAGGCTGACAACTCTCCCTGCTTAGCGTAACGCACCTAGAAATGGTTACCGAATCTCGTAGCTTTACAGCATGTCGAATACATTAGGTACACTTGTGTTAGGGGCCTCTGAAAAGGCGGATCGATACAGCCATCTTGCCGTTGTCTCATTGAGAAATCACCACCATCCCGTATACGCCGTAGGAAGAAAGAGTGGACAGATACAAGATGTTCCCATTGTCACTGCTATCTCGTCGGACTGGGCGATCGATACCGTAACTCTTTATCTCAACCCCGATCATCAGCAAGCATACTACGATTCGATCATTGCGCTACGTCCACGTCGACTCATTTTTAATCCGGGTACCGAAAATCCGCTATTTGAAGAAAAAGCCCGGCAGGCCGGTATTATAACACAAGAGGCCTGCACCCTGGTCTTATTGCAAACCGGACAATATCACCTTTATTAATTTTTGGATGTGTGCATATTTTGTGCACAGCAAACCCATAAAGCAGAGATCTATAAAGTAAATTGTATAAACACTCGTTTATGCAATGGAGAAAGTTCAATGGTGACCCACTGGAATTCCCCCTTTACGAAGCCGTAGAAAAAGCCATCTGCCGCGAAACGGAAAAAGGACATCGGCTAAAGGTTTGCATCGGGACCGACTCGCAGGTAAAAGGGAAAGAGACCGAGTTCGCTACCGTTATTGTTTTTTTACGTGAAGGACAAGGGGGCTTTATGTTCTTACACAACGAAAAGACGCAACAGCCCTATACGATCAAAGAAAGAATGCTTGCCGAAGTGGCTAAGAGCATCGATATTGCCTATCAGTTATGCCCCTTGTTTACCCAATACGATGTAGATATGGAGGTACATGCCGACATCAATACCAACCCGCAATTCAAGAGCAATGATGCGCTGCGAGAAGCCATGGGGTACATTTTGGGAATGGGCTTTGCCTTTAAAGCCAAGCCCGAAGCCTTTGCCAGCAGCAGCTGTGCCAATAAAGCCGTAAACTAAATACGATTAATCCGCTACGCAGATCTCCACGGTAGGTGAACGTATCCATTAGCTTTTTGAAGCAATGAACGTATCGTGCAGCGAACAGATATAAAACAATAATTCTTCTCTTCCTTCCCTTTTCTCGGAAGAGGTCAAGAATAAAGGAGGCAAGGATTGCCACTCTTGCAACAATTCCTTTTTGAACAACTCTACGTTACGAACCGTGGCACCGGGCTTGTTCTTATCGGTTTTGGTGAAAACGATCGAGAAAGGCACCTGCCACTGCCCAAGTTGTCTTATGAATTCAAGGTCTATCGCCTGGGGCGTATGACGACTGTCTATGAGCACGAACAAAGAAACCAGGTTCTCTCTTTTGCGGATATAAGATTCGATCATGTTACCCCAATTGTTACGGGCTTTTTGCGACACGGTGGCCGCATAGCCATAGCCGGGCAAATCGACCAGGTACCACTTTTTTTTATCGGTGCCCACCACTTCGAAATGATTGATGAGTTGTGTTTTTCCCGGAGTGGCCGAGGTCTTGGCCAATCGCTGCTGACCCGTTAACATGTTAATGAGCGAGGACTTGCCTACATTGCTACGACCGATAAAAGCATACTCCGGACGGTCGGCCGCCGGGCACTGTTTATGCGTGGCACTGCTGATCAAATACCGGGCGGTTTGTATAAACTCTTTCATACGAATTCTCTGCGAAGTAAACGCTTAATAGCCAATTACTCAACTGTGGCTATATTTGCCCGATGCGCCAACCGCTCCCGCACGATAGTGTAACACCCCTAGACGACAGCACCCGTCCTAAGAAACAACAAGTTGCGGACATGTTTGACCGAATCGCAAAGCGATACGATCTTATGAATCGCTTCTTGTCGGCCAGGATCGATCTGTATTGGCGTAAGCAAGCCATCGCACATTTACAGCAGTCGGCACCCAAAAATTTACTCGATGTAGCCACCGGAACAGCCGACCTGTCGCTGCTCGCCTACCGCATGCTAAAGCCCGATCAAATTACTGGTATCGATATCTCAGAAGGAATGCTGCAAATTGGCAGAGAGAAAATTCGCCAACGGCAGCTAGACCAGCAGATCCGTTTGCTTTATGGGGATGCCGAAACAATAAATGCCCCCGACTGCTCGTTTGATGCAGTGATGGTGGCCTTTGGGGTGCGAAATTTCGAAAACCTTCAGGCCGGACTCAGTGAAATGCTACGCGTCTTAAAGCCAGGCGGACAACTCGTGGTATTAGAATTTGCCACCCCTCGTAACGGTTTTTTTCGGCGTTTGTACAATGGCTATATGAAAGACTGGGCACCCCGACTGGCCCAACAATTGAATACCGATGGTCAGGCTTATGCTTATTTGAACCGATCTTCGAATGCCTTTCCTGACCGCGAAGCCTTTGTTGCTCTACTGCACGAGGCGGGTTACAAGAATGCCTCCTTTACGCCTCTGACATTTGGAATATGCTGCTTATACACCGCCACAAGACCTTACTGACCCTTTTGCTCCTGGTCACTTTGTCTTGCGCTTTACGGGCGCAATCGCCTGGCAGCACATTGGAGATCAACTTACCCGATCACGACATCAAATCCTACTATTTCGGGATCAGCATGGGGGGTAATCTTTCGCGCTTTCATACGCAATTTCATCCTAGGTTCCTTCAATACGATAGTGTACTGGTAGCAGAACCTACCAACTCGGGAGGTCTCTCCCTGGGACTTTCGGCAACGGTTCGTATCTCGAATCGTTTTCAGGCAAGGTTCAATCCGCAGTTGTTCTTTATGGAGCGCAACATCTACTACAAATTGGCACATCCGTACAACAACAATGAAACGGAAGTAACCAAAAAGGTAGAGTCCGTCACCATGTCATTTCCGATTCAACTCAAGTTTCAAAGTGACCGCATCGGCAACTTTAGGGTTTACACGTTGGCCGGATTCAAGGCCGATATCGATATGGCCAGCAATGCCCGCGCCAAAAGGGCCGAGGAGCTACTGAAGATAGAAAAGAACGATTACGGACCCGAGCTGGGCATCGGGTTCAATTTCTTTTTTCCCACGTTTATCTTTTCTCCCGAGATCAAGATCAGTAATGGTATTCGTAACATCCATGCGCGCGATGAGAATCTGCGTTTCTCCAATGTTTTCGACAAGATCCAAAGTCGCATGATCGTTTTTACCATACACCTCGAGGGATGATCGCTTGCAACCAGTAGTGAGGGCTGTTATATTGATGCATGCTCATCACCACATTCGGCTGTGCCTTACAGGGTATCGAAGCCATCCCCATCACCATAGAGGTTAATTGGTTATTGACGGGAAAATCATCGTTGATCGTCGGTCTTCCGGATAGTGCCGTTCGCGAAAGCCTGGAGCGGATAGAAAGCGCCTTCAAGACCAACGGCTTTCGGTTTCCGAGAACCAAACTTATCATCAACTTGGCACCGGCCGATATCCGTAAGAACGGAACGGCCTTCGATCTGCCAATAGCGATCGGCATTCTGGGCGCTTCCGGCCAATTGGAGAAGGCCGATGCACTGGTCAACTTCATCATCATGGGAGAGCTATCGCTAACGGGTGCTATCCGCGGTATTAAAGGTGCCTTACCCATTGCCCTGCAGGCAAAAAAAGAACCTGAAAAAAAATTGATCCTCCCCGAGGAGAATCTTGGCGAAGCAGCCTGGGTCGAAGGGCTATCGGTTTTTGGGGCTCGTCAACTTACCGATATCGTAGCGTTTTTCGCAGGACATACCCAATCATTACAAACGGCAAAGAAAAACGACTGGTCACACGCGCAAACAGCGAAGGCCTACCCCTTCGACTTTTCGCAAGTAAAAGGACAACACCAGGCCAAAAGGGCCTTGGAGATCGCTGCTGCCGGTGGTCACCATGCCCTGTTGGTGGGAGCCCCCGGAGCCGGTAAGACCATGCTGGCAAAAAGAATGGCCTCCATCCTACCTTCTTTTTCCTATGCAGAGTCGATCGAGACAACAAGAATTTATTCGGCAGCCGGTAAAACCCGCAATAGCACGAGCCTTCTCACAGAGCGTCCTTTTCGCAGTCCCCATCACTCCATCTCCGATAAAGCATTGATA
>Ga0068877_10002766_pt1 | contig 14054 bp, 22 predicted proteins | sample NOAtaG_FD_66437 | JGI IMG/M metagenome (GOLD analysis project Ga0068877, IMG submission 66437) | Freshwater lake microbial communities from Lake Erie, under a cyanobacterial bloom - NOAA_Erie_Diel6S_1000h metaG | ecosystem: Environmental > Aquatic > Freshwater > Lake | place: USA: Ohio, Lake... | reverse complement strand
GACGTCTCCCCGGATCACCGCAGTCCGACGGGAATCCAGCCCCTTCCAATAATCCGGACACGGATCCGGGATGCCATTGCCCACCACGGCCACGGATCTCGGGCGCAGCAGTTCAGCATCGGCCCGGTTGCTCTGCGCCAGCACGATGGCCCTCCACGCCCGGCCCAGACAGGCCCGGGCCAACCAACGTTCCCAGGGCCAGGCCTCCGACTGCAGCCAGGCCCCGAGCCCCACCGCGTGCCAGTGAAGGATCACCCGACGGAAGCGCCAGCGCACCAGCGCCATCACCAGGAAGTCCCGGTAGAGCGAGGACCGCTTCGGCGGCGACGGGATGTAGTAGAGGCTTCGGCACCCGTGATCCCGGGACAGCCTGAGGGCCTGCCGGCAAAATCCCACCAGGGCCCGGATCTTGCCACCCCGCACCGCGCCGATGTCGGACATTCCCTCGGAGAGGCGGGCATCGACATGGAGCACCTGGATGCCCAACGACGGCTCCGCCGCGAACCCATCCACCATCAGTTTCACCATCTGGCTCTGGCCGTGGTGGGGTGGCGGCACATGCGCGAAGACGACAAGTTTCATCGGGTGATCGGAATCGTTCGGCGACAGCGCGTGGCCGATCACCTCGAAAAGCTTGCCTGAGGGCGACCCAAAAGCGAAGGATGGAGGCCGGTTCGGGACGTAGCTCAGCCCGGTAGAGCACTTGGTTTGGGACCAAGACGTCGCAGGTTCAAATCCTGTCGTCCCGACCACCTCCCTTTCGGAGCCCTCCCGCCTCCCACCACGGGACCAAGATCACCGATTCGCAGGTCCACGGCAATGGGGGCAAAAAACCAAAAAGCCGCCCTTTCGGGCGGCTTGGCAAGTCGGTCGGAGGACCGGACCGTAAGATCTCGATCTTGGGGTTTTGGTCGGTCCTTTGGTCGATCAGGAGGCCGAGGGCGCGGTCGTCGCCGCAGGCTCGGCAGCCGGCGTGAAGTCCACCCACTCGAGGATCGCCAACTGGCCGGAGTCGCCTTGGCGCTGACCGAGCCGAAGGATGCGGGTGTAACCGCCGCTACGACCCTTGAAGGCGGGGGCGATGGTGTCGCACAGGATGTGAACGACGTCGTGCTCCTGCTTCCAGGCCTCACGGAGTTCCTTGCCCTTGACCTTTGGCGTGCCCTGGAAGTGGCTGCGCGGCTGCTGACGCAACCGGGCCGCCACCAGACGGCGATGATGGACGTTGGCCGCGGTCGCCTTGGCCTTGCCGGCGGCGTCGGTCGCAGAGCCCGCCTGCGCGAGCGCCTCGTTGGCGAGCTTGCCCAACGTGAGCAACTTCTCGGCAACCGGGCGAGCCGCCTTGGCCTTGGCGAGGGTGGTGGTGACCCGCTTGTGCTTGATGAGGGAGCTCACCAAGTTGGCCAGCATGGCATTGCGGTGGTCGCCTTTGCGACCCAGTTTCTTGTTGCGCTTGAGGTGGCGCATAGTTCAGTCGGATTAAGGATTCTTGGTTTCCGCCGGCACTTCCAGCAGGGCCGGGTCGATGTTCATTCCGAGCGTCAGGTTGAGGCCGGTGAGCTTCTCCTTGATCTCGTTGAGGGACTTCTTGCCGAAGTTGCGGTACTTCAGCATCTCCTGCTCGGTCTTCATCGCCAACTGGCCCACGGTGGTGATGTTGGCGTTGTTGAGGCAGTTGGCGGCCCGGACGCTGAGCTCGATCTCATTGACGCTCATGTTGAGCAGTTTCTTGAGCTTGGCCTTCTCGTCGTCCTGGGGCTTGACCTCGACCTCGAACTCCACGGCGTTCTTGTCGTAGCCGACAAAGACATCAAGGTGGTGCTGCAGGATGGCCGACGCCTGGGTGAGAGCGTCATCCGGGGAGATGCGCCCGTCGGTCCAGATCTCGATGATCAGCTTGTCGTAATCGGTACGCTGACCGACACGGGCCGCCTCGACGGCGTACCGGACTCGGGTGACCGGGGAGAACAGGGAGTCGATGGCGATGACGCCGATCGGCTGGTCGGTCTTTTTGTTCTCGTCGCCAGGGCAGAATCCCCGTCCCACACGGACCTCCAGTTCCATCTCAAGCTTCTTCTTCCGGTCCAACGTGCAGATGAGCTGGTCCGGATTGACGATTTCGATGTTCTGGTTCAGTTCGATGTCGCCCGCGGTGACGGCACCCTCGCGATTGACCGACAGCAGCAGGGTCTGGGGTTCCCGGGAGTGGGCCTTGAACTTGATCTGCTTGAGGTTCAGCACGATGTCCGTCACATCCTCAACAGCACCGTCCACGGTCGTGAACTCATGCATCGCCCCGTCGATCTTGACGGAGGTGATGGCCGCACCCTCCAACGAGGAGAGCAGGACCCGACGGATGGAGTTGCCGATCGTGTGACCGTAACCGGTCTCGAAGGGTTCGGCGATGAACTTGGCGTAGGTGTCCGTCGCAGTCGACTCGTCCTTGGTCAACCGCTTGGGCATCTCGAAACGTCCTAGGCGTACAGGCATGGTATTGGGGTGCAATTTTAATCTGGAACCCGCCCGACAAAATTCCCGCAGGGGGTGGGTTCCCGTATAATTGCTTTTTCTGGCCAATTCGGTGGCCAACCGTTCAGCGGGAATAAAACTCGACGACGGCCTGCTCGTTGGCGATCGGTTGGATTTCGTCCCTGGACGGCACCCTCAGGAGGGCGGCCGACAGGGCTTCCCGATCGAGGCGGATCCAGTCGGGCACGACCCGGCTGGTGGAACCCTCGATGTTCTTCTGGGCGATGGTCTTGGAAATCGCATGATCCTTGATCTGGATCACGTCGTTCACCTTCACCGCGTAGCTGGGAATGCTGACCTTGCGGCCGTTGACCTTCACATGACCGTGGCTCACCAACTGCCGGGCCGCCGGACGGGTCAAGGCGAAGCCTGCGTGATACACGAGATTGTCCAGACGGGTCTCGAGGATCTGCAGCATCTTCTCGCCGGTGACTCCGCGCATGCGCAGGGCACGCTCGTAGACGTTGCGGAACTGACGTTCCTGCAGGCCATAAAAGAACCGAAGCTTCTGCTTCTCCATCAGGCCGATGGCATAGTCGCTGTGCTTGCGACGGGACTTCGGGCCATGGGTGCCCGGCGGGTAGGGACGGCGCTCCAGGTACTTGGAGGAGCCGAAGATCGGGGTGCCCAGCCGGCGGCTGATGCGGACGCGAGGACCAGTGTAACGAGCCATTTGTCGGAGAGTGTTGGAGTTGGGACTACACGCGGCGCTTCTTGCGGGGGCGGCAGCCGTTGTGCGGGACCGGGGTCACGTCCTTGATGACGGTGATCTCCAGCCCGATCGCCTGAAGCGCGCGGATGGCGGATTCGCGGCCGGACCCGGGTCCATTCACGCGGACCTCGACCTCGCGCATGCCATGGGACATCGCCTGGCGGGCGGCATCTTGGGCGGCCTGCTGGGCGGCAAAGGCGGTGCTCTTTCGGGAACCCTTGAAACCCACACGACCGGCCGTGCTCCAGCCGATGAGGTTGCCCTGCATGTCGGTGATCGTCACCTGGGTGTTGTTGAAGGTTGCCATCACGTGGGCCACACCCACGGCGATGTTCTTCGCACCCTTGGCGCGGATGATCTTCTTGGCATTGGGATCATCACCGAGCAAGTCGGCGGCCGTCGGCGCGGCGGCGGCGGCCAGCGGTGCCGGGGTGGCACCAGCGGCTGATGCTGCGGTCGCGGCGCCGGGTGCCGCAGCGGCAGCCTGTCCTTCCACGGGGGCCTTCTTGGCCTTGGATTCCGCCTTGGGGGCGGACTTGGATTCTGCCTTGGGGGCGGCCTGTTCGGCGGCCGGCGCATCGCCGGCCTCGGCCTTGGGGGCCTTCTTGGCCTTGGTCTCTTCTGCCATAATGATTGATCAGTGGGATGATGCCTTGGCGGTCGGGTCAGGCCTTGGCGGTCGGGTTGCGTTGGACACCGACCGTCTTGCGCGGCCCCTTGCGGGTGCGGGAGTTGGTCTGGGTGCGCTGCCCGCGAACCGGCAGGCTGCGGCTGTGGCGCTGACCCCGGTAGGACTTGATGGCCTGGAGGCGCTTGAGGTTCATGCCGAGTTCTCGGCGGAGATCGCCCTCGGTCACGTACTTGCCCTCCTGGATCGCGTTGACGATCAGGGAAAGCTGGCTCTCATTCAGAGCCTTGGCGCGCAGGGACGGATCGATGTTGGCGCGCTCCAGGATCTCCAGCGCATTGACCGGACCGATCCCGTAGATGTAACGGAGCGCGATGTCGATTCGCTTGTCCGCCGGAATGTCGACTCCCAAGATTCGTGGCATAATTCGTTTCCTATGATCAGCCTTGCCGCTGTTTGTGGCGCGCGTTCGAGCAGATCACACGGATCACGCCCTTGCGTTTGACCATCTTGCAGTTCTCGCAAAGTTTCTTGACTGAAGCTCTGACTTTCATTTTCGAAATCCTAAACCCTTCAATACAACCGACTTTCCTCGTCCATTGTCAAAATTTCCGGTCCAGAATCGGTGATCAACACCGTGTGCTCGAAGTGGGCCGATCCCCGCCGATCCCTGGTGACCACCGTCCACCCGTCGTCGAGGATCTCGACAGCCGGACTTCCCAAGGTAACCATGGGCTCGATGGCGATCGTCATCCCGCTTTTCAGGCGGGTGACTGCCTTTGGATCGACGTAATTCGGAACCTGCGGCTCTTCGTGGACATTCCTGCCCACACCGTGACCGCAGAACTCACGAACCACCCCGAACCCGGCACCCGACACGCAACGCTCAACGGCCCGACCGACATCCATCACCCGAGACCCGGCTTGGGCCGCGGAAATTCCTTCATACAGGGCCTGGATGGTCGTATCCAGCAACTTCTGGAACTGCGGTGTCCCACCGCCCACCATGACCGTCATCGCCACATCGCCGATGAAACCCTGATATCGGACTCCAACGTCGATCTTGAGAAGATCGCCGAACTGCAGCCTTCGGGAATCTCCGATGCCATGGATGACCGCCTCGTTGACCGAGAGGCAACACTGGCCCGGAAATCCCCGATACCCCAGAAATGCGCTGACGGCCCCATGGCTTGCGATGAGTTGGCCCACCTTCGCGTCCAACTCCTGAGTCGTCAACCCGGGCACGGCCAACTCGGACGCGCCGCGCAGCACCTTGCTGGCGATCCGCCCGGCCGCCCGCATGCTGCGGATCTCGTCGGAAGTTTTGATCGTGGGTCGGCCCATGGATGGATCGGACGCCTGACCTCTAGGGTGGTTGAACCACCCGGGAGACCGGAGCGTCGTTGCACTAGCCTATTCTGTGACCGAAACTGACAAAGAACAAAAATCTCAAGCCCTGCCGCGGACCTTCCCCTTCTTGAGGAATCCGTCGTAGTGGCGCATCAGGAGGTAGGACTCCATCTGCCGCATGGTGTCCAACAGGACGCCCACCGTGATCAGCAGGGAAGTGCCTCCGAAAAACTGGGCGACCAAGGGGTCGATCTTCAGTTGGGAGCTCATGACCGTCGGGATGATGGCAATGACGACCAGGAAGACCGCTCCGGCCAAGGTGATCCGGCTCATGGTGTTGTGCAGGAAGTCGCTCGTGGCGGTTCCCGGACGGACTCCGGGGATGTAACCACCATGCTTCTTGAGGTCGTCGGCGACCTGCAGCTCGTTGAACTGGGTGGCCACCCAGAAGTACGAGAAGAACAGGATCATCAACCCGTACAGGAAAAGGTAGGTGAATCCTTGACGGCCGAGGTGGCTGGCGATGTAGATCGACACCTGCTTGCCGAAGCCGGCAGGGAGAATCGCCGCCAGTTTCTCAAAGATCATTCCCGGGAACATCAGGATGGCCTGGGCGAAAATCACCGGCATCACCCCGGCGTAATTCACGCGGAGGGGCATGAACGACGTGCCTCCGGACATGATCTTGCGGCCCACCGCCCGCTGCGCATACTGGACGGGAATCTTACGCTGTCCCTGGGTGATCAAGACCACCCCTGCCACCACCACGGCGAGCACAACCAACAACAACACGAGGTGCAGGAATTTCGCGTTTTCCTGCTGGAACATCGACACCAAGGACTTCCCGGCGTTGGGCAGTCGGGCAAGGATCCCGACGGTGATCAACAGTGAGACTCCATTCCCGATGCCCCGCTCAGTGATCTGCTCGCCCAGCCACATCAGGAACAGGGTGCCGGTGGTCAGGATGAGCACGGTCTGGATCCGGTAAAGCCACAGGTTCTCAGCCGTGACCAAGGATCCGGAGAAGCCTTGAAACGCCTTCTCGGGGTTCTCCCAGCCCAGGGCGACAATCAAACCATGACCAAGACAGAGCAGCACGGTGAGGTAACGGCCGTAAGCCACCAACTTGGCTCTGCCGCCTTCCTCACGGGCGAGCTTCCCCAACGGAGCCACCACGGCCGTCAACAATTGGATGAAAATCGTCGCACTGATGTACGGCATGATGCCCAAGGCACCCACCGCGCACTGCTCCAGCGCACCGCCCGTGAACATCGAGTAGAGGCCGAAAACACCGCCCCCTCCGTTGCTCTTGGCCGCCTCTGCGAAGTACGCCGCCAGCTTGGTACCATCCAATCCTGGCACCGGCGTCAACGCAATCACGCGGGCCACGGCCAGGACCAACGCCGTGAACAGGATCCGCGAGCGGAGCTCGGGGATCTTGAGGCAGTTCGCGAAGGTGTTGAACAGTTGGCCGATCATGGGGGGTGGGATGGTTGCCGAGGAGGGGTCGGGAAGACGTTCAGGTCGTGGCAGCGCCCGAATCAGGCGACCGCCTTGGCCTTGCCAACCACCTCGGCCTTGCCGCCTTGGGCCTCGATGGCAGCCCGAGCGGAGGCGCTGAACGCCTGGGCCCGGACAACGAGCTTCCGGGTCAACTCACCGCGGGCGAGGATCTTGATGCCATCGGAGGAACCGTTGGCGAGCCCGGCCTTCTTGAGGGTTTCGGCATCCACCACGGAGCCGGCATCGAACGCATTGAGGTCAGACAGGTTGACCGGATGGTACGACACCTTGAACCGGGTGTTGTTGAACCCGCGCTTGGGAATACGACGGATGAGGGGCATCTGGCCGCCCTCGAATCCGATGCGGATCGAGCTGCCGGAGCGAGCGCTCTGGCCCTTGCCGCCGCGTCCGGAGGTCTTGCCCCGGCCACTGGATTCACCTTGCCCGAGCCGCTTCTTGCGGTGCTTGGCTCCGGGACGGGGTTTCAGGTCATGAAGTCTCATAGATTCAGGCGGTCTTGGTCGTCGCGGCAAGGCGCCCCTCGAGGCCACGGGCCTTGAGGATCTGCTCGCGGGTGCGCAGGCTCAGCAGTGCGTTCAGGGTCGCCTTCGCCACGTTGGAGGCGTTCTTCGATCCGAGCGACTTGGAAAGGACATCCTTCACACCGGCCGACTCGACGACGGCGCGGACAGTCTTGCCACAGATGAGGCCGGTACCGGGACTGGCAGGCCGCAGGAGGACCTTGGCGCCGCCGAACTCCGAATAAACCTCATGGGGGATGGTGCTCGAAGCCAGGGAAACGATGGAGATCCGCGACTTGGCGTTCTCGCCACCCTTCTTGATGGCCTCGCTCACCTCGGCCCCTTTGCCCATGCCCATGCCCACCTTGCCCTGCTTGTCGCCGACGACGATCAAGGCACTGAAGGAGAAGCGGCGGCCACCCTTGACCACCTTGGAGGAGCGGTTGATGTGGACGACCTTCTCGACCAACCCATCCTTCGGTTCGTCGGAGTCGCGCTGGTCACGGGGTCCACGACGGGGCCCACGGCCGCGACCGCCCTCGCCACCACCCCGGTAGGGACGGTCACCACCGAACGATTGGGTGCCGCTGGACGCCGTGCCGGCGGGAGCAGCCGGCGCTGCAGAAATGTCTTTTTGGTCTGACACAGGATTCCTTCGGTTCAAAATTTGAGACCTGCCTCACGGGCCGCGTCGGCCAACGCCTTGACCTTACCGTGATATCGGGCGCCCCCGCGGTCGAAAACCACGGCCTCGATGCCCTTTTCCTTCGCGGCGGCAGCAGCACGCTTCCCGGTGACGATCGCATTGGCCGCATTGGCCCCCTTGATCTCGGTCGGGGCGGACTTGTCACGGGTGCCGACAGCGGCCAGCGTTTGCCCCACCACGTCGTCGATGAACTGGACGTAGATGTGCTGCCCGGTGAACTTGACGCTCATGCGGGGACGCGCGGCCGTGCCGGTGACGGTCTTCCGCACCCGCCAGTGGCGCAACTGGGCCAAGCGGTGTTTGTGCTCTGTTCTCATTCTAGCAAAATGGACGAAAAACCAATGGTCTGGACGGTGGATGAATGGGCGCTCGGTGATGCGATCAGGAAGACCACTATTGCACCGTCTTGCCTTCCTTGCGGACGACCTTCTCGCCGGCGTATCGGACTCCCTTGCCCTTGTATGGTTCGGGCGGGTAGAAGCTGCGGATTTCCGAGGCGACCCGACCGACGAGTTCCTTGTCGGCACCATCGATCGTGAGCTTGGTGCCTTCCTCGACGACCACCTTGATGCCGGCGGGCACGGGGTAGTTGATGGGGTGGCTGTAGCCCAGCGCGAGGTTCACGACCTGGCCCTGGAGCGCTGCCTTGAAGCCGACGCCCTGGATCTCGAGCTTCTTCTGGAAGCCCTCGGAGACACCCTTCACCATGTTGTTGACCAGCGCCCGGGCCAACCCGTGCATGGCTCTGGCCTCGGCGCTCTCGGCGGTTCGGGCGACGCTGACGTTGGTTCCGTCGACCTTGGCCTGGGTGTATTTCGGCAGGGACATACCGAGGCTGCCCTTGGGGCCCTCGACCGTCACCCGGTCTCCGCTGACGGAGACCTTCACCTTGGCCGGGATGGCTATCGGGCTTTTTCCAATGCGAGACATAACAAAATTCCTTACCAGACGTAACAAACCACCTCGCCGCCGACGTTCTGCCGACGAGCCTGGGAACCGGTCATGATGCCTTTGGGGGTCGACAGGATGGCAACGCCAAGGCCGCCGAGGACCCGCGGGGCCTCCGAGCCGGCGACATAGCGGCGAAGTCCCGGGGTGCTGACCTGCTTCAGGCCCTGGATCACTGCCTTGCGCCCCTGGTACTTGAGCCCGACCTTCAGGGTCTTGAGCTTGTCACCCTCGACGGCGACCTCCGCGACGTAACCCTCGTCCTTCAGGACGCGGGCAATCGCCTCCTTGAAGCGCGAGTGCGGGATGGACACCGACGGATGCAGCGCCATGCCGGCATTGCGGATTCGCGTCAGCAGATCGGAAACTGGATCGGAATTCATGGAATGGAGTGGGATCGGTGGATCGGGATTACCGGTGGTTGGGGATCTCCGGTGATTGGCGATCTCCGGTGGTTGGGGATCACCAACTGGACTTGGTGACGCCCGGGATCAGTCCTTGGAGTGCGGCCTCCCGGAAGGACAACCGCGAAACGCCATACTTTCGGATGAAGCCGTGCCGACGGCCGCTGACACGGCAGCGGTTGACGACCCGGACAGGGCTCGCGTTCTTCGGGAGCTTGGAGAGGGCCGCATAGTCGCCCTTGGCCTTCAATTCGGCACGCAGCGAGGCGTACTTCTTGACGGTCTCCAACTTCTTCTTGTTCCGGGCGAGCCAGGATTTCTTGGCCATAGGATGGATTGATTATTTTGAGAACGGCATGCCCATCATCTTGAGCAGGTCGTAGGCCTCCTCATTGGTCGGGGCGGAGGTCACGATGGTGATGTCCATGCCCTGCTGGCGCTTGATCTTGTCGAGTTCGATCTCAGGGAAGATCGTCTGGTCGGGAATGCCCAGGGAATAGGTGCCACGCCCGTCGAATTGCCGGGATCCAACCCCGCGGAAGTCGCGGATCCGGGGCAATGCGGCAGTGACCAGACGGTCGAAGAACTCGTACATCACCTCGCGACGCAAGGTGACCTTGCAACCGACCGATTGGCCCTTGCGGAGCTTGAAATTGGCGATGCTCTTGCGGGAGATGTTCACCACCGCCTTGCGGCCGGTGATCATCTGCATCTCCTTGACAGCGTCCTCGAGGGCACCCTTCTCGAGGGATGCGCTCACGCCCATGTTGATGACGATCTTCTCGATCCGCGGAACCTGATGGACGTTCTGGTAGCCGCGCTTCTGGGTCAGGGCGGGCCGGACCTCCTCGATGTACTTCGTGTAAAGACGGGGTTTCATGGGACTCAGCGCTTGTTGGCCTTGCGGGCATCGTACTTGTCGGCCTTCATCACGTTGGAAACGTGGATCGGGGACTCCAGCCAGATCAGCGCCCCGTTGGGGTTCTGCTGGTTCTTGCGGACGTAGTGAAGCATCGGCTTGACGAGGCGGCGGCGGTCGTCCTGCTCCTTGGATCGCTCGTCGCTGCCCTCGAGGATCACGGCCTGACGCGAGGTGACCACCTCGGCGACCTTGCCGCGACGGCCCTTGGCCGAACCCGTGATGACGACGACTTCGTCGCCCTTCTTGACGTGAAATTTGGATGCCATGTCGGTACTTCTCCGGATCGGATCGTTTCGGTTCAGATCACCTCAGGCGCGAGCGAGATGATCTTCATGAAGCGCTTCTCGCGCAGTTCGCGGGCCACAGGCCCGAAGATGCGGGTGCCGCGGGGGTTGTTTTCCTTGTCGATGATGACCACCGCATTGCGGTCGAAACGGACGTAGGACCCGTCGCTGCGACGCACCGGGTGCCTCGTGCGGACGATGACGGCATTCTGGACCTCGCCCTTCTTGACGGTACCGTCCGGGGCAGCCTCCTTGATGTGGACCTTGATCACGTCGCCGACGTGGGCGTACGGCTGGTTGCTCCCCAGCACACCGATGGCCCAGGCCACCTTGGCGCCCGTGTTGTCAGCGACATCCAGGCTCGAACGAATTTGGATCATGAAAAATGCCTCCGTTAGTTTTTGACGGAACCGTCCGGATTGAGCACGTCGACCAACCGCCAAGCCTTGAGCTTGGACAGCGGGCGAGTCTCTTGGATTCGGACCAGGTCACCCACCTGGGCCCGCTTGGTCTCGTCGTGGGCGTACAGCTTCTTGAAGCTCGTGACCACCTTGCGGTACTGCGGATGGCGGAAACGGCGCTCCACCTTCACGACGATGGTCTTCTCCATCTTGTTGGAGACGACCTCGCCGATGCGCTCCTTCCGGTGTCCGCGTTCTGTGGATGTCTGTGACATACGGATCAGGATATGGGTCAGGATTTCTTCGAAACTCGGCTCAATTGGCTCATCTGGGTCTCGCCGCGAGCGACCTCACGGCGGATGTCCCGGATCCGATGCGGCTTCTCGAGCCGGGCGGTCGCCTGCTGGAGGCGGAGGTTGAACAACTCCTGCCGCAACTCGCGGCACTTGGCGCCGATCTCGGCAGCCGTCATGTCTTTGAAATTGGATTTGGCCATGGTCGTCCTCAACCCATCTTGTGGCGTGAAATGAACTTGGTGGAAATCGGCAGCTTGGTCGAAGCCAGGCGCATCGCCTCGCGGGCGATCGCCTCGGGAACGCCGTCGACCTCAAAGAGGACGCTGGCGGGGCGGATCACCGCCACCCAGGACTCGACACCGCCCTTGCCCGTGCCCATTCGGACTTCGAGCGGCTTCTTGGTGAAGGACTTGTCCGGGAAGATCCGGATCCAGACCTTGCCGCGACGCTTCATGTAGCGGGTGATCGCCACACGGGCCGCCTCGATCTGCTTGGTGTCCATCCAGCAACGCTCCAGCGACTGGAGGCCATACTCACCGAAGGCGACGGTGTTGCCGCGGGAAGCCAGACCCGTGCGGCTTCCGCGCTGCATTTTGCGATACTTTACCCTAGCCGGCATCAATGCCATAAACGGTCTCCTGGAAGAAAGGTGGTTGTTACTTGACCAGCATGGCCTCGGGACGCTGGTCCTCGGCCCTACGATTGTCTGCCTTGCGGGCGTCGACCTTGTCGGTCTTCTTCATCTCGCCCTTGCAGATCCAGCACTTGACCCCGAGTTTGCCGTACATCGTGCTGGCCTCGGCGAAGCCGTAGTCGATGTTGGCACGCAGGGTGTGCAGCGGCACACGGCCCTCGTGGTACATCTCGACACGGGCGATCTCGGCGCCGCCCAGACGACCGGCGCAGCGGATCTTGATGCCCTCGACACCTTCCATCATGCGGGCTTCCTGGACAGCCTTCTTCATGGCCCGGCGGAACCCGATGCGGCGCTCCAGCTGCACGGCGATGTTCTCGGCCACGAGTTGGGCGTCGGCCTTCTCGTTCTTGACCTCCTGGATGTCGACGTAGACGTCCTTGCCGGTCAGCTTGGAGAGTTCCTCCTTGAGCTTGTCGATCTCGGACCCCTTGCGGCCGATGACCACACCCGGACGGGCCGTGAAGATCGTGACCCGGCAACGGTTGGCGGCGCGCTCGATGTGGATCTTGGGAATCGCCGCGGAACCGAGCTTCTTCTTGAGTGCGGTGCGGATGGCGATGTCCTCGACGAGCAGACCACCGAAGTCTTTCTTGTTGGCGTACCACTTGGAACGCCACTCGCGGTTCACGGGGACCCGCAGACCGATAGGATTGGTTTTCTGGCCCATGTTATTGCTTGTCGGTGAGGATGATCTTGATGTGGCTGCTCCGCTTGAGGATCGGCCCGGCCGATCCGCGTGCCTTCGGGATGAAGCGCTTGATGCTGCCGGCGGTCTGGGCATAGGCCCGATGCACGACGAGCGAGTCAGCCTTGAGGCCGTGGTTGTTCTCGGCGTTGGCGATGGCCGACGCGAGGGTCTTGGCAACGGCGCGAGCCGACTTGCGGGGCACGACCTTGAGCACCGCGAGCGCATCGACCGCGCGCAGGCCCTGGACCTGGCGAACGACCTCGCGGACTTTCTGCGGTGACATCCTGAAATTCTTGAGAATGGCCTGGACTTCCATGGCTTGGGTTCCTTTTGGCTGGACCTGTGGGTGGACCTTGGCGTGCGTTCCGTCGCCTACTTGGCTTCGGCCTTGGCAGTGTGGGCGCCGTGCTTCTTGAAGGTGCGGGTGAAGGCGAATTCGCCGAGCTTGTGACCCACCATGTTCTCCGTCACGAAGATCGGGCTGAAGGCGCGGCCGTTGTGGACGCTGACGGTCAGACCCACGAACTCGGGCGTGATGGTCGATCGGCGGGACCAGGTCTTGATGGGAGCCTTGGACTTGGCAGCCTGGGCCTTTTCGACCTTGGAGAGCAGATGGCCGTCGATGAACGGACCTTTTTTGAGGGAACGGGCCATAACAGCTTACTTTTGCTTCATTGGACGGCCGTCGCGACGAACCACGATGAACCGGTTGGAGAGTTTGTACTTCTTGCGGGTGCGGAAGCCCTTGGAGAGCACGCCCCACGGGGAGGCCAGGTGCTGGCGTCCACCACCGCCCTTGGACTTGCCCTGACCGCCACCGTTGGGGTGATCGACCGGGTTGCGGGCCATACCGCGGGTCAGCGGGCGGATTCCGCGGTGGATCGCACGGCCGGCCTTGCCGAGGACGATGTTCTCAAACTGGGCATTGCCGACCGATCCGACGGTGACCATGCAATCCTCGTGGAACTTGCGGATCTCGCCGGAGGGAAGCCGGAGCTGGGCGTAGCCGGCGTCTCGGGACATCAGGGTGGCCGATGAGCCGGCGGACCGGACCAGCTGCCCACCCTTGCCCGGGATGATCTCGATGTTGTGGATCGCGATGCCGACGGGGATCTTGGAGAGGGGCAGCGCGTTGCCCACGCTGGGCGGGGCGCTCGGACCACTCATCACGGTGGCACCCACGGTCAGGCCGTCGGGGCAGACGATGTATCGACGTTCCTTGTCGGCGTACTCGAGGAGGGCCAGACGGGCGCTGCGGATCGGATCGTACTCGACGGCGATGACCTTCGCCTCGATGCCGATCTTGTTCCGGCGGAAGTCCACGGTGCGGACCTTCTGCTTGTGGCCGCCGCCGCGGGCACGGACGGTGACCCGGCCGTAGTTGTTGCGGCCCCCTGTCTTCTTCCTGGTGTAAACCAAGGACTTCTCCGGACCCACTTTCGTGATGTCCGAATAGTCCTGCACG
>Ga0068877_10002765_pt1 | contig 14061 bp, 9 predicted proteins | sample NOAtaG_FD_66437 | JGI IMG/M metagenome (GOLD analysis project Ga0068877, IMG submission 66437) | Freshwater lake microbial communities from Lake Erie, under a cyanobacterial bloom - NOAA_Erie_Diel6S_1000h metaG | ecosystem: Environmental > Aquatic > Freshwater > Lake | place: USA: Ohio, Lake... | reverse complement strand
CCGGTCTACCCCGCCATGCTCAGTTTTGCCGAGCGCTCCTGGAAGGGTGGCGGAAAGAGTGGCTGGGTTACGCAGGCAGAGGCGTCGGATCAGGGTTTTACATTGTTTGAACAAAGGCTGATGGATCACAAGCAACGATATTTTTCAGATAAGCCATTTTTATACCAGCGTCAGTCGGGCCTCATATGGAAGTTATATGGGCCCTATGATAACGAGGGCGATCTGGGCAAGCGGTTCAAGCCGGAGTTGAATGCCGAAGGGCTTGCAGCTGCCAAGGAAGTTATGGGTGCCACGGTTGTACTCAGGCATTTTTGGGATCCGCTGGTGAAAGGCGTATTGGATTCTGCGCGCGAACAAACCACCTGGTATGCAGAAAGAATGGTTTGGAGTGATGCCGATACGATGAGGAACTACTGGGTTGGCTTCAATAATTTTTCCAGATCATACACCTCCGATTCACCACCGGAAGGACAGTGGAATACCTTGTCATCCAAACTCTTTGTCAATAGTCAAGAGATCGCGCCGCCCGAGTGGGCAAGGCCCGGCGCAAAAGGAGAACTCGAACAACCGTTGATCGACGAAGGATATGAATACCGCAAACCTACTATAGTCCCGATGAAGAAAGGATGGAACAGGATCCTCGTCAAACTTCCGGTCGGCAGTTTCAAGGCCAATGGCTGGAACAACCCCGTGAAATGGATGTTCACAGTGGTAGAGGCAGAATAGTAACACCCCTACTTATCAGAATGAGCCAATCAGCCAATGAGCTAATTAGTCAATGATTGATAGATCACCGGCTTCACCCGGTCCTCAAAATCCCAGTCCTGGGTGGGCCAAAGGTTGCGCAAGAACACCACCACGAGTTTGTTTTTAGGGTCGATCCAGAAATGGGTGGCGAACATGCCGCCCCAGGTATAGCTTCCTTCTCCAACGGGAAGTGCAGCTTTAGCTTTTTCGAGATATAGGCCGAAGCCCAGTCCGAATTGGCGGATCTCATCGGCATTGTCCCACATCATGAATTTTCCGATCTGGTTGGTAGTCATCAGCTCAATGGTGTGGGGCGATAGGAGCCTTATGTTATTCAACGTGCCACCGTTGATCAGCATCTGGCAGAAAAGGGCATAATCGTAGGCAGTAGAGCTTAGTCCTGCACCGCCCGACAAGTACTCACCATTTTTCACGAGCGGGTAGTTGGGGTCTCCATCTACACTTAGCCTGTCCTTATACGGCGATATTTTGCCGTTATTGTCTTGTTTATAAAGCTGGACCAAGCGGGACTGTTTTTCGGCCGGCAGATAGAAATAGGTGTCTTTCATGCCCAGGGGTTCAAAGATCCGCTGCTGTAAGAACTTGTCAAGCGTTAAACCGCTCACCACTTCCACCAGGTAACCTAGTACGTCCGTATTCAGTCCGTAAAGAAACTTTTCACCGGGTTGGTTGAACAAAGGCAATTCGGCGAGACGCGGGATCATTTGCTTCAGGGATCCGTAAGGAGTGCCGATGCCCCCATTGATCTTATACTTTTTGTAAATGGCATTGGCATAGGGCGATCCGATCTGGGCATAGCCGATACCTGATGTATGAGCCAGCAAATGCCTGATGGTGATTTCCCGCTTCGCCGGCAGGGTGGTGAAGCTGGTATCTTTAGAGTTGTATCGGTCCAATACCCGGGTGTTCTTAAAGGCTGGGATGAATTTGGAAATGGGGTCTTCCAGCGCAAATTTCCCTTCTTCCCATAACATCATCACCGCTACGCTCACGATGGGTTTGGTCATGCTGGCTATGCGAAAGATCTGGTCTTTCTGCATGGCAACCTTCGTGTCCATATCGCTCTGGCCAAATGCTTTATGATAGACGATCTTACCGTCTTTCAGGATGATCCCCGTGGTCCCGTTCAACCGGCCTTCGTTGATATAACGCTGTACAAATTGGTCAAGCCTCGACAGGCGTTCAGCAGATATGCCCACAGATTCCGGATCAGCAGTGGGCAACTGCGACCATACGGTGCATGGCAGGAGAAGCAGGAGAATGAATAAACGCATGAATGGGATTTGATTTAAAATTAGGGAAATCGATCTTCAAATACTCCTGTTCATGAAGGCCTTTCATGTTGTCTTTTTGAACATTGCTTTCACCGGTTCCATCCAGAACGTCCCGACAAAAGCTGCTCCCAGGCATAGGCCGATCATGTTCCATGATAAGCTTACCAAGCCAAACAGCTGTTGCATGAAAGGTACGGTCAGGACTACAGCAATAAATGCCAGTGTAATACCAATGATCAGGGGCACCAGGGCATTTGAATAGCGAATGGTGGTGAACACGGAATATCGGAACGAACGATTGACCAGCGTCAGGAAGATGTTGCTGAAGAGCAGTGTGATAAAGATCAGCGTACGGACGGAGGCATCGTCTGATCCCTGGAGCAGCCCATAATAACCCAGGCCAAGGCAGGCGGCCGTGATCACCAGTCCCTGGATGATACTGGTAATGAGTTGACGGAACGACAGGAAGGTAGCGCTCATTTGTCGTGGTGCCCGCTCCATCGTACCGGGCTCCATGGGTTCGTTCTCATAAATGATGGAGCATGTAGGTCCCATGATGAGTTCCAGGAAGATGACGTGCACCGGTGTGAAGATCTCCGTGAATGCCCAACCCAACAAAAGGGGCAGCATGACGATCAGGATGATGGGAATATGAATGGATACGATGTATTGAATGGCCTTTTTGAGGTTATCATAGATCTTTCTTCCAAGTGCAACGGCATCGGTCATGTGGGCCAGGTCATCATCGGTCAGGATGAGTGATGCTGCTCCTTTGGCTACTTCCGAACCGCGCTGGCCCATGGCGATGCCAATGTGCGCTGCTTTCAAGGCAGGCGCGTCGTTTACACCATCGCCCGTCATGGCCACCACTTCACCGGATTCTTTCAACGCGTTGATCAGTTTTAATTTTGCCTCAGGGAACATACGCGCGAAAATGCTTACCCTGCTTAATTTTGACTGGAGTTCCTGAGGTTCTAATGTCAAGACCTCTGCCCCTGAGATCACTTCATCGTTATCGCTAAGCCCCACCTGTTTGGAAATGGCGAGGGCGGTTTCTGCGTAATCGCCCGTGATCATTTTTACTGAAATACCGGCCCTGCGAAACGTCTCGATCGTTTCACGAATGTTCTCTTTCGGTGGGTCCTGGAAAGCGATAAGGCCAAGGAATGTAAAGCGAAAACTGTCTTGTGCATCAGGCCAGTCTTTACCATCCCAGATTGCTTTTCCAACTCCAAGGACACGAAGACCTTGCCTGGCATATTCCAGCGCCTGATGCTCGATTTCTTTGACTTCATCGTCTGCCAGATTGCTTTGCCGAAGTATTCTTTCTGGCGCTCCTTTGGCTGCAATGATGAATTCTTCTGAGTGGTTTTGGAAGATATGGGTCATCATTGGCGGACTGCCCCCGATGGGATATTCATGAACCTGTTGATAGTCTGTTCTTTTATCGTCCAACGCGGTCTCTCCATAGAGTTGGTGAATAGCTTGCTCCATGGGATCAAAAGGTTTGGTCTCGCTGCTCCACATGGCAAATTCAATGAGTTCCTTTGGCAGAAGGTCTTTGTTGTCATTATCGGTTACACTCATTATGCTTTTCGTTGCCCCATCATACAAACCGGAAATACTCATCCTGTTTTCCGTGATCGTTCCCGTTTTATCTACGCAAACCACTGTTGCGGCTCCGAGCGTTTCTACGTACTGCGGCTGTTTGACAATGATCTTGTTCTTTAGCAGTCTCAAGGCACCGAGGGCAAGGAATGTAGAGAATGCGACAGGTATCTCTTCGGGCAGGATACTCATGGCAAGCGTGAGTCCATGCATCAGCGAATGAAGCATGTCGCCTGTCTGGATGTACTTGATCGTGATGACCAGCGCAAAAGCAGCAGCTCCGATCCACACCATATTCTTCACAAACGCTTTGATCTGTTTCTGCAGTGGTGTTTTTTCCACCATCACTTCCTTCACTGCAAGTCCTATTTTTCCGAACCTGGTGTTAAGTCCAACGGCCGTTACGCGGGCAGTAGCATTTCCGCTGGCCACTAAAGTACCCCGGTAGATGCTTGCCTCTGTATTTTTAAATACCGCGAAAGATTCTCCGGTGAGGATGGATTCATTGATAGAAAAATCGCGCGCCTGAAGCAATTCGGCATCTGCCGAAACGATCTCCCCCTCTTCGATCATCATGATATCGTTTACAACAACATCTTCAATGGGTATGTCTTCTTCGATCCCGTTTCGGATCACTTTTACGTGCGACTGGGACAATTTTTTCAGGGCCTGAACGGCATTACGACTTCTATACTCCTGAAAGAAAGAAATACCAGCGACCAGGAAAATGGAGATCAGCATGATCGTGCCTTCCTGGTATGAACCGGTAACGAAGTAGACCGCGCCCGCGATGATCAACAGTATGAACATGGGCTCCAGTACGATCTCTTTCAAAACGTTCAGCAACACACGTTCTTCCTGCAACTCCATGGCATTGGAGCCGAACCGACTGCGATTTTCCAAAACCTGTTGCTGTGACAGCCCATTCATGTGGTGAAGGTACCCGAAAATCGCCTGACTTGTTGGTACGGTAGTCATCCTGAAGACTGACCAGGGTCAGTGCCTTTTCTGCAAATCGGATTCGGAGAGGTAATGAAAAACCCCCTGATGATTCAGGGGGTTCGCTGAATTCATTTTCCTTAACGTTAAGACAGTGATCGCTGCACATTGAGTGCTTCGGCAAGATCACTGAAGAGTTTCTTTTCACCATCACTGATCTGTGTTCCACCAAACATCAGAAATCCACCTTCTTTTGCTGCTTTTGCCACCGCTTCTGCAATGTTCAGGGTCCATTTCTTGTATTCTTCAGCTTCCTGGGGAGTGGCCTTAGCCTGTAAGAGTTCGCTGGCCTTTTTACAATCATTTAATACCTGACTCATCAATTCATCCTTGGAATCCACTTCATGGGTTTTCAGGTGCGACTGAACTTTGTTTCGTAATTCCTTCGCTTCAGACATGGCTTCAGAGGTGCTGGTCATGTTTGGCAGGATCCCGGAGATGATCTCATTGCTGGCGAATTGCTTTGAGCCCTCCAGCATTGTTCGGGAACTGGCCATCATTTCCATGATGGTGCTCATACCACTACCTTCAGCAAAGGTCATTACTGAACCCACCAGTGTAGGAAGGCTGCTTAACAGTACTTGTTCCTGCTCAGAAAATCTACTTTCAAATGACATAATATTATTGTTTGATGTGAATAAAGCCCGTGTAAGTTAAGCCGAATCAAAACCTACCAGTGTCATTAAATTGTTTCAAACTATCATTCTTCATAATTTAGTACAACGATGAATAGTCTGGATATTCTGCAAGATTTGCTGAATCGGATCCATAAAATTCCGGATCCGGTGATGGCCGAATTGTTCGGGATCTGGACACCGGTGAAAGCAGATCGAAAGGAACTGTTAACGAAATGCGGAAACGTAGAAAAATACATCTATGTAGTGCTGGAAGGTGTGCAGCGGGTCTACTATCTAGATGACCAGGATCGCGAGGCTACCATTCTTTTCACTTACAGGCCTTCTTTTTCCGGAGTACTGGATTCGTTTTTGCTCCAGACGGCATCGAAGTACAATTTTGAAACGCTTACACCCTCTTCTTTTCTTCGTGCATCATTTACATCCTTCAATACGCTGATGGAGAAGCATCACGCTATAGAAACTATGGTACGCAAAGGCCTGAGTGGCGTTGTAGGCGGACTGGAAGAAAGGCTGGTAGAGATACAATGCTTTTCTTCGGAAGACAGGTTCCGTTCGCTTCTGAAGCGAAGTCCGCATATCCTGCAATTGGTCCCCCATAAATACCTGGCCAGTTACCTGGGTATGGACCCAACGAATTTCTCGAAGCTGATCAATAAGATCAGGATCTGAATTTCTTGGTGTTTACCAAGATTTCTCAGTTAGCGCCTCCCGAATTTTGTGTTGTAAATGATTGTTATGCAGATCAAATCAAACGAGCTATTGGATCAGTTGGGGGAGGTTACAGAGACCCATATCCGTAAGGCGATCACTTTGTATCAGAACATGGAGGATGAGCAAATGCTGAAGCCCGCCTTGGACGGCGGGTGGAGTATTGCGCAATGTCTGGATCACCTCAACGGTTACGGGAATGTCTACTTTCCCAAAATGCGCACAGCCATGGATCAGAACACAAAAGCCAATGATGAATATCGCAGCACCTGGTTGGGCGATAAGTTCACAAAATCCCTGGATCCCGATACGGGAAAGATGAAGATGAAGGCCTTGAAGGGTCATCGACCGGAGCGCAATCTCGATGCTGCAGCGGTAGTGGCAAAATTCATCAGGCAGCAGGAAGAACTGCTGGACATGATGAAAACGGCCCGGCAGCGGGACCTCTCGGGCATCAGGATCCCAATCTCGATAGCCAGTTGGATCCGCATGAACCTCGGCGATACGTTTCGTTTCATTGTGGCGCACAATGAACGGCATATCCGGCAGGCCGACAGGCTTGTTCCTGCCCATACTATGGGGGGTAAGTAAAAAAAATGCGGTAATGATGTCATTACCGCATTCAGCATTCTTATATCCAATGGTCAGAACTTCAGCGTCTCCGGAAGATACTTCTGGATCAGTTCTGTGTAGTATCCTTTGAGCTTGTTCCAGTCTGGTGGCTCTGGGCTCTTGGAGTAGAGATCATAGGGGTTGAAGAGTTTCACCCATTTCAGCATCTCCCTGTCGTGGTCGTCCAGCAGATGATCGTAACCGCCTTCACGGTGCCATGAGTAGAACGAGTGGTACCTGAGCATATACAGGCCTCCTTCGGGAATGCGGCCCTTTAGCATATGATACACATATTCATCGTGTCCCCAGCTCATATCCACGTTACGAAGTCCGCAATTGGGTTCGTATACACCATATTTAGTGTTGTACCTGGGATCGTTGTAGTCAGGGTTATTGACGAAATATTCGGAATAGATGATCTTGTCTGAATAGGCGCAACCTACCGGGAAGGTATCGCCAACAACGGCCCACTGGGGCTCGCCGAATAAGCACAGAACCTTACCCATGTCGTGCATCAAACCTACCAGTACCATCCAGTCGGGGTGACCGTCTCTGCGGATCGCTTCGGAAGTTTGCAGCAAATGCTGGAACTGATCCAGGTCCGTATCGGGGTCGGAATCGTCTACCAGCTGATTCAGGAACTGGAAGGCGTCCCAAACGGGCATTTCCTTTTTATCGAAAGCGAGATATTCTTTCTGTTTTTGCTTCACGAAATCATAAGTCTGGTAGGTATGGTTCAGGCGATAAAATTCCCTGACCGAATCCCTGACCGGATCGTCATAATTCCTGTATTCCTCGGTATTTTTTGCGGTTGCGATTGCCTCCGGATCAGGATACCTGTCGAGAAGGTCATCTTCCCAATGGTCCAGGCTGGCCATCGGATTAAGCTCCTTTTCTGTGAACTTGTTGTCAGACATGGCGATGCAATTGAAAGAGGTAAAAAAATGACTATAAATGTATAAGTTTTCTCAGGATTTACAAAGGTTTCCGTGTTCAATATCCCAGACCTGATGGCAGGAAGCGGGCTCTCTTGCGCCAAGAGGTGAGCGGGTTTTTCAAAAGAATAGAATATATTCATTTCCCATATTCATTCTCAAGACTCAACTACTAATGAAATTACATGTAGCCGATTACCTGGTGATCATCCTCTATTTCGCCTTTGTGGTGGCAGTGGGATTCATCATCAAGAAAAGGATCCGGTCGTCGAACGACTTCCTCAACAGCAGCAAGAATATCCCCCTCTGGATCACGAGCCTGGCCTTCATTTCGGCCAACCTCGGTGCCCAGGAGGTACTGGGGATGGTGGCCTCCGGTGCCAAATACGGCATTATGACCGTCCATTTCTATTGGGTGGGTGCGATTTTCGCCATGATCTTCCTGGGTGTTTTTATGATGCCCTTCTATTACGGGAGTCATGCCCGTAGCGTTCCGGAGTACCTTTTCCTGCGGTTCGATGAGAAGACCAGGGGCTTGAACGCCATTACTTTCGCGGTGATGACGGTGTTTTCATCGGGCATTTCCCTGTTTGCCCTGGCCAAGCTGCTGGAGGTGGTATTGGGTTGGGATTTCGACGTATCCATTTGGATAGCAGCCGGAATTGTACTCATTTATACGTTTGTAGGGGGTCTTACCAGCGCTGTGTATAACGAGGTATTGCAGTTCTTCCTGATCGTGCTCGGGCTTTCGCCGCTGGTGATCGTAGCCCTGCAGGATGCCGGAGGATGGGAACAGGTCAAGGCAAACCTGGATCCTAAGTTGACGCATGCCTGGCAGTATATGGGTAGTGCTGACAGTAATCCAATGGGCATTCATTTCATGTCCCTCATTTTTGGTCTCGGCTTCGTGATGTCATTCGGCTACTGGTGCACTGACTTCCTGGTGGTACAGCGGGCGATGATCGCCAAGAATATGAATGCCTCGCAGCGCACTCCGATACTGGCGGCTATTCCAAAAATGCTGATGCCACTGATCGTGGTATTGCCTGGCGTGATTGCCATAGCCCTTTCCCAACCGGCATTGGCCGGCAAGGGATATTCCATTCCAACAGATGCCGCGGGTAATATGGATTACACCATGACCCTGCCTTCGTTATTGTCGCATTACTATCCCAGTGGTTTGATGGGCGTAGGCATTACGGCTTTGCTGGCATCTTTCATGAGTGGTATGGCCGGTAATGTGACGGCCTTTAACTCGGTATTTACCTATGATATATACCAGGCCTATTTCGTGAAGAAGCGTTCTGACCGGCATTATCTGAGGGTGGGCAAGATGGTTACGCTATTCGGGATTTTGTTCTCTATAGGAACGGCGTATATAGCCACCAGTTTCAATAACATCAACGACTTCCTGCAGCTGGTTTTCAGTTTTGTGAACGGTCCGTTGTTTGCCACTTTCCTGCTCGGTATGTTCTGGAAGAGGACTACGGCTGACGGCGCGTTCTGGGGCCTGCTGCTTGGTACTGTAGCCGCGGCGATCACACATGGATGTACGGTAGCCGAAGGGAAGGGCGGATGGATCGCAGAACTGTATACCGTTTCGAGTGGTATGGGCCAGGCGTTCATTGTAGCGATGGTGTCCTGGGTGGTTAACTTCTTTACGACCATCCTGGTGAGCCTTGTTACCAAGCCGAAGCCGGATGAGGAGCTGAAAGGGCTGGTGTATTCGCTCACTGAGAAACCTAAGTACACGGGTGAGAAATGGTATCAGAAAGTGGTACCAATGGCTATACTGCTCATCATCCTTACTATTCTTTTAAACATCATCTTCTTCTAAACTAAACCTTATGTATAAACGAATTACGGAGCTGAGTGTCATCATCGGGCTGTTTTTCATCATTTTGGCGGTGATCCTTTTGGGAGGTTATCTTCTCACTGACGCCCTTAAGTTCCGCATCAATATTGTTACAGGTGTGGCATTCCTTGCTTTCGGCATATTTATGGTGTTGGTGAAGAGCGGAGAGGAGGGATGAGGGGGAAATGTGATAAATGTGATGAATGTGGGGAATGTGGTGAATGAATGTGGTGAATGTGAGAATGGCCTAAAAGAACAATATGCTAATGAACTGGAATTTCTTCCGCGTCATTAGCACATTGTCGTTAAAGCTATTCCTCAATCGGCCAGGGACTCCTTTGCTACATTCGTCACATGGCTGGGGTTCTCGTCTGGCTCGTTTCTGCGATGTGGCAAATCCGTTCTCTTCATTCACCACATTCTCACATTCCTCACATTCATTCATCACATTCCCACATTCTCACATTCATTCTCCACATTCCCCACATTCATCACATTCATCACATTTCCCCATCAGTATCCTTTATTCTGCACCAAATACCCGGTCAGGTTAGAGGCGCCATCGATCGCGGTTTGCGGGATCGGGAATACCCTCTTGTTCCTGTCGTTATTGGTCTTTTCAGTCCAGCTGTCCTCGTACTTGCCAAAACGGATCAGGTCTGTCCTGCGCTGGAACTCCCAGTACAGTTCAAAGCCCCTTTCTCTCAGTAAAATATCAGTGGTGAGGTTTGTCAGTGGCGGTGCAACTTTGCCACTTCCGGTCCGGGCCGCCCTGATAGCGTTCACATCAAGCAGAGCACCTGCGGCATCACCCTTACGAAGTTTGGCTTCTGCCCTCATCAGGTAAACATCTGCCAGGCGAATGATGGAGATATCGGCTTCGCCCGCATTTCTTCCGGTAGATGATCTGGTGCTGAATTCATATTTCAACACGCGGAATCCGGTGCTGTAATCGCTACCTGCGGTGGTAAAGTTGATGGTCTCGGTAAAGTCAACTGCGTAAGTAGGACGGCTTCTTGATGCGTTGAAGAGTTTAGTGACCCTGAAACGACCATCAGGACACCTGAGGAAAGCACCTGCAGCGAAGGCAATACCGTATTGCTGACCCCTAAGGATTCCCCTGTCATACTTGAAGTCGGCCGCAGTATAGCAAGTGTCTGCTCCGGAAGCAGGTACGATGAGGTTTTTCTGCGAGAAACGCGGGTCAACTTCTGAAGGATCCCTGGGCGCATAGGCGTTCACCCATGTTCTGTACCACTCGGGGGTGATACCAGGGCCATCGGTACCATTAGCGGCAGGGAAGGCGGGGAGCGGACGCTGGTCGCCAGACAGAGAGAAATAGGCCAGGCGGTTGTGACCGTTCAGGTCCCAACGCTGATCAACCGCAAAAATCAGCTCCTTGTTGGAGTTGTTGTTGTTGCCGAAGATGGCGAAATAGTCAGGAGACAAGACATAGTTGTTGGAACTGATGACCCTGTTCGTGTAATCGATCACCTTGTCCATATCGTCTGGCCTGAAGGTAAATGTTACCGCATAAGGATCGCGCCATACAGCGGCGTTCAGGTATAACTTAGCCAACAGACCCCAGGCAGCGCCTTTTGTTAAACGACCGGGTCCGGTAGTAGTTTCAAGTCCTGCTTCAGCAGCGATGAGTTCAGCGGCGATATAGTCGATGGCTTCCTGACCCCTGAGAATGGTTGAAAAATCGTCTGGCTTTTCTTTCTTGAATGCCAGTCCCCATCCGTCCAGCAAGTGCATGTTATAAAACGCTCTCATCGCACGGGCCTCTGCCAGGTAAACCTTGGCATTGGCGTCCTTGTTTTCTGGTAAAGCACTGATCGCGATCACTGCCCTGGACAGCGCCTGGGTGATGAAGCCCCAGGTTTCCCTGACGTTCACGTCGCTGCTGATGGTTTCGTGTTTGTGCATGGACATATAGATCCCATTATCGCCCCAGTCAGTGCCACCACGATAAGGCAAGATAGCCTCATCAGTAGAAATTTCAGACAGGGCGAACAGGGTAGTATGCCTGTAAATGTCCGGGAGACGCGCATATACCGGAGCGATCAGACCATCGGCGATCTGCTTATCGGTCTGCCCGGTTATAGATGATTCATCAAGAATGTTTTCATCCAGCTTGGTACAGGATGCACCCAGCACGAGAATCAGCATGATGATTTTAAATAGTCCTTGTTTCATTGTCATGTGTTTTTATAATGAGATCTGTAAACCGAATATGAATGATCTTGCTTTGGGGTAGGCGAGGTAATCGATACCGTATGACTGTACACCGTTGATCTGCCTGTCGATATTGACCTCAGGATCAAATCCATCGTATTCTGTTAACACGAAGAGATTCTGGCCTGTCAATGATACCCTCAATGAGGACACCCATTTGCCGATACCCATTTTCTGGGTATTGAAAGAATAGCCTACAGCAAGGTTGTTCAGCCTGAGGTAAGCACCGTTCTTCAGGTACCTTGAACTGACCGGAGCGGAGTTATTGACTGATTCTTCCGGGAATTCAATCGCTTCAGCAGTGGTGTTAATGCCTTTGAACAAACGGAGTTTGTAGAAAGAAGCATTGGCTGTATTGTCGTAGATCTTATTGCCGGATACTCCGTTGAAGTTAACAGCCAGATCAAATCCTTTGTAACCCAGGGTTCCTGAGAAGTTATAAAGGGTTGTTGGTAATGCTGTTCCCATTGGTAACCGGTCTTTATCTGTAACAATGCCATCGCCATCGGTATCCCTGAATGTGCTGATCCCATTGGCATCAAAGCCAGTGAATTCTTTCAGGAAGAACGTTCCAATAGGCTGGCCGTTGATATAACCGTTCACTGTTGCTGTGCTTAAGCCAGGGCCAGATGCACCACCTGAAGGGATAACCGTATAGGGAGAGTTCTCCACCACATTATCCAACAGGGATAGGTTAGCAGCTATACCATATGTCAGGCCTCGTTTGGTTGTATGACGATAAGAAAGATCGAACTCGACGCCGCTGTTCTTGATGATCATATTCTCTACATTGGTCCACACCGTACCGGCTGGTTGCACCGGATCCGCGGGAATGACCTCGAGGAGGATATTGCTTGACTTTTTGTTGAAGACGTCTACGCTACCATTCAGGTCACCATTCAGCAATCCGAAGTCAAGACCAACGTTCCATTGGTTTGATGTTTCCCACTGGATATCGGGATTTGCCAAACGCGAGAATGTTGTACCGCCGGGATATGGTCCGGTTGGAGCAAGCGGATAGCTGGTAGAAGCTGACACAGAAGAGGTGTACAGGGCCTGGGTGATCTTTGAGGGGATCTCCTGGTTACCCGTAATACCCCAACCTGCACGAAGTTTCAGGTTCGAAAAGAAAGAACCATCCATGAACTTCTCTTCGGAGATCCTCCAACCTGCAGAGAATGAGGGGAAGTACCCGTATTTGTTGTTGTCTCCGAATTTTGATGAACCGTCAGCACGGAAGTTAACCGTCAAAAGGTATTTATTCTGGTAGCTGTAGTTTAACCTGCCGAAGAAAGACTGGAGTTCATTCTCAACCGCGTAACCACCCGGGCGATTGTTGGCCAGGGTCAGATCCTGTCCGATGCCCGGATTGTAAATAGGCTCAACCGGAGTAATCGGGAATCGGTTGATGCTGTAGTTGCGCCCCTGCAGAAAGATCTTCTGGTAGGAAAATCCACCCAGCGCGCTGAAGGTATGATCCCCTGTCTTGAAATTATAGGTGAGGTAATTCTCAATCAGGGTGTTCCTGTTATAGGTATTGAACGTCTCCAGGCGGCCCTCCTGCTGGGGGATCAGGCTGGCTAATGACTGAACATCACGTTGTCCATTAGAAATGTCCACACCGAAGTTGAGCTTGTAAGTCAGGTTTTTGAGGATCTTCAACGATGGTGAAATGTTTCCGATCACCCTGTTGATCTTGATGATCTCTTTGTTCAGGTTGAAGGTTACCAACGGGTTGTTGATGTCTGGATATTTGATGGGAATACCAGCAGAATCAGCGGGATAAGTTGGGTTATTCGATAAAGCATCACCTACAACAGCTTGTGTCGGTGGCCTGAGGTTATAGGTGTTCGCTGCGTTTAGGTTGGCCTCCAGCGTCAGCCTGCCGTCAAGCAATTTCTGGGTCACGTTGAACCTGCCGCTGTAACGGTTCATGTCGTTATTCTTGATGATACCTTCCTGCTTCTGCATGTTGAAGGCAGCATAGTACGTGAGGTTGCTTGAGCCACCACTGAAACTCAGGTTATGGTCTTGCGTAAACGCCTGCCTGGTGATGACATCCTGCCAGTTGGTGTTAGCCCTTTTGTCGACCAGTACGCCGCCCAACTTGGCGACCTGGGTCCTGTACTCGTCTGCACTGAACACATCGATGGGGTTGGCGATCTTCGACAAGCCAAGGTTTGCGCTATAGGTCATGGTGGACACACCTGCTTTACCACGCTTGGTGGTGATCAGAATGACGCCATTGGCACCACGTGCACCATAGATGGCAGTGGCAGAGGCGTCCTTCAGGATATCGACGGACTCAATGTCCTGTGGGTTGATGAAGTTCAGGGGGTTTCCACCGCCGGTGCCTGCATTATCAAGGGGCAAACCATCGATCACAAACAAGGGCGTACTTCCTGTACGAACACCGCCAGGACCGC
>Ga0068877_10002764_pt1 | contig 14061 bp, 11 predicted proteins | sample NOAtaG_FD_66437 | JGI IMG/M metagenome (GOLD analysis project Ga0068877, IMG submission 66437) | Freshwater lake microbial communities from Lake Erie, under a cyanobacterial bloom - NOAA_Erie_Diel6S_1000h metaG | ecosystem: Environmental > Aquatic > Freshwater > Lake | place: USA: Ohio, Lake... | reverse complement strand
TTTCGGCTCTGGTCGCTCAGGCTGGACCGCCCACCTTGCGCGAGGACTTCCTGCGCCTGGACCGGGTGTGGGACCTGGAGTTGGAGCTGACGGCCGAGGCCTGGCAATCCATGGAACCTCGGGCACAACCGATGGTCCCATTCGAGCCACGTCAAGGACGGGACGATGGTCCGCCCGGGACAGATGCCAGGCCATCGCCCGGACTGCCGGAACGACGCGAACCTCGGCACCGTCCCGATACCCCACCCCGCGGTCCCGGGGGCATGCCACCAGGCGGCTTCGAGTTCCCATGGGTCACCGGGAAGGTGACGGTGGACGGCGTGGTCTTCACGAACGTGGGGGTGCGCTTCAAGGGCAACAGTTCCTTCAACGGATCCCGCGGTTCCCTCAAGCGGCCCTTCAAGCTCGACTTCGACCGTCACGTTCCCGGCCGCACCCTCTCGGGCCTCGAGGAACTCTTCCTCAACAACAACGCCAACGATCCCTCCCAACTGAGGGAATCCTTGGCCTACGCGGCCTTCGGCAAGGCCGGCGTGCCCGCACCCCGGACCACGGGGCTGAGGGTCTGGCTGCGCCGGGGCGACTCCGAGCCGCGTCGCTACCTCGGGCTCTACACCGGGGTGGAACCCGTGGAAGGCGATTTCCTGAAGCACCACTTCGGTTCCAAACGCGGCCTTCTGACCAAGCCCGAGCACGTTCGGGGCCTGGAATCCTTCGGGGACGACTGGGCGGCCCATGCCTCGCGCTACGAGCCCCGGTCGACCGTGCGGGCCTCCGACACCCGGCGCTTCGTGCGCCTGCTGCAGGACCTCGACCCGTCCACCGACGCGATGTTCGTCGAGGCCGTGCGGCGCGGGGTGGACCTCGAGGGGCTTCTGCGCTTCGTGGCGGTGAACGCCTGGTTGGCCAACTACGACTCGTTCCTGGGCAATGGCCACAACTACCACCTGTTCCTGCCCTCGGAGGGCCGCCTGCACTTCATCGCCTGGGACCTGAACGAGGCCTTCGGACGTCACCCCATGGCCGGGCCGGGCCTCGAGCAGGCAGGCTTCTCCATCCTGCGCCCGGCAGTCGCACCCAACGCGTTTCTTGAACGCGTGCTGAACCAGCCCGAGTGGAACGCAAAATACCGGGCCCTGGTCGAGGCGCTGGGCAGCGGCCATGGGGCATGTTCGATCCAAAGCCTGATGGCTGATCTCGACATCCTGCGGATGGCACGCCGGGAGGCGCTGGCCACCGAGCCTCGGGAAGGGGCGGGGCGCGGTCCCGGAATGGGAGGCGGATCGGGGCCGGCGGACCGGCTGGGTGGACCACCACAACCCGGGCGTGGCCCAAGGTTCGACTCCATGCCGCTGGAGGACTGGATCCACGAGCGCCATCGTCTCGTGCGGGCGGAACTCGACGGCCAGAGGACGGCACCGGCGCCCCGCCTGCGGATGGGCGGACCGGGCCCGGGGCCGGCGCGCCCCTTCCGCATGCCCATCACCGGGGGTCCCGATCCCGTCCCGTGGCCTCGTCCAGACGGCTCCCCGGGTCTGCCCCCGGGCCTGGGCCCAGACCCGACATCGCCCCAGCGGCCTCCCGGCGGACAAGCGCCTCGGCCGTGAAGGTGCGGCGGCGACATCGGGTCCACGGCTTTCGGCCATCCCCCCCTCCACCGAAGTCCTTGGAGAGTCAGCGCGGCACCTTGAGCGACGCCGCGTGGAAGCGCCGCAGGTCGGGGTCGTTGGCCTTCACCGTCTGGCTCTGGATGTAGGGCGGCAGGCGGCCGATCCGGATCGTGTCGGGCGAGATGAACCGCCAGGACTCGGCATGGCCGTCGGCGAAGCTCAGCGTGGCGGCTCCGGCATGGCGCACCGACGGGAAATCCACCCAGAACCACTCCCCAGGCTGGGTGACCACGAAGCGGGCGTTCTCGATGCTGTTCTCGTGCTCGTCCAGGAAGACGAACGCCTCGGCCGGCGTCGGCACCACAATTTGCGAAAGCTTGTGCCAGCAGGTGAGGTCTTGCGGGTCCGGCTGGTCATTCATCGAGGCGCTCATCGAGACACTGCGGGAGCGCGGGATCCTTCGGGCGTCGCGAACCGTGGATCGATCGGCCGGGCACCGATAGATCCCGGAAGCTTGATTGTAGGGGAAGAGCAGACCCCGGCGGATGTTCGCGTCGTTGGTGTCGGTGAACGCATTGCCGGTCACCCACGTCCGCGCGGTGGCATTGGCCCCCTCCCGACCGCCGATCAGCACGGTCTCGTTTGGTGGCAGCTCGTCCTTGAAGTCGTCGATGTAGAGCAGCCACGCGAGGTTGAGTTGACGGTAGTTGCTCAGGCACTGCGTCCGCAGGGCCTTGTTCTTGGCCTTGCCCAACGCCGGCAGGAGCATTCCGGCCAGGATGGCGATGATCGCGATGACCACCAGCAACTCGATGAGCGTGAAGGCCCCACGGGCTGCCTGGCGATGACGCGGATCCTCTCCCGGGTTCGAGGACACGGTCCCCAGCCTTTCCGACGCCCGCATCGATGGCGCACGGGTGCGATTGAGATTCATGCAGGTTGGTCATCCGCCCTGCCCCTCACCCAGATCCGCGGGTGGAGGCCCATCATCCGATCTGGATGAGACGCTATCCGGGCGTGGAAGGGCCATCAACCCATGGTTCGATCCGCGCCAAGTGCGCGACGTCGTTCGAACGGCCAACGACGCCGTCGCACGGAATCTGCAGGCCATGGCGCGGCGCCCTCTTCCGTTCAAGGTCGATGCCAACCAGCGGCGACCCATGGTCCACCCACCCCAAACCACCGCCGCATCCAGGCAGGCCATCACCTCCGGACCCAGCTCCCCGACGGGTCCGCCCGGGACGTTCCGCCCTCAGAATTGGTCGAGTGCGGGAATCAGGATTGCCCGGCGACGGAGCTCCTTCAGCGCCTGCTCGTCGTCGAGGGCGTTGACGCGTTCGCGGAGGGCGAAAGGGATCTCGCCGAATCGGGTCTCGAGCACATCGAAGATCGACTCACGCGAGGCGCAGAGAACCCCTTCCTGACGGCCTTCCTGACGGCCTTCCCGGCGACCTTCCTGGCGGCTGAGGCGTTCGAAGCTGGTGACGTAGGGCATGCGGTTGGGGTGTTGGAGTTGGTGAAGGTCGTCTCTGAAGGGAACCATAAGCTCGTCCGGCAAGGGCATCAACCAGTCCATCAGGCGCAGGAGTTTCCAGATCTCATCCTCCGTGTAACCGGCGCCGAACAGGCGGACCGTCAGTTCCAGCCGCAGGGCGTAGAGGTGCTCCGGATCCTGCCGATGACGCTGGGTGGCCAGGTGGGCGGCGATGACGAAGATCGCACGGTTGTGGCGGTGGATGGGCAGGTCGAGCTGGTCCTCGAAGTCGATGAGCTTGCAGACGAGGTAGCGGAACTCGAGGTGGCAGCCGGCGAACTCGACCCGGTAGGTGTCGGGACGCCAGGTGCGGCTGGGATCGCCCAGGATGGCGAGGGTGACCAAGGGCACGGGATGCCGCTGACGGATGCGGTGCTGGTAGTCGTACAGGCGCCTGGGCAGGTCGGCGTCGCGCTGCATCTGCACCTCGAAATGGATGAGCAACCACTGCCCGGTGCCATCGAGCAGGCGGACTTCCACCAGCTTGTCGGTGCGCAACGGGCCGCTGACGGCGTCGGGGACGAGAGCCCGGAACTCCTGCTCCAGCGGCGTGGGCTGGGCCGTCCAGTCGATGAGGGCGGCGATCGCAGGGAAGGTGAGTTCGAGGAACGGTTGCAGGAACTGGTCGAGCGCCTCCTTCCAGGGGCTGTCGTGGTCGATCGGCTCGGTCATCCTACCGGAGCCTTCGTCAGCAGCAGGGCGCTTCTCTCCGGGAATCTGCGAAGACGTCGCCCACGATTCGCGATTGCCCGGGCGGCGGGTTCGGGTCTGATCGTTGGCGTTCCCGCGAAACGTCCGCTCGTGCCCGAGTCCATGAACGCCCCCGAATCGTCTCCCCTGCCCCGCTGGGCGTGGCTCACCGTGTTCCTGTTGGCCCCGGTGGCGCTGCTCAACTACCTCGACCGCCAGATGCTCGCGGCGATGAAGAGTTCGGTGATGACCGACCTCCCGGACATCGGCTCCGAGGCCAACTGGGGGCGGATGCTCGGGCAGTTCAAGTGGGTGTATGCCTTCCTGAGCCCGGTGGGCGGCTGGATCGCCGACCGGTTCGGCCGACGGCTGACCATTTGCGGCAGCCTGTTCGCCTGGTCGGCCGTCACCTGGTGGACCGGGCATGTCCAATCCTATGGGGAACTCCTGACCGCACGGTCGTTGATGGGAATCAGCGAGGCTTTCTACATCCCGGCGGCCCTGGCGCTCATCGCCGATTACCACACGGGCTCCACCCGCTCGCGGGCCGTGGGGCTTCATCAGATGGGCATCTATTGCGGGGTCATCCTCGGAGGCTTCACCGGCTACGCGGCGGAAATGCCGGGGCTGGGATGGCGCGGCACCTTCGGCTGGAGCGGCCTCGTGGGCATGGGGCTGGCGGTGCCGTTGCTGCTGCTGCTCAAGGACCGCCCACGACCCCGGGCCACATCGGGCGGTGCCGCGGCGGGTCTCGGCACGGTGCGGGCGCTCCTGGGCAACCGCTCGTTCCTCCTGCTGGTGCTTTATTTCACGCTGCCCGCGCTGGCCGGATGGGTGGTGCGCGACTGGATGCCGGCCATCCTGAAATCGGAGTTCAAGATCGGCCAAGGCAAGGCGGGCGTGTCGGCCACCCTCTACTGGCAGGCCGCTGCGATCGTCGGTGCCTTCGCGGGCGGATGGCTGGCGGACCAACGGATGCGTTCAACTCCCCGGGGGCGGATCCACGTCAGTGCGTTCGGCATGGTGCTGATCATCCCGGCCATGTTCGGGGTGGGATTCTCGCCGCAGACCGGGCAACTGTGGGTCGCCATCGCGTTCCTGATCCTCTTCGGGCTGGGCTGGGGGTTCTTCGACAGCAACAACATGCCGATCCTCTGCCAGGTGGCGCCGCCCGAGCAGCGGGCCACCGGCTACGGCCTGATGAACCTGGTGAGCATCAGTTGCGGCGGCCTGGCCGACTGGGGCTTCGGGATCCTGCGCGACCGGGGGTTGCCGCTGGCGGCGATCTTCAGCGTGTTCGCCTCGGCGGCCGTGATCTCGGTGGCGCTGGTGCTGATGATCCGGCCGACCGTGGGCGACGCGGGGAGCGGCCAAGACGCCCGGACTCCTTGAGCCGGCGACCGGATCCCCATGCCACGATCGACGCCACCCCGGAACGGCGGTCTCGGGACTCCAAGGGGTTGACGACGACCGAGGCCCTGCGGGAGCGTGGAGCCATGCTCCCGATCCCGATGGTCCGCCGCCACTCCTTGGGTCTCTGCGCCGCCTTGGTGGCCGCCCTCGGGATGGGGCCAGTGGGCGGATGGGCGGTCCACGGAGCCGCCGACTGGCCGCAGTGGCGCGGTCCCACCCGGACCGGACACCCGGCGGCGGACGAGGCCCCGCTGATGACCCTGCCTGCATCGCCCCGGGTCGTCTGGTCGGTCGAGGCCGGCCCCGGCTACGCCTCGCCCGTCGTGGCCGGGGATCGCGTGTTCGTGGCCGAGGCGCAGGGCGGCAAGGAAGTGCTCCGGGCCCTTGATGCCACCTCCGGAACCGAGCGCTGGAAGGCCGTGGTGGACGAGACCTTCACCGACTCGCAGGGACCGGCCGCGCCGCGCTGCACCCCCGTGGTTTCCGAGGGACGGGTCTTCGCACAGTCATGCCGCGGGCGACTGGCCTGCTTCCGGGCCTCCGATGGCCAACCTCTGTGGGCGGTCGATTACACGAAGGATTTCGGGGCGGTGTTCGTGGGCGAGAAGGGCAACAGCCAGGGCGCGATGCGCCACGGCAACAACGGCTCGCCCTGGGTCGAGGCGGGTTGGCTGTGGGCCTCGGCAGGATCCACCAACGGGGCCGCGGTGGTGGCGCTGGACCCGGCGACCGGAACCCTCCGATGGAAATCGGGCAACGAAGTGGCCGCCTATGCCGCGCCCATGGTCGGCACCCTGGACGGGGTTCGCCAGGTGGTGGATTTCATGGCCGACGCGGCCGTGGGGTTCGAAGCGCAGACCGGCCGCGTGCTCTGGAGGCATCCGCTCAAGACGGCCTTCTCGCGTCATGTCATGACGCCGTTGCTCCTGCCCGACCGGGTGATCCTCGGATCCCACCAGACGGGCCTTCTGTGCCTGCAGGTCCGGCGTGACGGCGGGCGCTGGTCGGTGTCCGAGGTGTGGAACTCCAAGGAGGCGGCCCCCAACTTCTCGTGCCCCATCCTCGTGGGTGACCGCATCGTCGGCCTCGGGCCGCAGCGCGAGGTGGTGTGCATCGGTCGAGACGATGGCAAGCTCCGCTGGAGGCAGTCCGGGTGGATCACCAGCGCCGCCGACAAGGCCCACGCTGGATTCATCGCCGCCGGCGACTCCCGGGTGCTGATGCTCACCGACGGGGGCGAACTCATGCTCTTCGACACAGGCGGCACCACCGCGCGCGAACTGGGCCGTGCCCAGGTGGCCGGGGTGAACTGGTGCAATCCGGCGCTCTCCGGCGGGCGTCTGTACCTGCGCGACGGCTTGCGGGACACGGGACGCTGGCGGTGCGTCGAGCTGCGGACGCGGTGAGCGGCGGTCCGTCCGGAAGGCGCGGTTCGCGGTGCTTGGCATTCGCGCGAAGGGTGTTCCCGGGCTGTCGCGGACCGGAGTGTCACCTTGCCGCCGGGACCGGAGCACCTATCGTGGCATTGAAGTCTTCCGGTTCACCGTCCGACCGATCGCCACTCCCGCCAGGCCATGACTGCTCGCCGCACCTTGCTGACATTCCTCCACGGACTCCTTTGCCTGATCCTGGCCACCACGGCCCGGGGTCCGCTGCGGGCGCAGGTGCCGTCCGATCGGGGGCTCCCCATGATCGTCTTGAGCGGGCCGGCCTCCGGGGCCCGGCTCCCGGTCGCGCCGATGATCTTCGAGGCCGTGGCGCTGGACCCTGCGGGCGGACCGATCACGGTGGTTGAGTTCCTCGCCGACGGCGAAGTGGTGGCCCGGTCGGACCGCAGCGGCGATCTCTTCCCGACGGTGATCGGCCTCAAGGTGGCGCACCGTGCCGTGTGGGACCAACCGGTCCCGGGGATCCGGGTGCTCACCGCGCGGGGACTCCGGGGTGCGACGACCGTGGCCAAGTCGGAGCCGATCCGGGTGCTCGTCGGCGACCCCGCACCTCCGATCCAGCCGCCGGTGATTCCCATCATCCCACCCAATCCTCCACCGGGCGCTGGCGTGAGCGTGACGGTGAGCGCCCTCGACCCGTTGGCCGTCGAAGCCGATCCCAACGACCTGATGACGGTCGAGTTCCGCCGCACAGGCGACCTGTCGCAACCGCTCCGGGTCTACTTCAAGGCCGGTGGTTCGGCCGATTGGGCCAGCGACCTGATGGTGGTGGCCGGCGGCCTGAAGCCCGAGCCGGTGGACGGGCCATCCCTCGTGCCATGGATCCGCAGCGTGGTGATCCCCGCCGGATCGGCGGTGGCCAAGCTGGCGCTGGCTCCGGTCACCGACGACAAGGCCGAGGGCGACGAGATCCTGTACCTGGCGATCATTCCCCGGCCCGACGGCGTGACGCCCGGGGCCGAGCCGTCCGATTACCTCCCCGGCTTGCCCGGAGACACCCGGGTGTCGATCCGCGACTCGACCAAACCGGCACCGGCCAACGCGCCCGAGGTGCGGATCGTGGGTGACCAGACGGCCACCTCCGAGCCCAGCCAGCGCATCCGGGTTCGACCCGGGAGGCTGGTCTTCCAACGGGTCGGTGAGCCCGTCGAGCCCCTCAGGATCCGCTACGCCGTGGGAGGAAGCGCCAGCAACGGGGGCGACTTCGATCTGCTCGACGGCGACCTGACCCTCGGGGCCGGCGAGATGCAGGCGGAGTTGCTGGTGATTGGCCGTGCCGATGACCTCGTCGAGCCCGAGGAAACGGTGGTGGTGAAGCTGCTCGAAGATCCATCCTACCGCATCGATCCGTCCGCGGCCTGGGCGCAGGTGACCCTGGCCGACACCACCGAGCCGGCCGGGGCGATGCTGAAGCCCCTGGCACCGACACCGGGCCAGGCGCTGCGCGTGGGCTCCGAGACGGCGCTGACGTGGGTGGCCGTCGATCCGAAGGGCTACCTGCCGAGGGTGTCCTTCTGGGCCAACGGGCAGCCCATCGGCGAGTCCCGCCTCGAGTTCTTCCGGGCCCCCGACCCGGGCAGCCCCATCGAGCACACGCTGATCTGGAAAGTCGCCGTCGAGGGCCGCATCCGCATCGACGCGGCGGCGTACGATGCCCAGGGACTCAAGGCGGCCTCGACGTCCATGATGGTGGTGGGATTGCCGCCGGTGGAACCGGGCACAGGTCCCTCGCATCCGGCCGACCGAAGCCCCACCGACCGACGGATCTCGGACGACGAATGGATGGGTTACTCCAAACACTGGCGTCACGGGGTGCCGTGGGGTGGAACGGAGGCGGCCGGAACCCTGCCGTCGGGAACGGTGCCGATCGGGCATCTCACCCGTGCCGGGTACCTGTGGCGGGCCGGTGGAACCTACCAGTTCGACCCGTCGATGGGGTTCCCCATGGGTTGGATACCGACCGGGGCGGAACTCCCGGGCACCGCCGACCGGCTCGAGGGCCTGCGACGCGCCCTGAGCGATCCAGCCCCGGCTCCGACCCTGGGCACCAACGGCACGCCCGAGCGCCTGCCCGACTCGTACCTGCTGCTGGAGTCACGCCCCGTCGATGGACAGAAGATCGACCTTTCCATCCACGTCGGCCCGGCGGCCAACACCCGTTGCCAGGCCATCGAGATCCACCTGGGCCCAGGGGCGTCCGTGTCCATCGGCTCCGACGAGGCCCAATGGGATGCCAAGTCGGGCATCCTGCGCTGGGGTCCCTTCCTCGACGACACGCTCCGCAGCCTCAAGGCCGTGGTGACCGTTCCGGATCCGGCGTCCATCGCGGGCGTCGGCTCCTTCGACGGTCGGGATCGCCGCGCGGATTTCATGGTGTCCAAGGCGTCGGCCCCCGGCGCGCCGATCTCGATCCCGAGGCTGACGGCACTGGAGGCCACTCCCCACGGAGACGCAAAGCTGATGCTCATCGGTGGTCAACCGGGCACCGTCATGGATCTGGAGGTCTCGGAGGACATGACCACCTGGCGCCGCATCGGACGGATGGCGATGAACGGCCAACCGCTGCTGCAACTCGACACCGACGCAGCGAGCTCGACACGCCGGTTCTACCGGGTGGTGCCGCGCGGCCCCTGACCCGGGACCTCCGGGTTGGAGGGTGCTCCGCTCAGGGATGCTGGTCGCGCGGTTGGTAGCCGCGGTGCCAGGTGAGCCTCCAGAGACGGTCCAGCGGCACGGCCTCCACGTGGCCGTCGACCAGCACGAAGTTCACCGAGCCGGGCAGCTTGGAGCCCGCTGTCACGGGCACCGTGCCGCGGAAAAACGACCCGTGTCGCGAGATGCAGAAGCGCTGCATCATCGCCTCGTTGCCGCCGGTCGCCAGGTTGCGGGCCGGTCGGTCGGTGGCCAGCGGCCACGAGTCGGCCCAGTTGCTGTCGCCGAAGATCGGCGTGGTGACGGGCACCTCGTAGCTGCTCTCCTTCGCGAAGGCCTTGGTGGCGTCGATGGCCCCCTCACCCTCCGGCGAATACTGCCAGCCGTTCATGCCGTAGCTGCTCTCGAAGCCGGTGTTCCACTGCACGGGCGACTTCACCGGGCCGTACCAGGCGAGGGTCGCGGTGCCCATGGCCTCGCCGGTCTGGTTGCGGTTGGCGGGAATCGGGGCCGTCGGGCAGACGCGGATCTTGTCGGACGGCACGTTGTTGGTCCGCAGCACCGCCATCCAGAACTTGGTGGGCGTGTAGGCCACCGGGAAGGTCTTGCCCGTGTCATTGAGGTACATGAAGAACCCCAGGCCCATCTGCTTGAGGTTGTTCAGGCAGACCACCGAGGCACCCCGCTGCTTGGCCCGGCTCAGGGCCGGCAGGAGCATCCCGGCGAGGATCGCGATGATGGCGATGACCACCAGCAACTCGATGAGGGTGAAGGCCGCGCGCCGGCAGGCGGCCACGGGTGAGGCGATCAATGGGGTCGGCTTCATGGGGTGGTTCGGGTCGGGGTGCGGTTGAGGAAGAGGCGCGGTGGGTTCAACGCGAGGGACCGGCGATGCAGAAGAGGTGCTGGTCGCCCCGGAGGATCAGACGTCCGGCGGCCGGCACCGGGCTGGCGATGATCCGCTCGCCCATCGGGTTCTCGGAAAGCAGTCGGAACTCGCGTCCCACCCGGGCGGCGAACACCACACCATCCTCACGGGCCGCATAGAGCACCCCGCCGGCCACCAAGGGCGAGGCGTAGTAGGGGGCACTGGCCTTGGGGAACGCGGCCGTCCAATGGGTCTTGCCGGTGGCCGGATCCACGCAGGCCACCTCGCCCCGGTGGCGCAGCAGATACGCCCGCCCGTCGAAGAGGGCCGGCGCGGTGACGAACACACCGAGGTCATGACGTTCCCAGACCTTGTGGCTGGAGCTGACGTCCCCGGAGCCCCCGAGCCGCAGGCCGTAGAGGTTGGCCTGGCCCGGACGGTCGTCCCGGCCCACCGGGAGCAGCACGGTGTCGCCGGCACGCACGGGCGTGGCGATGGCCGGCCAGTTGGCCGTGCCCGACGGGTTGAACCCGCCGGCCGTCCACAGCACCCGGCCGTCGTCGAGGGCATGGGTGGTGACGTGATCCGCACCCCAGACCAGCACCGCGGGCCGCCCGGACTGGTCGACCAGGAGCGGCGTGGCATACCCGTTGTTGTTCTCGGCCGGCGCGGCGGACTTGCGGGCGATCTTCCATCGCAGCTCTCCGTTCCGGCGGTCGAAGGCGGCGACCCACGACTCGCCGTCGTGGAGGCGGGAAATGACGATCGAGTCGCCGGCGATCAACGGCGAGGCCCCGCTGTCCCAGTAGAGCTTTTCCGGGCCGAAGCGCTCGGTGAGCTGATGCTTCCAGAGCACCCGGCCTCCGAGGTCCACGGCGGCGAAGTGCCCGCTGCGGAACTGGGCGTAGACGGCCTTGCCATCGGTGACCGGAGAGGCGTTGCAGCTCGAGGCGAGCGAACGGTGGCGCGGATCGGACAACGCCCCGAGGGGAGTCTCCCAGAGCTTGTGACCCTGGAGGTCGTAGGCGAGGAAGGCGTCCTGTCCGGCCGAGGGTGACGTGAGGTAAATGCGCCCACCCGCGACCACCGGGGTGGAGGTGCCCTTGCCGGGGAGTTCCGTCTTCCACGCCACGGAATCCACAGACCACCGCTCGGGATACGCGGCATCACCGTCCACGCCCCCCGTGGCCGAGGGACCACGCCACGCAGGCCAATCGCCCGTCGCGCCGGCCACCGGCGATCCGCCGACCAGGCAACCGACGATGAGTGAGGCGGCCCAACCGAAGCGGTTCAACGCGGTCGGGAAGGAACGTCGGGAGCCGGGGAACATGGACTGCAAGATATGGTAATCCCCGGCCACGAGGCGAGCGCGGAGATGGACCGATCGACTCCTCGGCGGTTTGGATCCGCGTCGCGCAGGTCCGCCTGCAACCCACCGGCAGACGACGGGAGCCGACCGATGGCACGCCGTCGCCGCCGACGCGGCCGAACCTGCGGCCGCGGGGCATTTTCTCAGCGTTTCACGCCGGACGCGGGCCGACGGGCAAGCCCCATCAGTCGCAGGCTGCCGAAATGATCCTTCTGGGTTCGGGCGTGGCGGGCGCCGGCCCACCATTGCTCATGATGGAAGCCCCCGAAGTTGCCCGCACCATCGGATGGACGGTCGAGATCGCCGACCGCGAGGTTCAGACCGACGACCACCTCGCCCGACTCCGGTGAGTAGCAGCGGCCCGGCGCCACCTCAAGACAGGGGTCGAAACGCACCGACCACTCCACCGTGTAGCCACGACCGTCGGGACGCAGCCGCACGGCCGCCCGCTGGTCGCCCGCGAGGATCCATCGCCGGTAGTTCTCCCAGGCGGTCGGGGAGGTCCGGGGTTCGCCCTCCAGCAGTCCGCCGGTCCCGATGCCGCCGAGGCGTGACTTCGTGGCGTTGCAGACCATCTGCCAGGATCCTCCGTCGCCGTCGACCCCCTCGGGCCCGCTCCAGCGATTGCGGGCATTGATCAGGATCTCGAGCCCGTCCCCGAACCAGGGAAAGCCCTCACGGCTCAATTCGTGCGCGCGCGGATTCTCTGGCGGCAACCAGCGTGGGGTGGCGACGCCGTAGAGACGGTCGTCGGTGACCTCGAAGGCGAAATGCAGCCACTGGAGATCGTGCTGCACCCAGGCCCGCAGGGCCAGGTCGGCGGGGTCGCGCACCGGCGCGAACTCCGCCACCCAGTCGACGACACCGGTGATCTCGGTGGCCCCGGACCATTCGCCGGGCACGAGGACGCCATCGAGCACCGGACTCGGCCCGAACCACGATCGGGCCAGCGGACGACGCAGGCCGGCGGAGGGCCCCGCCGGGGAAACCGACCCTCCGACAACGGGTCCACCGCTCGGGAGACCGCATCCACCGGCCAGGAGCCCACACAACAGGACCCCGTGGATGATCCCGCCCGATCGCGTCATCCAACCACCCCGTCCGTCCTGGGAAGGATTCATCGAACGGGCGGAGGAACTGCAGGCGGACCGATCAGCGGGCGGTCTGCATGCGCTCGTACTGGGCGACCGCCGCCTTGGCGCGCGCGTCGCCATTCAGGGCCATCGCGTAGATTTCCTGCATGACCGAGGCGATGCTGTCTTGGAGAGCCATGCGCTGTTCCGGGGTCATCACCGGTTGGGCGCGCAGCAACTGCAGACGGGTCACGGCGTCCTCCATCTTCCCGGCCTTGAAGTCGGCGACGGCCTGCTTGACCTGCTCGGCGGGCGCCGGTCCCACAGGGGCATCGCCCTCGGCCGGGGCCGCCGGGGTCTTTTCAAGGTCGGCCGCCGATTTCTCAAGGGCGGCGACGGGATCCTCCTTCTTGCAGGCCGTGGCCAGCGAGACAAGAAGCACCAGGGGCAACAGGAGGCGGAGACGGGCGGTCATTGGGAGGGAGGAAGACGGCGGTTGTGACGATTCGATCCGGACCCGGCTCAGCGCCCGTTGGGTGTGGCAGGATTGCACCAGAGGCGATTCTTGGTGGTGATGTTGCCCTCGGCGTAGAAGATCTTGGTCTTCAGGTACTCGGTGTGGCCGTCCACCACGCCGACGGTCGTGCCCTGCGTGTGGAGCCGGGTGATGCCCTCGGAAGGACCGCTCGAACCGTCATTGAAGTCGCCAGGGTTCGTCTCGAGTCCTTGCCAGAGGATGATGGCGTTCGGGTCGAACTGGGAGGACTTGTAGGACCCCGGGGAGATGCCGCCGAACCCGCAGACCGCGCCGTTCATCAGGTAGCTCGACATCTTCTGGGCGCGCCCGCGCCACGCCGTCTTGTTGGTGCGGTCGGCCGGGCACCGGAAGACCGCCGGGCTGCCGATGTTGGCGTAGAGCAGGCCGGTTTCGTAGGCCTTCGCCTGGTTGGTGCTCCAGCGGGCCGAGGTGATGTCGGGCGGGGCGCCCAGCGACGCGTCGTAGAGCCATCCCTTGCGCAGCCACGGGGAATTCCAGTTCGGCTCGGGCAGGAAGTCCTGCGAATCACCCACGTACATGTGGGCCGCGAGGGTGATCTGCTTGACGTTGTTCTGGCACTGGATGGTGATGGCCTTCTCCTTTGCCTTGGCCAAGGCCGGCAACAGCATGCCCGCCAGGATGGCGATGATGGCGATGACCACCAGCAACTCGATGAGGGTGAAGGCGGCGGCACGCCGGTCGAAGCCGCTTCGGAGTGGGGAATTCATGGTGGAATTGGTTTCGCGGTTCCGGAGCCTCGGCCACCGTTGGCGTGACCTTTGGTCCCGGGATTTCAAAGCATTCGAACCGGTCCGCTGAATCCGTCAAGGCTTTCCTGACAGCCTTGGCGTGCCGGCTGCGCGCCA
>Ga0068877_10002761_pt1 | contig 14067 bp, 9 predicted proteins | sample NOAtaG_FD_66437 | JGI IMG/M metagenome (GOLD analysis project Ga0068877, IMG submission 66437) | Freshwater lake microbial communities from Lake Erie, under a cyanobacterial bloom - NOAA_Erie_Diel6S_1000h metaG | ecosystem: Environmental > Aquatic > Freshwater > Lake | place: USA: Ohio, Lake... | reverse complement strand
CGAGGTCGATCGCGATATCTGTCAAGCTTTCGCCCAATTCGCGACGGGCTAAGATGGTTGCCCAGATAGTAGCGTTGTTTTGAGCGCGATCGCCGCCTTGCCTTTTTTTTGTTTGGAGAAATAGCTCCGTTAGCTCTGCGATTCTCTTAATTAAATGCTCTTGAATTGGAGTTACTACTATTGATTGTTTTTCGTTTTTCCAGTTCCCAACTTCATCTTTCCTAATTAGTCTCGTTTGTCCTAATCCAAAGGTGGTTTTATGTCCTGTACCGCAATAATTAGCAAGTTTAATTAATGCTGAGAGCAACTTTTCAAAATCAGAATTACGGGAAGTTTTGAGATCGATCGCAAATTCGACAGTACCTGTAAAACCAGTCACATAGCCCTGTTTGGCAACAGCAACTTTAGTGCAGTTAAGTTCGTAGTTAGTTATATAAACCACCTTTTCAATCCATGCTAAAAATTCCTCTTGAGGAAAGGCTTCGGGAGCAAAGTCATTCCAACGACGGAGATAACTATGGAAAATATTGGCGGGAATCGGTAAGGGTAAATGGTGATTTTTGCTGCGAAAGCAAGTAGGGGTTAGGAAAGCGAGTGTAAATCTGGAATCTAGATTTAATGAAGATGACCAGAGATTATTGTAGGTTGTAGGTGGTTGATTAATGCGAATCTGCTCGATCGCAAAGCTTCCTTTGTAGAGGTTAATTGTCTTTGGATGATTAATGAACCAAGTCTGTAACCATGTGCATAGAGACTCGGATAGGGCTGATATTGTCCAAGTATAGGTACTATCTACTTTAGCAAGGAATGAGTTGACTATGGGTTTAAGGTTGCCATTGAGTGGAGATATAGCAAAGGCTTTTTCGGATTGTTTGTCATGGAGATATGCAGAAAGTTGTGGATCGCTGTCGCGGACTTGATGGAGAAACCATGCATGGAGTGCGGTGGTGTAGTTGTGAGATAATTCAATGTCGGCGATCGCTCTTAAGGTCAGAGTGATGCTGACGATTTCGATATCATCTGTCCAGTTGGCGATCGCTGATGTTTTTGAGTGTGACATTTGCGTTTTGTTTATTTTACCTATTGATTGCTGGATCTAAAATCCATAATCCATATACATATTGCTTTCACAATCTTTTGCTAAGGTCATGTCTAATACTTCAACTTCTTTTTTGGGCGATCACGCCTGTTTTTAAAGATTTTTGCTTCTATTTAGTAGGACTTACGCATTGGTGCGGGCTTCGCCCGCACCACATCTACCTCAAGCCTAATAAATTCGTTCGGTTTGCGTAAGTCCTATTTAGCAAGAAATGGGTGGGAGATTTTGTGTTGGAGATATTAATACTAACCCATTGCTCTTTCTGCTGCATCGTAGGGATCGACTACAATTTCATAGTCAAATCGAATGTTCTCTTGTGGGTTCGGTTTCTCCTTTGGTCATGGGTATGGTTTGAATTTGGGCGATGAGCCTAGCAAGTCTAGCATAGATGTTTTCGTCCCCCTTATCGGAGAAAAAGAGGGAATTTAGGATAGATTTTGGTTTGTTTCTTTGTGCTGCTATCAATTTTTGACTTTCTACTTTTGCCTTTTTCCTTGATCGACAGTTTCCGTCCCCTTGCGGGGTAAAGGTAGTCGGAAATTTCTACGGTCAAAGCTATTGGTAATGACAACTTTAGTTTCCGTCCCCTTGCGGGGTAAAGGTAGTCGGAAATGGTAGTAGCCGCCAAAGAATTGACTGGACCAAGCGGGTTTCCGTCCCCTTGCGGGGTAAAGGTAGTCGGAAATTTAGATCGTCCTGTGATGTCTGCAACAATGAACGAACCTGCCGTTTCCGTCCCCTTGCGGGGTAAAGGTAGTCGGAAATAGAGCAGTTTAGATCTCTTGATCTTTCTAGTTTTGTTTGTTTCCGTCCCCTTGCGGGGTAAAGGTAGTGGGAAATTTTGATGGTTGGGTATGGCGTGGTAGAACTCAGGGGATAGTTTCCGTCCCCTTGCGGGGTAAAGGTAGTGGGAAATTTTAGTAATGGATCTGTGTTTATGTCTAAGTTTTACGTGTTTCCGTCCCCTTGCGGGGTAAAGGTAGTGGGAAATATCTACGAGATGCGTCGGAACTACTAAGCATTGCAGCGCAAAAGGTTTCCGTCCCCTTGCGGGGTAAAGGTAGTGGGAAATCTTTTAAACTGGCATCCAAACTTCGAGCGCTTAGCGATGCAGTTTCCGTCCCCTTGCGGGGTAAAGGTAGTGGGAAATCCTTTGTGCCAGTAATCGCACAAGCAAGCCCAAGCGTAAGCGTTTCCGTCCCCTTGCGGGGTAAAGGTAGTGGGAAATTGATGGTGCATTTAGCGCTATTGATGCTGGATTGACTACTGTGTTTCCGTCCCCTTGCGGGGTAAAGGTAGTGGGAAATATCAAATTACATCTAATACCGCTACAGTGCTTACTCTAGTTTCCGTCCCCTTGCGGGGTAAAGGTAGTGGGAAATGAAACTGGCGAGGAGCCAAGTGGCTATCGTGCCGCCTATGAGTTTCCGTCCCCTTGCGGGGTAAAGGTAGTGGGAAATGACCACTCTAAAGTACGGGCATTGTCTTGAGAATAAAGAGGGTTTCCGTCCCCTTGCGGGGTAAAGGTAGTGGGAAATCCAGATTAGGGATCGGGCATTGGCTCAGAAATTCTACAGAGTTTCCGTCCCCTTGCGGGGTAAAGGTAGTGGGAAATGCATGGGAAAGGATCGACGCAATTAAGCGACGACTTGGGTTTCCGTCCCCTTGCGGGGTAAAGGTAGTGGGAAATGAGACTGGCGGAAAGTATGGTTGGGATTCCCATTAAGTTTGTTTCCGTCCCCTTGCGGGGTAAAGGTAGTGGGAAATATGAAGAATGGGAGGAGGACGGATCTCCCGCCGCAGATCGTTTCCGTCCCCTTGCGGGGTAAAGGTAGTGGGAAATGGTACTGGAATCTCTGAAATTAAAACCTCAAGCTTTACCGTTTCCGTCCCCTTGCGGGGTAAAGGTAGTGGGAAATTGTTGAGATTCGATCGCCGCTCGTTGTTTGGATAATTGTTTCCGTCCCCTTGCGGGGTAAAGGTAGTGGGAAATGCTGGTTCAGCTATTACAAGGATGGGCTTTGGTACGCAGTGTTTCCGTCCCCTTGCGGGGTAAAGGTAGTGGGGAATTTTGCACAGATTAAATGGGATAACCATATTACGGTTCTGTCTGTCACTGTGTTTCCGTCCCCTTGCGGGGTAAAGGTAGTGGGAAATGCATCAAGTGCTACATTTACACCTAATGCTCAAGACTTGTTTCCGTCCCCTTGCGGGGTAAAGGTAGTCGGAAATACCGACATTCCTCAAGATATTGCTTCTAGGGGGAATATTGTTTCCGTCCCCTTGCGGGGTAAAGGTAGTCGGAAATGGTGAGTTTCGTACACCACTACAAACTTTTACCTCGAAGTTTCCGTCCCCTTGCGGGGTAAAGGTAGTGGGAAATTAAAGACAGTAACAATCTACAACCTGTGTCACTTCCTATTGTTTCCGTCCCCTTGCGGGGTAAAGGTAGTGGGAAATGCAAAAATCCTGTGGGGAATCCTTGAGCATCTCCTCAATAGTTTCCGTCCCCTTGCGGGGTAAAGGTAGTGGGAAATTGCTAATGGGTACAAAGCCCCAAAGCGACGGCTGACCGACGGGTTTCCGTCCCCTTGCGGGGTAAAGGTAGTGGGAAATGAATCTCACGACAGCCCCCAACGCAATCGATCGCCGCGTTTCCGTCCCCTTGCGGGGTAAAGGTAGTGGGAAATCTTTGCTGGTTGTTCACCTGCATTTCTATCTAATCCAAGGTTTCCGTCCCCTTGCGGGGTAAAGGTAGTGGGAAATGAAGAAGTGGGACATATTATAGCAATGGAGAGACTTTAGTTTCCGTCCCCTTGCGGGGTAAAGGTAGTGGGAAATCTAGCTAATGAGTACAAAGCACTTCACACTGCTTCAACTGAGTTTCCGTCCCCTTGCGGGGTAAAGGTAGTCGGAAATTCTTGGTTGTTCCCTTCTAAAACTGTTGCTCCTGTGCGTTTCCGTCCCCTTGCGGGGTAAAGGTAGTCGGAAATTTGGATTGCCAAGGATAAAAAAGATTGGAGTCTCTTTAGTTTCCGTCCCCTTGCGGGGTAAAGGTAGTCGGAAATTCTTGCTAATAAAGCATTAAGAATGGCACAGGATGCCATAAAGTTTCCGTCCCCTTGCGGGGTAAAGATAGTCGGAAATTATTGTGGTACTCAAGTTGATGAGCAAGGTTGGGTATCGTTTCCGTCCCCTTGCGGGGTAAAGGTAGTCGGAAATGTCAATATGACCCTTTTAATAACTAGTTGATTAGATGCGTTTCCGTCCCCTTGCGGGGTAAAGGTAGTCGGAAATTCAGCAAGAAGAATATCCAATTCCTCTTCCTTCTCATAAAGTTTCCGTCCCCTTGCGGGGTAAAGGTAGTCGGAAATCGGTGGAATTGAATACGACTACGCTAAGGGACTCTTCGGGTAATACAGTTTCCGTCCCCTTGCGGGGTAAAGGTAGTCGGAAATAGCATTGTCGCTAATTTACTTCTCGCCTATACCAAAGTTTCCGTCCCCTTGCGGGGTAAAGGTAGTCGGAAATACATAATTCTTCTTGCCTTTCAGGCGCTGAGTTTATGGTTTCCGTCCCCTTGCGGGGTAAAGGTAGTCGGAAATACCGCAATCCTCTACGAGCTTAAGGAGTACTCCGAGTCCCGTTTCCGTCCCCTTGCGGGGTAAAGGTAGTCGGAAATTAGTTCTATTTGGAGTTTAAGATGAATATTGATAACGCAGTTTCCGTCCCCTTGCGGGGTAAAGGTAGTCGGAAATAACAATCTCTCAGGTTTGGGTAACGCCTTGAAAAAGGCTGTTTCCGTCCCCTTGCGGGGTAAAGGTAGTCGGAAATGCACGTGTTACTTTAACTTCTCAAGTTGCTTCTTTGACTGCGTTTCCGTCCCCTTGCGGGGTAAAGGTAGTCGGAAATCTTTTCTTCTTTGAATGAGGAGAATAGAATTCTATCTCAGTTTCCGTCCCCTTGCGGGGTAAAGGTAGTCGGAAATATAAAGCACTCAGAATGGCACAAGATGCTATCAAAGGGTTTCCGTCCCCTTGCGGGGTAAAGGTAGTCGGAAATATTACAGCTAAGTTGAGAGTGCTAGTTGTTGATGATGAGGTTTCCGTCCCCTTGCGGGGTAAAGGTAGTCGGAAATTGAGTGGGGGCACGTGGGCCTCCACAACATCGTCGAGGTTTCCGTCCCCTTGCGGGGTAAAGGTAGTCGGAAATTTAACCCATTTGATGCACTCAGCAACAACGCCTACGTCTGGTTTCCGTCCCCTTGCGGGGTAAAGGTAGTCGGAAATTTGAACGAAACCGCAGAGACTCTAACTCGCGACATTGCTGGCGTTTCCGTCCCCTTGCGGGGTAAAGGTAGTCGGAAATTTGACTCGATGGCATCTGAAGCTGGCTTGTTGACTGTGTTTCCGTCCCCTTGCGGGGTAAAGGTAGTCGGAAATTACAAATCAATTCCATAAAGTAAATCTAATCTCATTATCAGTTTCCGTCCCCTTGCGGGGTAAAGGTAGTCGGAAATTATGTTGAGTCAATAGGTTTAGAAAACTACAGCATCGTTTCCGTCCCCTTGCGGGGTAAAGGTAGTCGGAAATAAAAACATCATGGCTAACTTAAACAGCTTGCTTGGCTCTTCGTTTCCGTCCCCTTGCGGGGTAAAGGTAGTCGGAAATCTACGCCGAGAGTTGGCGAGTACAAAAACAAAATACCGTGTTTCCGTCCCCTTGCGGGGTAAAGGTAGTCGGAAATCGCATCCAATTTTTAGCGACAGTCACTACGATTGCCGAATGTTTCCGTCCCCTTGCGGGGTAAAGGTAGTCGGAAATTGCAAGCTAGAGGAAGCCTTAAAACAGGTCGCGCCGACGTTTCCGTCCCCTTGCGGGGTAAAGGTAGTCGGAAATACTACTTAGGTATAAATGGGATAACAAATTAAATAATACGTTTCCGTCCCCTTGCGGGGTAAAGGTAGTCGGAAATGCCAATTTGTTCTGATAAAGCACTCCAAAATAAATTAGAAGTTTCCGTCCCCTTGCGGGGTAAAGGTAGTCGGAAATTGCCGATCTAGGCACTGCGTACTTTCAATCCAAAGGTGTTTCCGTCCCCTTGCGGGGTAAAGGTAGTCGGAAATATTGAGAAACAATCTCAAAAGGTTGACCTGCACCCGTTTCCGTCCCCTTGCGGGGTAAAGGTAGTCGGAAATGACAAGGATTAGATGGACTGAGGAAGTTCTAGTAGCTTGGGTTTCCGTCCCCTTGCGGGGTAAAGGTAGTCGGAAATTAATGTTTAACGGAACTCTCTCTCATAATAGAAGTCAGCTAGTTTCCGTCCCCTTGCGGGGTAAAGGTAGTCGGAAATTTAGCCGCCTGATCACGCAGCTGCTTCTGGTCTTCCCTAAGCGTTTCCGTCCCCTTGCGGGGTAAAGGTAGTCGGAAATCCTGTCGATTGTGCATCAATCGAATCGCATTATCTAAAGCGTTTCCGTCCCCTTGCGGGGTAAAGGTAGTCGGAAATCCGCTTTAGCATCTGTTTTCTCTTTTGTTTCCCGAATTTACAGTTTCCGTCCCCTTGCGGGGTAAAGGTAGTCGGAAATTTCAGCTTCCTAAACATCGGGGTTGGCGCGCAGAGCGTTTCCGTCCCCTTGCGGGGTAAAGGTAGTCGGAAATCGTACCTCGCGGCGATCGCTCGTTGTGTGAGCGATTTTAAAGTTTCCGTCCCCTTGCGGGGTAAAGGTAGTCGGAAATATCTCTCGTGGGGAGGTGTCCCCATTAATACCAACAATGTTTCCGTCCCCTTGCGGGGTAAAGGTAGTCGGAAATTTCTATGGTTATCTGCGCGATCTCTTCAGCGACGATATCGGTTTCCGTCCCCTTGCGGGGTAAAGGTAGTCGGAAATACAGGCGCGATCGCCTTGTACATCAGATCAAGATTGGTTTCCGTCCCCTTGCGGGGTAAAGGTAGTCGGAAATTCGGTGGGATACTTCCTTTGCTGGAGTTATCTACGCCGAAGTTTCCGTCCCCTTGCGGGGTAAAGGTAGTCGGAAATCGACATCTCAGGCAGGCAATTCCACAAGCTCCTGCTGGGTTTCCGTCCCCTTGCGGGGTAAAGGTAGTCGGAAATTTGGTGGACACGTCCAGTCCACAGCTCAGGACTGCAGTTTCCGTCCCCTTGCGGGGTAAAGGTAGTCGGAAATCCAGCAAGATCTCCTTGATTATGGTAAAGCTGTCTTTACGTTTCCGTCCCCTTGCGGGGTAAAGGTAGTCGGAAATCATCCTTGAATTGGGAGGTATTGCCCCCAAGGAATTAGTTTCCGTCCCCTTGCGGGGTAAAGGTAGTCGGAAATCTACCATCTCTTCAATAGCATCAGTCTCGCAATCACGTTTCCGTCCCCTTGCGGGGTAAAGGTAGTCGGAAATGATGACTCCATAGGGAGTAAGGACTGTCACTTCATTGACGTTTCCGTCCCCTTGCGGGGTAAAGGTAGTCGGAAATAGAAGAACAAAAGTACTGCTACCTAGTAGAGCATCCGTTTCCGTCCCCTTGCGGGGTAAAGGTAGTCGGAAATGATGTCTAGTGGTGGTTCAGCATTGAAGAACTCTTGGGTGTTTCCGTCCCCTTGCGGGGTAAAGGTAGTCGGAAATTGCGTCTGTGGCACATTGGCGGTGATGAATGGCAAGACTGGAAGCGTTTCCGTCCCCTTGCGGGGTAAAGGTAGTCGGAAATGACATGGGATACTCCATAGAACTAAATTAATCAATACAAGTTTCCGTCCCCTTGCGGGGTAAAGGTAGTCGGAAATTAAGCCTGTCTCTACACCTAAGCGTCCAGCGCATAAGTTTCCGTCCCCTTGCGGGGTAAAGGTAGTCGGAAATTACCTTCGGTCTGTGGGAGGCATACTTTATTTGGATTGTTTCCGTCCCCTTGCGGGGTAAAGGTAGTCGGAAATTGACCTCAGCCCAGATATGAAACCCGTCTATAGGGAATCTCTCACGTTTCCGTCCCCTTGCGGGGTAAAGGTAGTCGGAAATCCTATAGTTCTGAAAAGTATATATGATTTGATTTTCAAGGTACAGATTTTGCAATAAGTTTAACACTTAGTTACAAAGGAGACAAACACGACAAATTAAAAACAAAAAAGTCTCTAAAACAACTATAACAGACAAATTGGATTAAATTAATGGATGAATACAACCAAAAATATACTATTTACGCAAAAAAATACTATAAAACAAGCGACAGCACAGCATGACTCAACGCGACAAAAAACAGACGTGATTTACAAATCTTAAAATAACAGCAAACAGAACTAGAGAATTACAAAATCAGGCGGCTCATAGGGACGCGGACTACCGAACACCCTAGTTTTTTGCTTAGCGATCGCATCAAGAGGGTAGACCCGCAGATTATCCTCATCCAACTTCAACAAAGGCAGCCAAGACTTTTGCAACTTTTTTTCTAGCACCGCCTCACTCAAAGGACACTCAAAAACCGAACGCTGCACCCTTTGACAAGACTGCTCAAGACGCTTTGCCAACCTGAGACGGCGGCGATCATCCGCCACATCATAACAAACCAACCACAACATACAGAACTCGTAAACTTAGGGAGAATGATAAGAACTTGTAAATCAAGTGTTATCATTCTCCACTTATTTAATGACATAGGGTTGATAATCAAGAGATCGCTCCAGCAAACAACGACCTAGAGAACGCACTTGCTCCAAAAGAATGTGACTCAAACGCAACTTACGGTTTTGAGCAGGATAAAGGAAAGAAGTATTAAACAGACGCTCAATCTCAGCAAGAAACAGCTTTTTGGCGATCGCCCCAAGCCAAATCCCAGCACCATCAGGCGAAGGCTCAAAATCATCAGAAGTGAGTAAACTAGCCTGAATCACCGCAATTACTGCCGCATCCACCACCACAGGGCGAAACTCCTCCATCAAATCAAGCGCCAAATTCGGGCGATAGGGCTGCATCACGTGAAAGAAACCCAAATAGGGATCAAGCCCAGCGATCGCTGCCGCCGCAAAAACTCTAGCCAACAAAACCCCATAGCCCCAACTCAAAAGCGCATTAATCGGATCAAGAGGAGGCTGACGATTGCGCCCAGAGAAATTCCATTCAGGAGGGAAATAATAGCGTAAAGCTTGATAATAATGCCTTGCACAAATCCCTTCTAATCCCATCAAGCGGTCTCGTTCTAGGGGAGTCGCCACACTACCAAGCTGACCGATATAACTAGAAATGAGATCAATCGCTTCCGCAATCTCCGCGATCGCCCCTTTCGTCGCCCGATTGCGTCTTTGCAAAATCACCCTTTGATTGCGAATCTTGCCCTCAATTAACTTCTGAGCGATCGCCATCCCAAAAGTTGAATCGACAGTTTGATATTGAGCCAAACGTATCGCAGGATTTGTATGAAAACTCCCCTGCAATCTGCCGCGAAACTGCCCATCTTGCCGCAAAAAAATAGTTTCAATCCCCCGATCCATCAACTCCGCGATCGCCACACTCGTTAACTGCACACCCGTATGAATCACCAGCAAAGATAGTTCAGCCAAGCGAAAATTTCTCACATCCTCTCGCCTCTTAATTACCAGAGATTCATTCTTAAAACTCACCACAGTCCCAGCTTCAGTTAAATAAATCGCAGTCATTGCTAACTCCTTACTTTCAGCAAGTCTCAAATAAACAAATTTTTTAGCGTGGCGGAGCCACGCTAAAAAATTTGTTTATTTATGAAATTGCAGAACCATTAGCACTATAAGCTCACAATTGAAGAGCTATCTTCAATCGAGTGACATAATAACCAAATAATTTTTAGAACCTAGCAAGGTTTACCTAATTATGTCCCTCGTACTCCTAAAAAAGCTTGTCCGCTATCGCACCTTTATCACAGCAGTTGGCAATGCCGCTATTACTTGGGTAATCTTGATCATTGCGCCCCTTGGTCTATTTGCGGTCATTACTTGCACCTTGGGCGTGTTTCTGGGCAGCCTCATTATTGGCAACCTCAGCGACAAAGCCTTGTTATTTTTAGTTGGAAATAGCGATCGGCAGAACCTAGAAACAAGACAACGGGCAACCCTAGAAGCCAATCAGTACAGTAATGCACCTGAACAACACAATCAGAATACTAACAACAGAGATGAATCATTGATTCAGGTACAAATTAAAAAACTTCTTAAATAGAAATCCTCACCAGCGCTATGAATCCTAAAACTATTTTATGGAGCCTTTTAGCTCTAATCATTTTTCTGCCAAGCACATGGTTTGCATGGTCAATTTATCAACGGAGTGAAAATGAAAAGCTATTAAATTCTGTTTCTACAATTATGTCTGAGTCGAATAAAGATGATCCTGCAAGTATGGAAGCTTTGCAAGCTAAGATTAAAGATCTTGATACAGCGATCGCTATTATGCAAAGTGTTCCACCTAGTGCTAAAGAACTCTATCAACAGGCTCAAGCTAATCTTAGTAAGTTGCAAAATCGCAAGGAAAAATTATTGCTGATACTGGAGACAGAGCTAAATGTTCAGCAGGAGCTAGACAAAGCTGAAGCCTTAGCGATTGAAGCTGTAAATATTGGTGCAAAACCCCGTAATACAGCAAAGGAATGGAATGAAGCCTATGGCAAATGGCAAGAAGCGATCGGGATTCTTCAGCGTACTCCTAAAAGTCGCTTTATAAATTCTCAAATTCAAAAAAATCTAGCAAATTATCAAGAAAGCGCATCGGTTGCTAGTACTAAAGTATCGGGAGAACAACAGGCGATTAATCTCCTTAATCGCGCCAAATCTTTGGCTGATCAAGCAGTGAAAATTGCTCAAAATCCACCGCACTCGACCGAAACTTGGGCATTTGCCTATGGCAAATGGCAAGAAGCAGTTGACCTACTCGAAAAAATTCCTGCTAGTACTTCGGTCACGGCTGAATCAAAAATCTTGCTCAATGAATACAAAAAAAATCGCAATATTATTCTAAATGAATTTCGCAAACGTGAAAATCTGGAAATTCAAGCAATGCAAGAAAGTGAATTTGAATCCTTCTTTGTCGGACTATCTTCTGGCACTAAAGATTCTTTGCGCCGACTTAAGGCATTAGGCTATGCCCGAGAGAGGTTTACTTCCCTCTGTTTCCAAATCATTACCGACAATACTACTAGTGCTGATTTAGCAGGACGTGGTTTTGAGCTTACCAGTTACGCTAGCGGTATCTGTAACTATGTGTGGGATCGGTTATAAAGTCTGCGGAAATTGCCTTGATGATGACTTCGTTTTGGCAGAACTAACCACAGCGATTCCTTCACGAATAAATCCACCAATCACTTGATTAAAAGCTCTATAACTATTCTCACTAATTGGCTGAAAGCCATGAGCAAATAATGAATTGTTTCGAGTCTCTAGCGAGTTGAGAATCCGATCTTTGTAAACTAAGAATAACTGCCCCAGAGGATCTTCTGTAAACTTAGATAGCAAATCATAGCTCTGAAATAGCGCAAGCTGTAATTTTTTCTTAGTGTTACTAGCTTTTCGGGCTTCATATTCAGTCTGTAATTGTGCGGGAAGCTTGGAAATATCTACATCCCCTGTCAAAATGCCATATTGCTTAAACAACCGTATTTGCTCCAATAGCTCGATCGCTCGATAGAGTCGCCCCACGGCATCATCGTAACGCTTCTGACTAGCGCGGCGATCAGCATTGAGAAGCAAGTCTTCTACTACTTCATAGCCATGTCCAGTCATCCCGTCGCTAGTATCCAATTCTTTGTCTAGCAGACCACGACTAGCAATCACCTTCTTGAGAAATAGTCCATAGGGTTGGATATTTGTCTGTCTCATGTAAGGCTGCAAACGGGACAAAGCGACCCGATGATCAAAGCGATCCCATGCATCAAACCCTTCGCACTGATCGAGAAGTTCATCAATCTGTCTTGTTTGGTCAGAACTTAGTTCTGTGCTTTGGAGCAGGTTTTGCAGATCGGCGATCGCTGCTGTGTAATTATAATTCTGCAAATATACAGGCAAAGCTTTATCGACAGTCTTTGTGACCACAACGCCAGTTGTGGTGGCTTTGCGCGTGCGCTCTCCCGATTCTACTTTAATTAAATTTTGCCGAGTCGTACTTGTGGTGATGAATAAATTTATTTCTGAATCTAGCGCAGCAGTGGCTAGAGCGACAGACATTGTTTTTGTGCCGCCCGTATAGTCTGCCGCAATCTCAGCCCTAGGGCTTTCTTGCTTAACTTCACGAATCTTTTGATTAATTTTGCTGTAACACTCTGTTAAGTTATCTGGCTCCTGAATTAGCACTAAGTCTCTTTCAGCATCAAAGCGATCGCCTAGTCCTAATTGTGTAGGAATATTCGGCAGAGATTCAATTACTTCTGTACCTTTCCGAACTTCACAGGGTTTGCCCTCGCCAATCACCTGTGATTTGCTTCCCTTTGCGCCATCGGAACAGATAAAGACTACGCGATCAGGGTTTTGGCTTTTGATAGAAGTGGCGATCGGCTGATGCGAACCACCAACGGTAATAAATAAAATTTTAGTCATGGGATTATACGTTTACTTGATTATGGGTACAGGCGATATTTTTCTCCAAAATTTACGGTGAACCGATAACTCATGCTGCGAGATGATCTTGAACAGAGGTTAACAGGCGATCGCATTCTTGAAAAATAAAATTAACCGCCGCAAATAAATGTTCGAGTTCTTGGATACTGTAAAAGATTTTATTGCGAGTGAAGGTATCACCTTCAAGCTTGCCAAACTGCCAGAATTTACCATTTGATGTAATTCCAAAGACAGTTAATGCTGCTAGATTATTCAACTTTTGGGCGGCATACATTTCGACTAGACATTGCCCCCAAGCCGCATCAAAGTTGTCTTGCTTGGCTTCAATTAGTAAAAAATAGGGCTTGTCAAATACGACCTTGCCAAGGGGCGATCGCTTTGCCAAAATATACTCAGGAAATCCCGTTAAGTTTTCGGTATAGTTAAGATATTGATGACTCCACAGCGTAAATTTTTTGGCGAGTGGTTTCCAAACCTCTTTAAGAATCGGATAGATCAAGTTTTCACAAATAGCATACTCAGAATTATCCACAACTCCTTCGTTTAACATAAATTCTAAATCTGCCAAAAAATAGTCCTTAATATCAAAAGAAATTTCCTGCATAAAGTTTTCTTCTACAAAAGAAATTTCTAATTCTTTGAGAGTCTCACCGAGACTTTTGTACTGGCTAAATGACATATTTTTTACTCCTTATTTTGCAGTAGATTGTTTTCACATTCTCGAAAAACATAAGACAGCCAACCTAGTATGATGTCTAAATCGCCTAGGGCGTGGGGTGCAGTTTCATAGACTTGTCCTTCGATCGCTAATTTATAAAAATTCCATGTAGTACCATTAGTAACGATCCCTAATACATCAATATTTTTATCCAGTTTACGATTAATAGACTGACAGGCTTCCATCTCTACTAAACATTGTGCTAAACCTTGTTCAAAATCATCTTTTTTAGCTTCGATGATACATAGCATGGGTGCTTCTAAATAACGCTTACGCTCAGCGATTAAATAGTCTACATAGCCACTGGCGTGATCGCCTTCTAGACTTGCCCCTTTCCAAATTCTAAGCCGCTTAAATTCTTGAATAGCCTCTTCACAAATTGCATCAATAAGCAGTTTTTTAGACTCCTCAACGGACTGTAAGTCAAAGCATTCTAAGCGTTCAAGCCTTTGCTTGAAAAATGAACTTGGCTTTTTAGGTATAATTTTGACTTGCCATTCAATTAGATCATTGAGGTTCAGTTGCTTCATGGCTTCGATGGGAGTGAAGCTAGAAAAGTTTTTATTGCGCGGTTTGCTTGTGGTCACGGCTTTCATTTATTTGACTCCGATTTGCTGCACTTCGCTCCATCGGAGCAGATAAAGACTATGCGATCGGGATTTTGACTTTTGATAGAA
>Ga0068877_10002751_pt1 | contig 14098 bp, 8 predicted proteins | sample NOAtaG_FD_66437 | JGI IMG/M metagenome (GOLD analysis project Ga0068877, IMG submission 66437) | Freshwater lake microbial communities from Lake Erie, under a cyanobacterial bloom - NOAA_Erie_Diel6S_1000h metaG | ecosystem: Environmental > Aquatic > Freshwater > Lake | place: USA: Ohio, Lake... | reverse complement strand
TTTAGCCAGACTGATCAAAAAGGTAAGGGTAAACTGTGTGAATATGGCACATACAGCTCTTCTTTTTACTTAAATAATAACAGCGCTATTTAGCTTTTAGTAGTCTAGTGAAGTAGAGAATTATGTCCCCGCCGAAGGCGGGGACATAATTCTCAGTAACTCGATTACTTGAAAATCGCTATGTTGATCCCCAAAGTTTTATTAATCTGTAGGTCGATAAATGCGGTTAATAGCTTCTAACATTTGACTGTCAGAAGCTATTTGGCGAAGTTGCTCTAGTTTGAACTTGGCTATGCGATCGCCCATAGTTTTCTGAGAAGTCAAGCTTGTATCATCGGAAATCTGCCAATTAAATAGTCGATCTAGTCCCTCTAGAGGCGCAAAAGAAACATTAGTATCAGTGAAACGCAGCAACTGCATACTACCTCCCCCAATAGCAGGTGCATTGGTTTGCTGCATCTCTATTAAAATTTCCTGAGCAGGAGATAGACCATTGGACTTCCCTCTTCCGATACTGACTTGCGCGTTAGTCTCTCCCACATTGACAGCAAACATACTGCTAGCGATCGCCAGCAATCCCAAAATTTTGTATGAAGCCATATGACCTTCCTAAAACTTTATATGGTGAATTACAACACGACATTACTTAGCCAACTCTATTAAAGCTAACATTACTGGTAAATATTGACCGCCAAATGTCAGAAAGTTTACATATAAGTAGCTCAACATAATTAAAACCTAAAACCAGAGTTTTTTCCGCCCGCTACGCGGGCGGAAAAAACTCTGGTTTTTAGGGGGTAATTTAGGGACATCCTCAAAGGGTACAACTCTAAAATGCTTTTGGTTGCTATAGTATCGATAAGACTTCGATTATTTGATAGTTTGTTAAGCAATCGGATGAAGTGATCGATAAGTAGATTTTAGTAATGACATCATGCTAGAGACGGTAAGTGAAGCAGACCAACCTAAGGATTTTACAGACACAACAACCATTGAGGATGTAAGTGAGACAGCGCTCGCTATTGCTGAGCAAGCATCTGATGATAACTCTCTTGACGAGATCGATGATGTAGAGATGTCTCTGTTTGATCATCTGGAAGAATTGCGATCGCGTATTTTTTACGCATTGATAGCTATCATCATTGGTATAGTAGGGTGCTTTGCTGTAGTTAATAAGATTGTCGCTTTACTGGAAATTCCAGCACAGGGGGTAAAGTTTCTCCAACTTGCTCCAGGAGAATATTTTTTCGTATCGCTGAAAGTTGCAGGCTATAGCGGTCTTCTTGTTTCTAGTCCTGCAATCCTATATCAAATTGTGCGCTTTATTTTGCCTGGGCTGACTCGCAAAGAAAAAAGGGCGATCGCGCCAATTGTATTTGGCTCTAGTATTTTATTTGTCCTCGGTATAGTTTTTGCTTATCAGTTATTGATTCCTGCTGCACTCAACTTTTTTATCAGTTACGGTGGTGATGTAGTTGAGCAGTTTTGGTCGATTGATCGCTATTTTGAGTTTGTGTTGTTGCTGCTATTTAGCACAGGTTTAGCCTTTCAAATTCCTGTTATTCAAGCTTTGTTGGCACTTACAGGTATTGTCAACTCCGCAAGAATGCTGGCTGGATGGCGTTATGTAGTACTTGGAGCAGTCATCCTTGGGGCAGTGTTAACGCCTTCAACCGATCCAATGACACAGAGTTTACTTGCGGGTGCAGTTGGTATCCTATATTTTGGTGGAATTTTCTTAGTCAAAGCAATGGGAAAATAACATCTTTGACGGCGATATTGATCTCGCTATCGAATGCTATCTAAAAAGATGCGAGTTCGGGATAATTTGAAACAAACTTTGAGAGAGGGTTTGCTACGCAAACCCTCTCTCAAAGTCCAAAAGTAAAAGCCTTGCTTAGCAAGGCTTTTACTTTTGGACTTTTAAAGTTTGTCAGCTTAACCCGAACTGATGTTAAGTTGCTAGACATAAGTAAACTAAAAACCGAGAGTTTTGTTCCGCCCGCTATGCGGGCGGAACAAAACTCTGGTTTGGGGTTTAATTAAGTTGAGCTACTTAATAAGGGCTTTTTACACAAATTCAGCTTCAATAGCTTCAGGCTGTTGCTTAGGGCGAGGATCAAACTCGAAGAGTGAGTAGACTACATCGCGGCGGATTTGAGTCATCATATCAAGGAAAATTTCGTAACCTTCACTCTTATATTCGATTAAAGGATCTTTCTGACCATAGCCACGTAAACCAACAGACTCACGCAATGCTTCCATCGCTTGAAGGTGATCGCGCCAAAGTGAGTCAATCCGTTGCAAGATAAAAAATCGTTCGGCTTGGCGCATTAAACCTGCCTGCAAAGATTCTACCTGTGCTTCTTTGATTTCGTAAGCACGGCGGACTTCTTCTCTTAGGAAAGCTTGCATTTCAGGTAAGAACATATCATCCAGTTGTTCTGGTTCAAGGTCTTGTAGGAGATTGACAAATTCTCTGACTTTTTTCACCATAGCGGTGAGGTTCCATTCTTCGGGAGGAAGCTCAGGGTTGACATAGGCATTAACGATATCATCCATCGTGCGTTCGGCATATTCAATGACGCGATCGCGCAGATTTTCACCCTCTAGCACCCGACGACGTTCGGCGTAAATCGCACGACGTTGATTGTTCATCACCTCGTCATATTCAAATACTTGCTTCCGAATGTCGTAATAGTAAGTTTCGACTTTCTTTTGAGCATTTTCGAGAGCGCTGGTGAGCATTCCAGAGCTGATCGGCATATCTTCTTCGACACGGAAGGCATTCATCAAACCTGCCACGCGATCGCCTGCAAAAATACGCATCAAGTTATCTTCAAGGCTGAGGAAAAATCTAGTCGAGCCAGGGTCACCTTGACGACCGCAACGACCACGCAATTGATTATCAACACGGCGAGATTCATGTCGCTCAGTCCCGATCACATGTAAGCCTCCCAGTTTAGTTACATCTTTATGTTCAGCATCAGTGACAGCTTCGTATTCACGTTTAATCACTGTAAAAGCATCACGCAGCCTTTGAATAACAGGATCATCGGTAGGTGCTTTTTCAGAAGCGACAGCCAACATATCTTCAGCTTCTAGCTCGGACTGACTCATGCGCCCTAGTTTTTCAACGGCGAAGTTGATCGCTTCTTTAAGTTGGGTTTGAGCATCCTTAGAGAGTTCGCAAGGGAATAGACTATCGGAAACTTTCCAAGTCTTCTTCTTTTTACCTTCGTTTGCACTACCAAAACCTTGCCCCTTTTGCGGGCGATCGCTAAACATGCGTTGACCTTCATTGGTAAAGTCGTCATCATCTTCAGGACGCACAATCTGCGGCATGAAGTTTTCCCGCACCTTCAGACGCGCCATATAGTCAGCATTACCACCGAGGATAATGTCTGTACCACGACCAGCCATGTTGGTGGCGATCGTCACCGATCCTTTACGACCCGCCTGAGCCACGATTTCTGCTTCCCGTTCCACATTCTCAGGTTTCGCATTCAGCAAGTTATGAGGGATTTCTTTCTCACTTAGCAGACGCGAGAGAACTTCTGATTTCTCAACGCTAGTTGTTCCCACAAGAACAGGGCGACCTGTTTCATGCATTTCACGGCATTCTTCAGCAACGGCTCGCCATTTTGCTGCTTCGGTTTTGTAAACCACATCTGACCAATCAGCACGACCGCTCTTACGATTGGTGGGCATAGTGGTTACTTCGAGATTATAGATTTTGCCAAGCTCTGCTTCCTCAGTTTTTGCCGTACCTGTCATGCCACCCAACTTGGGATACAGCAGGAAGAAGTTTTGATAGGTAATAGTCGCAAGGGTTTGGGTTTCATTTTCGATTGGTACGCTTTCTTTAGCTTCGATCGCTTGATGCAAACCATCACTCCAACGACGACCAGGCATGACGCGCCCTGTGAACTCATCCACAATAATTACTTCGCCGTCACGGACAATGTAATTTACATCCCGCAGGAATAGTTCCTTAGCTTTAAGTGCATTAAATACATAGTGTGCCCAAGGATCTTGCTGGTCAAATAAATCCTTAACCCCTAGTAAATTTTCAGCAAGTTCAAACCCTTCATCGGTCATAACTACGTTACGTTGCTTTTCATCAACTTCGTAGTGGGTTTCCTTTTCTAATTGTGCAGCGATCGTCACTGCGCCCAAATATTTCTCTGTTGGGCGCTCCACCATACCCGAAATAATCAGTGGCGTACGGGCTTCGTCAATTAAGATCGAGTCAACTTCGTCAATGACACAGAAATTAAAGGGACGTTGCACCACTTCTTCGATGCTAGTCGCCATATTGTCCCGTAGATAGTCAAAACCTAGTTCGCTATTGGTGGCGTAGGTGATATCGCAGTTATAATTTTTGCGGCGCTCGATTGGCTCCATCGAGTTTTGGATTAAACCAACCGACATTCCTAAAAATCGATGGACTTGTCCCATCCATTCAGCATCACGACGGGCAAGGTAGTCATTAACTGTAACGACATGAACACCTTTACCTGTAAGGGCATTAAGATAGCTAGGCAATGTCGCTACAAGGGTCTTACCTTCCCCTGTTTTCATTTCAGCAATTTCGCCACGGTGCAAAACCATGCCACCAAGCATCTGAACGTCGTAATGCCGTAGCCCTAAAACACGTGTAGCAGCTTCACGCACAGCAGCAAAGGCTTCGGGCAGTAAATCATCAAGAGATTCACCTTTTTCTATGCGTTGTTTAAATTCTCCCGTTTTTGCTTGCAATTCACGATCGCTGAGCGCCGCTAACTCTGGGGCGAGGGAGTTGATGAGTGCCACGTCGGGACGAAGTTTGTCGAGCTTGCGCTTGTTAGGATCGCCAATCAGGTTTTTTAGGTTAAACATAGCTACCGAATGCAGTTAAAACGGGGATTTAAAAACGGGAAATTGCGCCAAATGTGATATTAAATCTAAGTTTGGACTACCAGTATATATTACCCGACTGTTGAGAATACAAACTTCGGATAACCGAAGTGATCGCTAAAGCTGTACTAAATTCTAACTAAAGCTTGACTATTGCCCCACTAAGTGACCACATTTTCACAAAAAATCACATAGTAACGTCAGTTAGGGCTAAGCTCACAAAATTGGAAAAGCTAAAAGTACAAGATTTGCGTAGCAAAGTTTGTACTTTTAAAATTAGAGAGCCTCTCTCTAAGACTGTTTCAAACTATCTCAAACTCACATTAATTATTTGTATAGCAGTCCTAAATGAGATGTGAGTGGCTTGAACTTCGCTCAGCCATCGATTTTACAGATGGCTGAGCGAAGTTCAAGCCAATGATTTGTAAAACTGAATTTAGAACTGCTATATATTTCTATATATTCGTTGAAGCGTTGCCTTGTTAAGATGTTAACAAATGATCACAAAATATCTCTAAATTTCCATTGCTTATCTTCGAGAAAGAAAACATCTTACTGATCGCTAAAATCAATAATCCAGTAAGTAGCCAGACATAAGTAAACTAAAAACCGAGAGTTTTGTTCTGCCCGTTACGCGGGCGAAACAAAACTATAGATTGGGTTTTAATTAACTTGAGCCACTTATTCAGCAATCTTGAGCACATTGTATAGGGAACCAAAGTTAAAACTCGAAAAGGAAGTTCTAATGACTCGGATCTGCAAACAGATCGCTAGGACAAAGCAAATCGCGATCTATGTCAAAATAATATTAATAGTTAACTACAAGCTTATATTTACAAGCTAATTGGCAATGTCTGCAATTTCTCTCAAAGTCCCCAAGCAAAAAGTCAGTACTCCTCCCTTACAGATACATACTTTAGGCGATCGCGTATTGCGCCAGCCTGCTAAGCGCATTAGTAAAGTCAACGATGAAATTCGGCAGATCATAGTTGACATGCTAATCACCATGTATAGCAGTGACGGAATTGGTCTAGCTGCACCACAGGTGGGGATTAACAAACAACTACTCGTAATTGATATTGAACTCAAGGATGAGAGCAAACCACCTTTAGTCATGATCAATCCTGAAATTAAGGGTTCGGGTGGAGACTTAATCACTGGTGAAGAGGGATGTTTGAGTATTCCTGAAGTATTTCTCGATGTCGTTCGTCCTGACCAAGTGGAAGTTGCCTATCGCGATGAGGATGGTAGACCACAGAAACTGGTAGCGAGTGGTTTGCTAGCAAGGGTAATTCAACATGAAATGGATCATTTGAATGGAGTACTATTCGTCGATCGCGTTAAAAATGCAGTTGCTCTTAACAAAGAATTAACCGCCCATGGGTTTGCACCTAAGGATGTCCAAGCAATTAAATAAGCTTTAAGTTTTCATTTTGTCGTAGGCAAAATGAAAACTTAAAGCTTATAGTTCTCAACATGTAGGTGTTTTTAGATATGAGGTAATTTTTATGCTTCAGCTTGATCGCCAAAATTTACCTAGTAGCGACGAATTACCTGATTCCGACGATACACCTGTGGATAACGAAGACCAGAATTTTTTGCCTAATCTACTTCTCTTTTTACTGGAGTATATTTGGAAGAATCGTGATGATTGGTACTTTGGTGTAGATATGGGCATTTATCACACTACAGGATTTAGCCCAAGAGTGCCTGTAGTACCTGATGGATTTTTAAGTTTAGGGGTAGAACGTCGCAAGGGTGGTAAATCACGCCGAAGCTATGTGACTTGGGAAGAGAAAGATATTGTCCCTATTTTGACCTTGGAAATAGTATCCCATACCTATGGTGGTGAGTATGAAGAGAAGCTAGAGATTTATCGTAAATTGGGAGTGCAATATTACATGATTTATAATCCCGAATTCTGGCGGCGCGATCGCCATTTACCGTTGGAAATTTACAAATTAATTGATGGATTTTATCAACTCCAAAGTGGTGAACCCTACTGGATGCCAGAAATTAGTTTAGGGATTGGACGTTGTGTCTTACCCTCTGATAACTTATGTCGTGAAGCTTTAAGTTGGTTTAATCAACAAGGTCAGAGATACCTCACTCCTGAAGAAAAATCAGAGCTTTTAGCCGCGAGATTAAGAGAATTAGGCGAAGACCCTGATTTGCTCTAATTAAGTTGAGCTACTTACCAGATTTTCCAGTCACTCCAATTAAGATTAAAGATGGAAGTATCTGGGAAGGCGATCGCGTTATTATTCTGTACCAGAGTTTGCTGTAACTTGGTGAGTAGTGGGTTAACTCGCGGCAAGTTCTCAACTAATTGATAGGGCAGAATTCCTTCTGTCAAGGCAAAAGATGCGGTTGTGCCTGCGGCGGCTCCCACTGACCACTCGTAGGAATGGACGCGATAACCTGCGGCAACAATATAGCTATAGGCAATATTTTTGCCAGAGACGATCAGATTATCAATTTTTTTGGGAATTAGCGATCGCAAAGGGATTTGTCCAGGGAAAGCGGCTCCGTGACCATTACGCACACCTGCTCGTTCCGTATTGCCAGCTTTTTCGACAGGATATTCACTGAGGCAGGGATGGAAGTCGAGATAATATTGGGCAATACCGATCGCATCGGGATATATGGTCGAACGAGTACGACGTGGGATTTGATTAGGATCTGTATTATTTTTAATAACGCTAGTTGTTTCTAAACCTGCTAGAGCTTTCCATAAATTGCGATAGGCTTGCTGTGAGAGATTTTGGCGATAGGTTTCCGTACTAAAGTCTACCTGTGAAACATCGATCTCAGACATACTGAAGCCTTCAGGATAGCCATAGGAAGGGCGACCGATAATTCGCCTTGATTCGCGGATATAGGGATATTTGGAAAGCCCATGCAAGGTTCCCATTGGCGAGTCAAAACCTGTCAGTAAACGATGATTCGGGAAAGGCTTTTTCCAATTTGTTTTTTGCTGCGAGTCAGTCGTACCTGCTACTAGCCAATAGTAAAAACCAAGGGCAATCTCTTCTCCACTTTTGAGAGTTGATTGCCTCAAACCACCCATCCATCCGTTAGGTTCAAATTGACCTGAACTCCTTAATTGCTCTCTAGAATAAATCAAATTATCTTTATCCGTACCTGGGCGATAGTCATTTCCCCAGACCCAGTTCTGCATCGAAATATCACCTGCTTTCATCGATGAAACCCCAAAGGCATTCTTTTTGGGCTGATCAGTTGCAGCACTCCAGATGCGGCGATAGGTGAAGATATTATCAAAATTGGCAAGACTGGGTTTTGGGTCAGAGCCATAATAGGGCAAATAGCGATCATAAAAGCTCGGCTTTTGTTGTGGTTGAGCTTCGTTCGTCTGCTCCATCGCAAAGGTGTAGGTAAAACCCTGTGTACAGTAAGGATCATTTTCTGTAACAGGAGAAGATGGATTTAGATGCGATCGCGGATCGAGACCAAGCCGATAGGGAACATCCGCTAAAGCGATGATTTCTCCTGTTTCTGTGGAATCGATCACAAACCAATCACTAGGACTCTTTTGAGAATTTGGAATTTGAGAGTTGGTGAAAGGAACAAAACGAATAATTTGTTTCTGTAATCGTGATGAGTTTTCGTAGCGATAAGCATCATCGATAATTTGCGAAAGTGGCTCACTATTTAATGGGGCAGAATTTGGTGCAGGACGATGTTGAATAGCGATCGCAGCATTAATTAATTTGTTATCAGTACTAATTTCTAAGTTTTTAATAACCGTATTCGGGAACCATTTTAATTTGCCATTCCCCTTACGTTTCGCCTCCTGCAACATTTCCACTAATATTTGCTGGGCAGTATTAGGAATGAAACAGGAAACACTTACCCAACAGTCCCCTGCATTTAATTTGCCATATGTCTGCTCGATCCTCTGACGAAATTCAGTATAGCCCCTAGGAAAGTACCAGAGACTACGCTGTTTCTTGGCTTCATCCAGAGCCGAAGTACCTTGAGACGTAATCTGTCCACCGATCCAGTCGGTAATTTCCGTCATGCAGACCGTTCGCCCTGCGAGCAATCCCTCATAGGCGGCGGCTGTACCTGCGACCCCCCCACCCACGATCAGGATTTCACAATCTTCAGTCTGATCAATTTTGCGCGGAAGAGAAGTTTGGTTTAGTTTGTTAGCGATCGCATGAGGTGTTAGGGCGATCGTTAATGCGATCCCCGTAAAAATCGTGTAACAAGAAAAACGAATTTTAGAAATAATCTTCTTCAAGGGTTTTAGCTGTATTTATAGAGAGTGAGTGCGCTATTAGGATTTAATGAATTAGGTATAGATGCTATTTTGATTTATCTATCTAAATATAGCAAGCAGTCCTAAATCAGTTGTAACAGACCTTGACTTCGGCTACGCTCAGTCAGCACAATCATTATTTCTGGCTGAGCGCAATCAAAGCAAATCATAAGCATTACTAAGTAGCTCAACTTAATTAAAACCAAAACCAGAGTTTTGTTCCGCCCCCTACGCGGGCGGAACAAAACTCTCGATTTTTAGTTTACTTATGTCTAGCTATTAAAATCTAAACATTTGCTCCTTGTGATTCTTTTGCAAAAGCATAAACGAAGCTTAACCGTAAGTTAAATTATAGAATCAAATTGGAACGTATGATGACCTTAAGTGTGAGAAATAGGCATCATGGTTTACAAAAATACAGTAACAAATCCACTCGTAGCAGCATCAGTTCTGCTAGCAGTTTTTAATATTGGTCATGCCAATGCAGTCGAACTAAAATCTAGTTCAACTTCTCAAAATGCGAGCAGTGCAGCCAATATTCTGCAAAAAATTGAAAATGATACTCTTGTTGAAACTCCAACCTTGGAGTCTGATAAAAGTGCCCAGAATGTTACATCTGTATCTCAACTTACAGATGTGAAACCTACCGATTGGGCATTTACCGCTTTACAATCTCTAGTGGAAAGATACGGCTGTATTGCTGGTTATCCTGATCGTACTTTTCGCGGTAAGCAAGCCACATCTCGTTATGAGTTTGCCGCAGGGCTGAATGCTTGTCTAGATAAAGTCAATGAAATTATTGCTGCTGGTTTAGCTGACAAAGTTAGCAAGGATGATCTAGCAGCTATTAAAAAACTTCAAGAAGAATTTGCTGCTGAACTTGCGACTTTGAGAGGTCGAGTTGATGCTCTTGATGCCAAAGTAACCAAACTAGAAGCTCAGCAATTCTCAACAACCACTAAACTCAATGCCACAGTAATTTTTGCCCTTGCTGATACCTTTGGTGGTGTAGGAACAGGAACTAACGCTCAAAATCCTCAAAGAACTACTGATGCGACTAACCTCAATTTCTCCTATCGGGCAAGATTGAACTTTGACACCAGCTTTACAGGGAAAGATTTGCTGCGTACCCGTTTACAAGCAGGTAACAATCCAAACTTGGGTAATGAAACTAATACCCAAATGGCGCGTTTAGCCTTTGCCCAAGGCACAGATAATACATTTCAAATCGATAAGTTCTACTACCGATTTCCAGTTGGCGATAGCTTGAGGTTTTACATCGGCGCAAACGCTCTCGATCCCGACGATATCGCTGATACATTGAATCCTTATTTTGAAAGTAGCGACAGGGGTGCTTTATCTAGATTCGGGCGCTACGATCCGCTATTGTTTCGCTCACCTTCTGGTGCTGGCTTAGGTTTGACTTACAAGGTTAATTCTCAGTTTACCGTTGCCGCAAGCTACCTCGCAAATTCCGCTAATACTCCTAATGCTGCATCTGCAACTGGTCAAGGTGGTTTGTTTAACGGCGGTTATAGTGCCAATTTACAACTAGTTTTTGCACCAACAACTGACTTGAAGTTTGGGTTAGCCTATGCCCGTACTTTTGAACCAGGTTCACTTTTAAATTTGAGTGGCAGCACAGGCAGCAACTTTGGTAACAGACCATTTGCTACTGGTACTGGTAATGGTACTGGATTTGATACATCCGCCGATCGCTATGGCGCTCAATTTAACTGGCAAGCTTCCAAAAGCTTTAACTTAGGCGGCTGGGTTAGTTTTGCTAATGCTCGCCAAGAATCAGGCACAGGTGTAGGTAACACTGCTAATTTATTTAACTGGGGCGTTACCCTTGCATTCCCAGACCTATTTGCCACTGGCAATACAGGCGGTATCATTTTTGGACAGCCTCCCAAGGTAACTTCTAACACGAATGCCTCACGGATTGATCCAGATACTTCATACATTTTGGAATTGCAATACAACTTCCGTGTTAGCAAAAATATCTCGATTACCCCTGGCATCTTTGCGGTATTTAATCCCAATCAAAATGCTTTAAACCCAACTACATGGGTAGCAACCGTTAGAACTCTATTCAGTTTCTAAATCGGTCAAACGGTCAGGATTGGTGGCACTTTGTGTCGCCAATCCTGACTCTAAAATCCTGCCATCTTTAGATCACTACCAAAACAATATGACGATCAAACGTAGAGACTTCCTAACTTTCTTAGGTGGTATGGGCGGAGCGATGCTATTTGATGCAGTTCCTCACAATCCTAATATCCCTAGATTCTCCATGCCCTTTATGGGTTCTGATTCAAGTGGTCAGGCTTTCGCAGCAAACTCATCTAAACTGAGCTTCAAACCAATTAAGGGTGTGATGCCATTAGTTACAGATGCGATCGCACCATCACAGCAGAGTCAAGCTTACAAAAATGTGGAAGTAGTTGACGATCTCGTTTTACCTGAAGGCTTTGTCTATGATGTAATTGCTGCATGGGGCGATCCTGTTGGCGATTCGAGGTTTGGCTATAACAACGACTATCTTTCCCTAATCGAAACTAGCAATAACGAAGGCTATTTAACCATCAATTTTGAATATATTAGTAGCGTTCCTTGGGAACAAACCTACGAGAAGGTGCTTGGGAAGTCTTTACCGTTTAGTGAAGTTGATGCGGCTCTGAAAGCACTAGATAAAAAAGATATTGATGCTTGGAAGTTGGATGATAGTGATCCGCTCAAAGAAAAGATTGCTTTAATTTCTAAGGAAGCCTTAATTGATCTTGGTATTGGTGTAATTTCATTGCGCCGCAATCCTGATGGTAAATGGGTACGCACTAATTCCGAAGCCGATCGCCGTGTCACTGGGATATCTGGTTTGGAGGATGGACGCTATCTCAAGTCAACTGGTCCTGCCGCAGCCATTTTTCGCAAAGAGAAAGGCTTGGGCTATACCGATAAATTAGGCGATCGCATTATTGGCACATTCAATAACTGTGCAGGCGGTACGTCTCCTTGGGGAACAGTCTTTAGCGCAGAAGAGAACTATCAAAACTTCGTACCAGAGCCAGTCATGCCCGATGGTACTTCCTTCTCTCCTAGCAAGAAGAAATTTACCAAAGATGACGGTGAACTGGTCGGCGTTGCCAATGTGTTTGGTCTAGCAGGCAATAAGTATGGCTGGATGGTCGAAATTGATCCTGCTAATCCCAATGACTACGGCACTAAGCACACATGGTTAGGACGCTTCCGCCATGAAGCGGTTGGTATTCGCGCTGAAGCAGGTAAACCATTAGTGTTCTATTCTGGTTGCGATCGCCGAGGTGGACATCTTTATAAATTTGTTAGCACAGGCATTGTCAAAGATCCCAAAGATAAAGCGAACTCTAAACTTTTAGAATCAGGAATGCTCTATGCTGCCAAGTTTAATGCTGATGGCACAGGTAGCTGGATTGCGCTAAAATCCTCGACAGCGATTAATCCGCATAAACTAGAAGTTCTTGCTGGGAAGATGCTGACACTGCCTCAACGTCCTGAAGGTGGCATTTTCAAGGCAACCAAAGAAGAAGAGATTGCAGATTTTAAATCTAAGTTTAAGACTTTAGGCGATCTGTATACGGGTAGCGATCGCGAGAAGCAAGGCGCAATTCTGATCGATGCCCACTACGCTGCTAATGCTGTTGGAGCAACCTGTACTGCTCGCCCCGAAGATACAAAAATTGCCCCCGATGGTTCTCTATATATTGCCTTTACCTCTGGTTCCATAAGTTCCAGTGATGGTAGTCCCGATCTACGCATTTTTAAAGGAGCCGATGGTAAAGCTTACGAATATGGCTGGATCATGCGTCTTAACGAGGATGCAAATAAGCCTGAAGCCATGAATTTTAAATGGTCGATGGTGGCTACAGGGGGTGAACCTGCTGAGGGTGGTCTAGGTTTTGCTAATCCAGACAATTTAGCAATTGATCGCGGTGGCAATATCTGGATGGTTACAGATATTTCTACCGACAAATACAATCTCGCTATCCCCAATCGTCAAGATAAGTCTGGTAAGCCTGTGAGCCAATCCAATTTACGCGGGCTTTATGGCAATAGTTCGATTTGGTTTATGCCAACATCTGGTGAAAACTTGGGCAAGGCTTACTTATTTGGCTTTGGACCAATGGAATGCGAAACTACTGGTCCATTCTTCTCCCGCGATCAGCAGACACTTTTTCTATCGGTACAACACCCAGGAGAAGTTAAAGGCATTCGTAAGGACATGGCATTCGAGTCACGCAAATTTGCGATGCGAACCACAAACGGTAAAGAGTTTACGCAAACTCGCAAAGTCCCCATCGGTTCCAACTGGCCCTCACGTAAGCCCAATGATTCACCAAAGCCTGCGGTAGTCGCCATTCGCAAGATTGATAACACTGCGATCTAATCAGTAGCTCAGCTCAACAAATGCTGCCAAATGGAAGGATTTACTTTGCGATTCTTTCCGTTTGGTAGCATTGTTGCTATCTAGTGAGTTTCAGGATTAGGACTTACGCAAACCGAACGAATTTATTAGGCTTGAGGTAGATGTGGTGCGGGCTTCGCCTGCACCACATCTACCCAATGCGTAAGTCCTAAGGATACTTTTAGCTTTAGCTTGGTAAAACTCAGTATTAAAAGCGATCGCCCTAATCATCTCTACAAATGGCGATCGCTATTCGATATTTATGCTACTGTAGGTAGTATTATGAGTAGCATAAAATAGTTATGAAAATATCTATTTCTCTTCCAGATGAGTTAGTCCATTACGTTGATGATCGCGTAGAAAATCGTAGTCGGCTCATTGAGGGGTTACTGCAAGCATGGCGGAAGCAGCAGGAAAAGCAGGCGATGGTTGAGGCTTGTTTGTTGTTAGATGAATTGTCAAATGATGAG